>RCMY010005933.1_pt1 | contig 10290 bp, 6 predicted proteins | sample 2041341 | NCBI WGS metagenome assembly RCMY01 (sample SAMN09708234, study PRJNA481090) | Marine sediment metagenome, whole genome shotgun sequencing project.
GCGCAGCTACCGCCTGATCCGGTGGCAGGTTGCGGGGTACCAGGCTCATCCGGCGGCTGTCGGCAATGGCGCGCAGGCGCAGATCAATGCCGCGGTTGGCGTTGCCGGCCAGTCGCGTCAGCGATTCGGAAAACTGGGACAGCAGCTCGCGTCCGACCTTGCCCGGACCGATGAGGCCGATCGACAGGGTCTGCGGAGAGAGCCAGAACGCCGCATGCACCGCACGCAGACCGCGCACGGCATCGGCGGAGTCCAGCGCTACCGAGATATTGCGTTCGCTCGCGCCCTGCGCGATCGCGCGGATATTCACGCGTGCCTTGGCCAGACCATCGAACAGGCGCGCGGCAACGCCGGGGGAGCCGACCATGCCGTCGCCGACGGCGGCGAGGATGGCGATACCGCCGGTGACCTCCACGCCTGCGATCAAGCCGGTTTCGATGGATTCGGCGAAAGCGTCAGCGACGGCTACCCGTGCGGCCTCGGACTGGGACTCGCGCACGACACAGCAGATCGAGTGTTCGCTGGAACCCTGCGAGATCATCGTGACCGAGATGCCGGCGGCACGCAGCGCCGAAAACATGTGCTCGGCGGTGCCAGATACGCCAATCAGACCGGCACCGCTGAGCTCCAGCAGTGCCATGCGGTCGACCAGGCTCAAACCCTTTACCGGCGATGCGGCGGCCGAGGACGTATGGCAGATCACCGTTCCCAGCGCAGCGGGGTTGTGGGTGTTGCGGATGCGGATCGCCAGCCCGGCCTGCATTGCCGGCGCCATCGTGCGCGGATGCAGCACGCTGGCGCCGAAATAGGACAGCTCGTTGGCCTCCGCGTAGGACATCGAGTCCAGGCACACGGCGTCCGGAACGAGTCGTGGATCAGCGCTGAGTACGCCATCCACGTCGGTCCATATGGTCAGCTCGCTGGCACTGAGCAGACGCCCGAACGCGGCGGCGGAATAGTCGCTGCCGTTGCGGCCCAATGTGGTGATGGCGCCGTCAGCGTCACGCGCGATAAAACCGGTGATGACGCGACCGCGGGCGCAATACTCCTGGCGCTCCGACCATTCGGCCAGGCGCGCCTGGCTGGCATCCCAATCCACCGTGACGCCCAGTTCGCCCGGATTGGCGACCAGCACGTCGCGTGCGTCAAGCCGGCCCCAGCCGGCATCGACGTCACCCAGGGCGACCTGCAGCAGCCGCGACGACCACACTTCGCCCATGCCGTGCACACCGGCGATGTCCGCTTCGCTGTTCGCACCCCCCGACGCCATGGAGCAGAGCGTGTCGGCGAGGGCGTCAAACCCGGCCTCCAACCATGCGTGCACTCCATGGGTCCCGGTTGCATCCAGTGCTTCAGCAGCAGCGAGGTGGCGCTGGCGAAGCTCCATCAGTGCCGGTTTCCAGTCGCCGCCGGAAATGCTGGCATCGGCCAGTGCGATCAAGGCGTCGGTCGTGCCGTGCATCGCCGAGACGACGACAAACTGCAAGCCGGGCGTGTCCGCATGAATGCGGTCCAACAGTGCCACGACACGCTGATAGTGCGCAGCGTCGGCGAGGCTGCTGCCGCCGAACTTGTGCAAGTGGACCGGTTTCAGAGGTGGCGTCAGTGGCAGCCCCGGAGCGGTGCGCGGCGGGGCGATGGGGGAAGGCATGGGGAGATCCTGGTCGGGCGTTGTCGGAAGGGGTGTGCGTGGCGCAATCAGTCGCGCATGGCCACCGCGTAGCAACGTACCTGCAGGTGCTCCAGCACTGCGGCAGTGGCCGCTTTGGTACCGATGGCCGCACTGCCGCTGTTGATGTCGGCCGTAAACGCACCCGCATCCAGCGCCTGTGAGACCGCCAACTCAACGCACTCGGCCTCCTCGGCCAGGTCCAGCGAGTGACGCAGCAGCATCGCCGCACTGAGGATAGCGGCATACGGGTTGGCGACGCCGCGGCCGGCGATATCGGGTGCCGAACCATGGATGGGTTCGTACAGACCCGCACTGCCGTCGCCCAGCGAAGCCGACGGCAGCAGACCCATGGATCCGGCCAGCATCGAGGCTTCGTCAGTGAGGATGTCGCCGAACATGTTCTCGGTCACGATCACGTCGTACTCGCGTGGCCGCGAGAGCAGGTGCATCGCCATCGAGTCCACGAGTTGGTGCTCCAGGGTGACGTCGGGGAACTCCTCGGCCACCACGCGGGTCGCCACTTCACGCCACAGGCGCGACGTTTCCAGCACGTTGGCCTTGTCGACCGAAGTCAGGTGGCCGCGACGCTGGCGTGCCAGTTCGGCGGCACGGCGCACGACGCGTTCGACTTCTTCGACACTGTATTCGCACAGGTCACTGGCGCTGTCGGCGTCACGCTGCTTTTTGCCGAAGTAGATGCCGCCGGTGAGCTCGCGTACCACTACCAGGTCGACGCCGTTGAGCAGGTGCGGCTTGATCGGCGAGGCGCCCAATGCCGCCGGATGCGGCTTTACCGGTCGCAGATTGGCGTACAGGCCCAGTCCTTTGCGCAGTGCCAAAAGACCCTGTTCCGGACGGACCTTGGCTTTGGGGTCCGACCATTTCGGTCCACCCACCGCACCCAGCAGAACCGCATCGGCACGCCGGCACGCGGCGAGGGTGGTTTCTGGCAGCGCGTCGCCGGTGGCATCGATCGCGGCGCCGCCGATCAGGTGCTCGTCGAAACTGAAGTGATGGCCATAGACGGACCCGACCACGCGCAATACCTCCACCGCAGCGGCGGTGACTTCCGGGCCGATTCCGTCACCGGGCAGGACAACGATGTCAGCGTGCATGGTGCAACTCCTCGTAACGGGCGATGGCGGGTGCTTGCTTGAGCAGATAGCCGAGCTGGTCGACGCCTTCCAGCAGACAGGTGCGGGCGAATTCGTCCAGCGGGAACTGGAACGTGCGACCGTCGGGCAGTCGCACTTCACTGCTGGCGACGTCGATGTGCAATTCGATGCCGGGCTGGGCGAGCAGTTCGTCGACGATGGCTTCCGGCAGGACGATCGGCAGCAGGCCGTTCTTCAGGGCATTGCTGCGGAAGATGTCGGCGATCTGGGCGCTGATCACGGCGCGCAGGCCAAGGTCCAGCAGTGCCCACGGCGCGTGCTCGCGCGACGAACCGCAGCCGAAGTTGCGCCCGGCGACGAGAATCCGCGCATCCGCATTGGCAGGGTCGTTGAACGGGAAGGCCGGATCCGGCGTGCCGTCGGCCAGCTTGCGCCAGTCGTTGAACGCGAACTGGCCCAGTCCCTGGCGCTGCGTGGTGGTGAGGAAGCGCGCAGGGATGATCTGGTCGGTATCGATGTTGCGCTCACGCAGCACGACGGTGCGCGAGTGCAGTTCGGTGATCGCGCTCATGGCGTGGCCTCCACGGTGACGTCGCGGGGTTGGCCAATCGGCTCGGCTGCAGTTCCTTCGTCGCGCAGGAATGCCTCGGGATCGGTGATTTCGCCGCGTACCGCGCACACGGCGGCGGTCAAAGGCGAGGCCAGCACGGTGCGCGCGCCCTGACCCTGGCGACCTTCGAAATTGCGGTTGCTGGTGGATACCGCCAGCTGTCCGGGAGCGACCAGATCGCCGTTCATCGCGATGCACATCGAGCAACCCGGCTCACGCCATTCGGCGCCGGCGGCACGCACGATCACGTCGATTCCTTCGGCTTCCGCATCACGCTTGATCTTTACCGAGCCGGGTACCACGAGCATCCGCACCCGCGGATGCACCTTGCGGCCGTTCAGGATCCCGGCCGCCTGGCGCAGGTCGTCCAGCCGGGAGTTGGTGCAGCTGCCGATGAATACCACGTCGACCGGATGCCCGGCCAGCGGCTGACCGCCGGTAAACCCCATGTAGGCCAAGGCCTTCGTGTCATCGTCATTGCCCGCTGGCGGTAATGGCATGTCGATCGCCGTTACCTGGCCGGGATGGGTACCCCAGGTTACCGTGGGGCGGATATCACGCGCGTGGATGTGGACTTCGCGGTCGAACTTCGCACCGTCATCGGTGCTCAGCTTGCGCCAGCGCTCTACCGATTGATCGAACGCTGCGCCCTTTGGCGCCCGCGGCTTGCCACGCAGGAACTGGAAGGTGGTCTCGTCGGGAGCGATCAGTCCTGCGCGCGCGCCCGCTTCGATGGACATGTTGCACACGGTCATCCGCTCGTCCATCGACAGGGCACGGATGGCGCTGCCGCGGTACTCGATCACATGGCCGGTGCCACCGTTCACTCCGATCACGCCGATGACATGCAGGATCAGATCCTTGGCGGTAACAGCGGGTCCCAGCGTGCCGTCGATGGTGATCGCCAGGGTGCGCGGCTTGCGCTGCAGGAGGCACTGGGTGGCCAGCACATGGCCGACTTCGCTGGTGCCGATGCCGAACGCCAACGCGCCGAAAGCGCCATGGGTGGCGGTATGACTGTCACCGCAGACCACGGTCATGCCCGGCTGGGTCAGGCCCAGCTCGGGGCCGATCACATGGACGATGCCGCGATGATCGCTGCCGAAATCGAACAACTCCACGCCGTGGCGGTTCGCGTTCTCCCGCAGGGTCGCCACCTGCAACTCGGCTTCGGGCGTCGCGTACGGCAGGCTGCCGTCGGCATTGCGCGGCAGGGTCGGGGTGGAGTGGTCCAACGTGCCCTTGGTCAGGTCGGGGCGGCGCACACGCAACTTGCGCGCGTCCAGTTCGGCGAAGGCCTGCGGGGTGGTGACCTCGTGGATCAGGTGCAGGTCGACGTAAAGCACCGCCGGGGACGCGTCGCTCTCGGGAGTGACCAGATGGCTCTCCCACAATTTGTCGAACAGCGTGCGCGGCGCACCGCCACCCGCGCGATGGATACGGTTGGCGATGTCCAGCCATGCCAGCGCACTGGCTTCCAGGATGTCGGTGCTGGTACCGGAGCCGGTGTGCTCGACCCCATCCACGAAGCCGACCACGCTGGCCTGTCCTTGCGCATCGTCGCCGGCGGTCACGCTGGAGATCTGGAAACTGTCGATTTCCAGCGGAATATTGGTGGCGCGGGTCAGCGCGGCGAACAGTGCGTGCACCGGACCGTCTCCGACCGCCGCCTCTTCGGCGACGGTTCCGCAGGGTTTCACGACGCGCACGCTGGCTGTCGGCAGCCACGCATCGCCCGCACCGGTGGTGGCATGAGCCCGGATCAGTCGATAGCCGCGCCCGGCAGCGCCTTCCGAGCCCAGCACCAGCGATTCCAGATCGGCGTCGAACACCTCGCGCTTCTTCTCCGCCAGGATCTTGAACGCGGCGAACACCTCGTTCAGGCGATCGTCGTCCACGGGCAGACCCAGCGTCTTCAGACGGTCGCTCAGTGCGGCACGTCCACTGTGGCGACCCATCACCATCTGCGACTCCTCCCAGCCCACATCCTGCGGATGCATGATCTCGTAGGTGCCGCGGTGCTTCAGCATGCCGTGCTGGTGGATGCCGGACTCGTGGGCAAATGCGTTCAGCCCGACGATCGCCTTGTTGCGCTGTACCTGCATCCCGGTGATCCGCGACAGCAACCGCGACGTGGGAACCAGGCGACGGGTGTCGATGCGGGTGGTGGCGTTGAAGTAGCTGCGACGGACGTTCAGCGCCATCACCAGCTCTTCCAGCGCACAGTTGCCAGCGCGCTCGCCGATACCGTTGATGGTGCACTCGACCTGGCGCGCACCGCCTTCAATCGCCGCCAGGCTGTTGGCAACCGCCAAACCCAGGTCGTTGTGGCAGTGCGCGCTGAAAACGGCACGATCCGCGTCGCGGACGTTGGCGAGCAGGTACTCGAACAGTGAGCGGATCTCTGCCGGCGTGGTGTAACCGACGGTGTCCGGGATGTTGACGGTGGTCGCACCGGCAGCAATCGCGGCGCTGCAGATCTCCACCAGGAACTCGGGTTCGGTACGCAGCGCGTCTTCGGCGGAAAACTCGACGTCGTCGAGGTATCGCTTCGCCAGTTCCACACCCATCACCGCGCGCTCGATGACCTGCTCCTTGGTCAATCCCAGCTTGTGTTCGCGATGCAGCGGGCTGGTCGACAGGAACACGTGCAGCCGTGCATCCTCGGCGCCTTCCAGTGCCCGCACGCTGGCCTCGATGTCGCCGGTGTGGCAGCGCGCCAGTGCCGCCAGCGTGGAGCCGCGCACTTCGCGCACGATCTGGCGGGTGGACTTCACTTCGGCTTCCGAACTGGCCGGGAATCCGACTTCGATGATGTCCACGCCGAGGTCAGCCAGGGCGTGGGCGAATCGCAGTTTCTGGGGCGCGGTCATGCTGCAGCCGGGAGACTGCTCGCCGTCGCGCAGGCTCGTGTCGAATATGCGGACGTGCGCGGCGGGTACCGCGCCGGGAATGCCTACGTCAGGTTCGTTGGTGCTCATGCTGGGATGACCTCATTGATGGGGGCCGTCGTGGGCTTGGCCACGGGGGCGGGCGGCGTGGCCGCTGTGCTGCTGGTTGGAAGGGGGCGCACCGCGGTGGTGGGCGGGACGATTTCACGGCTGCGGCGTCGCGGGCGGCGCGGAGCGCGCGGACGCACCTCGGAAAGCAGTTGCGCGAGGACGCTGGCATCGATGTTGCCGCCCGACACCACCGCGCATTTTCGGCGACCGGACACCCGGCGCCCGGCGGCGAGCGCCAGCGCGCCGGCACCCTCGGCAATCACATGTTCTTCAAGCGCGAGCCGCACCAGGGTTTCACGCAGTTCGGCTTCACGCACAATCACGATGTCGTCCAGCAGCTCGGCCAGCAATTGCCGGGTCAGCAGGCCGGGTTCTTTCACCCGCACGCCATCGGCCAGCGTGGCGGCGCTCTCGCGCAACGCAAAGTCGCCATTCAGGGCGCGCGCCATGGAGTCCACGCCTTCGACCTGTGCACCCACAATGCGAACGCCTTGGGATTTCAGCGCCAGTGCCACACCGGACGCCAGACCGCCGCCACCGATTGGCACCAGCACCACGTCGGGCGCCAGGGCGGCCATTTCCAGACCGACCGTGCCCTGGCCGGCGATGACATCGGGATCATCGAAGGCCGACAGCAGGCGGTAATCATTCTGTTCGGCCAGTTCCGCGGCAAAGGCCTTGGCCTCGTCGTAGGTCTCGCCATGCAGGCGCACCGTGGCGCTCCAATGGGCAACGCCGGCGATCTTGGTCTGCGGTGCGTTGTTGGGCATCACCGCGATCACCGGCACCCGCAGCCGATAGCCGGCCCATGCCAGGCCTTGCGCATGATTCCCGGCGGATGCCGCGATCACCGGACGGTCGTCGCCACGCTCGCGCGCCGCCAGTAGCGCATTCATCGCCCCGCGCACCTTGTAGGAGCCGGTGCGCTGCAGATTCTCCAGCTTCAGCCAGCAGCCGAAGCGTTCCGCGTAATGCAGCGGGGTCGCCGCCAGATAGGGCCGCAAGCGTGCCTGTGCCGCCAGCACGGATGCCGCGGTCACGCTGGCGGCGGCCAGTGCATCATGCACGGGGCAGGCCTACTTCCGTCAGCCACGCGCGATGGTTGCTGTCCTTGCCGCGGACCACATCCCGGTACAGCTGGGCGATTTCCGCACCACGTCGGTCGGAGGCGAAACGCGTTTCGTTGAGGACGTTGATCGGGGTGACCTCGGCGGCCGTGCCGCAGACAAACACCTCGTCGGCTTCCAGCAGTTCAGCCAGCGGAACCTGGCGGGATTGCGCGCCGGTCAGCGCCATCACCGTGTCGCGGGTGATACCGGGCAGTGCATCGGCATGCTCCACCGCGACAATGTTGTCCCCGTTGACCATGAAAACGTTGGCCCCGGTGCACTCGACCACCATCCCGGATTCGTCGACGAACAGGGCCTCGTCGAAACCGCGGGTCTTGGCTTCGTGCTTGGCCAGGATGGAGTTGACGTAAGCGCCGCACAGCTTCAACGGCGGCAGCGAGGTGGCGGGATTGCGGCGCCAGGACGACACGCCGAGCTTCACCGCGTTACCCGACAGGTGCACGACGGTACCGAACGTTGCGACCATCAGGTGCTTGCTCAGAGGCGCGACGTCCAGACCGATCGAGCCGGTGCCGCACCAGGCCAACGGCCGGATATAGGCATCGCGCTGCTGGTTCGCACGCAGCACTTCCAGGGTCGCATCGGTCGCGCGCTGGATGTCGAAGTCGATGCCCAGCAGGTCGCAACCCTTGCGCATGCGCTCCATGTGTTCCGGCAGGCGGAATACCGCCGCGCCGCCGTCTTGCGTGGCGTAACTGCGGATGCCTTCGAACACGCCGCTGCCGTAATGCAGGGCGTGGGTGGTCAGCGGCGCCAAGGGCGCGTCGGCGGCAACCAGCTCGCCATCGAACCACAGCTTGAGCACCTGTTTGTCCGCGGCATCGTTCAGCGACATGGGGACACCTCCACACTCAGGCAGTCATAAAGCTTGCGCAGTTGTGCCTGCAGCGAATCGCCGGACCGGTCGCCCTCCACCGCCATCCGCAGCTTCCAGTGCTCTCCGTCGGACTCGACGCCGCCGTTGACATCGACAGGCCGAAAGCCGCGGCGCTCAGCGGTGCCGATCACCCGTGCCAGAGCGCCTTCCGCGCGCCGCAGGGTCAGGTCAATTTGGTAGCGCATGGGCATTCTCCGACTCGGTGTCGCGGGATGGGGATGGCGAGACTTCGGGGGAGGAAACATCACCTGCCACGGGCTCGTGGAGCATCTGTGCGTTGTTGTGGTTGGGCGGGACCAGAGGCCAGACGTTGGCGTGGGCATCGATGGAGACGTGCAGCAGGGCGGGCCCCGGGTGGTCGATCAGTCGCTGCATAGCGGTTTCGCAGTCATCCGCGCGTTTCAGCGCGAACGCGTGGATCCCGAACGCCTCGGCAACCGCGACAAAGTCGGGGTTGTCGGACAGGTCGGTTTCCGAGTAACGGTGCTCGAAGAACAGCTCCTGCCACTGCCGGACCATCCCCAGACGCTGGTTGTCGAGCAGCACGATCTTCACCGGCAGGCGGTAACGGGCGATGGTTGCCAGCTCCTGGACGTTCATCAGGAATGAACCGTCGCCGCTGACGCAAAAGACCTGCGCCTCCGGATCGGCCATCTGTGCGCCGATCGCGGCAGGCAGCCCGAAACCCATCGCGCCCAGTCCGCCGCTGGTCAGGTGCTTGCGTGGATCGTTGAAGCCCCAGTGCTGGGCGACCCACATCTGGTGCTGGCCGACATCGCAGCTGACAACCGCTGCCGGCGCCAGCTCCGACAGCCGCCGCAGCAGTGCCGGCGCATAGACCGTATCGGTCGGGGCGTCATAGCGTGCGGCGTACTGGCGTTTGCGGGTCTGACAGGTGGTCCGCCACACCGAGCACTCCGGCATTGCGGTGGCCAGCTGGTTCAGACTGTGCTGCAGATCGCCGTGCAGGACGGCATCGGCGTGACGCAACTTGTTGAACTCCGCGGGATCCACGTCCAGATGGATGATCTTCGCGATCGGTGCGAACTGGTCCAGCCGGCCGGTGGCCCGGTCATCAAACCGCCCGCCGACAACCACCAGCAGGTCCGCTTCCTGCACCGCCATGTTGGCGGCGCGGGTGCCGTGCATCCCCAGCATTCCCAGGTTCAGCGGATGCGCATCGGGCAGTGCGCCCAGCCCGCGCAAGGTCAGCACGGTGGGTACCTGGATGGATTCGACGAAAGTACGGAACTCCGCCACCGCGTCGCCCAACGCGATACCGCCGCCGCCGTACACCACCGGCCGCCGCGCTTTGGACAGCAGTTCCAGCGCGGTGACCAGATCGACATTGGAGGCCGGCGGAACGGTGTCGACCGGCGCCGGCACGTGCGGCGGCAAATGCGCCGCACTGCCCAACTGCACGTCCTTGGGCAGATCGATCAGCACCGGGCCCGGGCGGCCACTGCGGGCCAGCCGGAACGCTTCGCGAACGATCTCCGGCAACTGGTCGACGGTGCGGGGAATGAAGCTGTGCTTCACCACCGGCAGGGTCATGCCGAAGACATCGATTTCCTGGAACGCGTCGGTGCCCATCAGTGTCGTCGCCACCTGACCGGTGATGACCACCATCGGGACCGAGTCCAGCATCGCGTCGGCGATGCCGGTTACCAGGTTGGTCGCGCCCGGCCCGGAGGTGGCGATGCACACGCCGACCCGGCCGCTGGCACGGGCGTACCCGTTGGCTGCGAAGGCAGCGCCCTGTTCGTGCCGCACCAGGACGTGCTTCAGCTCGCAGCCGTACAACGCGTCGTAGAACGGCATGATCGCGCCACCCGGATAGCCGAACAGCGTGTCCACGCCTTCCGCGGACAGTGCCTCCACCAG
>RCMY010005934.1_pt1 | contig 10290 bp, 9 predicted proteins | sample 2041341 | NCBI WGS metagenome assembly RCMY01 (sample SAMN09708234, study PRJNA481090) | Marine sediment metagenome, whole genome shotgun sequencing project.
CCAAGGTCGAACTGGTCGAACCACTCGGTTCAGACACACTGGCACGCGTCAAAGTCGGCGCGCACAATTTTTGGGTCCGTTTGGACGGCCAAGTCACAATCCGCCCACATGATGACCTCGAAATCGGCTTTGACCCAAGCCTCGCCAACATCTTCGACACTAAAACCGAGGCCCGCGTCTAAGCCCGCCTCCGCCACAATATCACCAAAAGGACCCGATCTATGAACGTCTCCTATCAGCTATATTCTTCCCGCGACGCTGGCCCTTGGGCCGACACCTTCAAACACCTCGCCAGCGTGGGTTATACCCAAGTCGAAGGCTTCGGCGGCGTGTATGCGGATACCGGTGCGACCCGCGCGGCACTCGACGAAAACGGCCTCTTGATGCCCTCTGCGCACTTTTTCCCAGTGACAACGCTGGAAGACGATTTTGAAGCAATCATCGCCACAGCCAAGACCCTCGGCGTTCAGCGCCTCTTCGTACCAGCCCCGGAAGACCTATGGCGCGACGGCACCGACGCCGCCAACTGGACATCCCTCGCCAAACGCATCAGCGAAGTCGGCAAACGCGTCAAGGACGCAGGCCTGCGCTTTGGCTGGCACAACCACCACTGGGAGTTCATGGCGCTGGAAACCGGCGAGATCCCAATGCAAATCATCCTCGACACTGCTCCAGAGGTCGAATGGGAAATGGACGTTGCATGGGTCATCCGTGGCGGCGGGGATCCAATGGAATGGATCGCCGACCACGGCGCCCGCATCACTACGGCCCACGTCAAAGACATCGCGCCCGCCGGGACATGCGAAGACGAAGACGGCTGGGCCGACGTCGGCCACGGAACCATGGATTGGAAGGCGCTCACCGCAGCCTTGCGCGGTGCAGGGTGCGATCTTTTCGTGATGGAACACGACAAGCCAAACGACGCGCGCCGCTTCGCCACGCGTTCCATAGCCAATTTCAAAATCTACTAAGGTCAAAAAACCATGAGCAAAACCCTCGGTATCGGCGTCCTCGGCTGCGGCAATATCTCCGCCGCCTACATGCGCCTCGCTCCGCTGTTTCGCGGCATCGAAATGCGCGCCTGCGCCGACCTGAACCCAGAGGCCGCTAAATCCCGCGCCGATGAATTTGGCCTTCGTGCCGAAACCGTTGAAGGCCTTCTGGCAGCAGACGACATCGATATCATCGTGAACCTCACGATCCCTGCTGCCCACTTTGAGGTCTCGAAATCCGTCCTTCTCGCAGGTAAGCACGTCTACTCCGAAAAGCCCTTCGTCTTGTCAGCGCTAGAAGGCAACGAGCTTACCCGCATCGCGGAAGAAAAGGGGCTGCGCGTCGGCTCCGCTCCGGATACCTTCATGGGCGGCACGCATCAATTGGCCCGCCACCTCGTCGATACAAATGCGGTCGGAAAAATCACCTCTGGCACCTGCTTCGTCCAATCCCCCGGCATGGAAATGTGGCACCCCAACCCCGACTTCTTCTTTCAGCCGGGTGCTGGCCCCGTTCTCGACATTGGTCCTTACTACATCTCAAACCTTATCCAACTCCTCGGCCCCGTCGCCCGCGTCACCGCCATGGCCAACAGTGCCTCTGCCACCAGAACCATCACGTCCGAGCCGCGCAACGGCGAGAAAATCCCAGTTGAGACCCCAACCACAATCCATTCCGTCCTCCAATTCCACTCCGGCGCACAAATCACCTTCTGCGCCAGTTGGGACGTCTGGGAACACGGCCACTCAAACATGGAACTCTACGGCTCCAAAGGCACGCTCCACGTCCCCGATCCCAACTTTTTCGGCGGTGAACTTCGCATGACCAACAAAGCGGCTTACGTGAACCCGCTCCTCGACTGGGACCACCCGCTCACCGTCCCCAATGACGGTTTGCGCGCCAACTACCGAACCGCAGGCCTCGCCGATATGGCCATCGCGATTTTGGAAGACCGCCCGCACCGCTGCTCGAACGCCTTTGCAGGCCACGCTGTCGACGTCATGATATCGATCCTTGCCGCCGCCGAAGAAGGTCGTGTGATCGAGATCACCTCCACCTGCGAGCGCCCGGAACCACTGGATCCCGCCGCTGCCCGTGCGCTTCTCGCCTGATGGTGACTTACAAGAACCCCAATCAACCGATCGAGGTTCGCGCCGCAGATCTCCTTAACCGTATGACGTTGGACGAAAAAATCGCCCAACTTCACGCGATCTGGCTGTTCCTGTCCGAAGACGGCCAGCACGAGGTTCGCTCCGACCGTTTCACCGGCCAATCCGACGCCGCCGCCATAAACGAAACACTTAAACACGGCCTCGGCCAAATAACCCGCCCCCTTGGCACCCGCAACGTCGACCCGGCGCAAGGTGTTCGCGCCCTCAACAAATTGCAAAAATACCTCGTCGAAGACACTCGCCTCGGCATCCCAACTATCGCCCACGAAGAATGTCTCTCCGGCCTCATGGCCGCCGGCGCAACGCTATTTCCGTCCTCCCTCGCCTACGGAGCCACATGGAACCCAGACCTCATTCAACAAACGGGCGCAGCCATCGGCGCCGAACTCCTTTCCGTCGGCGCGCGCCAAGGCCTCGCTCCCGTCCTAGACGTCGCCCGTGACGCACGATGGGGGCGAACCGAAGAAACCTTCGCCGAAGACCCTTACCTCACTGGCGTCCTCGCGACGGCCTACGTCAAAGGCCTGCAAGGCCCAGACCGCCAAGTCCTCGCGACCCTAAAACACTATGTCGGCCACTCCTTCTCCGAAGGCGCGCGCAACCACGCCCCCGTCCATCTTGGATGGCGCGAGTTGAACGACGACTTCATGCTTCCGTTCGAAATGGCCGTGAAACTTGGGCGTGCAGGCTCGGTTATGCCCGCCTATCACGACATCGACGGCGAACCGGTCCACGCCTCGCACCACCTACTCACCAATGTCTTGCGCGAAGAATGGGGCTTCGACGGCCTCATCGTCGCGGACTATATCGGCGTGACGCTCCTAAAAACCCACCACGCTGTCGCCGCCGATGCAACCGAGGCCGCCGCCCTTGCCTACAACGCGGGCCTGGACGTCGAACTCCCCGGTCATGACTGCGCCCTGTCTATAGCGCATGCCCTAGACCGCGGCCTCATTACCCAAGACACCATCGACGCCACGGTGACACGCGTCCTCACTGAAAAACTCCGCCTCGGCTTATTCGAAACCCCCTACATCGACGACCAAGCCATTGCCCTACGTACGCCAGAAACGGTAGATCTCGCCCGCGAAGTCGCCGAACAAGCCGTCACGATCCTTGACAATAATGGCACGCTTCCCCTTGATCCAATTGCCAAAATCGCCCTGATCGGCCCCACTGCGGACGACCCTCTGGCGCTCCTTGGCGACTATTCCTTCCCGGTTCATCTGATTAACCACGACGCCGTCGAAGATGTTGCCAATGTCGTCACTATCCGCGCGGGTTTGGAAGCCGCCCACGGCCAAGATGCCGTTACTTTCGCCCAAGGCTGCCACATTCTAGAAACCCGAGGCTCCGGCACCCCGGTTTTCCCCGGCGACGTTGAAGACAGCTCAACCCTCAAATTGAATTCACCACTTTCGACGCGCCTCGACCTCATTCCCGAGGCTGTTGGGATCGCAACATCCGCCGATATTGCCATCGTTTGCGTCGGCGATCTGTCCGGAATTTTCCAAACCGGCACCGTTGGCGAAGGCTCTGACGTCGACACTCTCGACCTGCCCGGCGTGCAACAACACCTTCTCGACGCCATCGTTGCCACCGGTACGCCCACAATCGTCGTTCTGACCAGCGGTCGGCCCTACAATCTCGGAGGCCAGGAACCGCATCTCGCCGCGCAAGTCATGGCATTCTTCGGCGGCGAGCAAGGCGGCACAGCGCTCGCAAACATCCTCACCGGCAAAAGCGAACCTTCGGGCCGCCTCACCTTGTCCGTCCCTCGAAGCGCCGGGGCCTGCCCCTATTTCTACAACCACAAATTCAAAAGTTCCGGCACCCCCGTCGCCCGCCACTTCGGCTCCGACTACCCCTTCGGCCACGGTCTCAGCTACACAACCTTCGCCTTCAGCGATCTAAAACTCATCAGCGGCGAAAAATCCCCGCAAGCGAGCGATAATAGCCAACCCGCAAAAGGCGGCGGGAGCCCCCCATCGACGGCCACTGGCCCCATAGAGATTGATATCGCCACCGGTACTATCCGCACCGCCCTCACTGTCACCAACACTGGTAACCGCGCCGGCGTCGCGGTGCCCCAGCTCTACATCCGCGACCGCGTCGCCAGCGTTGTGCGCCCGGTGAAAGAGCTTAAAGCCTTCGCGCGCCTCACACTAACCCCCGGTCAATCCGCCCGAGTAATCTTCGATGTGCCCACCGATATGTGCGCTTTCACGGGGCCCAAAGGCACCCGGATCGTCGAACCCGGAGAAATCGACATCATGATTGGCCCATCCAGCGCTGATATCCCGCTACAGGGCACAATCATTTTGACTGGAGGTACGCGTGAAATGCCCAAAAACTGGCGGATGGAAAGCACTTACGACGTTGTCTTCAGGTAATTCCTTCTGATCTAGGATGCGATGGCGAGGAGCCGGTTGGTTACACCCATGATACGGGCCAAATCCTTACAAAAGATAAACGGAACGCGCGCTTCGTTCATGTCGCAAAACTTAAAAATAATGCACCGACGTCGCACTGACGTTGCACCGATGTCAATCCGACACGCCAGTACCGCCAATTCCCTCGATAAATAACGCGGTGTGAGCAATTCTGCGAAGTCGCGCTCGCAGCCAATCATCCCGCGCAGTACCATCCATTTCAGAAAATCGCGTCCCACAAAAGCTTCAGAGCAATCACTGTCAATAGACCCAAAATCGCCCGATCAAACGCTTCTCGTGACAGGCGTTCCGCACTCCAAGCGCCAATTCGAATACCTAAAAACAACGGTACTATGGCCAATCCTGCAAGACCGACTCGCTCCCAACTGAGCAGCCCCAAAAGCATTAGTGTCGGAACCTGAAGCAGCGACATCGATAGGAAAAATACCGAAATCGTGCCGATGAAATCTACGCGGCTCAACCGTAACGCATTGAGAAAAGACACAGAAACCGGGGCCGACAATCCGCCCGCCCCCTGCATCACGCCGCCGACAAATCCCATCACCGGCCCGAGCCGCTCGCCCTGCGCCCGCGACAATACCCACCCCGGGCGCGCAACCCGCAAGCCAATGTAGACAAAGACCACGCAGCTCATCGCCGCCATCAAGATCTCGGTCGGCAAAGTCGCTAAAAGCACCGACCCCGGCACCACTCCTACTGCCGCCGTCGCCGCGTGGGTCCATGCAAACCGTTTGTTAGTAATCTCGTGGTAGAAAGTCTTGGCCTGCCACGCATTCGACACAACGTTCAGCACAGAGAAAATCGCCACTGCCATTGGTACACCGAATACAATCGCCAATACCGGCACACCCACAACCGGCGCACCCGCACCCGTTGCGCCTTTCAGGATCCCGCCCAAAGCGATCCCTCCAAAGGCCAGCAAAATCAACCCGATATCCATTGTTCGGGTATCCTTGGATGCGCGCGGAAAATCCAGTGAAAAACGGTCTAGCCACTCCAAATCACACTGGTGATCTGTATACTTTTCCGCACCTCAACGACCACATCCTGCCCTCTAACCCCGCGAACTTGTCCTGTTGATCGGACCGGTCCTTTTTGTTCAAACACCTCGCCGCCAAATTCCCGACCGCCATTGTATCCGCGCCCCTCTCAACGCGCGCCAAACCATTGCCTTCACGTTCCTTTCAGCCCTCGCTGCCCGACCAAGCCACCTTGCTAAAATCACACGTCCTGCCAGTCCTCGTGGCGGCTGTCTTTTCCTCTTCGAGGCCCTCCAACTCGCTCACTTCAGGCGTAGGAGAAACCTCGCGAACCTGTCCATTCTCCGCAAACTTGACGCTTGTTTTCTGGAGTTCTTTCGCTTGCCCCTGCCCTATATTTCTAGGGCTTTTTCTTCCTCTCAATGATCGCAGGAGTGCTCGTCTATTCTATCTGAAATTCATCGCGCGCTGCCAAGCCGCCACACATTGTGGCGCGTTTGCTCCCAGCCTCACCAACGGATTGGTCATCGCTTGGGCATTTGGCGTCGGTTTTTAACTTTTCCAACACTGACAGCGGCCAATTTTGAACTTGTCTGGCCAAACGAAACGATTTGGCGCCATTGCCGCGTTTGGCAATCCAAATGCGCGATGGCCTACCATAAATTCAACTTTGGGCCGCTCATGGCAAGTCGTCCCAAACACTCTCCACCACATGCTAAACCGCCATTTGACGCCTTCGATATGTTTAACTTTAAATCGACCAACGATATCGCTTAAGCCTCTTAGAACGTTGATCGCTTATACAACTCGAACCAGGCGCTTGGACCGCCTACCGCAATGCGCCGCCTATGCTCTTTTACAGGACCCACGGATCATCTATGCGGTCGAAGCCAAGGCGCTTTCTCGGTAATTTTTTGCGTTGCAAGCACGAAGGCAACATTGCGAACCCAACCGTCGGCAAATTCGCAGCTGCCTTGCGGATCGGGGCCACCGACCATCCAATTTATATCGCCGCGGACTTTCTTTGTTCGCTGGCGCGCGACAAAGGGATCGGTCATCGCGATATATAGTATGGCGCGAAATCGCCTTGGGCAAAGGGGCGGTTGCCGCCGCTGACATCAGTGCCAACAAAGACGTGCCACTCGTCACAATCCTCGCAGGAACGCCCGCGCGTGGCGTGCGCGCGCAAAAACGGTCGAACGCATGATCGCTCTCGCGTGGTGGATCTGGAGCTATAACAATCGGTCCCCCACCCTCACTGATTTCAACGCGCTGTTCGTCGGGTCGTTGATGGGAAAATACGAGGCCTAGTCTGCCCCGTGGTCAAGCGTAAGCGTGATCCGCTCACTGGCAAACCACGTCTGGCCATGCTCGACAGGCATCCCTTTTGCATCCTTACTCAGCGATTGCGTCAACAATAACGGCGCCCCCTCGCGCACTTGCAATTGAGCGGACTGACTGGCCGTCGCGATGGTTGCCGACAGCCGCGTCGACACCCGCACGTAATCCGTCACTCCCACCTTCTCTAAAGCCCGCGTCACACCCGAAGTCGTGCGCAGCGCCTCGGCCAAACCGGGCAAGCGCACTTCTGGAAATCGGCTCTGCGCCAAAGCCACAGGCGTACCATTAGAGAGAGACACAGAATGGAACATCGTGACTGCCTCTCCCACCGCGACCTGTAAGCGTCGTGCGTCGTCTTCACCCGCCGCCAAAACCTCGACCGACAGCGCAGCCTTCTGCGGCAATCGTCCCGCGGCCAAGAGGTTTTGATGAAACCGCACCCGCTCGGACAGGGGATAATCCAAAGGCCGTGCCAACACGAACACACCGGACCCACGCCGCGCACGCACCAGTCCATCGTTGGCCAAATGAGCAATCGCTTGACGGACCGTATGCCGGTTCACGCCAAACCGCTCTGAAAGCGACGCCTCGGTCGGCAGTTTCGAGCCTTCCACATAATGCCCATCCGCTAAGGACTGGCGCAGGGTATCGGCGATGGATCGCCAGATCGGTGTTCGTATCATGAAATTTTCATGGGCGTACTGGCTCACATGATCTATAATATGTCTAGTTGTATAGTTCGCTTTGGATTTGTCTAGATGATGACCGCAATCCCTGACCGGAAAGATTGGCTCGGCCTCTTAGCCCGCGCGCCCGAAGGCCGTGTGCAAGCACTGTTGGCCGACCAGTCCACGTTCGAGGATATTACATGGTTGCGCCGTCCCGAGATCGGCAGCGTGATGGTGCGGGGGCGCACAGGTGGTACAGGGTCGCCGTTTAATTTGGGCGAAATGACCGTGACCCGCTGCACACTTAAACTCGCAGCGGGCATCGTGGGTCACGGCCACGTGCAAGGCCGGCGAAAAGCCGACGCAGAAGCTGCAGCGCTAGTGGACGCCCTAATGCAAACCAACGCTGCCGAAGTGCTGACCGAAACTGTTCTGGAGGCCTTACGCGCCGAAGAAGCCGCGCGCAAAACCAAACGCGCCGAAAAAGCGGCCGCTACGAAGGTCGAATTCTTCACCATGGTCAGAGGAGAAAACTGATGGGTGCCAACGCCCTAGAGGGCGGCTTCATCGACGCCCCGCGTGCAGCCTCTTTCGCTTTTCGCGCACTGATGAACACCATGGCCCGCCCCGGCACTATAGAAGTCCTTGACGGAGCAACGCCCCCCGCGCCGCTTTCGGTCGCGGCAGGCACGTTGCTGCTGACCCTCACAGACATCGACACACCGCTTTACCTCGCCGGATCCGCCGATACACAAGCGGTACGCGACTGGATCGCCTTTCACTCAGGCGCGCCGCTAACTGGCCCGGAAAATGCGGCGTTCGCACTTGGCACATGGGACGATCTTGCGCCGATTGCCGCCTACCCAATCGGCACACCGGAATACCCGGATCGCTCCACTACGCTGATCATTGAAAGTCCGATACTTGAAACGACCGGCAGCACGCTCACTGGTCCCGGCATCAAAGAAACCGCCGGTTTCGCACTTCCCGACCCGCAAGCCATGGCTGCAAACAATGCCCAGTTTCCGCTTGGCCTCGATTTCTATTTCACCGCAGGCACCCGCGTTGCGGCCCTGCCTCGTTCGACCGGGATCGCCTGATGTATGTCGCCGTCAAAGGTGGTGAACGCGCCATCGAAAACGCCCACGCATGGCTAGACGAAGAGCGCCGCGGCGACACTTCTGTCACAGAACTTACGGTTGCTCAGATCCGCGAACAATTGAGCCTTGCCGTCAATCGCGTTATGGCCGAAGGTTCGCTGTTCGACCCCGACTTAGCCGCCCTCGCAATCAAACAATCGCGTGGTGATCTGATCGAGGCGATTTTCCTAATCCGCGCCTACCGCACCACGCTGCCGCGCTTTGGGCACTCCGAACCCATCGTGACGGCCAATATGGCATGTGACCGTCGCATATCTGCGACGTTCAAGGACCTCCCCGGTGGACAGGTCCTCGGACCAACTTTCGACTACACGCACCGATTGTTGGATTTCAAATTCGCCGCCGACGGAGAAGTCCCCCCGGCCCCGACGCAACCGACACCCGAGGCTTTCGTGCCCCACGTCACCGACTTTCTCAATCGTGAAGGCCTGATCGAGGAAGCACCCTACGACGACACACCGCCCCCAGATTTGACCCGCGAACCCTTGGAACTGCCCGCTGTCCGTGCGCTGCGGCTGCAATCGCTGGCGCGTGCCGACGAGGGCTTCACCCTTGGCATGGCGTACTCGACCCAACGCGGCTACGCGCGCAGCCACGCCTTTGTCGGCGAGCTGCGCATTGGCACGGTTGCCGTCGAAATGGAGATCCCCGAACTTGGGTTTGCCATCGATATTGGCGAAGTTACTGTGACCGAATGCGAGACAGTGAACCAATTTAAAGGCTCCAAAACCGAACCACCGCAATTCACCAGAGGCTACGGCCTGATCTTCGGACAGTCCGAACGCAAAGCGATTTCGGTGGCTCTTGTGGACCGCGCCCTGCGCTGGGAAGAATTGGGCGAAGACTTCGTCGGAGCCCCAGCCCAAGACGCCGAATTCGTCCTCTACCACGGCGACAATATCCAAGCGACGGGCTTTCTCGAACACATCAAGCTACCCCACTATGTTGATTTCCAATCCGAGCTTGAACTGGTGCGCAAACTGCGTCGCGAAGCTGAGGCGACCAACAAAAGGGAGGCCGCCGAATGACTGGTTTGCTTCAGGGACTAGTGCCGTTCGCCGCCCCAAGCACCGGTCGAGCGGATCGGCGGCTCGTAAGGGCGTCGCTGCAGTCCAAGAGAACCAACATCTTCGGCCTTCAGGAGCCCCGGGTCTCGGTTACGCCGGGACGGCAAAATCCGCCTCAGCACAGATGCGCCGACAAACCGCAGGGCCACAACGCACGCTATAAAGGCCGCGACGGCACTCAAAAGCGAAACCACGCCAATGTCGATGCACGCCTCCGAATTCCTGAAGATCATTGCTTCAAGGATATTCACAGTTTCGCGGCATGCAGTGCTTTCAGTCAGCATTCGATCAGACCCTTTCGGGGCCAAATATTCCGTAGGATTGGGGCAAATCCATGACAGACTACAACTTCGCCTACCTTGACGAGCAGACCCGCAGCGAGGACGCCGTAGCCGAGGCCGGTGAACATCCCGACGATCAGGAAGTTGGGGCTGAGGTCGAAGCTCACGAGATCGG
>RCMY010005935.1_pt1 | contig 10290 bp, 6 predicted proteins | sample 2041341 | NCBI WGS metagenome assembly RCMY01 (sample SAMN09708234, study PRJNA481090) | Marine sediment metagenome, whole genome shotgun sequencing project.
CCCGCCGCAGCCGGCCGGCCGAGAACGGCGCCACCGGGGAGTGTTCGTGCGGTGTGTCGTCGATGGGCGGCGGACCCTCCGCGGCAGCGGACTCGAGTGCCGCGACCAGATCGGCGCCGGTGGCCGGGCGATGCATTGGATTGCGGGCCAAGAGTTGGTGAATGATCGTGACGAGGCTGGTGGGCAGCGTCGCGCGCAGCCGCGACAGGTCAGTCGGATCGCGTTGCAGTCGTGCGAGCGCGGTGTCGGCATCGGTTTCGCCGAGGAACGGCACGCGGCCGGCGAGGCATTCGTACAGGACGAGGCCGAGTGAGTACAGGTCGGCGCGTCCGTCGAGCTTCTTGCCGCGAACCTGCTCGGGTGACAGGTACTTGGCCGTGCCCATCATGATGTTCTCACTCGTGAGGTCGTCACCGCCGGCGAGCGCCTTGGCGATGCCGAAGTCGGTGAGCAACACGCGCCCGTCCGGGGTGATCATGATGTTGCCCGGCTTGACGTCACGATGCACGAAGTTGTTCTCGTGAGCGTGGTGCAGCGCTGCGGCGGTGCAGGCGCCGATGTGCCCGGTGAGTTCAGGCGACAGCCGCTTCTGAGTGTCGAGGAGCTGACGCAGGCTTTTGCCGTCGACGAGCTGCATGACCACGGCCTGGCGGCCTTCGTGCTCGAACACGTCGTGGACCGCAACGATGTTCGGGTGGTTCAGGCTGGCGGCGGCGATGGCCTCGCGGCGGAAACGTTCGGCAACGACCTCGTCGGAAGCCAGCATCGGCTTGAGCCACTTGACAGCGACCTTGCGGTCCAGTGTGAGGTCGACCGCGAGCCAGACCTCGGCCATTCCACCTTGTGCGAGGCGGCGTTTCAGTTCATAGCGCTCGGCAATGAGCGGCTGCGACGGTTCGGACATGGTCGGTGTGGACGCTACTGCTCCGGACCCCGCCGATACCGGCAATGATCGCCAGATCTCCGGTAGGCGCAGTTCAGACTTCGTGGAAAGCGACGCCGATCGTTCCGCGTCCGCCGTGGGTGCCGATAACCGGGCCGATTTCGCCGACGACGATGTCGCCGGAGTAGTGCGGGCGGAGCATGTCGACAAAGGCATCGACGTCGCTGCAGTCGGCGTGCAGCACGGCAAGGTTCTCGATCTTGCCGTCGAAGCTCTTGACCTTGTCGACGAGGTACTTGAGTGCTTTCGAGCGGGTGCGCTGCTTGCCGGCTTCTTCGACGATGCCGTCGGCCACTTCGATGATTGGCTTGATCGACAGTGCGGTGGCGAGCATTGCTTTCGCGTTCCCGACACGGCCGCCCTTCTTCAAGTTGTCGAGCGTGTCGAGTGCACCGAACACACGGGTGCGCTGCGCGAGGTCGGTGGCGAGCTGCTCGACCTCGTCAATCGATGCACCGTCGCGCCCGGCGCGAGCACAGGCGAGAGCGATCGTGCCGAGGCCGAGGGTGACCGTGCGGCTGTCGACGATTCGGACGTCGAGGTCGGTCGAGTCGTCCGCGGCGATCGAGCGGGCGGCAAGTTCGGCGCTCTGCATCGTTGCCGAGAGCGCGCCGGACAGCGACACGACAACGACGCCGGCAGCGCCTTCTGCTTCGAGCTGGCGGTACGCCGCTTCGAACTGGCCAGGAGCGGGTGCTGCAGTTTCGGGGAGCGTGTCAGAGGCGACGCAACGCGTCCAGAACTCGGCGACCGTCAACTGCTCACGGTCGATGAACTCTTCGTCACCGAAACGAATGCTGAGCGGCACGATGATGATCCCCATCGCGTCGGCGACGTCGGCGGGGAGGTCGCACGAACTGTCGGTGACGATTCGGACGGTGCCGTTCGAGTTGGTGCTGGTCGATGCGTCGCTCACGGAGGAGAAAGGTTAGTGGGCCTGTTCTTGTTCTTGGTCGTGTTCTTGATCGTCGTCTTGATCGCGGCGTTTGGAGCGCCAGTTGGCGATCCACCAGGCGGCAAGCATCAGCAGAAATCCACCGGTGAGGACTTGGCCGAGCCCGGTGAGGCTGTTCACGCGGGCGGTCAGGGCTACAGGCTCGCCGAGCGGCTCGCCGAGCGGCGTCAGGAGCTGGACCGACACGGGAGAGGTGCCGTTCGACCGGGCGCGAACGGGGACCTGGATGTCGGTGCTGTCGTTGGGGCGGAGCACGACGAGTCGATCGTTTCCGGGGAAGGTCAGCTTCGGTGAACTCAGGTTCACGATCACCTTGACCCGTTCGTTGCTGGTGTTGCGGAGCCGGATGGGAATGGTGTCGGACCGCCCGGTGAGGGTGAACGTGAACGGCTCGGGAAGCGCGACCGAGGACCGGATGGAGTCGGATTCGGCGGTGACGACGCTGATCGCAGCGGCTGCTTCGTCGTCGTTCACCCCGGTCGAGAGCAGTGCATCGAGTTGGGCGATCCAGCTCGAGAATCGGTCGTCGTCGTCGCCGATCATCGACGCAGTGCTGGCAAGGCTGAGCTTGGTGGCTTCGATGTCCGCGAGGCGGGCCGTGAGGTCGGGTCCGGCGATTTCGGGCAGGACGAGCGCAGCGCCGTCCGGCGAACGTTGGGTGTCGGTGGTGCCAATCAACGCAGTCGGGGCGATCATTGTCACGTCGGGTGTCGTCGCGGCCATGGCGTAAAAGGCATTGATGAGACGTGAGTCAGGGGGCTCGAAGCCGTCCAGCCCGAGCACGCGGGTACGGCGGATGGTCCGACCCTGGCTGCGATGCTCGAGGACGACCGAGGCAACCGCTTCGATTGCCCATTCGGTCGGCGTCGCCATGGCAAGCACCTCATCGGCGGCGGCGCTCGAGAAGTCGTTGCTGTCTGGGTCGGTGAGCAGTAGCGGCAGCGTGCTGCCATCGGGAAGCGCAATGTTGACGAGGCGGTCCGTGTCGGGAAGTTCGCCGCCGATCACTGCGGCGTATCGATCGGGTGTCATCAGGAGTGCTTGTACACCGATGGTGCGGAGCAGTTGGGCGCCGCTTGCACTGATTGGTCGGTCGGTGATCCGGATCAACCGCGTCGGTGTGCGTGACAGGGCCGCGATGACGGCGTTCTCGCCACGTCCCAGCGCCTGGGTGTATTGGACTTCAAGGCCTGCCGCGACCGCGGACGACACGTCGAGGTCGATGTCGCTGAGTGCGGAGAGTTCGTCGCCGACGAGCAGGCCAGCGGCTCCCGTTTCGCCACTGTTGGCCTCGGTCTCGGATTGGATCTCGTTGATCGTGGCGGTGGCGCGCGCGACGGCGATCGTGAGGAGACCCGGCGGAATGGACGCCAAGAGGGGCGGGTCGATCAGGGCCGCAGCGGCGATGATGTTGTCGACCTCGGCGAGTGCGTCGTCGGGTGAGTCGTTTGGTGCAGCGGGGTCGCGAAGCGGCCGATCGACGGCGGTGACGATCGCGAATTGCACGGGCGCGAACGGACGCCGTGTGTCCGCTGGCCCAGGTCGTCGATCGACCAGCGTGCCGTGGGTCCCGACCAGGTTGTCGTCAACGAGAAGTTGGAGGCGAATGGGGTAGAGGCCCGGCGCGGGGAATTCGAGGCTGTCGGGCCCGCTGACTTGGTCGTCACCGCCGACGTCGGTCGGGATCGTCACGGTGACCAGGGCGGTGGATTCGTCGACGATGTCGATGACGGAGCGCGCATCGGCGAGTCGAACGCCGTCGATGTTGCCGCGGAATGAACCCGGTCGTGCGGCGCTGCCGAGCAGTCGTGCTGCCTGGTTGATGTCGGTGATGGGGTTGAAGTTTGCGATGTCGATGGTGATCAAACGCGGCGGCGGCACGGTGGAGGGCGGGGCGATCGTGGTCGGTATCGGGTCGTCGACGGGCACCGTGGTGGTCGTCGTGCTGGTCGTGGTCGTTGTGGTGGTCGTTGTGGTGGTGGTCGTGGTCGCCGGAGCGAGGTCGGCGCTCGACTCGAGATCTCCGCTCAGCCGGTAGACGAGGCGGAGCTCATCGTTGATGTCAATCGTGAAATCTTGCTCGATCAGCTCGATGGTGATTCCCGAGGTCGGCGCATCTTGACGAGCCATCGCCGAACTCGACGTCGGCGCAGCGGCTGGTGTTGTCAGCGCTGTCACCGTGCTTGCTCCGAGGGAGAGTGCAGCAAGGGTCAGCGTGGCAGCGAAGCGATTCATTGTGGATCAGAACCGGCAAGCCCGAGGCCGCACAGTTCGAGAATCGTCAGGGTGTCGTCGCGCCGACGAAACCCGGCCCCGGCATAGAGCGCGAGTGCTGCTTCGTTGTCGAGTGCGGTGTTCACCATTGCGGTGGTCGCACCGCGTCGCTGCATCCACTGCATGGAGTCGGCAACGAGCGAGCGGGCAATTCCCTGACGACGCGCGTCGGGATGCACAGCGAGGCGTTGCAGGTACCCGAACGCCCCGGACTGTCCGGTGATCGCGAATCCGCCGACCCGCGGTCGACCTGACGCTTCAGCTGCGTTGACGATGCGCGCCCGATGGCGCGGGGTGGCGTTGGTGATCGATGTCAGGGATGCGACATCGTTGCCCCATGGGTCGCCGAAGGCACTCCGGTCGAGCGCCGCAGCATCGGGGAGGTGGTGGGCGCGAAGCCGGTGGGTGGGCGGACGCTGGAGCCGACGAGCGGTCGTGGTGCGCCGGCTGTTCGGTTCCAGGCGGGCCTCGAGGAGGGCCAATGTGTCGATGGTGCCGAAACCAGCGGCACGGAATGCAGTGGCTGCTTCGGGGAACATCGCCCCGGTGCGAATCGTGTGGGTGGAGGGGCGCTCCGCCAACGCGCGGGCGACCCATGCGGCGACTGCTGCGGTGGTCGGCAGCATGTGGTGATCGAGGAGCACGATCTGTGCAACGTCGGGTTCGTACGGCCAGTTGACGATGCGCGCGCGAACGCTTCCTTCCGCCTTCCGCTCGACTTCGAGACGCGTCACCGACACGACGCTACTTGCACCCACGGCAGGGAGAGACGGCACGAAGAGATCGCATCTGCGGTCAATCGACATATCGTTGCGTGTCGTGGTTCCTGAACGTTTTGCCCCGGTGTTGCGCGAGTTGGCACCGCTGACCGAGCGTTTCCGGGCTGCCGGGCACCGTCTGTACCTGGTCGGCGGCACCGTTCGGGATCTTCTCGTCGACTCTGGCCGGTCTGATTTCGACCTCGATTTGACCACCGACGCTCGGCCCGCCGAGATCAAGGCGTGCCTTGAAGGCTGGGCGGATGCGATCTGGAATCAGGGTGAGAAGTTCGGCACGATCGGGGCGCACAAGGTCAACCCGGAGACGGGTGAGTCACGACCGTACGAAATCACAACGTTCCGTGCTGAGGCGTACACCGACGATTCACGCAAACCGCATGTTGTCTTCGCCGACGACATCGAGGTCGATCTGTCCCGTCGCGACTTCACGGTGAATGCAATGGCTCTCGAGCTGACCGGCGGCGGTGCTGATGGTTCCGGTGAGCTCGCCATGCCGACACTGGTCGACCCGTTCGACGGTGCGATCGACCTGGCGACCAAGACGCTCCGGACGCCACTCGGCCCCGACGTGAGCTTCAGCGACGACCCGCTGCGAATGCTGCGCGCCGCCCGGTTCATTGCCCGATACCAACTGCAACCGTCCGACGAACTTCTCGCAGCGGTCACAGAGATGGCCGACCGACTCGACATCGTGTCCGCGGAACGGATCCGCGACGAGCTGGACAAGTTGATCGTGGTCGACCATCCGTCGCCAGGTCTGTGGTTCCTGATCGAGACGGGGTTGGCCGATCAGTTCCTCCCCGAACTGCCGAAGATGCGCCTCGAACACGACCCGATCCACCGGCACAAGGACGTGTTGACGCATTCGTTGGCGGTTGTCGAGAACGTCCGGCCGATTGCAGAACATCCGAACATCGTCGCCGGTGAGCGGGACCCGTTCGACTTCCGAATCACCCGGCTCGCGGCGCTCTTCCACGATGTCGGCAAGCCGCGCACCCGCGGCTTCCTGGAGGGCAAGGGAACGACCTTCCATCATCACGATGCGGTGGGCGCCCGGATGACGAAGAAGCGGATGACGGCGCTCCGTTACTCGAATGACGACGTTGCTGCCGTGACCGAACTGGTTGCCTTGCACCTGCGCTTTCACACGTACTCGATGGGTTGGTCCGACTCGGCCGTTCGCCGTTACGTCCGCGATGCGGGCCCGCTCCTGCAGGAGTTGAACGTGCTGACGCGGTGTGACTGCACGACGCGCAACGCCAAGAAGGCCGCCCGCCTGTCGCGTCGGATGGATGAGCTCGAGGAGCGCATCGACGAACTCGCTGCTGCCGAGGAACTCGCATCGTTGCGGCCCGAGATGAACGGCAACTCAGTGATCGAGCACCTCGGAATCGCTCCGGGCCGCATCGTCGGTGAAGCGATGAAGTTCTTGATGGAAGTTCGGCTCGAAGATGGCCTGATCGGCGACGCAGCAGTCCGCGAGCGCCTCGACCAGTGGTGGGCCGAGCAGCAGACCGAGTCGTAGACGATCCGGATCGAAAAGGCGCCGGATCGGACTGGTCCCGTTCGAAACTGGGTGGGCATCCTCGATTCAGTCGATGCGACCTCCTATTTTGTCCTCGGTGTTGAGTGGAGAGAGATCGCGCAGGACGGTACGCCCGTGGTGGCTACTGCTGCCAGTTGTCGTCGCCTCGGGTGGTCTGATCGCGATGACCGCGGTGACCGCGGGAACTGACCCGGACGCCAACACAGCGTTCATCGTCGCCGCGATCGGTGCCGTGTCGATCGTTGCGGTGCTGGCGACCTGGCTCGAGGCGCGGCACGTCGGACGTCGCCTGCGAACCACGATCAATGAACTCTCCGATACCCAGTCCGACTTGCGTCAACTGCTCGACGACCTCCCCGATGCGGTGATGAGCCTCGACGAACGCGGCAAGATCAGTTCGGCCAACAGCAAGGCGGCGGTGCTGACCGGGCGGTCGATTGACGACCTGATCGGGCGAGGCTTCTTTTCGATGATTGGAGACGCCGACCGCGACTCGGTCTCTGAGCGGTGGCAACAATTCGACATCGGTGACGGAGTTCTCGCTGCGCCGGCCAGTTCGCTGGATTCTGCCGTGTTCGAACTCGTCGATGCCGACGGCGCACCACATCTGGTCGAAGCGTCGCTCCACGTTCCGAGTTCGTCGACGAGTAGAGGCACCGTGGTGTTGCTCCGCGACGTGACCGACCGCAAACGCTCCTCGATTGCCCTGGAGCAGGCCCGCCGGCGTTTCCAGCAGGCCTTCCACTCCGCGCCGACCGGTATGGCGTTGGTTCGCCTGGACGACGGACGCATCGTTGACACCAACCAGTCGTTTGCCGACATGGTCGACCGCCCAATCGATGAGATCGTCGGCCAACCAATGCACCGGTTGACGCACGTCGACGACGTGTCGGCGGCGGCGTCGCAGCGGGCACAACTCGAACTCGGTATTGCCGACACGTACTCCCTCGAACAGCGGTACCTCCGCAGCGACGACACCTATGTCTGGGCCCGGACGCGTGTGTCGGTCACCGAAGACGACGGCGTCACGTTGGCGATCACGCACATCGAAGACGTCACCGAGCAGCGTCGAACCGCGGAGCTCCTGACGTACCAGGCCACGCATGACGAGCTGACCGCGCTCCCCAACCGCGGCACGCTGGTCGAGCGGCTTGATGCCCTGCTGGCCAATGCGCAGCCGGGCCAAGTGGCGGTGCTGTTCATTGACCTCGACAATTTCAAGATGGTGAACGACAGCCTCGGCCACGGGATCGGTGACGAACTGCTCCGCGAGGTCGCCCGGCGCTTCCGAGGTGTCGTGCGCGACGGCGATCGTCTGGCCCGATTCGGCGGCGACGAATTCGTGATGTTCATCGACCGCGTCGCGATTGGCGGTGACGACACGCCGAGTGGCGCCTTCGTCGACCCGGCAGCGGTCGCGGATCGACTGCGCCGCTCGGTGATGGAGCCGATCATCATCGACGGACATGAACTGGTGGTGACCGCCAGTATCGGTTTCGCGGTCAACGCGGGGGAGAACCTGACGGCGGATGACCTGCTGCGCGACGCCGACGCAGCGATGTATCGCGCCAAGGCCGCCGGGCGTGACCGTGTCGAAGCGTTCACCGCTGCCACCCGCAAGGCCTCGGTCGATGCATTGAAGTTGGCATCGGAGCTGCGTCGGGGCGTCGAGCGCCACGAGATCGTCCCGTACTTCCAGCCGATCGTCGACTTGGCCACGGGTGAAGTGGTCAGCTTCGAGGTTCTGGCCCGTTGGTTGCACCCCGAGCGAGGGCTGCTGAGCCCTGCGGAGTTCCTGCCGACGGCGGAATCTGCCGGGTTGATGGTTGACCTCGGAGCAGCGATTCTGCGCGATTCGCTGGCGCAGCTCGCTCACTGGCGGGCGCGGGGCATGCAGTTTGCATCCTGTGGGCTGTCGGTCAACGTCGCGACGCAGCAGTTGGTCGACAACTCGTTCGTCGAGGTGGTCGAGACGGCACTTGGCGAAACCGGAATCGACGCCGATTCGCTCTGGTTGGAGATCACTGAGACGACGCTCATGGAAGACGCGGTGGCGGCGGGCAAGGCACTGCGTGCGTTGCGCAGCCTTGGCCTGCACCTGTCGGTCGACGACTTCGGTACCGGGTACTCGTCGCTGACATACCTGAAGCGGTTCCCGGTCGAGACGATCAAGATCGATCGGTCGTTCGTGTCCGGCCTCGGGTTGGAAGCCGACGACACCTCGATTGTCGAAGCAGTCGTCCGCCTCGGTCACTCCCTCGGACTGTCAGTCGTGGCCGAGGGCGTCGAGACACCGTTGCAACTCAACCGGCTCCGCGAGCTCGGGTGCGACAAGAGTCAGGGCTACTTGTTCGGTCGACCCCGCCCCGCCTCCATCATCCAAGCCGAACGCGTCTAATCCGAAACGGATTTGCGACGGAGTCTGGGCAACGTGATCTTGTCGGCGTACTTGGCGGCGAATGGTGCAGCGATCGCGGTCAGCAGCACGTAGCCGGCGACGAGAGCACCGAGTTCGGGGCCATCGGTGAGGCTGGCGCCGAGCGCCGCGATCACGATCGAGAACTCACCGCGAGCAATGAGGGTGGCACCAGCGCGCATCCGGCCCTTCTCTGCTGCGCCGACCCGCTTGGCCGCGTACCAGCCGGTCGCGAACTTGGTGAGTGACGTGACGATGGCCAGCCCGATTGCAGGGAGGATCGAGTCGACGAGCTTGGCCGGGTCGACCTGGAAGGAGAAGAACAGAAAGAAAATCGCAGCGAACAGGTCGCGCAACGGCGAGATGAGGTTCATCGCTCGTTGCTCGGCTTGGCCGGACAATGCGAGACCGACGAGGAACGCACCGATGGCGCCGGACACCTCGAGCCGCTGGGCAACACCGGCAACGAGGAGTGTCACCCCGAACACACCGAGGAGGAGTGCCTCGTCGGTTCCACCGATGAGTGCATTACTCAGCCGACGTCCATACAGGAGGGCGAGCAGCAGGATGACGGTGACGACAACCAATGCGATCGCGACGCTCGTGAGGGTGGCGATCACCGTGCCGCCAACGATGAGCGCCGCAACCACCGGCAGGTAGATCGCCATCGCGAGGTCTTCGATGACGAGCAGGTTCAGAATGGCCGGCGTTTCGCGGAAACCCAGTCGGTGTAGGTCACTCAGTACTTTCGAGACGACACCCGACGACGAGACCCAGGTCGCGCCACCGAGGAGCACCGCGGCGAGCGGTGACCAGCCAAGCAGGAGCCCAGCGGCCACACCGGGGAGCGCGTTCAACAGCATGTCGATGACACCAACAGCGGTGCCCGTACGCAGACCGTTCCGGAGCTCGACATCGGAGTACTCGAGGCCGAGCGTGAAGAGCAGGAGCAGGACGCCGATTTCGGCGATGATCGAGATGAAGTCCTCGGTCACATCGAGTTGGACGATTCCACCCTCGCCGAGGACGAGGCCGGCGAGCAGGTACAGCGGCACGGCGGTGATGCCGAGCCGGCCGGCGACTCGAGCGAGGAGTGCGAGACCGAGCACGACCGCGCCGATCTCGATGAACGCGAGTGCCGTCTCGGTGCTTCCGGCAGCGATCAGAGCAAGGTGCATGTGCGGCGGTGGGCTGCTGTCAGGCGGTGAGGAGCGCTCGCAGCAAAGCGAGGCCCTCAGTGGTGCCGACGGCAACGGCGGTGTCGCCGACGCGGAAGTCGAACTCCGGGTCAGGTGCAGGCACCGACTCGTCGCCCCGACCTTGCGCTCTCGCTTCTGGCCTCGTACGCCGTCGTTGGGCTACTCGGCGCAGCAGCCG
>RCMY010005937.1_pt1 | contig 10289 bp, 6 predicted proteins | sample 2041341 | NCBI WGS metagenome assembly RCMY01 (sample SAMN09708234, study PRJNA481090) | Marine sediment metagenome, whole genome shotgun sequencing project.
TTTTGGAGACACCCCGGTAGATCCACATTCTTCATTAACACTTTTGGAAGGCTACCCAACCAACGGTGGATTGATAGACGGACCAGTTTATGGCTCCATTGCTCACAGTTTGATAGGCGTAGAACTTCATAATGACGATGAATATGCAAAGTTTCAATCGGATTTGGTGGTGTATCAGGACGATGTGGGGAGTTATGCTACCAACGAACCTACAATGGATGGTACGGCTTCTTTAGTGTATTATCTGGCATCACTTGAAAGTGAGAGTAGAGCAAAAGGGCATCAAAAAAAGAATTATAGCTTTGATGATACCGGAGCCATTGTTAGAGGTGATACTTCAAAAAAGTCAATAAGTTTACTGTTTTCTGCAGATGAATATGCTGGCGGAGCTGAGGAGATATTACGTGTTCTAGAAAAGCACAGCATCAAAGCGTCTTTCTTTTTAACCGGTGATTTCTACCGAAATGAGAACTATTCGCCATTTATTAAACATGCAAAAAAATGCACCCTATATTGCTATTCAATCTGCATTGGCTGGTGCAAGTGATGTCTTTGAAAAACTACATAACTTTTTCAATATTCGTGGGCATTTTGCTAATAAAGAAAAGATGACAAATGAAGAAATTAATAAATTAGAGAAAGCTATATTACAATTACAAACACAAATAAGCTCATTAGAAACTAAATCCATCAGCATTAAAAAAGGTTTTTTAACTGTTCAAGAAAGTGCATTAAAAAGAATGAATAGTAAGGAAAAAGAAAGAGGTATATCTACAAATATATCTATTAGCTTGGATGCCATGTTTAATATGGGCCTACATACAACAAAAGAACAAGCTGAAGAACTGGAAAAGAAAGCTAAAGAAAACTGGTATAAGTTGAGAAAGGCAAGTGCTCTTAAGGAAGAATCTACTAAACTTGCAGTTGCGGAAGAGTTAAAAAGCAAGTCAACTGAATCTGTTACAGTATTCTCAAATAAAGAAGATCTAAATAAATTTAGTGAACAGATAGAAGGTAGACTACTTTTCATAAGTAAAACAGTGAGCGATGAGTATGAAGAACTACTTAAAGAAAGTGTGGAAGAAACAAGGAATCTAACTGAAAACTTACATCAAGAGTGTAATAAAGTTCTAATTAACCTGCAAGAAGAATTTAACAAAGAGGGTATTAAAAATATAAAAATACCTTCCTTAGATTTAAAGATTAAAAGAAATGAGAGCTCTATAGTAAAAAACTTCTCTTTAGATAGTAAGTTCTCCAAGGAACAAGTAACAAAAAAGCAGACTGGAATAACGGGTAGTACGAAGAGGATGTTTGGTTCTCTATTTAAAAAGAACTGGGGATCTTTTACTGTAGACCTAGAAACCTATAGTATAAATAAATATGAGATGACTGAAAAACTAGAGTTTTTACTAAATTCAAAACTTGTATCACCATTAAGAGAAGAAATTAAGTCGATGCTTTCAGATTTATTAGAAAAAAATATGTTAGCAATTGATCAGTTTAATAAAACTATAAAAAACTCGGTAGAAGAAATGAATAATGCTATTATTCAAGAAAAAATGCCTGACTTAGAAACAAAAAAAGATTATAAGAAAAAAATAATGAACCTACAACAATTAAGTCAGAAGATTGAGGAAGACTGGGAAAGTCTATCAGAAAAATTTAATGTTGAAAAGGTAGAAACTGAATCTAAGACTAATATGGTTGCTGCTTAGCTTTATGACCCTGAAAAATGTAAAACTTACTATCTTTTATTTTGAGCATTAAAAAAAGGAATATCGTTGTGGAACTAGCAAAATATAAACAGTCTATAGTAGAGAACACTCCTTATCTAACAGATAAAATGGTCATTGATTTTGTTAATGGCTTAGAGGCTGCTGCAGAATTAAATAGTAAGACTATGCAATCAAACAGTTTCTTTGCTCGTAACTTATCCCTAGTCTCAGGTAAGACCCAACAAGCGCAAGCTAATATTAACGATCATCTTATCGCAGGTCTAGATGCCTGCCAGCATTATTTCCATGAGATATTCCAATCGCAGCAAGGTCATACTCACGCTATAGTAGAGATACACCAGACGCTCAAAAAAACACAATTACAAACAGCTGAACTCACCCACTACGTATTGGACTTTCAGCAGCAAATTGAACAGCAAGTAGACCAAGTAAGTAGCCGTTTAGATAAACTAGAAAGCTATGGCTACGCTTATACCCAAATGAGCAATGTTCTATCTAAGTTAAAAGCAGAAAAATTTTCTAAGCTATCTCTACTAGGTCAATGCTATACCACCTTAGATACGTTGTATTGGGGTGATTTTGGTTTATACCTACGTACTTATAGTGATGAGAGTAAAAGGAATGAGCTATTGAATACGCTTGAGAATGAACTTATTGCTACTTTTAAGCAGAATCTTAATATTGGTGCTAAAGAAGACTTACATCAGGATGAATGGCTAGGCTTACCTAACGAGCGTGAAGAAAGTAGAGCGCTACAACATGCCTTAGCTTATCAAGGCGACTGGAGTGGACAGGCACCTAATGAATATCCTATCGTATTTATGGCTACTCAATACAATGACTTACCAGATGATAGAAAGCCACAGTACAAAAATCTGAGCTTAAACATGATAGATATTGATAGAGTATCTAAGCGTATGATTGGTGAGATGAATAACCGAACAGAGTATTCTAGATTAATAGGATTTGGGCTATGAGTAGTTATTCAATAGATGTCCAGAACGCTCAATCCAATAGTAAAGTGGGTTTAGTATTGTCAGGTGGCGGTGCGAAAGGTGCCTATCATGTCGGTGTCGCTAGAGCTTTGAATGAGATGAATATCGGTATTGATATGATTTCAGGTGCCAGTATTGGTGCTCTAAATGGTGCCGTATTGGCTTCAGCACCTAATTTCACTGAAGGGTCTAAACGTTTAGAGATACTATGGGACAAACTACCTCACCTCAAACCTATTCAATTCGATAGAATGCCTTTATCTACTAAATTTGGTTCTATGTCGAAAAGAAAAATAAACTATCTTATTTATATCACTCTACTATTATCAGCAGGCTTAAGACTTAGCAGTCCTATTGGATGGCTCAGCTTTTTAATACCAGGTATCACAACTTTAGAAATAGAAAATATACTTAAAGATAATACGCTCAAGATGATGCTAGAAGAATATTTAGATATTGATCATTTGCAGCACTCTATGCCTTTATACGTCTCGATTTTTAAACAGCAGCATAATGGCAAAGCTATCAAAGATATGTTTCTAGCGCTTCGGGACGTCGTTAAAGTAGAGATCGGTGGTATCGATAATGCTCCTTCAGAATTTAGACATATCCAATCTTTAGCAATAGAAGAGCAAAAAGAAGTACTTTTGGCATCGGCTTCCGTTCCTTTGTTATTTAAAGCACTTAGTGGTTCGCAAAATGATCGTTATACCGATGGTGGGCAAGGCGGTTATCTTAAGTCGCAAGGTAATACACCTATTACTCCATTGATCGAAGCAGGCTGCAGTCATATTATTGTGACACATTTAACTGATGGTTCATTGTGGCATCGCCATGACTTTCCCGACACTTCAATTATAGAAATTCGCCCTAGTATAAATATAGGCGGCTCTATGGCGATGTTTGATTTCTCGGTTGAGACTGTCAATAAGTTAGTTGAAGCAGGCTATCAAGATACTAAGCAAGCTTTGAAAAATGTAAAGTTTAATTTAGATATTATTCATTCAATGCGTCAAGACAACTTAGCACTCTCAAATACAATGAATGATACAGAAGGAACTGATGTTCTAGATAATGCTATGAGAAGATTACGAGGCAATAAGTAATGATTGAAAGAAATAACTACGCTTCTAGCCAACAGCATACTAACTCACAACCCACTTCCGCTTGTAGATGCATCACTCTTTAAGTTGAGCTATGCTGAAGAAACCGTAGAGATGGACTTGAGTTTTGTTAGTGACTCAAACCCTCTACTATTAGCATAAAGTGCAATACATATCTCATTAGTGCAGAGGAATAGTTCCCGGCTTGGTTATTCTGTTGCTTAATCGGACTGATGACAGACAATGAGTAACCGCTATAAGTATCAACACCTGTAAGCTCACCATTAAAACTAGAGTTATCTTCTTTAAACCTCTCAATTTCTTCAAGTTTAGATTTCTCATCTACAAAGAAATTATTGAATTTCTTCTTCTTTTCATCAGCATAAGACTCTGACTTTATACAGCTGATATTCACTCGCCAATATTTACTTGGTAGTATCAGACATATTATGCTTAGGTACTTGTAGAATAGTTTCTTTTGTTTGTACGTGAATCGGATCTCACTTTTTGACGTATTTGCCTTGTTATAAAACACGTTAAGCATCTCTTTGACTTTACGCCTACTCTCTTTGGTTTTGTATAACTCTTCAAGATTATCAAAACACAAATTTACTAATGCTTTCTCCTCACGATAATGAAGAGGCGTTGGGGCAATAAGTATGTGTTCAGACCCTTGTTTGCGTTTTTTTGAGATAAGCTTGTGATTTAAACTGCCATCAGTGTTTTGTACTAAGCTTACTGCATGTTCATAAATTATCAGTGCATCGTCATATTTGAAGTTTAAACTACTGGCGTCATCTAATCTTTGCCCATCCTCGATGTCATACAAAAGTTTTTCAATCATCTCGCGGTTATACCTTCCAAACACTGCCGAATTCTGTTCTACCGCTAAGTCGTTGCTATCGAGAGTTGATGGTTGTCTCTTCACGTCATGAGAAGCTGAAAGTTTCTCATGCTCAATTTTACGATTGATATACTGTCTAATACAATTAAGATTGACTTTATCTGTCTTGCCTTCAAAAGCATCCTTATTATGTTGTTTTAAGTCAGCGCGGCTTGCACCCATCAGCTTATTTACAACACTTAGGGGTAGTGTCAACTTAGCCTGTTGTAATTGATGACTGGCAATGATGTCAGCAGTATGAATATATGAGCTAAAGGTTGTATTCAAATCTGCATGGCCTGCAAACTCCATCAATGCATCCCAATAGTTTGTCGATATCTTGCGTACGCTACCCAAAAACTGATACTTAATGTTATCAATCTGCTTCTCACTATAATCTGTAAAATGCATGGCAATTTTTTGCTTGCACCTAAGGATTATCGCCATGTTTGATACCGCATTATGGCGAAAGCTATGCAGCGTCATATCATTGTAAGGTGTGCTTGCCAATATTTTCTTTACAGGCTGCTCGATACTGTAACGAGACAGAGGTGTTGACTGATACTCTAAGGTAAATAGATAGCGAGAGGATTGCTCTTTTTTTAAATTAAAAAACTGTTTAAATCTCTCCAGTTCATCTGCTAAGAGCAATACTGATAAATGTATGCGTCGTGTGCCATCATCTGACTTTAAATCACGATGCGCGTTGGAACGAACAATAATATTGTATTCAGTAAAACCTTGATTATCATATTCAATATCTTTGACTTGCAGCCCAAGTATTTCACTAATACGCATTCCAGTGCGATATAGCAGTGTTATCACAACACTAAGCGCTTGCTGGTTATAATCGCTTAATTCTTTTTGGTCAGAGATACAGCTTTGAATAAGTTGATAGACGTGGTTAGGGATCAAGTAGCTTGATACAATTTGTGGGTCACCACCACCCTTCAAGTCGATATCAGGAGCTTGATAATGCTTTTTTAACGAGTAGTGAAGTGAACATAGAATGGTGGTCGTAAACCCCATTCTATTTTGGTTTTTATTTGCAAGAATATCATTATAAATATAGTGATAATCATGCTTCGTCCACCCTAGAAATTCTGTGTCACGAGTGCTTGCAATAAAGTCATTGCCTACATCGGATAAGTATCGCTTTAAGGTACTAATTTTATTTCTACTAATAAACAAATCAAGCATCCATATAACCAGTCGCTCTTGATTCGGATACAAAGCCTGCTTAAGTAAACCTTCTAACTGTTCTCTAACTTTTTTCCTATCATCATTAAGGATGGCTCGTATCTCTTTGACAGCATCAGACTTGAATCTCACGGTTTTAGAAGGTTCTAACGAAGGCTCATTGCTAGACTCAATAACCAATCTACTAATATGATCATCAGTTAGTATTGCTTTGGGCGTTTTTATAGTTTGAAAATACCGAAGCAAGTGCTCCTCTGTCACCGAGGTCTGACTCTGCTGACCAGTTAACACCTCTACAAGCTGAACATCTAACCTTACTTCAGGCAAAGTTTGCCAATGAATAGCGATATGTCGTAGGTACTTTGATTTAGAAATTGATTTAACCGTGAAGTTTTCATTAGTAAACTCACCTAATCTTTTTATCACTTGATGATATTTTGGAAAGCCATCTTCTTGTTGACGCTGGGTTTGTAGTTTAAATAACCACAAGCGACTGATGTCATCAATAAAGATTAGCCGAGTCTGATAAACCTCCTCTATATCCTCATCTACGAGAACAACTTTATTACCATAGCCAGGTGATAATATCTTAATGGGGATAGCAAGCATGTCATCAAAAATCTGATATATAAGCTTATTTTCATCAAGATAATCATAGATTGCTTTGAGCACCTCCTCATCGTTGTAGCCTGCAAAGCTCACCAGTGTAAATAAGAACCAGGTGACGCAATCTAGTAAGGAAAAGGTATTTTTTTGTTGCCATTTACTTAATGCCTGATCAACAATCTCTTCTGCTTGCGATAGGTATAAAAAATCATCAAGGTCGTTGATATTTTTTGGACGTTGAGCTCGAGAAGCAATGACTGGTTTTGGTAATAGCGGCAAACTATCCTTTTTACGTAACTGATTGACTTTATCAAAAAAACGCATCCGCTCAAACAAAGCAAAAGGGATTATTTTTGCTGGAACAGTTTGTTCTATTTTTTTATAAATAGCTTCGTATAAGCTATAGACTTGCTCATCAGTTATTGTATCCAGTTGGCTTTCACTGCTCTCATGAATGAAAGCTGCCCAATAGTCTTGGCATATCTCTTTGGTTTGCTGTAAGGCCTTTTTTCGCTGCTCCTGCCGTTTGGCCAACCTTCTTTCATGACCATACAAAGGCTCTATAGGAGAGTATTCAGTCATGAGATCACCTGCTTAAGCTTTAGTTTGGTTGCTAGCTGTTGATAATCATCTCTGGGTGACAATATGTCACCAATACTTAATGATGAGTGTTTTCGCCAAGCCTCCTGCCCCATCATCTCATGACCAAATATAGCGAGAATAATAGCTTCATCCACCCCTTGTTCATGCAAAAAACGTTGTCCAACATGACGTGTCCAGTCAACTTTGAAACGAAAATTATCGCCTAGCTCTTTGCTAATAATTGCAGGACGTAGGGACTGCAAGGCTCCTTGTTTATCAATGTAGTTCAATAGTGGACGCTCAGAGCTAAATACTTTATCAACCTCTAATTTCAGCTTAAGGTTTAAGCGTCCGAATTGTCTAACAAAGCGGCGCAGGTAATCTAAGAAATTTTTAATTGCTTCTACTAAAAATGTGCATACAGGGACTAGGCGTGGACTTTTGGCGCTTACTCGTTCCTCTTTGTCAGAGATCCAAGCAAAACCTTTGCTCAAGTTGATTTGATTAAATTTACCAGGAGCACCTTCAACAGCTCTTATAGAGGTTAGCAGTAACGACACATGCCAAAGCCATAAATTATAAAAATTAAACTTTTCTATATAATTGGTGGTTGCTTCTACTTTCTGATACAGGTGGCTAATGAATAGACTCACTATAGGATAGTCAGGGCAGTTTTGACTGCCTATAGCATCATCACTTAGTTCAACCTCGGACAGATACTCGACTTTGTCTAAACGATTGCCATAACAACGATCAGTGAGTATTTCAATGGCTCTATGATAGATCTCTTTCACATCTTTAAGGGAATGTGAGCTGTACCATAAATCAGCTCTTTTCTTACTGTTGCGAGAGGTGATAATACTGGCTAGCTGAGTGGTGCTGACCTCATGGGAAATAATGGTATACAGTGACTTTTCGATTCTGCCTAGGCTTATTAAAGGTAGCTCTAAGTCCTCACGTAAACTAGCGATAACTTCATTAATCAATGTCGAGTCCGGATGACCTTTATAAGTTAAAAAGATCCCTAACGGTTCAGGTAGTGGTAACTTGAACTGCGTTAATTGGTTAGCAAGCACAGACTCTATACCTATCGTTCTAATACGTAATGGAGTGATATCAAGATGAACAATAAAATCACACCGTTTTTTTCGGGCGCTAATATCAACAATACTTTTATCATTTTTATCAATATCTTCAGCTAACTTGGCAACTGAATAGCCTGTATATAAAGAAAGTAATAGATAAGCTATCGCCCGTTTTCTTTCCCTATCAGTTTCTTCGCTATCAAAGCTGTCAAACCATTGCCACAATTTAGAGCATATATTTTGCATAGCACTAAGTGGTAGCAAGCGAATATTGCTACTCAGAAATCTTTCGTTTTTATTTGCGTGAGCAAACTTTGCGCGAGTTCTACGATAGATCTGATTGCTTGAGAATTTTTCAGTCGCTTTTAATGTACTTTGCTTTATAAAACTGAAATCGGGTACAGGATCATCCAGACGCTCTCGATTAATATCATTAAAACTATCTGTTTGTTCAAAATTTGTGACGGATACGAGCTCGTCAGTATCGTCATCAACATCACTTTGTGCTATGTACTCTATTTTTGGATCATCTAACTTGCTCTGCTTACCCTGTTTTCTACCTGAGGAAGAGCGAGTAATTTTTGCTTTATTGTTATATGCAAAATCAATGGTTCTGTATATTTTAATGAATGATTTAAGCCTAGGGTCATTTTTGCTTTCAAGCTCAATTCGATACTTCTCAAAATTTTGATATGTAATTCCTAAGTTATTTGCTTGTAAAATTTTATAACAATGCTCCCATATCTGGTGATTATAGTTAGACGGATTCACCCACTTCCTAGCCTCAGCAGTGGTCTCACTAATTCGTCTTGGCAAACCATTTTGAGCAAAGTAAATCAGTAAATGGCATATCTTAGCAGTCCACAGCCATTGTTCACTAGGATTATCAACATCTAAAGTAGGTAGATGATATGTGCTGGCTATAAAAGCACGAGTAGGATTTTCAAATTTGGTTAACTTACCCTGATAAGACTCTAGGATTTTTTTTAAACGTTCTGAACTGAGAATAAATGGCTTTTCACAAGTAACCGTAATATCCATGAAGTCGATAGAAACCAAACTTGCTATCGTTAAAAAGAAATTTCTAACGTCATCTGTATACAAGTCTTCAGTATCAGGTATCAATATTTGCAGCTCTTGATTTAATATCATATTTCGCTTCTTGGATTAGATCAGGGAAAGATGGGATTTGATGAGTCGTTAGATTACGGTACAACTTGTGCTGATATTCATATTGATAGCGTTTTATTTTTTTGAGTTCTAATATTTTTTCTATGGTTAGCTTGCATTGAAAAATTTCTAGTTGAATACTTTCAGGCATTGCTTCTTTGATAGCCTGATAAATAACTGGATTGACAGGCTCCAATTTTAAAAACTCATCGAATAGATACTGCCAGGCTCTACGAGTGATATCAGCGTTTGTTAAATTTAGTTTTCGAACGGTAACAGGTAACTGGCTTTCTACTTGATAAGCCGACCTAAAATCTTCAAAAAAATAATACACATCATTATGTGTTTCACCTACTGTTTCTTCAAAGTGAATGACCTCAAAATACAGCTTTTTACATGAAGCCAATCTAGTATTTATTACTATTACTTCATCAAAAAATAATTCACAAAACAGCTGATATGGCTTTTTGGCGAGCTCATGCACCAAAAAATTATCAGTTAAATTAATGGTCTTAACCGACTCTCTACTCTTGGACTGTGTTCTTTTAGCCATATTGATAAACCTGAATTTTCACCTATACACATTCTTAGATTAGAACTGATTACTCAATATCAAAATAAATTAGTGAATGAATACCAAAAGAGTAGGGATTGAAATAATTTTTGGTTGGTGTCATTGTACATGAAATTTATGGTGACTAAAAACATATTTATACTTAGAATAGTGTTATTATATTAGGATGTTATCCAAAAATAAAAAGCTGAGCACCTTTAAAGTAAAGGGTTACAGCTTAACTAAACTTAATATACTTTTGGTCTACGTCCTTGCCAAGGTTGGGGTTTCTACCTCGTCAGGTGTGGCCAAGTTGGGCTTATAATTACGAATGTTACAAACTAATAAGCTTTCAGTTTCTTCTTTTATAAAT
>RCMY010005939.1_pt1 | contig 10287 bp, 7 predicted proteins | sample 2041341 | NCBI WGS metagenome assembly RCMY01 (sample SAMN09708234, study PRJNA481090) | Marine sediment metagenome, whole genome shotgun sequencing project.
TATTGAATATTAACTTTATTCTATTCATAATTTTATTTAATTTCTAATAGAACAACATCGTACGGAGAATCTAAATTTACCATACCTTTTTTTACTATAACTTCAGTACTTGAATAAGCATCAAATAAAGATATACCATCTTTAAAGACTGATGAAACATTAATTTCTTTTGTTCCCTTATTTAAACCTAATCCCACAACCACACTATCAGCATAATTACCATCTGAAAAGGTTCTTTGAAATACATATGGTTCTTTACTCATCATTTTATGTATTCCTGCACCAATGGCTGGGTGATCATTTCTGAATTGTCCTAATTTTTGCCAATGAAACAATCCTTGTTGTATCGCTTTGTTCTCTTTAATATCCTCCCAATTCATGAAAGAACGCAACGTTGCATCACCATTTGTCCCCTCAATTATTAATGACCGGGACGACTCGTCTCCGTAATAAATTTGAGCAGTTCCCGGAGCCAATAACAGTTTAATTGCTGCTTCATAATTCCTTGTGCGGTTTTTGTCAAAAGGTGTACCATCATCATGTGAGGTCAAATAATTTAATATCCCTACTCCTTTTAAGTCATTTTGCAAGGAAGTTGAATATTTAGAAAAGAGAGATTCATAATCATCCTCAGCATTATACTTAAATTCAAAATTGATCATACTATTGAAACCTTGTGCATAATAATCAACTTTTTTATCTCCAAAATCGAAGCTTCTTCCTGAACTAATACTGTTATAACCATATACTTCGCCAACCATATAAAATTTATTGTTATCTAAAACACTATCCGGATTATTTTCTTTCCACGTAGTAAAGGCAAACTCACATTCTTTTTTAAATTCATTCCAAACAGACTCTTCAATATGTTTTACCGTATCTGCTCTATAACCATCAATACCAAATTCTGTTATATAGTCAGTTAACCATTTAATTATATAAAAACGTGGAGCCCTTGGATATTTTGTTCTTTCAAAAAAAGCATCCAGTTCTGCAACTTCTTTTTCATAACGTCCTTCTGACTTCCATTTTTCAACTAATTGAGGAGGCAATTGAACCTCTTCGTTACGCTCTGTTTTAACATCAGGGAGATTTTTAACCAAGGTGCAGGTTACTGTAGTCTCAAATGATTTATAATCACATTGCGGTCCGGTTCTTACCCATTCCAGAGGCCAAACCTTATCTTGCACAGTCACGGGCCCGGTATGATTAATTACCGCATCGAGAACAATTCGGATGCCATTTTTATGGGCTGTTTCTACTAATTCATGTAAATCTTCCGTTGTGCCAAAATTCGGATCTAAAGCAGTCCAGTCTTTCGTCCAGTACCCATGAAAACCATAGGTAAACCCGGTACCTTCATCAGTTCCATCATGTATTTGTTCTACAACCGGTGTTAGCCAAATGGCATTTACACCCAATTCCGCAAAGTAACCGTCATTAATTTTTTGAGTTATCCCTTTAATATCACCGCCTTCGAATCCTCTTAATGTTGCCGTCTCTGATGTTCTTTCAAAGTTAATGTCATTAGATTTGTCAGCATTATTGAACCTATCAGTCAGCAAGAAATAAAGATTAGCAGCCTCCCAAATAAAAGGTTTTTTGACTTCCGCTATAATTTCACTTTTATTCTGTTTTTTATCACAACTCAATATGGCTATGAGTACAACTAGTGTTATTACAAATCTTCTCATTCTTAAAATTTTACTTTTAGTTTACTATTCTCTTATTTTCTACAAATTTGATATTTTAAAATAACAACGCCATTAAATTAATTATCCCATTGATTATTTTTTAAATAAAAAAGTTACCGGGATATCGAATCTTCTATTCCAAGAATCTTCTGAATGATCAGCTCCCTCAAATTCTAAATTCATATAGTTTTTTGTTGTATAACCTTTATCGATAAAAATACGATCTACATCAGCTAAATATTGAGGATAGTATTTATCTAAGGTTTGGGTACCATAATCAAAATAGAATTTATGAGATTCGGGCGTAGGCACATTCTTTTCCATATATTTAAAAAAAGCTGCCGGTACGGGATTATTCTCAGAAGGCATAACACCTGGCCAATGGGTTGAAATACAGGCAGCACCGCCAAAAACCTCAGGATATTCACAAACTGCATACATTGAAATAAGTCCACCCATACTTGAACCCGCAATCATTGTATGTTGATAACCCTTTAAAGTTGAGAATTCACTATCAATAAATGGTTTCAACTCTTCAACTATAAATTTTAAATAATTGTCTGCATTCAAATCTTCCAGCGTCATATTGATATTGTGCTTTTTTGAATTTTTTATCATATTTTCCTTATCAGAAAGTGAAAGAAAATCAAGGGCTTTTTGTGGAAAATAATCTTGATGACGGATCTCAGGAATATTCCATATAGCAACAACGATAATTTCTTTAATGGAGTCTTTATTAACTAGTTCTGAAACTATTTCATCAACTCTCCATTCTTGACTATTCCATGTTTTGGTAGCATCAAACAAATTTTGCCCGTCATGCATATACAAAACTCCATATTTCTTATTGTCAGAATAACCATCAGGAAGCCAAACATCAACAGTTCGAGGTTTTACAATTTTTGAAGGAAAACTATCTTTCCTTATAATTTTACCACTAGACAGATTAATATCTTTTAATTCATTAGTAGCAATTAGGTTTGTTTTTTCAGAAAATTTCTCTTCTTTTTTTACTTTGTTACATGAATTAAATAATATCGCAACTACTAAAAGATATTTCAATAGTCTCATCTGTCTACTTTTTAGTTGTTAAAACTGTTATTCCTTTTGAGTCCAAATTTAAAGTTGTATCCCAAACTAGTTCTTCACCTGTAATTACATTCCTTACCGTCTTTCCTTGTAATCCGATCTCTTCAAATTTCGAAAGATCTAATAAAGTCGATTCGTTTTTATTAAGAATTAAAGCAACAACCTCATCATCCATTATTCTAAATAGGGTATAGATGCCATTGTCTGGTGCGAAATGAACTGTTTTACCATTATGGATGGCATCACTCGATTTTCGATAATTCAGTACTTTCTTAAGGAAAGATTGCATGTCCTTTTGATCGTTTGATAAGCCTTCTCCTGTAAATGCATTAACGGTATCTTCTTGCCAACCGCCCGGAAAATCTGTACGGATCAAACCATGGTCTCCCGGTTTGGCCGTATCATCCATTAAAATTTCAGTACCATAATATACTTGTGGTATTCGTGGTAAACATAACATATAACCCAAAGCCATTTTTGTTTTAGTCACATCTTCTCCGAACTCGGTAAAAACACGACTTTTATCATGATTGTCCAAAAAAATCAAAATATCTTTCGGTGTTGTATAGTTAAAATCATTGGCTAAACCTTCGTAAATTTTCACGAAACCATTATCCCAGGATTCCTCTTCATTTAAAGCCTCAATGATCACTTTTTGCATCGGAAAATCCATTGTTGATTTTAAATGCGATTCATAACCATCTTTATTTTTATTCCCTGTTTGCCAGTATGCGACTAATAAAGGATTATAACTCCATTCTTCTCCAACTATACTAAAGTTTGGGTATTCATTCATAATAGCTCCAGCCCAATCTGACATAAAGTTTTTGTCGGGATATGGATAAGTATCTTGACGAATACCACCAAGTTCCAGCGTTTCTATCCACCAGATACTATTTTGAATAATATACTTTGCTAAAAATGGATTGCGCTGATTAAGATCTGGCATGGCAGATACAAACCAACCATCACTATTTCCCTTTTTGTCAATTTCTGAAGCATATAAATCTTGATTGGTCGTTCGTTTATGATTTGAAGCAATGTTAGTCTCCCAATTCCAATCTTTTCTATTTGCCTCAAAGTTTTTTTGATTATTTACCCAATCATCGAAAGGTAAATCTTTCATCCACCAATGCTCCAATCCACAATGATTAGCTACCTGATCCATGATGAGTTTCATTCCATTTTCTTTTAGTTTGGCCGATAATTCAATATATTCATTGAGTGTTCCAAAACGCGGATCTACTTTGTAATAATCAGTTATCGCGTAACCATGATAGGAGCTTTTTGGCATGTCATTAATTAATACTGGTGTAGGCCAAACTGAAGTGTAACCTAAATCTTTTATATAATCTATATGATCTATAATTCCTCTTAAATCTCCACCATGTCTTGCATAATCATTCTTTCTATCAATTGTTTTTTCTAACAATCCGTTACTGATATCATTAGACGGGTCTCCATTTGAAAATCTATCAGGAGTGATCAAATAAATAACATCGCTACTATTAAAACCAATAAATTCTGAGGACGCTTTTTCCCTACTTTTCAATTCGTAAGGATATCTCTTATTCTTCTGATTCTTAAACTTAAATATAATATCAAATTTTCCGGGTTTAGTCTCAGCATTAATATTTAAATCTATAAACAAATAATTTGGACTATCTCCTTTATGAACTTTTTCTATGGTTATACCCTCGTATCGTATTTCAGGCAAAGCAATACTTATATTGTCACCTTTAATTAACAATTGTAAATTAGTTTCTTCGAAACCTATCCACCAGTTTGGAGGTTCAATTCTTTCAACTTGAGAGATCATAGAAATACTATATATTAAGATAACTATAGAAATTAAATTTTTCATAATTCACGGCTAAACTGTTATCAAATTATTTGGTGTAATTGTTACCATTTGATTATTGACTAGGATTTTTAACTCTTTATCACCACTTAAATTAAAGGTTGACTTTTCATGAGAAACATTAATTGTTAGAATTTGATGCCTAAAATTAACCTTAAATGAATATGCTTGCCATTGCTTTGGTATTTTTGGCGTAAAATTCAGTGTATTATTTTTAATTCTCATTCCTCCAAAACCCTCAACTATACTCATCCAGGTACCTGCCATGCTTGTAATATGTAATCCTTCGTCGACTTCATGGTTATAATCATCTAAATCTAATCGTGAAGTTCGTAAATAAAACTGATAAGCCTGTTCCATACGATCTAGTTTTGCCGCTTGAATACTATGTACACAAGGTGACAATGAACTTTCATGAACAGTAAACGGTTCGTAAAAATCAAAATGTCTTTCTAATTCTTCAATGCTAAAGTGGTTTTCAAAGAAGTAGAATCCTTGCAACACATCTGCCTGTTTAATATAAGGTGAGCGCAAAATCCTATCCCATGACCATTTTTGATTTATGGGTCTTTGACTGGATTCCAATTCTGAAACTTTTACTAATTCCTTATCTAAAAATCCATCTTGTTGTAAATAAACTCCATGTTCTTCACTATAAGGAAAGTACATTTCATCAGCTACTTTAATCCACTTATACGTTTCCTCTCCTTTTAAATTTGTTTTTGCCAGAATCCGGTTAAATTCTTCGGGATAATTATGCTTAACTTTATTTATACAATCAACAGTATATTCTATACACCATTTTGCTGAATAATTTGTATAAAAATTATTATTTACGTTATTTTCATATTCATTGGGACCTGTAACTCCAAGAATGACAAATTTATTTTTATCTGTAGAAAAATTAGCACGTTGAAACCAAAAACGGGCAATCGCAATCAATACTTCCAATCCTTTTTCCGTTATATATTTGAAATCTCCTGTATAACGTTCATAATTATATATAGCAAATGCTATAGCGCCATTTCTATGTATTTCTTCAAAAGTTATTTCCCATTCGTTATGACATTCCTCTCCATTCATGGTCACCATGGGATACAAAGCAGCTCCATTAGAAAATCCCAATTTTTCAGCATTTTCTATAGCTTTCTCTAAATGGTTGTACCTGTAAGTCAATAAATTTCTCGCTACTTCCTGGTCTTTGGTTGCCATATAAAATGGAATGCAATAGGCTTCGGTATCCCAATAAGTGCTTCCTCCATATTTTTCACCGGTAAAGCCTTTTGGACCAATATTTAGCCTTGAATCAACACCTAAATAGGTTTGATTTAATTGAAAAATATTAAAACGAATACCCTGTTGTGCCCTGACATCACCTTCTATAGTAATGTCAGCGGTTTCCCATATTTTTGACCAAGCTATTTTTTGTTCTTCCAGCATGCTGTTGAACCCTATTTTAATGGATGTAGCCAACACTTTTTTTGCCTCAGAGACTAACTCGTTCTTATTGTGATCTCTATCAACTGTATAACCTCCGAATTTATGAATAGTTGCCGTTTCATTTTGCTTTACAGCAACGGAATAAGTAAACTTTATCTCGGTTTCGGTTTTTGTTATTTCAGGTTCCAACTCAACTTTTTTATCATTAACAAAACATTGGGAACGCATAAATGTGCAGACATGAAAATTAGTTTTCATAGTACGCGTCATTATAAAAGCTTCGTCATTTTGATGATCAACGCTTAATGTATCCCAAAATTTATCATCCCAGTTAGAATCTTCATTTGTAATTCCGCTATCTAAATAGGGTTCGAATAAAATTTCTGCAGCGCTGTTCATAGGAGTTACGGAATACGCTATTGCCCCTATTTCGTCCATTTCTAAACTTAAGAAACGTTTCGCTTCGACCTTAATCTCAATATCGTTTGGAAGTGTCGCTTTAAAAGTTCGCAAATACCATCCTTCCTTCATATTCAATTCTCGTCGAAAATCTGAAACTGATTTACAAGTAAATAGATCTAGTTTTTCACGATTAATTGAAACGTTGATACCTATCCAATTAGGTGCATTTATTACTTTGGCAAAATATTCGGGATAACCATTTTTCCACCAGCCAACACGTGTTTTATCGGGATAATAAACTCCGGCAATATAACTTCCCTGAAATGTAGGGCCAGAGTAATTTTCTTCGAAATTAGCACGCTGACCCATGGCACCATTCCCTATACTAAACAAGCTTTCTGAAGATTTAACTTGATCTGCATCAAATCCTTCTGCTATGATGGACCATTTATCCGGTTTTATATAATCTTGGTTCATTTTATTTTTTTTTGTCATTAATGAGATTCCTGCTTTCGCAGGAATGACAACGAGTCACCTGATTTTATTACTTTATTAACTGCTCTATAAATCCTTTACTCATTTCGGTAAAATCTTTAAAAACATAGTCCGCTTCGCCAAGCACTCCTTTGTCTCCAATACCAATACTTAACATTTTTGCTGAATTAGCTGCCTGAATTCCGGCAATGGCATCTTCAACAACAATACATTTTTTTGGGTCTACATTCAATATACGAGCTCCAATTAAAAAAACTTCAGGATCTGGTTTTGCCTTTAAAACTTGATTTCCGTCAACAAGCGCAGAAAATCGATCTAGCAGGCCCACCTTTTCTAGGATTAACGGCGCGTTCTTGCTTGCCGAGCCTAATGCATATTTCACCCCCTTTTTATCTAAAAAATCCAATATTTCAATTACCCCTGGCAAAATTTCATCAGCCGTCATTTTATTTACGTACTTGAGGTATTCTATGTTTTTTTTATCCAACAAAGCCTGTTTTTTATCTTCTGATAATTTTACATTTCCTAATTCCAGTAATATCTCCAGAGATTTTACGCGACTCACGCCTTTTAAATGTTCATTTTGTTCTTCAGTGAAATCAAATCCCAAAGAATTAGCCAAATTTCTCCATGCTATATAATGATACTTTGCTGTATCGACAATAACGCCATCGAGATCAAATATGAAAACTTTTTTATTCATTCTTTATTTAGTTACGGTATCGTTTACGGTTAATGATATTAATCCGGCCACAATCATTGAAACACCTCCAATAAATAGCGCATAGATAGGTTGATTATCAAAGAATTTTGAAATTAAAAAACCTAAAATTGAGGCGGCTACCAATTGAGGGATAACGATAAAAAAGTTAAACACCCCCATAAAATAACCCATTTTTGAAGCAGGTAATGAACCGGAAAGCATTGCATAAGGGATTGACAATATACTTGCCCAGGCAATACCTACGCCTATCATTGGCAACCATTCTACCGTAAATGCTGTAGGATTACTAATAAAATAAATTGACATTAAACCCAAACCTCCTGCTACTAGCGCTAAAAAGTGAGTGAATTTTCGACTTGTTTTTCTGGCAATAACCGGTAATAAGAAGGCAACTAGCGCAGCAATGATGTTGTAATTAGCAAACATTTCACCAACTTGATTTGCACCATTATTATAAGCAACCGAAGTTGTATCTGAGGTGTTGTAAATATGTTCGGTAACTGCAGGTGTCATATAAATCCACATAGAAAATAAGGCAAACCATGAGAAAAATTGAACCCACGCCAATTGTTTCATCACTTGAGGCATTGATTGAAAATCGTTCATAATTGTTACAAAACCATTCTCTGATTTATTATTTTTCTGCATCCAACCGGAAATTAACAAGGCAAAGCCGCCAAGACCTATTAAACCTATTGTAAGTACATACAGATCTTTTTTAAGATCGAAATAATAGACCAGATACGTTGCTATCATGCCAATAACGAAAGCAACAATCCCCATTTTAAAATGTGAATTCCCATTTGTAATATACCATTCTGCAGATCGTCCTTCGTATACAAATTCTTCCTTTTCGGAATCATCAAAAGCTTTCATTTCTTCCGGCGAATATTCTTTTGATTTTAATACAGTCCATAAGACTGCCATAAAAAAAATGGCACCGCCAATATAAAATGAATATTTTACAGAATCAGGAATAACTCCTTCCGGAGCAGTATTGGCTACCCCAAGGTATGTAAGCATTAAAGGAAGTTTAGATGCTACATAAGCTCCAATACCGATAAAGAAACTTTGCATAGCAAAACCTTTAGTACGTTGGGAGTCTGGAAGCTTATCACCTACAAACGCTCTAAAAGGTTCCATGGAAACATTAATGGAAGCGTCCATGATCCAAAGCATTCCGGCAGCAAACCACAGTACTGGAGAATTTGGCATTATAAACAATGCCAATGAAGCCAGGATTGCCCCTATAAGAAAATAAGGTCGTCGACGTCCTAATTTAGGATGCCATGTTCTATCGCTAAAATAACCGATTATAGGCTGTATTATTAAACCCGTAAGTGGGGCAGCAACCCATAGGATAGGTATATCCTCAATATCGGCTCCCAGTGTTTGAAAAATTCTACTAACGTTTGCATTTTGTAATGCAAAACCCATTTGAATTCCTAAAAATCCAAAACTCATGTTCCAGATTTCCCAGAAACCCAGCTGCTGTTTTTTCATAATGTAAAATTTAAAAATAATTTACCACACCAATTCGATGAATTGGCCTAAATCTTTGTGAAGTGTAAAAAGATAAGTTTAAAACTAATGTTTCAAGACGTAAATATATAATTTTTTATTTAAAATTAACTTTTTTAGAAGTTTTTTGAGTAGAGTTTCTGATTTTTAAATTAGTGGAAATCACTTCCTTTCGGTATTCTTCGGGGCCTCTATGCTCTATTCTGTCAATTAATAATTCAGCAGCTTGCTGTCCCATTAAATAACCATGTTGTTCTACTGAAGTTAGCTGTGGCGATGTGAATTCAGAAATTAACCCGCTGGTAAATCCAATGATCGCCATATCACTAGGTATTTTAAGCCCTCTTTCTTTTGCTATTCTTAATGCATTAGCTGCATAAATTTCATTTACGGCTAATATAGCATCTGGAGGTTTAGCAACGTTAATAACTTTTGAGATTTGCTCGTATAAATTCTTCTTATCATCGAGTTTATAAATTAAACTTTTATCAACAGCAATGCCTTTGTTTAACAGTGCTTTTAAATAACCTTCTTTCCTTAACGAACCCACGGTAATATAATCTTGGGTAGTTAGCAATGCTATACGCTTTGAACCAATTTCAATTAAATGATTTGTAGCATTATACGCACCTCCTACATCATCAATAATAACTTTATCACATTGAATATCATCATTTATCCTATCAAATAGCACTAATGGAAATTCATCTTTAATCAGTGCATTAAAATGATTAAAATTCTGATTTTCCTGAGTTTCTCTGGCAATTGAAACGATGAGGCCATCAACACTACCATTAGTTAATACACTAAAGTTTGAAACCTCTTTTTCATATGATTCATTTGATGAGCATATCATTACATTATATCCTTTTTTAATGGCATATTGCTCAATTCCATCAATTACAGTTGAAAAAAAATGATGAACTATTTCAGGAATAATAACCCCGATAACCGAAGTTTTTTGATTGCGAAGTTGTATATTATTCAACAAGTGGAAAAAATAGTTCTAATGAATATAAAAGTTGTGATTGACGATAATCAAGAAAAAAACAATGAAAAAA
>RCMY010007266.1_pt1 | contig 10284 bp, 9 predicted proteins | sample 2041341 | NCBI WGS metagenome assembly RCMY01 (sample SAMN09708234, study PRJNA481090) | Marine sediment metagenome, whole genome shotgun sequencing project.
CCTTAGAACAAGCCCGCAAAGCCCACCATGAAAACATGGCGCTATTAGCCCAGCGCATTGACCCAATGACGCACCGCGAACAAGAACGCATAGCCATACTTGCCGCCATGAATAACGGTTATGCGGACGTAGCAGCCGCATGGCTTGAGCACAACATGCAGAACAAGCCCGCACCTAATACGCTAAGAGCATGGCAGCGCGGCATTAATTTAACCGTGGCAGAATGGGGCGACACGCCGATAAAAGATATTACCCCGCCAATGGTTTTTAAACTGTGCAAGCGCATACAGTTAGACCGACCAGACACAGGCAAGCGCGTTAAAAGCATAGCCCAGCGCATTTTCTCTTATGCTGTGGTACAGGGCTTAATCGACACGAACCCCGCTAGGGATATATCGACACAGCTAACCGTACACCAAGTTAAGCACCACCCCGCCATTACTAGCCCGCTACCGTTCGCCCAGTTGCTAAGAGATATTGACGCATTGGACGACAGCAACGAGCGCACCGCCTTACTGCTTATGGCGCTATTGTTTACGCGCAGCGGCGACATGGTGGCGGCTAAGTGGGCAGATATAGACATGGACGCGGCGCTGTGGACATTGGCACCGCAAAAAGGCCAAGGACGTAGCGACATGGTGGACGAGCTAATCATACCGCTACCCGCGCAAGCTATTAAGCTGCTTAAAGACCAGCACGCCAAGACAGGCACGCATGAGCATATATTCTTTTGCCACAAGCGCAGAATAGCGCCATACATGGGGCGTAAAAACCTTAACAGGGTATTGAATAAGATAAAGGGCGGGCATTACCAAGGCGTACACGTACCGCATGGTTTTAGAGCGTCCGCCATAACGATGATACAAGAACAGCTTAAGTACCCCAAAGAATTGCCAGACTTGCAAAGCGGCCACATTATCAAAGACAACAACGGCACCGCATACAACCGCGTTAAATTTTTAGACGAACGCCGCACCATGTTACAAGAATGGGCGGACTATCAAGACGACTTAAGAGCTGGCAAGACGGTTATACGTGCCAGCTTTAAAAAGCCAAAGATGCAAAAGTTAAGCTAAACCACTACCAACGGAGCACAACCCATGAACGACACGAACCACGACAGCACAATAGCCGTTAATGCTTTTAATTTAGAAGATTTGCACCTTAACCAACTCTACCAAATCGACCGCCTAACGCATGTTATAGAAGTGGCAAAGATGGCAAGGGATAGTAATAATGCTAAGCAGTTGAATAGTGTTATTAGCCTAATTATTGATAGCCTAAACGGTACAGTATCAACGATAGCGAACGACCATGAAAGCATGACCCATTTAATAGATGAAAGCGTAGCCAATACCCCCACATTAGGAGCTTAAGCCATGATGATTTTAGACACCAAGCCAACACGCCAGCAATTAGATGACCGCGCATTTTGGGAAAGCCTACCAACGGACGGCGCACAATATGACGGCCACGCCTACGAGCCTAGATTTTCAATCATGCAAGATGGTGAGCCTATCGACCTTATGACCGATAACGGTAAGCCGCTTAATAATTCACTGCCTTATGATTTTGCCGTTAGTAAGATGCAGCGCCTATCTAAAGAGCATGACAATATCACTTTAAATATCACGGGCTATAGTGAAAGCCTTGTAAGAATGGATAGACGTTTAACAGCGTGACCAGTAGCGGCTAACGCTGCTACAATGACCATGCAAGGCTAGGACTAATTACCCGAACGACAGCTATTTTCACACGCCTTAAGCTGTCACCGCCTTGCACCTTTTTATGTTTTAAAGGTGTGCAATTAAAGGCGCGTAAATATGAACTACTACACATTAGAGCAAACCATAGAGCTACTTAACAAAGAGCTACCGCATAACCCCCTACCTTACGACTTGGCACAACTTGCCGACCTATGCAGCCGCGAAGTATTAACCCCTACCGTGTTTTATAGCAAGGGCTTAGGGCATATCGACCGCGAAGCACACTACCACCAACAGCACCAAACCATTGAGGGCGCTTGCACGTTCAAGGGGTATTTAACCCATGACGCCCTAGGCGACCTATTGACCGACTACGCCAACACACCAACCCCCGCAAGTGATGCCCCTATAGCGCGATTTAGTACGGCTACCATTTACGAAACTTGCCGCGCTTACTACGCATGGGGCGACAACGCCAACAGCCCAAAGCCGCCCTATAATCACGGCGACACAGTGGCACTGTTAAGTAGTGAGCCAAGTCATGACGAACCACACCCGCCGACTACGCACAACAGAACAGGCAGCGATATATTTACCGTTACGCCCGCCATGCTTAGATTGCCCGCCGATGAAGTCCACCAATTTATTGATGATGTAAAAGCAGAACACGCCCGCAATAACGAACAGTTAGACGACAACACCGCCAAGGACTACCTAACCACCATAGGGCTATTGCTGGAGCTATTACAGCGCAAGCCAAAAGGCTTTAATAAAGACGGTACGGACTTGGACGCGCTATTCCCTAGCCAAACTCAAATAATAGAAGCCCTAGACGAACAAGAAATAGCCAAGCACCGCTATAAAAAATTAGAAAAACGCTTTGGCCTTGCCAATAATGCCCTAGCCGATACGCGCAAGCGGTAACACCCGCCCACAATACGCACCCTATTTAGGGTGCTGATATGCCCTATTTAGGGTGCTGGCATGTTGAGCCGCCCGCATAATGCCCTTTACTTATCACTATAGGGCATGGCATATGATGGACGTTTTAGACTTGCAATATCACTTAGAAGCATGGGCGCAATGGGTACTGGCAGAAGGTAACGGCTTAGGGTATTCAAGCCCAATGGCGGCGATTATGCGCGGGCATGTTGTAGAGCAAAAGAAAAGGCGCACCGCCCGCTATATCACTGATGATGATGCGCTAATAATTGAAAGTTATATAACCAAGTTATGCCAGCGCCTACCGCTTGAGGGCAAAATCTTAAGGCTAAAATACGTTGAGGGAATGGGCGACCGTACTATAGCCCGCGAATACTTAACGCCGCTTAAGTACGGCAAAGACAGCGACAAGCAAGTAAGCTCAAATATCGCCGCTAATTATATCGCCCGCGCCGAGGGCTTTATCACAGGCTTAATGATTAACGACAGCTACCAATAACACCCCAGCGCCAAACTATTGAGCCTTGCAGCAATGCAGGGCTTTTTTATTGCCTATCAATCAGTAGATAACGCCAAGTGCCCCATATTCACACGCAAAAATAGCACCCTATTTAGGGTGCTGATATGCCCTATTTAGGGTGCTCAAAAACCGCCCATTATCCATACTGCTAACACTTAATAGCACCCGCAAGGGTAAGGAGTGAGCAGCGATGCTAAACATATCGAACGACCCAAAGACCCCCACCGAACTACACCCGCAAGGACAGACGCGCATTAAAGCCGCTGCTGCTTTGTTAGGCGTTCATCATCAAACGTTACGCCGATGGTGGAAAGCGGGCAAGATTGCCAAGCCGACCAACGTACACGGCATTTTACTATTCAAAAATAGTGACCTACTCGCATTTATTGAAAGCCAACACGCCAGCGACCAATCGCAAGCAGCGGAGGGGTAAGCCATGACACAGTTAGAGCAAATTAGCGACATTGGTAGAGGCGTTTACTTAATTACTGGCGCATTGGGTACAACAGCGGGCAAGGTTAAGAGCTTAGAGCGTGAGCATTACAGCGCGGGCGAATTAGATACCATTCACAGCGCAATGATTAACACGGTGGCAAAGTTTAGGGGCGGCGTATTTTTTCAAAGGGCAAATGCTGATAACGATATAGCAAACCGCTTTGATAGATGCCGCGAAGTAGAAGCAAGCGCGGCCACCATTGAGCAATCACAATTAGCACAAATCGACAGCCTTATAGCTGATGCAAAAGCGGTCATTGAAACGCTTAAGCAGTTGGTACTTGATATTGAGCAGTTAAAAGCCGACCACCCTAAACAGTATGATGACGCGCTTTATTGGGCAGCGACAGACGCGCTAAAAGAATACCGCCGCGCTATGACACCGCTACGCGCTATTAGAAAAGATGCCACATTCACCAACCGCATAACCGCCGCCGATGGTGTAGCGGGCTTGCAGATAATAGGGCAACGTTTTAACGATGGGACGACCACCAAACCACAAGCCAAGATAGGGGCAAAACATGAAAGCTAAAAACGACAAAGCCCCAGACGCGGCAAACGTAGGGGCTATGGTAGAACAGACGGCAAATATTAGCGTTCAAGCGTGCGTTATCACAGCGACCAATCCGCAAGTCATTGGTAAGGTAAAAAAGCTAGATGACGCGGGTAATATGATAACACAAACAGCGGGTAATCTTATCGCAGGGCACGCCAGCAATACGACATTCAACAGCATGGCAGAACTTGCCGAACTGTTAGAAAATGCCGACTATAGCCAAGCACTGACAGCGAGCACGCACACCGCCAAGGACGACAAAGCGGAGCTTGTGACCAAGGACGCATGGCACCAAGCGGGCAAGCCTAGCCGCCTAATTACTCGCAGCAAAGAGCACCTTATACACGCGCATGGTATGGGCGGTTTATTGATTATTGATTGTGACGATATGAGCACAAGCAAAGCGGACTTACTGACAGCCATTAACGATGTGTTACCGCTTGCCAGCACCGCCCACGTTTATACAACATCATCGAGCAGTTATATCTACAACAAAGACACAGGGCAAGAACTGGCGGGCTTAAAGGGGCAGCGCGTTTATATTGCCATAGCCGACCAAGGCGACATTAAGCGGGCGGGCGATGTGTTGATAGCTCGCTTATGGCTGGCAGGTCATGGGCATATAGAAGTGAGCAATAGCGGGCAGATGCTCGAGCGCACGTTAGCAGATAAGAGCCTTTTTAATCCTACTCACTTGGACTATATCGCGGGCAGCCAATGCCATGAGCCGTTAGAGCAACGCCGCCCCGCGCCTGATGTGAACGAGGGCAAAGCCTTAGACACCGCCCGCGCCTTGCCTGATTTAACAGATGCGGACGAAGTACAACTTAAAGCGGTAAAGGTGCAAGCGCGGGAAATGGTACGAGGTGAAGCACTGCTTAAACTGGACAAGTACACGGACGAACGCGCCCGCGCCAACCTTAAGCGCCAAGGCATTGAGCTACCAAGCAGCGAGCAGATGCAAGCCGCTAAGGAGAACGTAAGGCGGGCGGTTGATGGCGGATTGCTGACAGGTGAGCAAGTTATAACCCTTGCCAGCGGCGATGATGTGAGCGTAGGCGAATTGCTGCTAAACCCCGCGCTTTATCATGGACAGCTTACCCTTGACCCAATAGAGCCTGATTATAACGGCGGGCGTGCTGTGGGGCGTGTCCATCTTTACAACGGACGACCGAACATACACAGCTTTGCACATGGCGGGCGAACCTTTGCGCTAATACCACAGCCCCGCCGCATTGAGCACCACACAGGGGAAAACGCCAGCACTACCCGCCAAACGCTTGAGCTTATGCGGGCATTACCTGATTATTACGATTTAGGCGACCAGCTTGTAAAGGTAGGCGATGGGCAGGTAGTGCCACTCGATGCCGACCTATTGAGCTTTGAGCTTGGCATGATTGCCCAATATGTAAGACAGACCGCAAAAGGTGAAGCACAGATTGACCCGCCCGAAAAGGTGGTAAAGCAAATCATAGCGCACAAGCGCGGGCGTAACCTTAAGCCGCTAAATGCGGTTATTACCGCCCCCACAATTACCCATGATGGGCATATCGTACAAAAGCGCGGGCATGACGCTAAAACAGGGCTTTACTTGTCCACGCTGGACGACTACGCACCAATCAAACAGGACTTAAGCATTGATGATGCTATAGCCGCATACCGTGAGCTTATGAAGCCGTTTGATACGTTTAATTATGCTACTGACTTAGATAGAAGCGTGGCACTGTCCGCAATCCTAACCGCCGTTGTCCGCCCCACTTTGACAAAAGCGGCGGGCTTTGCGTTTGATGCCCCTAAACAGGGCAGCGGCAAAACGTTTTTAACGGAATGTTTGGGGCTATTGAGCACAGGCAGCCGCCCAGCAATGACCCCCACCATTCAAAAGAACGAGGCAGAAACGAGCAAAGTATTATTGTCTATGCTGCTAAAAGGTACGCGGGTTATTGTTTGGGATAATGTGATGGGCAGCTTTGACAGTGCTACTATCGCATCATTTTTAACCACTGACCGCGTAAGCGGGCGGGTATTGGGGCGCAGTGAACAAACAGAGATACCGAACCGCGCCATGTTTATGATGACAGGTAACAATATTTTGTTAGCGGGCGAATTGCCCCGCCGTGTACTTACTTGCCGCTTAGACACAGGGGCGGAAAACCCTAGTAAGGTACAGCGGGATTTATCAGCGACAGGCGGGCTATTACCTGATGCTTATATCGAGCAGAACCGCCCAGCACTTGTAACCGCTGCTTTGACCATCATTAGCGCATACATGCAAAGCCCCGCTTTTATGTTTGATGGGTGCGTAGCTGATGATATAACAGGCAGCTTTGAGCATTGGGACACGCTAGCCCGCCAGCCGATAGCGTGGCTTGCCGATAAGGTAGACGGCTTAACAGACCCAAAGCGGGCACTTGATGCCAACGTAGCGACAGACCCCGAACAGGAAACGCTTGCCGCTGTGCTTAATGGGGTTTATGAGTGGCAAGGCTCAACACCATTCAAAGCGCGTGAGCTGCTAGATTATGCGGGCGGGGATTTTAACAGCGCAGACTTTAGCGCCGATGATGAACTTAAGGACGCATTGGCCGCTATGTGTGGGGGTAACGGCGTGCCTAGTAGTGTGAGCCTTGGCAAAGCCTTAGCAAATAGGCGTGACCGCATTGCGGACGGCTTAAAGCTGACCATTGCCAAGAAAAGTAACAAAGGCGCTATGTTTAAAGTTGTAAGAATTGACGAATAAGCACAGCCTTACTGTTTAGAGTTTTAAAGATTGCCCGCCGCTATGGTGGGCTTTTTCTATTTAAACGCTAAAAACCATCAAAAAAGAGCTAAAAAGGGAGGGATAAGAGGGATAGAAGGGATAAACCCCTATACCCCATGTAAGTGTAGTAGTGTCCTATAGGAGTATGAAAGTCCCCTTCTATCCATCCTATCCCACCCTTTACTTTATAAATCAATGACTTACGACACACCACGGCAAATACGCCTATTTTGTGCCCATTCATGCCCGCACAACCACAGGACATAATACAAAAAAGCATAACGATGTTTATAAATGTTTATCGAGAAATCAAAAACAACACCGCCCGCAATGCGACAAGCAGTAGGCTAAAAACCTTTAGATTTGTTTAGATTAGAACCTGATAAAACCTAACATTCAAAGCCGACCAGCACCGCCCGCATGTTGTCTTATGTTGACATTGGCAGACAGTACCGACTTAAGAAAACTTAAGGTTAGCGGGGGGTATTGTTTTAAGTGTTGAGCGCAAGCCAAGCGGACACCCCTAACCATGCCACGCATAAAACAAAAAGGTGTTTTCAGAAATATGTTAATGCCACAAATCTAGCCGAACACTGGCAGCGCAAAGCCTTGCGCCCATTACTGGATAAAAAAGCAGGTTAATAAAGTTAAGAGAGGTTAAAGCAGAAAGCAACCCCTAAACTTTTAATTACGCGGCTGTAAAAAAATACATATGAAGGCGGTCATTAATTCAAAAGGCTTTTAAGACTTACACCGCCCTACGCCTTTAGATGACCCAAAGCAAAATAGCCTAGGTAAAAACCATTAAAGTATTTACCTAGGCTATTTTATTGGCTGGCATGAACAGTTACCCAATGATAGGAGCCTTAACACGTTAGCTATGGGGGTAAATCTATCCGCTACGAGCCGTTAGCATTGATATGGTACAAAGTTAGCTAATTATCAGTAAAGAGCCTTAAACGTCAAATTAGAGCTTATAGCCTTGTTATGCTTTGTTATGGTCTGCATGTTAGTAAAAGTTAGTGTTTTAAGCTGTCATTGCTCTACTGGTGGATTTGATAAAAGGACGTTTTACGACCCAAATTATTGATTAATTAAACATACAAAAAATAATAGGTTTATGTTTTTAATGTTTTTAATGCTTTTAAGAGCTTTTACGCCCGCTACAGCCCTTACACAGCAAGGCATACAGACCTCATAAAGCTACGTTTAGCGACCCATAAAGCTACGTTTAGCGACCCATAAAGCTACGTTTAGCGACCCATAAAGCTACGTTTAGCGACCTTATAGATACAGATTGTTGTATGTTGTATCTTTATATGATTATAATGCTCAAACTAAACAATAATGAGTAGAAAATAATGAGCAAGTTAGTGACCAAGGATAATAAATTAATCAATGCTAGTTATTCGCTTGGCATACCCGAACAGCGGGTTATATTTTTAGCGATTATCGAAGCGCGAGAACAAAAGCAAATGATTGATGCTAGGGGCGTTCTACAAATCCACGCCAGTAGCTATCAAGAACAGTTTAAGGTTGAAAAACATTCAGCATACAAGGCTTTAAAAAGTGCTGTTAAGGGCTTGTTTGATGCTTATTTTGAGTATAACGACATTCACGAACAGACAGGAAAGCCCGCGCACCGTGTCGTTAGGTGGGCGCAAACAGTAACCTACATAGAAGCGGCGGGCATGATTGAGTTGCAATTTACTGATGCCGTTATACCGCTAATAACAAGGCTAAGCGAGCAATATACAGAGTATGACTTGAAGCAAGTTAGCGAGCTGCAAAGCGAATACGCCATAAGATTGTATGAGCTAATGATGCAATGGAAAAAAGTAGGCAAAACCAACAAAATAATGATTAATGACCTACGCAATAAGTTAGGCGTTAAGCCTGAACAGTACCAAGCAATGAATAACTTTAAGGCTCGAGTGTTAGACCTTGCTATCAGTCAAATAAACGACTTTACGGACGTAACCGCCGCCTATGAGCAGCACAAGACAGGCAAGACAATAAACGCATTTACCTTTAAGTTTAAAACCAAGCGCACAGCCAAGCCGATAGACACCGACACGCCCAGCAATGCCGATACGTTTATCAAGATGACCGCCGACCAAATACGCACCTTTAGCGCCAAAAGCTCGCAAACTTGCCAGCATTAGGCAGTAACGCCCCAATGGGCGCCAGTACCGCCGAATATGCCACCATCATAGCCGCCGACTTAGCAGACAAGACCAAACAAGCGGCATACTTACCCCACTTGGCAAAGGTAGGTTACAAGCTGTCAAAAGTAAAAGCCGCTTAATACTCACGACCAACCGCACCGAACACCAAAACAGGGAAAGAAAACAATGTTAGATACTTCAAAATTAAACAAAGTCGCCAAACTTATCATCGAATGTTTTTATGATGCTGGATATGACGAGCCTTACATTTACTCGAAAATAGACAGGCTTGAAAGTTTCGGGGATAACCCGTGGGCGACATTCCGTTGGGCATCTACTCAATTAGATGGTACGAACAAAGCGCGATTTGCTGAAAAGGTGGGCGTTGATATGGTTATGCTTATGACCGCCTTCCAAGTTATCGAGTCAGTAGATAACAGGTAAGATAAAAAACACCCGCACCCATTCAAACCCGCCCGCCTAATACGTGGGCTTTTTTGTGCCTGATATTCACGGCTACCGCGTTGGCTACCAGTACCAAAAATCTACCCCAATGGCTACCCTAGTGGCTACCAAAAACAAAGAGAAAGTATAAAAACCCTTGTATATCGGTACTTATAAAGATTAATAGACAGACCGTCTTGATGTGTTTATGCTAGTATCTCACGTTATCACGTGTTATCATAGTGACTTAAACAACCCGCAAAGCCTTGCGTAATAACCATCAAAAGGCGGTAAGGGCGGGCATTTCACAAGCGCGGGGCTAAAGGCTACCGCATTGGCTACCAAGCCATGAATACTATGTATCTACTTTTGAGGCTACCGACATGGCGCAGGGCATAACAACAGACAAGCAGATAAAAAAAGCCATACGCGAAGCGGCAAAGGCGGGCAAGCAAGCCGCGCACCCTATCACAGGCTACAAAGGGCTTGAGCTACGCATAAGACTAGGCGACATGAGCACAACGGCGACATTTAGACACCGTTACACGCACCCGCACACTGCCAAGCGCCCTTACATGACTATTGGACAATACCCCGCCGTAACCTTAGAACAAGCCCGCAAAGCCCACCATGAAAACATGGCGCTATTAGCCCAGCGCATTGACCCAATGACGCACCGCGAACAAGAACGC
>RCMY010011309.1_pt1 | contig 10284 bp, 12 predicted proteins | sample 2041341 | NCBI WGS metagenome assembly RCMY01 (sample SAMN09708234, study PRJNA481090) | Marine sediment metagenome, whole genome shotgun sequencing project.
ATCTCCGCCCGTTGACAGAAAATCAATGAACGATGACGTCCAAGGCTTTATCACCAACGACATTGCCTAAATGCGAGGACACAATGAAACCTGGCAAACGTAAACGCAGCAGGAAACGCACGCGGTCACCCAAACCTCCGAGCGTTTTGCTGACGCTGTCGGTTGTCAGTGTTATTGCCGCCGTCACCGCGGGTCTGGTGTTTTGGTTAGCCTTCCCCACTGTGCCCGAGGACGCGGACGTCATTGTGTACAAAACCCTCTCCTGTCATTGCTGCCGCAAATGGGTGAAACATCTGCGTCACCACGATCTTAGCGTGGCAGTGGTAAACGTTCGGGACACCCACGCGGTACAAAACCGACTCAATGTGCCGAAAACACTGGGCTCCTGTCACACGGCGAAAGCCGGTAACTATTTCATCGAAGGGCATGTGCCAGTGGATCTAGTCCAGCGTCTGTTGGCCGAGCAACCAGAGGATGTACGAGGGCTTGCCGTGCCAGGCATGCCCATCGGATCGCCGGGTATGGAGGGGCCAAACCCGGTCGAATACAACGTCTTGAGCCTCAACAAGCGAGGCGAGGTCAAAGTATACGCGACGCGGCAAGGTCAACCCGCCCCTGAACTATTCAGTGAGTGGCAATGATGCGCCCGTTCAGTAAGTGAGGTGCCCGATTTTCAACAGCACGGAATTGAGTGTTCGGTGCATGCACCGTACGCAACGCTAACGAAGAAACCAAGGCAGCTATGAAAATATCGCATTGACTCACTAAAAATCGTACTACTTGGGGGTCGTTGCCTCATTTAAAATCGTACTACTTTTGCTCGACACAAAAGAGGTTTCGGATGATGAAAATGATGAGCCTGACTACTCGGCGAGAGCTACTGTCCAGCGTTCGGCAGACCTGCCGTGACGCAAGCTGGACGGAGAAGGGAAATATACTGGACGGGGTTATTGCTGCCGTCGGGTACGACCGTAAACATGCTAGTAAGCTTGTCATTCCTCGATTATGCTTTGTAACTTACGCATCGCCTCATCACACGCAGGTTTATCCCTCGCTTTGATCGCGTGCGGGAAGGGTTTTATGTCCAGGATCATTAATCCCGCCGCACCCATAGATGTAATGTAGACCAGCAAAAGAACCAGAGGTACTACTGCTATATTGTTCATATCTACGAGTATTCTCCGAAACTCTAGGGCCCGACAAATCCTATGCCCGTCGTCAACGATTGCTCAATGACGTAATAAGGGCAAGCGAAAATACCCTGCCAGCAGCCGCTTCGCTGCTCCAAACACTGGCGATACTGCGCCACCAAATATTATCAATTCTGGAGTGTTTGGGATTCCAAGCGCATGGTTTACTACTACTGTCGCCTACAAGCGATTGCACGATAGGGTTTGTGGCCGCGGCAGCCAATATTGGTGCACCACCAACAGCGGCCACCGCTAACTCCAGATTGCGATCACCTATTACAACCGCGCCGAAAAGTGCGCCTTGTTTAGTCGGAGCGTAGCCAGTATGTGCAGTAAGTGGCTCTAAAGCCGCCAGAACGGAATCGCTCAGTGTACTGCGCCGCAACGTTGCACTGTTAACTTCACCCGCCATCGGCCCACCCGTTTTATAGACTAGACTCCTCGGCAGCTGCGAATTTAATGGCGCACCGGCTGCCATAGCTTCATCCATCACAGCAACATACGCACCACGAACCGGCACACTGATCGAGCGTAACATCACCGATGGCAGTACCGCAAAAATGGGCCAGACGCTTCTCACGATTGCTGATTTGTCGCAGGTCTGGATCGAAGCAGACGTCTTCGAAGCGGACCTGGAGCTTGTAAAGGTCGGTATGACGGCCGCCGTGACACTGCCGTATCTGCCCGGTCAGACTTACCCGGCAACGATTGAATACGTATATCCCTACCTCGAGGAACAAACCCGTACCGGGCGTATCCGCCTGTCGCTCGCCAATCCTGACGGCGAGCTGAAACCGGGCATGTACGCGCAAGTCTCACTGCAAGCGAACATTGGGCACAAGCTCAGCGTGCCGGAGGAGGCGATTATCGTCGCTGGCGACAGTCGGGTGGTATTTGTCGATATCGGCGCTGGACGTCTCAAACCGGTCACCATCAAGGCGGGACGTAACGCGCAAGCGTTTGTGGAGGTACTCGATGGACGATTGTCTTTACTAACTGGGCCGTGCGGAGTCCGGACCTGGTTGAAGATCAGATCACTTATCCACTCACCACAACATTGCTTGCTGCTCCGGAGGTGCGCTTTGTGCGCGGTCAAAGCTTTATGGGCTTGTCGTTCGTGTATGGCATATTCGAAGACGGAACCGACATGTACTGGGCGCGTTCGCGCGTGCTCGAATATCTAAACTCGGCTGCCCCGAAGCTGCCCGACGATGTGCGACCGACCCTTGGGCCGGATGCGGCGTCGGCTGGTGATTGACCTTTTCCTGTTGCATGTGAGATCGGCTGTTGTTGCCGTTGTGACCTTGCCGATCGCAATCCTGCTGGCGTTTATTCCAATGTCCTATATCTGAACGCCAACATCATGTCACTTGGCGGCATCGCCGTCGCCATCGGCGCGATGGTGGACGCCGCTATCGTGATCATCGACAACGTGCATAAGCGATTACACGGACAAACTGTAGAGGGGGAAACACGCACCCGCGTGATTATTAAGGCCATGCAGGAAGTGGGGCCCAGTATTTTCTTTTCGTTGTTGATCATTGCGGTGTCGTTCGTACCGGTGTTTGCGCTGGAGGGTACAGAAGGTCGGCTGTTCAAGCCATTGGCTTACACCAAGACATTTTCCATGTTCTTTGCCGCGTTGTTGTCGGTCACGTTGATCCCCGCACTCGCCGTGTTGTTGATCAAGGGCCGCATTCGCGGCGACGACAGCCGCCTGAGCAGGGCGTTGAAAGCCGGTTACGCGCCGGTGGTGAAGTTCGCCGTCCGTTGGCGTTGGCCGGTGGTGATCGGTGCACTACTAAGACTGATTGCGACCGTGCCGGTGTATCGAAGTCTCGGTAATGAGTTCATGCCACCGCTGAATGAAGGCAGTATCCTCTACATGCCAACGGCGTTGCCTGGTATCTCCATCGAGGAAGCGACTCGTGTCATGCGGACCATGGACCGGGAGCTGAAGAAATTCCCGGAAGTCGAACGCGTCTTCGGTAAAGTCGGGCGCAGTACCAGCCCGACAGACCCGGCACCGCTGTCAATGATCGAGACCAACATCATGCTGAAGGACAAAAGCGAATGGCGCGAGGGCATGACCTGGGACAAGTTAATCGGGGAAATGGACAGCGCGATGCGCTTTCCGGGTATGCCCAACATCTGGTGGATGCCGATCCAGACGCGTACTGAGATGCTGGCAACCGGTATCCGTTCATCACTCGGCATCAAGATCTTCGGCCCGGATCTTGCCACTATCGAGCGCACCGGCGTCGATATCGAGCGCGCGCTGTTAGGAGATGAGCGGACCGCGCCATTCACCCGCAGCGCCTTCGCCGAGCGCGCAACCGGTGGCTACTTCCTGGACTTCCACATTGATCGCAAAGCTGCGGCCCGCTTTGGCTTGAACGTCAACGACGTACAAAGTGTGATCGAGGCCGCGATGGGCGGCGTAAAGGTCAGCGAAACCGTCGAGGGACGGGAGCGCTACGGCATTCTGGTGCGCTACGCACGGGAATACCGCGACAACCTCGAGGCACTCAAGCGCGTGTTTGTGACGATCTCAACCGGTGCGCAGATTCCTATCACGCAAGTAGCGGATCTTCGTTTTCGAACCGGTCCGCCGGCACTGCGAAATGAGGATGGACAATTGGTCAGCTTTGTTTTTGTGGATGTCAAAGACGAGATTGGCATTGCGGACTATGTCGCGCTTGCCTGTGATGTCGTGGTCGAAAGCGTAGAGATCGAGCCAGGTTATCGGATCGACTGGGCCGGCCAGTTTACCTACTTCGAGCGTGCCAAAGCGCGACTGGCAATCCTGGTGCCGATGACAATCTTCGTTATATTTTTCATGCTGTATATGCATCGGAAATCGATGATAGAAACCCTCATCATCATGACAGCGCTGCCTTTCTCGTTGATTGGCAGCATCTGGCTGCTGGCTGCACTTGGCTGCAACCTGAGTGTTGCCGTGGCCGTTGGTATGATCGCGGTAGCCGGTCTCTCCGTTGAACTCGGTTTACTGATGATGCTCTACCTGGATCTGTCATGGCACCAACACCGGATCGATGGGCTAATAAATAGTCGTCCGCAACTCGCTGCCGCCATCGTGGAGGGTGCCAGTCATCGTATCCGACCGATGCTGATGACGGGGCTGGCGTTGTTCATGGGCCTGGTACCTATTATGTACAGCGATGGTAGCGGTGCGGATGTGATGAAACGCATCGCGGCACCCATGCTCGGTGGTGTGGGTTCCGGGCTGTTGCCGGTGCTAATCGTCTTCCCCGCCGTTTTTTCATTCTGGCGCGGCCGTGGGCTGTCGACATCGGGGTCACCGCCGGCGAATCACGAAGCCGACGATTCCTAGCTTGCGACGACGAGAGGTAACGTTCAAGAATGCAGCCGACCATCACGCGCGAGCAAGTACGCTGCCGGGATTCTGGCTGATGTTTAGCCGCGCGATCTTTACAAGCAGCGGAACCCTGGCCGACAATGATCATCTCGTCGGGGCACTGACAATTATCGTGAATGGGATCGCTTCATCGTCTGATGTACACACAACCAAAGGAGTCCGGCATGGGGCAAATCTTGAGAAATCCCGAGCTAAATCTGGTGTTCTTCTCGTTCCTGGTTAATTTTGTCTGGGAGATGTGGCAAATGCCGTACTATCAGGATCTGAATTTATTGCCTACCATGGAGGTTGTCCGGGTCTGCACGCAGGCCAGTTTGGGAGACGGCATCATCAGTGTCATCGCCTTCTGGACAGCCGCGATGACGGTCAGCACCCGACGCTGGTACCTGCAACGCCGCGTCGGTGCCTTTGTTGTCTATCTTCTGACAGGCGTGTTGATCACGATCATTATGGAGTGGCTCGCGACTGGACCGCTGGAGCGCTGGCAGTATGACTCTGCGATGCTTCGGCTTCCGCCGCTCGGTACCGGCCTGTTGCCGTTGCTGCAGTGGATCATTCTACCGCCCTTGATTCTAGCGTTGATGCGCCGTCAAACTGGAAATACCTGCAAACCGGCTCACACACTCCGCGCAGGTCAAGAGCATTGAAACGTCCCGCAAGGGAAGGACTGTCCGTCTTATAACAGGAAGGATTATGCTAAGGGAAGGATTATACCGAAGCTAAGGTGTGCAATAGAAAGATGGCTGGAGCATTGTCTCCAAAGGCGCGGAAGGCATGAATATTGGACAAACGACTGCTGCTGCGGCAGTGCCGGCGAAACGCATTGGTTTCTACGCGCAAATTGGGCTTGTGCAACCTGCCCAGCGCACGTAGGCCGGTTACCGCGTATACGGTTAATAGGAGACGAGTCATGAGCGAACGATGGACATGTCCAATGCATCCGGAGGTGCAATCGGATCACGCGGGAGATTGCCCCATCTGTGGCATGGCACTGGAGCGCGACCCGGTCACCGTGGCGACGCGTCAATACACCTGTCCCATGCACCCTGAGATTGTACGTGCTGAACCGGGAGACTGCCCGATTTGCGGTATGGCGCTCGAACCAATGGTGATGAGCGACACCGAAGAGGACACCGGCGAACTCGATGCCATGACGCGACGGTTTTGGGTGAGTGCAGCGCTGTCCTTACCTCTGTTCGTATATGCCATGGGTGACCTCATTCCCGGCCGGCCGTTTGAATCAATCCTGCCCGCCGCAGGCAATCAAGCAGTTACACGCGCTGGGTTTAAAGGTCGTCATGCTCACCGGTGACAGCGAAGGCACGGTCAACGCGGTTGCCAGGCAGATCGGCATTGACGAAGTTCACGCTAACGTATCGCCCGAGGACAAGAACCGGGTCGTATGTGAACTACAGGCGGCCGGCGCAATTGTTGCAATGGCCGGAGATGGCATCAATGATGCCCCGGCGTTAGCGCAAGCCGATGTGGGTATTGCGATGGGCACGGGTACTGACGTCGCCATGGAAAGCGCCGGTGTCACGCTTGTACAGGGTGATCTGCTAGGTGTGGCCCGAGCGCGAACGCTCAGTCAGGCGACTATGCGCAATATTCGGCAGAATCTGTTTTTTGCCTTTGTTTACAACACGGCGGGCATTCCGCTTGCCGCCGGTGTGCTGTATCCGTTTTTTGGTGTGCTACTGAGTCCAATGATCGCCGCTGCTGCTATGAGTTTAAGCTCGGTATCCGTGATCCTCAACGCATTGCGATTGCGCCGATTGAAACTGTAAACCCATTGGAGAAATCGACGCGATGACCACGAACATCGACGTGTATTCAACATTGACGTGTCCTAACTGCGAACACTCAGAGCAAGAAAAGATGCCGACAGACGCGTGTCAGTTCTTTTACAATTGCAAAGGCTGCGGTGAATTACTTCGGCCACGAGTCGGTGATTGCTGCGTATTCTGCTCGTATGGCGATGTGAAATGTCCGCCGATGCAATCGGGCAACACCAGCTGCTAAAGTGAACGCACCGGAGATGATTGCGAGCCCTGCTTTCATCTCGACGGCCATTGCAAAGCGCGTGATTCAAATGCCTACCGATACCCGAAAAAAGCTTACCTTCCAGGTTCCAGAGGCGTAGGTTTTCATACTATTCGGTCGGCCCAAGCCGCAGAAAATATCAACCCGTGTAGTGTTCTGTAGTGCATTTACAATCGAGCAAGATGACCGCAGGTTCTCTGCCACGGCGGTGTCACTCGTCCCGGAGCCCATCAATACGGGTCACTTGACTCCGTACCACGGTACGGCTGTTACCTTGAATCTTGCGCCCTTCAACAGAGCGAATGATCTATCCAAGCCAGGAGAACGAATTTTGGCCGCAACATGCACGATCGAAATTTCAGCGCCGGCCGTAGTCCTGACGAGGAGGTTTTGAACGCAGCCGGTCTCGTCACACCGCTGTCCTGATCGGCTGTAACCCATATGGAGAGAATATCATGAGAGTTATCACACGACCGTCAGTGGGTTTCCACGCCCTGATCATGGCGCTGTTGATAGGTCCTTTTCCGCCTGCACAATCATCGGCGGCCGACAAACAGGCGGTATATACGTTGCGGGCCGACGGTATCGCCTGTCCGTTCTGTGCGTACGGTATCGAGAAGCAACTCAGCCGCATCGTCGGCATCGAATCGGTTTCCACTGACGTCAAAAACGGCACGGTGATCATTACGATGAAAGCGGATACGACGCTCGATGAGGCTGACGCTAAACGCGCCGTTGACGCTGCCGGATTCACCATGCGTGAATTCACTAGAAAGGACGTTGAGGCATGACATCCTGCTATACGGCGTTCTGGTTTGCCGCTGTAGCGGGTCTCGGGACTGTCTCTACAGTCACGGCTGCACCCCAAACCTTCAACACGGCGTTGCCAGTCGCCAAGGGTGAATTTGTGCTCCGCGAGCAGTTCGTCTACCGCAAAGCCACCGCCGATCCTGCTCCGACCGATCGGGAACTGCGAGTAGCCGGCGGCATCTCCGTACTCGGTTACACCTTCGTCGCGGCCTGGGGTAAGCCGGGAAGCGGACCCGGGCAGTTTCACGACCCCACAGGCGTCGCCGTCGCCCACGGCGAGGTGTTCGTCGCCGACTCACGCAACGGCCGCATTCAGGTCCTCGACGTCGATGGTGTATTTCAGCGCGAATTCGCCGGGCCGGGAGAAGCCCTTGGCAAACTCGGTCGTCCAATGAACCTGACGATCCATGACAATGAACTGTATGTCGCGGAGTATTTCAATGACCGCATCCAGGTCTTCAGCCTCGAGGGCGCGCCGCAACGCACGATCGGCGCGCCTGGCACGGGTCCCGGTCAGTTCAACGCGCCAGGCGGTACCGCCGTCGGCAGCATCTACGTGGCCGATTTCTACAATCAGCGGGTCCAGCTATTTGGCCAGGATGGCCGCTTTGTTCGTCAGTGGGGCACGACTGGCAATGTCGGGATATCCGCCGGCCAGTTTAACTATCCGACGGATGTTGCTCTTGCGCCGGGCGGCATACTCTATGTGGCCGACGGCTACAACGACCGTATCCAGGTATTCGATGCCAGGGGGGAGTCGATCCGCAAATGGGGTGGCCCCTTCGCCATGAACATCTTCGGGCCGTTCCATGGCTGGTTCGCGACCGTCACCGGCATCGCCTTCGGTCCGCACGGCAATTTATTCGCAGCGGACTTCTACAATGACCGTGTCCAGAAGTTTGCGCCGGACGGAAGCTTCCTCACTGCGTATGGCGTTACCGGCAGCGGTCGCGGCCAGTTCAGTCATCCGATGTCTGTCGCGGTCGCTCGCGACGGCACGGTATTCGTCACTGATTTTTTGAACAATCGCGTGCAGAAGTGGCAGCGACCACGCTAATGAATCGCAATCCTAATGAGAACTCTCGCATGCGGCACACGGATTATGCCGCATTTTATGCTTGACGGCTCATGAAGGCTGCAGTCATCAGAATCAAATTCGTGCATGCTTACCCATGCGTCTCTGTATCGCGCGGTGATCCACACGCGCGGGTTCGATCGGAGACGCTCGCTGTCAGCGCTTTCAGGATCGAGCATTCCCCGAGCGCGGCCCCCTGTCCGGGACACGACTCGATCAATGCTTCCAGCGCGGTCTTCATATCGGTAAGGCTTGCAATCTTCCTGTTCACTTCATCGAGCTTCGTTCGCGCGTGCCCGCGTACTTTGCCGCAATCCGCGTTCGAATCAACGCGAAGCGAGAACAGTTCCTTGATTTCGCGCAAGGTAAACCCGATTTCTTGTGCCTGGCGAATAAAACGAACTCGCTCCACCGCTTCTGCGGAGTAGGACCGGAAGCCGCCACCGGGAAACGGACGCCGAGGTTGCTCGACAAGTCCCTTTCGTTCGTAAAAGCGTATGGTTTCGACGCCGACCCCGGCGGCTTCTGCTGCTTCGCTGATTCGCATTGTTTAGCCCACTTCTCCAGTATGCACACTGCAGTCCGTACTAGAGTACGGAGTCAAGGTGATTGTGAACTTGTGCCGAGCCGAGACCCTTTGCCGTCGCGTTCCGAGCATTGTGTCGACGGTTCTGAACAGAGCCGTCGTAGTGTCAGCATTAACACCAGCGGTATGACGATCAAAAGTCGTAAGCTGCATCGTAATATTTTGCCTGGCTCGTCTCTCACGTCCACGTCAAGTGGTAATTATCTCCAGTTGGGATGTTGACCTAGGCGTTGGGTACAGGTTGTAAAATGCGTTTTATGGTTGATCGACCGATTCGATAGACCGATATTAGAATGAGCGGGGAAAGAAATGCCAACGCAGCGTCGAGCGCCTGATTTGAGTGACATTACATTACCACGCAGGATAGTGCCCATCGCTATTATCGGCGCGCTGGTCGTCTGGTCTCTCTACTCTTCCGTGTTCACGGTGAGTCCATCGCCGTGATCCAACGTTTTGGTCATTATCACAGCGAGGTTGATCCGGGGCTGCATTTCAAGATGCCATTTGGCATCGACCGTGTCACTCTGGTACCCGTTAAACGCCAGCTCAAGGAGGAGTTTGGGTTCAGCACCCCTGGCGCCGCCTTTGCTAGTCAAGCGTCGCCACCGGACCAGTGGGAACTCGAGACCACCATGGTGACCGGTGATCTCAATACGGCGATGGTCGAATGGATCATTCAGTTTCGCATCGAGACACCGTTCGATTACTTGTTCAAGGTCCGCAATCCCGGCGCCACGTTACGCGATGTCTCCGAGTCGGTGATGCGTGAGGTCATCGGCGACCGGACGGTCGACGAAACGCTCACTATCGGACGCCAGGAAATCGAATCGACCGCCCAGGTCAAGTTGCAGGAGGTGGTGAACAAGTACGAAATGGGTTTACGGATCGATCAGATCCAACTGAAAAATGTCAACCCACCAGAGCCTCCAGGCCTCGTTCGACAGGGTCAACGAGGCGCAACAGGAGCGTGAACGCAGGATCAACGTCGCACGTGGTGAGTACAACAAGGCCGTGCCTCGGGCGCGGGGTGAAGCGGACCGGCGTATTGCGGCGGCCCAGGGTTATGCCATTCAGCGAGTCAACGAGGCGGAGGGCGACGTGCGGCGCTTCAATGCCCTGCTTGCCGAATACCTGAACGCCACTGAAGTGACCAAGCGGCGCTTGTACCTGGAAACGTTGA
>RCMY010005940.1_pt1 | contig 10283 bp, 10 predicted proteins | sample 2041341 | NCBI WGS metagenome assembly RCMY01 (sample SAMN09708234, study PRJNA481090) | Marine sediment metagenome, whole genome shotgun sequencing project.
AAGTGATACTTGATTATGGGGATTAAGTTACATTTATCATATAGTGTCAAAATTGGACTTGAAAAATTCTTTGCAATTAGAATTTTTATAAGGCTTAGCTAAGTGTAGTTAAAATTTTATTTAATAAACCTTGCTAATATTTTACGAATAAACGGACCTAGTAAAACCATACTGAAACTGAGCATTAAGACTAAAACCCAGCCTTTTGCATCTGGAGCAATTAATTGTAATACTTCACTAAGTACAGGGGTATAGACAGCAATTAACAGAAGTATCGAACATAAGGCTAATGCTAACCAAACCCATTTATTAGTAGTAATCTCATTATTTAGCCATTGTTGTTTATCATCGCGTAAATTAAATACATGCCACAATTGAGCAAAGGCTAATGTTAAAAAAGCAACTGTGACTGCCATTTCGGTGCTATAAGCTAAATAGGTCATTGCAATATACATAGATAACAACACTAATAAAGACATCACTGCGGCGTACGCTACGATAATAATCCAATGTTTTTTTTGTATAAGGTCACTACCCATTTGCCGTGGTTTTTCTTGCAATATTCCGCTTGAGCCAGAACTTACACCTAAAGCCAGAGCTGGAAATACATCTGTTACTAAATTTAAAAAAATTATTTGCAAAGGCAGCAATGGCAAAGGCGCTCCAGCCAAGGTTGCCAAACTTATAATGAATATTTCGCTCAAGTTACATGAGAGTAAGTAAATAACAAACTTTTGAATATTCTTATAAATGATTCGGCCCTGACGAATGGCAGCAACAATACTTGAGAATGCATCGTCTTGGAGAACCATATCAGCAGCATCTTTTGCAACCTGTGTTCCACGAATTCCCATAGCGATGCCAATGTCAGCACTTTTTAATGCTGGTGCATCATTGATACCATCACCCGTCATGGCTACGACATGTTTAGCATTTTGATATAAATGGATGAGTTCTTGTTTTTGTTTAGGGGTTGCACGAGCAAATATTCGCGCCTTTAGTAATTCTTGATGCGTGCTTAAATCATCATCCTCAGAAAACTCTCTGAGATCAATTGCTGTAGTCATTTCTTCGTTTTCAACAGTAATGCCTAGACTGCTTCCAATTTGATAAGCGGTTTGTGGATGGTCACCTGTTACCATAATTACTTGTATGCCAGCCTCATGGCATTGTGAAATTGCTTCTTTAACGCCACTTCTTGGTGGGTCTAATAGGCCCACTATTCCTAATAAAATCAGATTCTTATAAGGGTTTTCTAATGTATCATTAACATTCTTTTTTGCGACTGCCAGAATACGTAAACCTTTTTGAGCAAGTGCATTGGCTTTAATTTCCCATTTATCTTTTATTTCCTGATTAAGCTCAATGACATTACCATCACTTTGTACCTGATTGCACATGGCAAATATACTTTCTGGTGCACCCTTAACGGCCACAAAATAACCCTCTCCTTGAGTTTGTTGATGCACCGTTGCCATGGCCTTAGTTTCAGAGTTAAAGCTAATCTCCCTAAGCTCAGGCATATTTTTTAAAAGCTCATCTCTTTGTATATTTCGTTTAGCTCCAGCGATTAATAAGGCTACTTCTGTAGGATCACCTATAGTATCCACATGCCCAGTACTTTGAATCTGTAGAGATGCGTTGTTACACAATACTAATACTTTAAGCAATTCATCTAGCTTTGCATGTTTTTCTTGCAATGAAATAGATGCTGAGACTCCATTCACACCACCATTAATATCCAAACCGGTACCCGATAGTTCAAGACTCATGTCTTCAAGCTCGATACAATTTAGGGTCATTTGATTTTCGGTTAAGGTACCGGTCTTGTCAGTGAGAATAACTGAAGTCGCACCTAAAGTTTCTACCGCCGATAAACGATTTATTAAAGCATGACGTTTAGCCATTTTATGCATACCATTTGCTAAAGCGATGGTAGCCACTATGGGCAAACCTTCTGGTATGGCAGCAACGGCCAAAGCTATAGCAATTTCTATAGCTAGCAGAAAGTCACGACCGATTAATATGCCTGTAATCGCAATAATTGTTGTAATGAGTAAAGTGACATAAACTAATTTTCTAGCCAGTTCAGCTAGCTTTTTTTCTAGCGGTGTACTCTTGCTATCAGCTGAGGAAACTAAGTTTGCAACTTTACCCAGCTCGGTATTTAGCCCAATACCCACTACAACCGCCTCACCACTGCCGCGAGTTATTGCTGTTCCTTTAAAAAGAATATTGCTGCGCTCTGCTAAATGTACCTCTGTACTTAAACGCAATGATTTTTTTGTAACGGGAATTGATTCACCCGTTAGTGCAGATTCGTCGGCTTGCAAATCACTAGCGTCAATCACACGCATGTCGGCACTAATAACATCTCCACCCTCAAATATAACAATATCTCCAGGTACAATGTCTTGAGCTGAAATTGAAATATTCTGTGAGTTACGACGTACGATGCTTTCTCGCTGTCCTAATTGGCGCAACGCTTCCATAGAACGAATTGCTCGCCACTCAGTAACAAAGCCGATTAAGGTATTTAAAAAAATCACCGTGAAAACAGCAAAACCTTGTAAGAGTTCACCAAAAAGAATTGATACAGTCCCGGCGAAAAAAAGCAGCACCACAACAATATTCTTTAATTGGTTTATTAAGATTGAAAATAATGTTTTGGGTTTTACCTTTTGTAACTGATTTAGGCCAAAATGAGCTTGTCTATCAGCAACTTTCTGATTACTTAAACCTATCTCGCTGGTAACATCTAAGTCATCTAATAAGTGTTGCACTTCTTGTGACCATGGAGCGTCGGAAAGTTTAAATGTCTTATGATTATTGATTTGATTTAGCCTCTGCAAAATTGTTTAATACGTACCAGTCCTATCAGTAATTCGATTCCACTTTATTTCTTATTACTTAGATATAACACCACACAATATTTTACTAATATTATTTCTAGGTGTGTGTAACTCCCAATAAAATATAAGCAAAGAAAGTGCTTCGAATTTTCGCCCAATCATAGGTATTGTAACAATTGCACTAGGGCTGTAATTTAAAAACTGGTGGGGTCTGTAGATGGATAAATTCCATTGGCTACTGCAACAGTGTGAGCTTGTCCTGCTTACTTACCGTTTAAAATGTTCAGTGAAAATAAGCAGCCAAAATAAAGTAAGTTTATATGGCACTTAGGGTTTCAATCAATATATTGCTTTTGATAGGTTTTAGCAAAATAGCGCTTACATCCGATTGATTAATTTTTTCAAATGCAGCGTCATTAACACTGGTCAATAAAACTAAAGTTGCCTTATTTCCACTTTGCTTAACTCTTTGGCAGAGATCCAGACCCGTCATGTCAGATAAGTCATTCTCAACAAGTACACAATCATGTTCGCTAAGAGTCGCATTAGTAAAGAATGAACGACCCGTGGAGTATGTACTTATTTTTACATCAAAACTTTCCAGCATGCTTTTAATGCTGTCACGAACAGCGATATCAGGATCAATAAGATGTATAACTTTATCGGAAGAATTTTTCATTTGTGATTTCATCATAAATTTTATATATTCTATGCGAAATCGCTAAATCAAAAAATAAGGGGATTTACTTATTTCTGCGAGATGAAGCTGTATTATTTAGAAATCTATTTTATTCTGTGTTTATGATTCTAGTTTTATTTTTACTAGTTCAGCTAAGGAACGAGCTGATAGTTTTTTCATGACTTGGGAACGATGTACTTCAACCGTACGTTCACTGATGTCCAACTCATGCGCCACTACTTTATTGGCTTTGCCATCAGCAACTAAATTAAACACCTCGCTTTCACGTTTAGTTAATGATTGTAAGGCTTCTCTCTGTATTGCAAGACGTTCATTAATGGCATGTTCGTTTGATTCAAGTGACATAGCTTCTTGTAGACGATCAAGCAGGTCTTGTTCGCGTATAGGTTTTCGCATAAAATCCAAAGCCCCATTACGTATAGCTTCAACTGCCATTGGAATGTCACCATGACCGGTGATAAAAATTATTGGTAATGTCGCTTTTTTTTGTTTAAGGCGTTTTTGAAGTTCTAAGCCATTCATACCTGGCATTCTGATATCGACGATTGCACAGCCACGTAAATTTAAATTAAAATCATCAAGAAATGAAAGCGCATTTTCATAACTTTTGTATGGCATCTCTACAGATTCTACGAGCATGCACAATGCATCACGTACCGCATCATCATCATCAATTATGTATACGATTTGTTTTTGGTCAGACATAAACTATTCTATCATTATTTAATTTAAAGAATCTTGTACATATTCTGGCAAGGTAAAGTAGAACGTAGTCCCACCTTGCATATTATTAGTATAAGCAAGCTGGCCACCATGAGAATTAATTATTGATTTACATATGGATAAGCCAATACCCATACTTTGTTTTTTTGTTGAGGAAAAAGGTTTATAAAGCATTTCATGGACCTTAGGGCTAATGCCTGTACCTTGATCAACTACTGAAAATTTAACCTGATTTTTTAAAGCTTCTATCTTGATGTTTATTTTATTACCATTTTTGCAGGAAATAGATTCCATTGACTGCATGCCATTGCGTAATAAATTTAAGGCTACTTGTTGTATTTGAATGCTATCGGTTAATAAAAAGCATTGTTTTTTATTGGGAGTAAAATCTATCTCAATATTTCGTAATTGAGCCTCAATTTCAGCAAGATTACGTACACCTTCTATTAAGTCATTACAAGAGACAACATGTCGTTCGCTATCCTCGTGTCTAACCATTTGTTGCATTCGTTCGATTACGGAACCAGCACGATGAGATTGAACACTGAGTTTTTCTAAAGAACTGATGAGTAAGTCCATTTTTGGGGTCGGAGATTCAAGTAGGCGTAAGGCGGTATGTGCGTACATTGAAATCGCCGTTAATGGTTGATTAATTTCATGTGCAATGCCCGTAGCCATTTCACTGAGCATATTGACCCTATCCATATGTGCCAATTGATCTCTGGCTTCAGCTGCTTCACGTTCGAATTTTTTTTGTTCAGTTAAATCGCGAATAATGCCAACAAATTTGCGTTCTGTTTGATGAAATACTTCACTGACCGATAAATGAAGAGGAAATTCGTTGCCATCCTTGCGTAAACCAACAACATCGCGACCACTGCCAATAATTTTAGCTTTACTGGTTTGCATGTAATTATCCAGATAGGAATCGTGTTCACGTTGAAAAGGTTGTGGCATCAACATTTTAATATTCTGGCCAATAACTTCTGTGCCTGTATATTGAAAAATTTTTTCAGCTGCAAAATTAAAGGACTCTACAATTCCAAGATGATTAATTGTGATAATTGCATCAACTGCTGTATCCAAAACAGCTTTAGCAAAACCCTGTGCTTCTAATAGTTGTAGTTCGGATTTTGTTGGCTTGCTCATTATTTAATTACCCTATTAGCATATCCCTTGCGCACTAAGCATATGTTTCTAGTAGGGATATACTTATGGGATGATTATTACTTATCTAAACAGAGAAGTAAAAGGATTCTTCTTTTCATTTAAATACACGGGTGCCCACCAACGAATACACAGTGGAACAGCAATATTTAACAAAAAGCACACCAGCATCAGCGTATAAAATACTTCTTCAGTGAAAATTTGGTTTTGTATATATGCAATATTCAAAACTACGAATGCGAGCTCTGCCCTGCCCAACATTCCAAAACCAATCATCACACTTGAATTCCAATCAAATTTACCGGTATAACGTGCGGCCAGAGATGCAGAAATAATTTGTGCGAAGAATAGACTGACAAAGAGTATTAGAACTTCATCAATAATTGACACAAACATTTCAGCATTAAATATTAAGCTGGTGCCTAAAACCACAAAGAATACCGGTCCTATTACTGTATAAGCCATGTCGTCTATTATTTTGTGTGTGCGGTCATACAAACTGGTATGGGTAGCGATCTTTTCGCCCACTTCTTTATCAAAATATTCTTCTTTCAGTATTAAGCCCGCCATATAGGCTCCCACTGCGGGATGAAAACCAAATGCATGAGCTGTTAATCCTGCAACAAGTGCTGTGAGTAATAATACTAGAGTGGCATGCTCACCAGAACTTGCATTGAGTAAATTTCTTATGCCAAACGATTTAATCAGAGGAATTTTTGATATGAAGCCCTGGCGGATATTATGTGGAAAAATCCAAGCACCCATAACAGTCACTAAAACAAAAAATAAAACGGCTTTGAGTACGATAAAAAGCATAGCAGCTAAATTTAGGCTTTCGCCACCAGTAGCAACTGGTAGTAAAATGGCAACCAAGACTAATGATGCAACATCATCTATTACCGCAGAGGTCATAATGCCTGTGGCGGCTTTTGAAGTATGTAATCCTTCGGTACGTAAAGAAACCATGGTTAATGACACGGCAGTGGCTGTCATGGCTAAACCAGACATAAGTGCTATATTTTTATCGCCCCAAAAATACAAACTACAAAAATAAGCCGCAGTAAAAGGTGCTATAGCGCCAAAAAATGCTATCCCCCAACTGCGTTTGACTGATTGCATAAATTGAGAAGAGTTCTCTTCAAATCCTAAAGCAAACATAATAACAATAATGCCTAACTCGGCAAAACCATGCACAAATTCACTAGGCTCATGAGGCAGAATGCCCAGGTTGACCATGCAAGCACCTACAAACAAAAACCACAAAACAGGTGTTAAACGGGTTTTTTTTGCAAGTAATGACGCAATAAAGACACTCGCCCAAATAAGGGAAAGTTGAATTAATGATTCCATGAACGGCCTTTGTACTTAAGTGTTAATCGTTATTTTACGAAAGAATAAAATCTTACTTTTGATATAAGTCAATATGACTTATAACTACTCTATTTACTATAGCAGCATATTATAAATTTAATGCTTATATGGAGAAATTAAAAATGAGTAACTATAGACATATTTTGATTGCGACTGATCTTACAATTGATACTGAGGCTCTTTTGGATAGAGCCAAACGTCTGATGAATAAGACGACTAAACTTTCAATGATTCATGGGGTAAGACCATTAGATTCAACCTATTTTGGGGCAATGCCCTATGTCCCTGTCATACTTGATGGCGTAGAAGTTGAAAACCGAATTATTGAAAATAAATCAGAAAAATTTGCTGAATTCATTAAAAAGCACAAACTTAAGGATGTGGATTGGCGTATTGAAATTGGTAAACCAGCTACGGTTATTAAAGAATATGCTGAAGAAAATTTATGTGACTTAATCATACTTGGCTCGCACGGTGAAAAAGGTGTGCGTGCTCTACTCGGGTCTACGGCAACTGGCGTTTTAAATGATGGGCCTTGCGATGTGTTAGCTATACGTGTTTATTCTTAGACATAATAGGAACTATCATGCTTAAGTATACAAAGGTTCTTGTGGCAACTAATCTCAGCCAAAACACGGGTAAATTAATTGTTAAAGCCAAGGAATTCGCCGAAGATTCTGAGAACATTATCTTGTTGCATGTTGTACCCCCTATAGATGTAAATTTATACGGGGCAATGCCTTATCTCTCAATATTTCCAATTATTGATAAAGAAAAGCTAGAGAAACAGGTTTTTCTGCATAAAAATGAAAGCATGAACGCTATTGCTTTGGCATTTGATTTAGATAGAGAGCAGTGCCTGATTGAAACAGGAAATCCCAAAGAGCGTATACTAGAGTTCTCTAAACGTAATGAGTGTGATTTGATTGTTATAGCAAATCACGAACAAGTAAAGTTAGGGCCCTACCTGGGTTCAACTACAAAAAGAATTTTACAAAATGCTCATTGCGATGTCTTAATTATTAAGTAGTCGCTTTATGGTTAAAAATCGTTTGCTCATTTATAATATGCGCTATGCCGCTGGTAATGGTCGTATATTAAATGTTCCTGTACCCGGTTCAGGGTATTTACGCCCTAAGCCTATTCATTTAGAAAACATAAGTCAATTTATCCAGTCACAAAAACCAGACGTAGTTGGTTTATTGGAAGTTGATACTGGTTCAAAACGCACCGGCAATGTCAACCAAGCAAAAAAGATTGCAGATGATTTAGGTCATCATTCCTTGTATCAATGTAAATATCACGATGGTTCCTTAAGTTCGCGTTTACCTATTTTTAATGCTCAAGCAAACGCGTTTATAGCATCAAATGAACTTCATCATCCAAAGTTTCATTACTTTAATCGTGGGGTGAAACGTCTCATTATTGAATTAGAAACTGATGAGGTTTGTATTTTTCTGGTACATCTTTCTTTGTGGTACCGTCATCGTCAAGAACAATTGTGGGAGCTAGTGCAATTACTTCGAGAAAGAGAAAAACCTGCCATCATCGCTGGTGACTTTAATACTTATTGGGGTAATAGTGAGCTGAATATGTTTAAAGAAGCTACTGGCATGATGTCGGCAAATTCTGAATCATTGGCAACCTTTCCCAGTAATAATCCTCGCTTAGAATTGGATTTTGTATTGTATGAAAAGCCGATTCAGATTGAAAAATTCAGTGTAATGCCAATAGAGTATTCTGATCATAGACCTATATTGGTTGACTATTCTATTAACGGTTCTTTTTAGTAAACTTTTATTTAATAATTATATAAGATTAAAATTTTTCAATAAAAGATAGATTCCCATTATTATCAAAAATATGGCAAATGCTTTTCTTAATTTAGCCTGCGGTAATTTTTTTGCAAAACCGCTACCAATATAAGTTCCTAATATTCCTAAAACAGAAACTAGTGCGATAACATTAAGATCAAGACTTTTACCAGCAGCCTGTAAAACATCTACGTATTTTAAGTAACCTATTACAGATTTTAGAAAAATTATTACTAGACTTGTTGCAACGGCTCTGTGCATAGTTAATCCACCAAGAAAAACTAATGCAGGCACAATAAGAAAGCCACCACCTACTCCAACTAATCCTGTGATAACTCCAACTACTAAGCCGTCTATACCAATTTTAACTACAGAACGTTTTTGCTCACTTGTGCTCACTAAATTGATAGGCTTGAGCATGAGCGTTGCAGCAAGAAGCATAATTACTGCGAATATAGAAAGCTGAACAGCTCCAGTGATAAATTGCGATGACCAAGCTCCTATATAGGTCCCCAGCATTCCGGGTATTCCAAAAAGCACTACTAAACGCCAATCAACGAGTTTATCTTTTATATTTTTAAAACTACCCGCAAAGGCAATAACGCCAACAATTGCTAAGGAGCCAGCAATAGCAGTTTTTTCGTCCTGATTAAATAGATAAATAAGTGCCGGTACAGTGATTATTGAGCCACCAGAACCAAATAAACCTAAACTAACACCAATTAATACTGCACTGAGCCATGAGAATAAAGCAGTCATACAAGTCCTAAGATTTATTAAAAGCCGTTTGAGTAATATTCGTTTTCAGTATTTACTTATCCTCTGCTATCCAGAATACAACAAACTTGCTTAAATAATGCTGCATAGCAATATGTATAGAAGGAAATTATTACCCAGAATAATGATTTATGCTAACATGTTAACGTATTATATTTTAATAATGTTTATTATTATTCCTAAGAGGATATGTTATGAATCAAGAACCATTTTTATCTTGGAAAGTTGCAGGCATTGCACTTGGCCTTCTAATGATATTGGCAACAGCGGTAGCTAAACCACTAGGAGTTTCAACTGCATATGTAAATACCGATGCCATGGTGACACATAAAGTTGCACCACAAAAAGCTGAAGCTAATGAATATCTAAGTAAGTACGGAGAAAAGACTGCTTGGGGCATCGACTACGGTTGGATGCTTGTTATTGGTATGTTTCTTGGTGCTGGCATTTCATCGATTGCTACTAAGCGCTTCAGAACTCGTGAGAACCCATCAGTTCCTTCAATGTGGGCTGAAAACTTTGGCAACTCCACTAAAAAACGCTGGGTGCATGCTTTTATAGGCGGTGTGCTTTTGTTATTTGGAGCAAGACTGGCTGGTGGTTGTACTAGTGGTCATATGATGAGTGGGATTTCTCAACTCACCGTTGGGTCATTCGTATTTGGTATTGCGATATTTGCCTCTGGCATTGTGACGGCAAAATTATTATATCGAGGTAAAGCATAATGAAACTATTACTAGGTTTAGCAATTGGTATGGCCTTTGGCGCCATATTGCAAATGGGCGGCGCTTCTAGCTATCGTAAGATTATGGGTGCCTTATTGCTAAAAGATATGTCTATTATTAAATTGATCCTTACAGGAATCGCCATTGCTACTGT
>RCMY010005941.1_pt1 | contig 10282 bp, 9 predicted proteins | sample 2041341 | NCBI WGS metagenome assembly RCMY01 (sample SAMN09708234, study PRJNA481090) | Marine sediment metagenome, whole genome shotgun sequencing project.
GGACATAGGCGCCGTAAAAGCGGTCTGGAATGCGTTGGCCCGGTGCGCCGTCACAGGTTGCGCCAAGCGAGATTGCCTTGTGATAAAGTGTCTCGGCTTCTTCTTTGGAACTGGCGGGGAACGCGATCATAACGCCGTTGCCGGGGGTTGGGGTTTGCTTGTCATAGGGTTCGCAAACGGCCAGCATTGGCTCGCCCTTTTTTGTACCGATGAATGCGATGCGACCCGTGTCGATCACGACCTTTGCGCCTTGGTCCGCGAAGAGGTCCGCATAGAATTTCTTGGCGCGTTCCATGTCGGAGACGCCGATGGTTGTATAGCCGATCATGTGAGTGATCCTTTTGAGTGTTTACGGGGCCTTGGCCTTATGTTTCGAAGCCGCCAAAGCGGCGGTTTAGCTTGCGCATACCGCCAATCCAGCGGTCATAGTTACCGGTCTTGGCTTGCATATAGCCAATGACTTCTTTGTGTGGCAGCACAAGGAATGTTTCGGCGCGAATGGTCTGAACACAGGCCTCGGCCACCGGTTCGGGTTCCATCATGCCGTCAATGGCGGCGACGTGATCTTCGTGCCCCCGGGTCATTTCGGTGCGCACGGCTTGGGGGCACAGCACGGATACCTTGATGCCCTGATCGCCGTAGGTCATTGCCATCCATTCGGCCAAACCAACAGCGGCGTGTTTGGTGACGCCGTAAGGGGCGGAGCCGACTTGGTTTAACAATCCAGCAGCCGATGAGGTGTTGAGCAGATAACCGCCGCCACGCGCAGACATCAACGGGACCAGCGCGCGGGCGGCCCAGACGTGGGACATGACGTTGATGTCCCAGATGCGTTGCCAATCGTCATCGTGGACTTCAACACCACCGGCAACAGAGATGCCCGCGTTGGAGCAGAACAGGTCAATGGGGCCGATGTCGCGCTCGACGTCATTGATCAGTTTTACGATCTCATCAGCTTTGCCAACGTTCACGCCAAAGGCTGTGCCGCCGATTTCTTTTGCCGTGGCCTGTGCGCCGTCAAGGTTGAGGTCCACACAGGCGATGTGCTTGGCCCCTTCGGCGGCATAACGGATGCACATGGCACGTCCGATGCCGCTGGCCGCTCCGGTGACGACGATGATTTTGTCTTTGAGTTCCATGCGCTATGTCCACATATTGGAGCCGCCACAGACGGTAAGCGCCTGTCCGGTCATGTATTTGCTGGCGTCAGAGGCAAGGAAAACCGCGAGGCCCGCGAAATCATCCGGTTCGCCCAGACGACGCAGCGGGATTTCGTTTTCGATGCGTTTGGCGACTTCGGGATTATCCCACAGCTCGCGGGCGAATTCGGTCTTCACAAGGCCGGGGCAAATGGCGTTGAACCGCAGACCTTTGGGGCCGAATTCTTCTGCCAAGTTACGCACCAACCCGATCAATGCCAGCTTTGACATGCCGTAGGTGCCAAGCATGACCGAAGGTTTGAACGCGCCGATGGACGAAGTGAAAGCCATAGAACCTGCGCCTTTCGCCACCATATCAGGCGCGACCATCTGCGCGAGCCAGAGATTGGACAGCACATTGGCGTTCATGGTTTTCTGATAGGCATCGTCGGGGATTTCCGAGGTTTTGCCGTAATACGGGTTCACGCCCGCATTGCCGATCACCACGTCGATGGGGCCGGCCAACTCGTGCGTTTTATCAACCAAGGCTTGCAACTGATCCTTGTGACCGACGTTGCAGGAGACCGCATGGGCCTTGCCTTTGCCGAGGGCATTGATACCAGCGGCAGCGACATCCAGCTGATCCTGCTTGCGCGCAGAGATCACCACGGTTGCGCCGTGCTCGGCCATGGCGGTGGCCATCGCCAGCCCCATGCCCTTGGAGGCACCCGTCAGCAGCGCGACCTTTCCGGTGAGATCAAACAGGCTCATACACCGCTCCTTTGGCGGCCTGTTGCGATCTCGTTGCGGGCACGATCGGTGCGTGCGTTCGAGCTTTGATAGTCCTGAACTTCGGCGCGCGCGATGACGTGGTGGTGCACCTCATCCGGGCCATCCGCATAACGCAACGTGCGCTGTGCGGTGTACATGCCAGACAGCGGCGACCATTGGGAAATACCCGTGGCACCATGCACCTGCATGGCTTGGTCGATGATGTCACAGACCTGCTCTGGCACTTTGGCTTTGATCATCGACACCCAGATGCGGGCCTCTTTGTTGCCGAGCACGTCCATCGCTTTGGCGGCTTTCAGCACCAGCAGACGCATCGATTCAATCTCGATCTTGGCACGCGAGATTGTCTCCATGTTTTTGCCCAGATCAATGACTTTTTTGCCAAATGCCACACGGCTCAGCCCGCGTTCGATCATCAGGTCCAGCGCCTTTTCTGCGGAACCGATGGAGCGCATGCAGTGGTGGATGCGGCCAGGTCCAAGCCGTACTTGGCTGATCTCGAAACCCTTGCCTTCACCCCAAAGCATGTTGGCTTCAGGTACGCGCACGTTGGTGAATTTGATGTGCATGTGACCGTGCGGCGCGTCGTCGTGACCAAAGACATGCATCGGGCCAACGATTTCAACACCGGGGGTATCGATGGGCACAAGGATCTGGGATTGCTGGCGGAAGGGTTCAGCATCCGGCGAAGTCTTGACCATCGTAATCATGATCTTGCAACGTGGATCACCGGCACCAGAGATATAGTATTTCTCGCCGTTGATCACCCATTCGCCGTTTTCCAGAACTGCGGAGGTCGAGATATTTTTTGCATCCGAAGACGCCATATCGGGTTCGGTCATCGCAAAAGCAGAGCGGATTTCACCAGCAAGCAGCGGTTTCAGCCACTTCTCTTTCTGCTCTGGTGTGCCGATGCGTTCCAAAACTTCCATGTTGCCGGTGTCCGGTGCCGAGCAGTTCAGTGTTTCAGGGGCCAGCGGGCTTTTGCCCAACTCGGCAGCGATATAGGCGTAATCGAGGTTTGACAGGCCTTCACCGGTTTCAGCGTTGGGCAGGAAAAAGTTCCAAAGGCCAGCATCACGCGCCTTTTGCTTGGCGGCTTCCAGCAGCTTGATCTGGCCGGGTGTGTGTGACCAACGGTCCGCACGGCCTTCGCCCAGTTTGAAATACTCTTCGGTGATCGGATCGACGTTGTCGCGGATGTGCTTCATCACCGCATCGAGCAGCGGCTTGGCTTTGTCGGACATGGCCAAGTTGTTCATTTCCATCGGGGTCTTGCTTGTATCGGGCATGTGTTGCCTCCCTAAATATCTGCGGTTTGGCTCTGGTCAGAGCGTTATTTATTGACCCATTTGGGCGCGCGTTTCTCGACAAAGGCATTCACGCCTTCTTTGAAATCTTCGGTTTTGGCCAGATCGACAATCACCTCGCGGGAATAGGCGATGCTGTCTTTCATGCCATCACGTTTGTACATGTCATTGAGCACCCGTTTGGTGGCTTTGACGGCGGAGGGCGAGACGGAGCAGAGTTGCTCGGCCTTCTCCATGGCCTTGGCCATCAGTTGATCGTGGGGATGCACGGCATTTACACAGCCCATTTCCAAGGCTTCCTGTGCGCCGATGGTGCGGCCCGTGTACATCATTTCCTGCGCGGCCAGCCGCCCGATGTAACGCGACAGGCGTTGCACACCGGAAGCAGCGGCAAAGAAGCCGACTTTGACTTCGGGCAGGGCGAATTTGGCGTTCTCGGAAGCGAGGATGATGTCGCACGAGAGGGCGGTTTCAAAGCCGCCGCCCATAGCAAAACCGTTTACCGCAGCGATGATCGGCTTTTCCAGATCAAAGCGCGAGGACAGACCCGCAAATCCTGTGTCGGTCATCTTGGCCTTGCTGCCGCCCGCTGCGGTGGCCTTGAGGTCATTACCTGCGGTGAAGGCCTTGTCGCCGGCACCGGTCAGGATCGCGACCCAAAGGTCTTGATCAGCGCCAAACGCATCCCAGCAATCGGCCATTTCGTTGTGCATATCGACATGCACGGCGTTATAGACTTCGGGCCGGTTCATGGTGACCAACAGGATATGGCCCTTCTTTTCGGTCTTGATAAATTCGTAGCTCATACCTTTAGCCCTCCGGTATCGATGTCAGTGAATTTGCCGCCAGATGTGGCGAGTTTGCGCAGGGTTTCAGCGGGTGCAAATGCGGCATCTTCGCTGCCCAGCTTTTCCATACGGGTCAGCACCGTCTGCGCGCCGACCATATCGCCGTAGAACATCGGGCCGCCCTTGTCCGCAGGCCAGCCGTAGCCGTTGAGCCAGACCACATCTATGTCCGAGGGGCGCTGTGCCTTGTTCTCCTCGAGAATTTTCACGGCCTCGTTGATCATCGGATAGATGCAAATCTCGATGATTTCCTCCGCACTCATGGTGGAGGGTTTGGCACCTGTAATGTCGCGGATGATGCCTGCGGTAATGTCGGACGGGACAGGGCGGCGCGCCTCGTCATAGTCATAAAAACCGGCCTTGGTTTTCTGGCCGCGCCGGTCGAGTTCACATAGGGCGTCACGGATAGGATTGTCGGTCTTGGCCCCTTTGGACCACCCGATATCAAGGCCCGCCAGATCGCTCATCTGGAACGGACCCATCTTGAACCCGAACTGGTTCAGTGCCGCATCCACGTCCCATGGCATCACGCCTTGATAAACCAGCTTGTTGGCTTGAATTTGACGGGCAAACAGGATGCGGTTGCCGACAAAACCGGGACAGACGCCGACCAGCGAGGCGATCTTGTTGATGTCTTTTGCCAGCGCCATGCAGGTCGCGACCACATCGTCAGCAGTATGTTTGGCACGCACGATTTCCAGCAGTTTCATCACGTTGGCGGGCGAGAAAAAATGTAACCCAATCACGTCTTCGGGGCGCTTGGTCATGCCCGCGATTTCGTTGATATCGAGCGCGGAAGTGTTCGTGGCAAGGATTGCGCCGGGTTTCATCACGGCGTCGAGTTCGGTGAAAATCTTGCGCTTGAGATCCATGTTTTCAAACACCGCTTCGATCACCAGATCACAATCGGCGAGGTCGGCAATGGCGAGGCGTCCGTCAAAACGACCCATGCGTGCTTCGACTTCATCCTGCGGAAAACGGCCCTTGTCCGAGGAACGCTGGTAATTGCCGCGCACAACTTTAAGGCCTCGATCCAGCGCTTCTTGGGTGGTTTCAACGATTTTAACCTCAATCCCAGCAGTGGCGAAATTCATCGCAATGCCGCCGCCCATGGTGCCCGCGCCGATGATGCCGACGGTTTTGATTGGGCGGTGCGCGATGCCTTCGGGCAAGCCCGGAACCTGCCATGCGGCGGCTCCGGCGGCAGCGATATAGGCGCCGATTTCTTGTTCGCTTGGAGTATTCATACTTTGGCCTCTTGGTTGTCCAGACAGGCCGTGCGGATCGCGCGGCGGTCGATTTTATCTGTGGCACCACGGGTCAGCGGATCATGCTGGCACCACAGATGCGCGGGGATTTTGAATTTGGCGAGGTGGCCGTCAAGGAAAGCGGCCATCTGATCGCGGGTGATTGTCGTACCTTTGCGCAGTTGTACAGCAGCACCAACAGCTTCGCCGAGCCGTTCATCAGGCACCGAGAACGCAGTTGCCTCCAGTACATCGGGATGGCGGTGCAACATGCCTTCGACATCAAGGCAGGCGATATTCTCGCCGCCACGAATGATGATGTTTTTCTTGCGGTCAAGGATGGTGACATAGCCGTCAGCGTCCAGCACGCCCAAGTCGCCGGTGCGCAGCCAGCCGTCCTGCATGGTTTCGGCGGTGGCTTCGGGTTTGTTCAGGTAACAGCGCATGTTGGCTGGGCTTTTGACGGTGATTTCGCCAAGCGTGCCAAACGGCACTTCGTTGCCCGCATCATCAAGCATCCTTAGTTCTTGGATGGGGGGATGCAGCTTGCCCGCGCTTTCGGGGCGGGCTTTGTAGTCGTCCCCGATCATCCCGATCCCCAATGCATTGGTTTCGGTCATGCCCCAGCCGGTGGCAACACCCGCATTAGGGAAGGTCTCTGCCAGTTGCGCCACCTGTGCTGCGGGGCGTTTTGCGCCACCAGAACCGAGGTAATCCATCAATGGCAATGTCTCGCCCATGCGCCGCGCGGCCTCCATCAATTCGGCGGATTGAGTGGGCACGCCAAGGAAACGGGTCACTTTATTATCGCGCATCAGGCGCACCGCATCTTCGGCGTCCCATTTGTACATCAGGGTGATTTTCGCCCCCGCAGGCAGGCTGAGCAGGAACAGCGGATGGGTGGCTGTGACGTGGAAAAGCGGCGTGACCACCAGTGCGGAAGGGCGCGGCGGTTCGGGGGCATCCGGTTCGGGCGGCGTGACCAGTGGGGCCAGAACCGATTGCATCAGCCAACTGAACACCGCGTTGACCGCACCGCGATGGGTTTGGACCACACCTTTGGGATGGCCCGTGGTGCCAGAGGAATACATGACAGCGAAATCATCGTCGGTGTCGATGGTGACTTGGGGCGCGGTTTCGGAATGCGCGCCGTCCCTGAGCGTGGTGAAATCATGCGCTGTCTGGCCAGTTGCATCGCGTGCGCCGATCAGGGTCAGCCCCAATTCATCACGCAGCGGCATCAGCCGTTCCATACGAGGACCATCGGCAAAGACCACCTTGGCTTCGCTGTCACGCAGCGCATAGTCCAATTCTTCGGTGGTCCACCACGCGTTCACAAAAACAACGACGCCGCCGATGGAAGAAATCGCCAGCACCAGCATCAGCAACTCGGGATAGTTGCGCATGGCAATGGCGATCCTGTCGCCTTGTCCCAAGCCCAATTCATCACGCATCGCATGGGCCATACGGTTCACGGATGCGGTAAACTCGGCGTAGGTATAGGATTCGCCCTCATAAGCGAGGTACTCAAGCTGCCCGTCCCCGTGGCGCGCCCACCCCGCCGCCAGAAGCGCGGGCACTGTGGGCGGGATGTTTTTGAACGCCTTCACGGTAACGCCGCGCACTTCAACTTCATGCACGGCAAATGTCGGATCGGTGCCAACCACATGGCGCACGGCCGCTTCCGGTGTCATGGCCGTCATATCAGCCCCCAAAGATTGCGCATGATCCCCTCCCAAGGCAAACGAACGGCGTGTCCCGTAACGGAACGAAACCGACTCTGTCTTGCAGAGACTATCAGTAATTTCGGCGGCGCCAATACCGCAGAACGGAACGTCATTCCGCGAAATTACGTTTGGTGCGGGCGTTCGGGGGCAAGCCTTGATCAGACGGTACTGCGGATTCCATCAAGCTGCAGTTCGAAGCCCTGCTGAATATGGGCGGTAAACGCCTCAAGCGCAGCGGCGCGATCACCGGTTGCGATCACATCGACCAACTCGGTGTGGTTGCCCAGCGATTTGGCGATATCAGCGTTTTCGATGGCCACAAACAGATGAAAGGCCATGGCGCGGCCCCAGATCATGTCAAACATCTCCAGCAGAAATCGATTCCCCGCCGCCTCCATAAACGCGCGGTGGATGGCACGGTTGGCGACAAAATAATCCCGCGTATTCGGATTCTCCAGTGTCTCGTGTTTGGTAATCAAAAGGCGAAGTTCGTCCAACTCGGCCGTGTCTTTGCGTGCGGCCAGAATGCGCGCGGCTTGGCCCTCAATGGCGGCGCGGGCCTGATACAACTCCAGCGTCTCGTCTTCACTGATCTTGGCAAGGCGAAAGCCACCCGAATTGGCCAGATGCAGCACACCTTCTTTCTCAAGCCTTAGCAACGCCTCGCGCACGGGCGTGCGGCTGATATCCAGCTCGGCGGCAAGCTTTTCCTGAACCAGACGGTCATCCGGGCCGATCTCGCGGTCCATGATGGCCCTGACCAGTTGATCGTAAACTTCATCCGCCAGACGGCGGCGTTGAGTGGTGATGCTGCGCAATGCCATGGCGGTCCCATTTATTGTATTTATGAACACTGTATACAAAAATGCAGAGCGGCAATCAAGCTCTTGCCATGCGCTGAATACTGTATACAGTATCCGAAACACCTTATCAGGGAGAATGCTCATGTGTGGAATTGCAGGGCGTATCTTGAACGCTCCGGGCGCCGTTGGAAGGGACCTTGTGGCGCTGATGGCGGCCCAGGAACATCGCGGTGCCGACAGCACCGGATTTGCGGTCTACGGGGCACCGATGGACAACGGTTATGTGCTGCGCGGCATGGGTTTCAACAAATCACAGATGGACGGTGACCTTGAATTGTTCCGCGCCACGTTGAAAGAACATGGCAGCGACTTGCTGAGCGATCCAAGTATTATAACGGACCAAAACAAACACTACTGCTTCCGCATGGAAATCAGCAATCCGCGTGATCTGACGGCTTGGGTCTCGGATGCGGATGAATTGTCGGGCCGGATCGAGATCCAGTCTTGCGGACGCTCCCTTGAGATTGTCAAAGACGTTGGTGGTGCCGAAACCGTGGGCGAAAAGCACAAGGTTCACGACATGATCGGCACCCACGGGCTGGGCCACGCGCGGCTGGCGACGGAATCAAGCGTGTTGCCCAATGCCAGCCACCCGTTCTGGGCGCGCCCGTTTTCGGACGTGGCAATTGTGCATAACGGCCAGATCACCGACTACTATACACAGCGGGATCGTTTACGCCGCCAAGGTTATCGGTTCCTCACCGAAAACGACTCTGAATTGATTGCGGTTTGGGTGTCGGACCAGATGAAACAGGGCCTGACAATGGAGCAGGCGTTGAAGAAATCCATCAACGCCATCGACGGCGTCTTTACCTTTATGATCACCACCCCGGACGGCATCGGCTTTGCCAAGGACCGCTTTGCGATGAAGCCGCTGGTGGTGATCGAACGCGGCGGCGAAATGGTTGCGGCGACAGAAGAACAAGCCGTGCGCACGATCTATACCGACGAATGTGACGTGATCAATCACGATGGGCCCAGCCTGTTTGGCATTTGGGGCGTTGGCAACCGGAGCATGGCGGCATGAGCGAAATTGTCATCGAAGTTGGCAAACGCCACATCCGCGAGATCAACGAGGAAATCCAGACCGCCTGCAAAACGGGCAAGCCCATTCGCGTGGTGAATACCCTGTCGCGTCATAACCTTGGCGTGGGACTGCCGGATGGGGCGGATATCACCTTTGAAGGCTCGGTTGGATACTACTGTGGCGGGCTGAACACCGGATCGCGTGTTACGATCGAACGCAACAGCGGTTGGGCCACCGGCGAAGGCATGGCAAAGGGGCATATCGAGGTTGGCGGACGCGCGGGCATGTCGTGTGGTGCGGCGATGATCGGCGGCACCATCCACGTCAAAGGCGATGCAGGGCCGCGTTGCGGAGTCGCCATGAAGGGCGGCAATATCGTGGTTGAAGGCACCATCGGCTACCAGTCCGGATTTATGGCACATGCGGGCAAGATTATCGCACTTGGCGGTGCGGGCGAGTCTTGTGCGGATGCCTTGTGGGAAGGCGAGGTCTGGGTTGCCGGACCTGTGCAAAGCCTTGGCGTGGATGTGAATGTGATCGAACCGACAGCCGAAGAAGTGGCCGAAGTAGATGCCATTCTGGAGCCTTTGGGGCTGGTGGACAGCGGGCGCGACTGGCGCAAAATGGTGTCCGGTCAGCGGCTTTGGTATTTTGAAGCGCGCGACGCAAGCGCATGGCTGATGATCTGATTGATTGAGACAAACGGGACGGGAGCGCCGGGCGCACCACCGATAGATGACAGGACAAAAACATGGTTGATGAGCAGAACAACGGCATAGACGCACCCTACGAATACCCATTCGAGATGGCGTCTGAGGATGAAATCCGCTTTCGCGATGCTGGTGCGGTCGAGGGCCGCCCGGCTGGTGTTCCGTCTTCCTATGACAGGGGCGGATCGACCCGCTGGACCCCAGAGGCGATCTCCGAAGTGCACGCCTTGGCGCAGTTGGGCCGCTATCAGGTGCGCGGTTATAACACCTTCAACAAACAGCTGCCGACGTTTGATGATCTGACATTTGTGCCCGCCACGATGACCCGCCTGCCGCTCGAAGGCTACCGCGAGAAATGCGAGACCAAGACCATTCTGGGAGATGGCCGCGGGCTGGTGGAAAAGCCGCTTGAACTGGATATCCCGATCTATATTGCCTCGATGTCGTTCGGTGCATTGTCGGCTTCGGCCAAAGCGTCCCTCGGCCACGGCGCGTCAAAAGTCGGGACAATGACCTGCACCGGCGAAGGTGGGATGCTGGAAGAGGAACGCGCCGCATCCTCGCGTCTGCTCTATCAGATGTCGCCTGCACGGTATGGCGTCGATCTTGATCATTTGCG
>RCMY010005942.1_pt1 | contig 10280 bp, 6 predicted proteins | sample 2041341 | NCBI WGS metagenome assembly RCMY01 (sample SAMN09708234, study PRJNA481090) | Marine sediment metagenome, whole genome shotgun sequencing project.
CAGGACGCCCAGGGACTTTCCCTCGACGGCACCTGGAATGCTGAAGACGCAACACGCGCCGAGGCGATCATCGCGGCGGACTCCGGCGGCACGTTCGCACTGCTCGGCACTGAGACCACGGGCGTCGGGAACCCGGTCAGCTTCACGATCGCCAACGGCGACGACTCGTCGATTGCCCCCGAAGCGTCGATCGGCCTCTGCGCACCGGACCGGACGATCACGCACTATCGCGGCAGTATCGACGTATTGAGTACCTCGTCGGGCAATCGGGTCGTCAACGACGTCGCGGTCGAGGATTACCTCCGTGGCGTGCTCCCCAAGGAGATCTCTGCCCTGTGGGCAAACGCCGGCGGGGGAGCGGGAGCGAACGCCGTTCGGGCACAGGCAGTAGCGGCACGCTCGTACGGTCTGCAGCAACAGCGCAATTACTTTTACAACGGCTCGTCGGCCCGCTATGCCTCGACCTGCGATACCACGTCCTGCCAGGTGTACGGCGGCGCAGCACGTCGATCGACCGCGGCAAGCTCCGCTACTTCGGTCGAGCATGCGCTCACGGATGCCGCGGCAGTCGCAACAGCGAACGTCGTTCGTCGCTGGCCGGCCGGACATCCCAGGGCCGGCCAACTGGTCTCGACCGAGTTCTCGGCATCGAACGGCCCGAACACGGCTGGCGGCGAATTTCCGGCGGTCAATGACATCGGGGATGACACCAAGCCGAACCCGAACCACCGGTGGACCCGGGTGATCGACGCCGACGAACTCGAGTCGCGTTACGGCCTCGGCCAGATCACCTCTGCCAGCATGGTGGAGGCCGCCGCGTCTCAATATCAGGTGTACGACGGGATCTGGTTTAACGATCTGGTGCTCGCGGGTACGAGTCGGACGCAGCGCACCCAGGCGTGGGATTTCCGTAGAACCTTCAACCTGCCATCACCGGGTTTCACGGTGCGGGTGATCCGCGAGAACACCAGTGGCAAGCGGTTCGGGCTCATTGGTGACTCCGTTGGCGAGAGCATCGCAGGTGGTGGCACGTCGGAGTTCAACCGGCTGATCGACGGAACATTCACGTCCGCCACGATCAGTACCCGCGTCGGCCGATGCACGGTGCGCGTGAGTTGCCCCGGCACCAGTGGTGTCGAGCAAGCCGGAACTCTGCCGCTCGATCTCGACCTCGTCGTCGTCGAACTCGGCTACAACGACTCGGCTGGCACGTTCGCCTCCGACATCGACGCCATGATGAACGCGCTGACCGAGCGCGGCGCCCGGCGGGTGGCCTGGGTCAACATGGCCGACATCCGCACCACCTCGCAGGGGTCGGTGTACGGGCCGATGAACGCCAAACTCGCTGCCGCAGCGAGTAGTTGGCCCACCCTCACGGTGCTCGACTGGAATGCTGCAAGCAGTGGATTCGAGGCACGCGCCCGCTGGTTCGAGGATGGCGTCCACTTGACCACCACGGGCCAGGCAGAGTTCGCACTCTGGTTGCGCACACAAGTGCTCGAACTCGCGCCGAGCCACTACCTCGTCCCGCCGAAACGCATCCGGATCCCGGTCGTCGGCCAACAACTCACGACGCCCGCTGGTGTCGATGTGAATGTGCCGGCTGCTGCCTCGTCGCTCGCGCTGAACGTCACGGCGGTCGGCCCGGCGGTGAGGGGGTACGTCACCGTGTGGCCGTGCGAGACGACGCGCAAGGAGACCTCGAATCTGAACTACGACGCCGGAGCCATCGTGGCGAACAACGTCATTGCGGCGATCGACAGTGCCGGTGAGATCTGTCTGTGGTCGCTCGCCGGCACCGACCTGATCGTCGATGTCGCTGGGTGGTTCGAGGACGCTCCGTCGAGCGACGCGCTCGTCTCGGTCAGCCCCGAACGGATCGTCGATTCCCGCATTGGGCTCGGGTCGCCGAAACAGATGCTCGGACCCAATGCCCCGCTGGTGATCGATGTCGCCGGGATGTCCGCAACAACTTCCGAGGGAGTGCAGGTCACCGCACCGACCGGCGTCAGTAGCGTCGTTCTGAACGTCACGGCGGTCGATGCCGCCGACACCGGGTTCTTCGCGATCTGGCCGTGCGAGCTCGATCGCCAGGAGACCTCGACGGTGAACTATGCGCCCGGGCGAGCATTCGCCAACGGCGTCGTGGCCGCGGTCGACAGCAATGGGCAGGTGTGCGTGCACTCCAGGGTCCCGAGCAACATCGTGGTCGACGTGCAGGGATGGTTTGGCCCGAACAACCCGGTGTTCGCGGCAACGGACCCAAACCGGATCGTCGACACCCGCAAAGGTCTCGGTGCAGCTCGTCAACGGATCACCGCAGCCACTCCTCTCGAAGTTCCGGTCCGGGGAAGAACATTGGCCCTCGATGGTTCGACAGTGCAGGTGCCGGCCTCGGCAACAGCGGCAATGGTCAACGTGATCGCAGTCGACGCCACGGCCAGGGGATACGTCACCGTGTGGCCCTGCGACGGTGATGTGCCGCTCGCCTCGAATATCAACTTCCGGGCGAACCAGAGAATCGCCAACGGGGTCATCGCTCCGATCGGGACCGGCGGCAGCATCTGTATCCACGCGCTTGTGCCCACCGACATCGTCGTCGACATCGGCGGCTGGGTGGCTGACGGATTCGTCGGGGTCACGCCGTACCGGATCGTCGACACGCGTTACGCCGTCGGCCCGGCTCCGGAGTAGGGCAGATGCGCCGAACGGATCAGTGCTGAGCATCTCGACATGATGTGGAGCTTGAATTGTTCGTGTCAGGTCGCGCCCGAATAGTTTGAGCCGCATGGACATTTCTGGAGCAAGTGCAATCGTCACAGGTGGAGCGTCGGGTATCGGCGCCGCCTCGGCGCGGATGTTGGCCGCCCTCGGGGCCAAGGTCGTCATCGCCGACCTCAACGAAGAGGCAGGTAACGCCCTCGCCGAAGAGATCGGCGGCGCTTTCGCCAAGGTCGACGTCACCAACACCGAAGACCTCGTCAACGCCGTCGAGATGGCAAAATCGATGGGCCCGGTCCGGGTGCTCGTCAACTCGGCCGGCATCGGCTGGGCGCAGCGCACGATCGGCCGCGATGGCACGCTCGAATCGGCGGCGAACCTCGACGCCTTCAAGAAGGTCGTGGCGATCAACCTCATTGGTTCGTTCGATGCCATTCGCGTTGCCGCCACGGCAATGAGCACCGCCGAGCCGATGGAGCACGGCGAGCGGGGTGCGATCGTCAACATCGCGTCCGTCGCAGCGTTCGATGGCCAGATCGGCCAGGCCAGCTACTCGGCATCGAAGGGCGGCGTCGTCGGCATGACCCTGCCAATCGCTCGTGATCTCTCAGCGTCGGGCATCCGCGTCAACACCGTTGCTCCGGGCTTGATCGACACACCGATCTACGGAGAGGGCGACGACAGCGAAGCATTCAAGGCGAATCTGGAGAAGGGTGTGCTGTTCCCGAAGCGTCTCGGAGACCCCGAGCAGCTCGCATCGATGGTGATCGAGTGCATCACGAACAGCTACATGAACGCCGAGACGATTCGCGTCGACGGGGGCATCCGCATGCCTCCGAAATGACGTGCTGCGGGCCAGATCGCCCGATTGCTGCGTTGCGAGAACTCCTCATTGAGCAAGCTCAACGACGTCGCCTCGCGCCTTGCACTCGACCGATCTGATCCCGCATCACGCCATTCGTTTGAAGCGGAAAAACTGAAGTGAGGTGAACGGCTCCGGGTTTGTTACGTGGTGTAGTCGGCGTTGAAGCGGACGTACGTGTCGGAGAGGTCGCAGCCCCACACAGTTGCTTCGCCGGTGCCGAGTTCGAGGCTGATGTGGATCACGACGTGATCACCTGACATGTAGCTGGACAGCGCCGCGAGTGCGGCGTCGTCCAGCTGGCGGGGATACACCTCGTTGGTTCCGAACCTGATGACGACCGTGTCCTGGTCGATCCGTTGATCATCAGGGTGCTCGCTGCATTTGCCGATGGCCATGGCAACCCGGCCCCAGTTCGGGTCGCCACCGTGGACGGCGGTCTTCACGAGCGGAGAGTTGACGACGGCTTTCGCAACGCGCTTCGCCTGAGCGCCGTCGACGGCGGTGTCGACGACAACTTCGATCAACGAATTGGCGCCCTCGCCGTCGCGCGCGATCTGCTTCGTCAGATCGATGGCGACGTCGAACAGCGCCGCCTCGAACGCGTCGAGGTCGACTGCGCCCGCTGCGCCAGAGGCCATCACGATCGAGGAGTCACTCGTCGAGGTGTCGGTATCGATGCTCACACAGTTGAACGTGCGATCGACGACTCGACGGAAGATCGCGTCGAGTTCGGAGGAACTGATGGCCGCATCGGTGAACAACATCGAGATGTGCGTCGCCATGTTCGGCTCGATCATGCCAACACCCTTGGCCATCCCAACGATGTGGGCCGTGCCGTCAGCCGACGGAATCGACGCTGTCGCAAGTTTGGACACGGTGTCGGTGGTCATCATGGCGCGGGCTGGTCCGTCGGCATCGCTGTCGGGGAGCGGTCGTGGGATGTCACGCAGGCCGGTGGCGATTCGTTCGATCGGGTACCGCCGACCGATCACGCCAGTGGAGGTCAGGATGACGTTGAAGGGGTCGCACTCGACCCGATCGGCCACAATTTCGGTGACAGTACGAGCGTCGTCGATGCCGGCCTGGCCGGTGGCCACGTTGGCGTTTTTCGAGATCACAACGACCGCCTGGGCCAGGCCATTGGCGATGTGGCGGCGACTGAGCGTGACGCTGGGGCCGGCAAACCTGCTGGTCGTGAAGACCGCCGCGCTGGCCACGGGTGCCTCGGTGGCGACCACGACGAAGTCCTCGGTGTCGTCCTTGACGCCGAGGTTGGCGACGTAGGAGCGGAAGCCGGCGGGAAGGTCGACCACCGTCAGGCTGTCCCAGTTCGCAGAGTGGTGGAGTCGTCTATTGCGTCGCTGGCCGCGAGCCCTGCGGCAATCGCAGTGAAGATCGAGGTCATTGCTGCGACTTGGGACTCGTCGAGGTGGTCGAAAATCCGACGACGGACGCTCTGGACGTGATGCGGAGCGGTGCGCTCGAGGAGATCGCGGCCGGATTTGGTCAGCGAACCCATCATCACGCGGCGGTCATCACTCGAGCCCTGGCGTGCGACGAAACCGCCGGCGACAAGGCGATCGAGTCGTCGGGTGAGACCGCTGGGCGAGAGTTGCAGCACATCGGCGAGGTCGCACATCCGCATCGACTGCTCATCGGCCTCAGAGAGGTACACCAACACTTGATAGTCGCCGAGCGTGAGTCGGCGAGCCGTGAGGTCAGCCTCGATGGCATTGATCAAATCGCCTTGCACCTCGATGTAGGCGCGCCATGCATCCTGCTCGGCAGGCCGCAGCCACTGTTCGCTGTTTTGCTCACTCACGGCGTTCACGCTAGCCCCGGCATCGCACCGGCCGCGATGTCCGGCGTCGATCCGCAGGCGGTCAGCGGAGGTGTCGGGCGACCGCGGCGGCGCACCGGCGACCGGAGAACAGCGCACCTTGGATTGAAGCGGTGTCACGATGGTCACCACACACAAAGCGTCCGTCGGGCAGCGCGACGGCCTGCTTCGGGCAGAACGGTGGAGCCTGACCCGGCTGGCCGTGAGCGATGCGATATGTCGAGAGGTGTTCCCACCCGTCGACCTGAGCCCCCCACCACGAGTGCAGCTGACTGCGGGCGATGGATTCCAGGTCACCGTCGACGTGTCCGGGCATGGCCGCGGCGATGAGGTGCCGACCTGGGGGCGCGTAGCTCGGGGACACGTTGCTCATCACCGCAACGTTGAGGACCGGGCCGCCGCCGGTGCCATCGAGCACGACGAGCTTCGTATCGGTCGGCGGCTCCGTGGCTGCGAAGTAGACACAGGCCACCGACTTCGACGGCACGGTCGGTAATCCCAGCAGTGTCGATGCAGCGGGCCCCTCGGTGGCGACGATCACGGCGTCGTGCGAAATGACGTCGTTGCCCCGCACGGTGACCGTGGTTGCCGTGGTGGCCGTGATCGGGGAGCCCAGAGACACCGTTCCGCTCGGGAGCCGGCCGGCCAATTGGTCGGGAATCGCCTGCATGCCCCGAGCTGGGACGGCCGAGTCGCCATCAGCGAGCATCCGGAAGATGATGTCGAACATCCTGCGGCTGTCTTGCAAGTTGGGGTCGAGCTGGATTCCGCCGACCAGCGGCCTGAAAAAGCGTTCGATGATTGTGTCGGAGAAACCCGCCGCCGACAGTGACTCGGTCGTCGTGATGTCGTCGCTCTGCAGCAGCTTCACCGGATGCACGCTGCGAACGCGATGGCGGAGTCGCGCGATGCGGGCCTTGTCGAAGATGGAGCCGATTGGGGCGGTGGCGGTCTCGAGAGTGGCGCGAGGCATTCGAAATGGGTCGGCAACCACGGAACCTTTTCCGTTGCGCCAGACCAGCGCACCAGGATCGAAGGCCTGGAGGTCGAGCGCCGTCATGTCGAGTTGCCGGTGCATCTCGGGATAGGCCGTGAGTGCGACTTGGAACCCGCGATCGAGGGTGAAGCCGTCGACGAGGTCGCTGCGGACCCGACCGCCGACGCCGTCGCTGGCTTCATAGACGGTGACGTCAACACCCGCGGCGCGCAGTTCTACAGCGCATGCCAGGCCGGCCAAACCAGCGCCGACGATGGCGACGGTCACCGGTCGAGGAGCGCCCGCAGCGCCGGTTCGAGTTCGGGATGCTGGAACGTGAACGTGGAATCGCCGAGCAGAACGGTCGGGTGGACCTTCTGGCCGGTGAACAGCAGGTTCTCGGCGAGTTCACTGCCCAGCACGAGCTTCGGGCCGAACTTGGGAATGGGCAGGAAGGTCGGACGTCCGAGGACTGCGCCGAGGGTTTTGGCGAACTCCTTCTGCGTGACCGGTTGGGGGGCGGTCAGGTTCACGGGGCCGCTGACATCTGCGGTGAGCAGGTGGGTGATCGCTGCGACTTCGTCGTCGATCGAGATCCAACTCTGCCACTGTTCGCCGGACCCCATTTTGCCGCCGGCACCGAGCTTGTACAGCGGAAGCTGCTTCTTGAGCGCGCCTCCCTTCGCTGACAGGACGATGCCGGTGCGGAGCAACACCACGCGAATGCCGGCCTCGGAAGCTGCAGCCGTGCACTGCTCCCACTGCGTCGTGAGGTCGGCGAGGAACCCAGTGCCAGCTGCTGAAGATTCATCGAGTTCTTCGTCGCCGCGGGCGCCATAGATTCCAATGGCGGAGCCGGACAGCAGGACCTTCGGGCCGTTGGTGCACTGGGCGAGCGCTGCAGCGAGCAGCGTGGTGCCTTTCGTGCGGCTCTCGACCAGGACCCGCTTGTACTCATCGGTCCAGCGCTTGTCGCCAATCCCGGCACCAGCGAGATGGACGACAGCATCGACACCCTCGAGTTGGGCGGCGAGGGCAGCGGCATCGGCGTTGTCGTCGTTGGGCGACCAGCCGATCTGATCGCCAGCTGGCGCACTGCGCACCACGGGGATCGGCGTGTGGCCGCGTGAGGTGAGGTGGACCTGGAGGGCTGTTCCGACGAGCCCGGATGAACCGGTGATGGCGACGCGCATGGATATGAGAGTAGGGCTGCTTCATACGGCGGGCCACATTGTGCTCAGCAAGATGTTGGCGGTGCAGTGCCGTCGCTTGCATGATTGCGGAGTTAAGTGATCGTCAAGCGGCACCACTCGCTGCGTCTGGGGCACTACCTTTTCGGGTTATGAGTGATAGCGGTGCAGGTTCGTCGTGGGGTCCGCCCAGTTTTGATCCGCCTGCAGGCGCGCCAGCAGGCGGTGGACCGGCCCTGCCATCGCTACCAGTCGGTCCGCCGACGTTGCCGCAGGGGCTCGGCCCGTCTGCGCCAGTGACTCCACCCCCCATTGCGCCTGGCGCTCCCGGTGATCTGGGCCCCGGGGCTCCGCAAATGTCGTTCGATGCGCCCGAGCAGCCTCGCGGTCGTCGCAGCAGGGTCGCTGTGGGCGGCGCGGTGGTGGGCGTCCTTGCCCTCGGTGCCGCAGGCGTGTTCGCCGCCGGTCAACTGGGCAGTGACAACGCCGGCGGGGCCGACTCACCCGAGAACGTCGGGCTGGAGATGATGAGCGCACTTGAGCAGGAAGACATGCTCGGCATGGTTGATCTGCTGCTGCCGGGCGAGCGCGAAGTCTTCCGCGAGCCCCTCATCGACATCGTGTCCGAGCTGTCCCGAATCGACATCTTGAGCGCCGATGCTTCGCTTGCTGACCTTGCGGGCCTGCAAATCGACATGGTCGGCGAAGCTGTCATGGTCGAGCCCACCAACGTGGCCGACATCTCGAACATCACGATGTCCGCCACCATCTCGGCATCGCTCGACGGTGACCAACTTCCGATCGGTGACTTCATCACTGATCTCGCCGGTGACGACTTCGACCCGAGCACATTCGACCAGCCCACGACCACCGAGGACTTCGACCTCCCGATGACCGTGGTCGAAGAGGGCGGCCGCTGGTACCTGAGTGTTTTCCACACGGCAGCCGAGGCGGCTCGCGCCGAACTGGGTGAACCGATTCCAGAAGTCGGCTTGGAACCACGCGGTGGCGATACGCCTGAGGGAGCTGTCGACGCACTGCTCGATGGTGTCGAACAGCTCGACCTCGGCAAGGTCATTGCGGGGATCAACCCCAACGAGGCTGCGGCGCTCCAACGGTATGCGCCGCTCTTCCTCGACAGCGTCGGGCCGATTGCCGACGACTTCGGTCTCGAGTGGCAGGTGACGCGTTCGGAATACGAGGTGGAAGGCGATGGCTCGAAGCGTTTCGTGACCGTCACCGATCTACGTATCGACGGGACCTTCGAAGGGTCGGTGTTCTTCATCGAACTCGCCAACGGGTGTGTCGTCGTCGACGCTGAAGACGAGCGAATCGATTCCTGCGCCCTGGCTGCCGAAGCTGGCGAGGCTCCGACGATGGTCGATGACTTCTTCGGTGACGCTCTCGACATCGGGGAACTGACGTCCGCGTACGAGGAAGTCTTTGCCGACTACTCCCCACCGGGCATCACTGTCCAGGAAGTCGACGGCCAATGGTTCGTCAGCCCGATCGGCACGGGGTTCGACCAGTTCCTCGCAGTGCTGCGGGCACTGGATCGTGAGGAACTCGATCGACTCGTTGACACCACCACCTCGTTTGTCGAGGACCTGAGCAGCGAGTTCGGCGACGTATTCGACGGCGACTTCCTCGCCGACGACTTCCCGGTCGAGTTCGAGGACGATCCGGAATTCGACTCTGAGTTCGAAGACGACTTCGGTGATGTCGACTACGAAGCGGAACAGGCCATCGTCGAGGAGTGCTACGCCATCGACGATGTCGCTGGTGTGACTGCCTGCCTCGTCACAGCGGTCGATTCAGGCCAGATCGCTGGCTACTACCTCGGTGTGGAATTGCAGTTCCCTGAATGCGGGCTCGCCGAGCAGTCGCTCGGACGCCTCTCGATGTTCGATCTTTCCGATGAGGAGTACACCGCAACACTCGAGGTTGCATCGACCTGCTTCGCTGACCTGATCGCCAGCGGCGACGTCGACGAGTTCGAGGTGCCGTCGGAGTACCTCCGGCCCGAGTGCGCCGAGGGGCGCAACCCGTGGAACTTTGAGCTGGACGACACTTTCTTCGATACTTGGATCGAGTGCATCTACGCCTGACCTGTCTCGGGCGCAGTCACCAACCGACCGATTTCCGGTCGGCGATGATCAGGCTTCGGAGATGATCTGATCGAGCAGGCTGTCGTCAACCGCACCAGCGATCGACTCGATCGAGCCGTCGGTCTTCACGATTGCGAAGGCAGGTTGGAAGGCCACGTCGAAGCGGGCGAATACTTCGCCGGGGTCGTCGCTGATCTGGGGGAAGGTGAGCCCGTGCTTGTCGATGAATCCTTGGAAGGAATCGTCGTCACCGGTCCATGCGACCCCGATGAAGTTGACCGAGTCGCCGAATTTCTCTGCTGCCGCCTCGACCGAGGGGGCTTCACGATTGCACTGGCTTCAAGTGGGAGCCCAGAACCAAAACACGGTGGGCTTCCCAGCGAGTGACGTGGCATCGAGTTCGCCGCCACCGACCAGGGGGGCACTGAACTGGAGGGCACTGGGAGCGGCGACTGCACCGCCCTCGACTGCGGTGTCAGTAGTTGCCGCCGTGACCGGAGCGCTGGCCGGAGCGGGGGCAGCTTCGGTCGCTGGTGCGGTCTCGGCCACGCTGCCGTCAGAGCTGGTGCCGCAGGCGGCG
>RCMY010005943.1_pt1 | contig 10279 bp, 9 predicted proteins | sample 2041341 | NCBI WGS metagenome assembly RCMY01 (sample SAMN09708234, study PRJNA481090) | Marine sediment metagenome, whole genome shotgun sequencing project.
GAAATAAGATGTTATACAATAAATATATTGATCATACTTTATTAAAGCCAGAAGCGACACAGGCTCAAATAGAAGTATTATGTAATGAAGCAAGAGAATATGATTTTATGAGTGTGTGTGTTAATCCATCACACATAGAATTGTGTAAGAAATTACTTGAAGGATCAGATGTTGTAGTGTGTACAGTCGTTGGATTCCCACTCGGTGCTACATTAACTTCAGTGAAAGTATTTGAAGCTCAAGAGGCATTACGTTTAGGTGCAAGTGAAGTTGATATGGTCATTAACATTGGTGCATTAAAAGAAGGACGTACTCAATTTGTTGAAGACGAAATTCGTGCAATCAAAGAAGCTGTTGGAGACAAGATTCTTAAGGTTATTATTGAAACAGCGCTATTAACAGAGGAAGAAATTGTTATCGCTTCACAGTTAGTGGTAAATGCTGGAGCAGATTTCGTAAAAACATCTACTGGATTTAGTACAGCTGGTGCTACAGTTGAACATGTTGCTTTAATGAAACAAACAGTCGGAGATAAAGCTCAAGTTAAAGCTGCTGGTGGTGTTCGTAATACAGATGACCTTAAAGAAATGATTGCTGCAGGAGCAACACGTATCGGTACATCTGCAGGAGTTAAATTAATGCAAGGAGATAAGGTGAGCGGTAGTTATTAGAACTAAGATAGCAACTAAATACGGTTGCTATTATTAAAAGCAACTGAATATGGTTGCTATTGTCAAAAGCAACTGAATATGGTTGCTTTTTTTATGTTCTTGGACTATAATTAAAATAAAAGGTGGTGATATTATGAATCAGCAAACAGCAATTATTGCAGATATTATTCAATCTAGAAAATCAGAAGAGCGATATGATATTCAAAAAAAATTGATACTAATTATTGATTTTCTTAACAAAATCTATAAAGATGGACTTATCAAAAAAGTAGAAATCTCATCTGGCGATTCATTTCAAGGACTATTCGATAGTCCAGGAACTGCTTTTTTATACATAAGAATGATGCAAATGTTACTCTATCCTACAAAGATACGAGCAGGAATAGGTGTTGGTACACTTGATTACATGGATAAAGATTTTGGAACGAATCTGCTTGACGGAGAAGCCTATCATAATGCAAAAATGGCTATTGATATCATTAGTGTTACTCGTAAAGAAGCAGTGTATTTTAATATAAAAAACTCAAATCATATTTTTTTGAATTCTGTAAATACTATGTTGGACATGTATTACAAATTAAGACAAATATTTGGAGTGAATTCCTTGCGTATATCTCTTGTTAATGAACTACTAAATCCAATGTCAGTAAATGGTGAAATTAATTATTTAGATCAATCTAGTGATAGAGAAATTGAATGTTTAAATGACATAATTAAAAATTCATTTATACATAGGCCGGAGAATAATAAAAATGAAATGAATACTTTATCTATCTCACAGGTAAAAAAAGCAGAACCATTTATATTATCTAAGTATCATATCAATAATGAAAAAAATATTAGTAACACTAGCTTTGTGTTGCGAGGAATTCAAGAAGATGTAGCAAATGTTATTGGAACGACTCGACAAAATGTCCAAAAGTATTATTCGAAAGGTGTGTCTGATGAGAGATTGTACACGGCATCGTTGGTTGATTTAATGAACGAGGTGATTAAATGAACTTGATATTGGCAATGTTGCTTGGTCATGCTTTGGGAGATTTTTACTTTCAAACAAATGATATGGTGAGCAAAAAGAAAGAAAGTATAGTTAAACATGTTTTAATATATACGATAATCATTGTTTTGATTTACTGGTTCATGACTAAGTCAAAAAATGTTCTAGTTTTAGGAATAATTGTTTTTATATCACATTTTATAATTGATAACCTTAACGTGTATGTTAGTAAGAAAACGGAAAATCATCAACAAGTTAAGCTTTTAACCTTTATACTTGATCAGATTCTTCATGTTTCTATTCTGATTATTTATATTGCTATGTTTGATTGCTTAATAGTTTCGGAAGTGCACGTCAATGATTTCTTGTTGTTTGCTGTTATTATTTCATATCTAATAATGCCATCAAGTATTTTGATTGATAAAGTTCTTTGCATGGTTAACAAAGATAAAACTGTAAAAAAGTTTGAACTTGACGAGGGAACAGTTATTGGGATACTGGAGAGGATGTTGATTTTGACAATGGGAGTATCTGGATCAATTAATGGAATTGGTTTTTTGATTGCTGCTAAAACGATGGTTAGATATGGTCAGTTTGATGACAAAGAGAAGGATAATAACTTTCGCTCGAAATATCTTATTGGGACGTTACTAAGTGTGCTTCTTGGGTTTGTTCTGTATTTATCCTTTGTATGGATAAAATCAAATTAATGTAAAAATCAACAAGACCCCAATATGCAACAACCCCATCTTTTAAGTTAACACAACCGGTGTTAAATTAATGCAGGGTGAAAAATCAGAAGGGGGATATTAGTTCACAAATAAAGCGACTCTAGGGAGTCGCTATTTTATTGAATTAAGAAAGGCGGATACACCGTTTTCAAGTACTGACAACGTAGTGTATTTAGCAATGCTTTTAGCTTCATCTACAGCATTGCCCATAGCTACACTATTTTTAATAAGGGATAACATTTCAATATCATTATAACCATCACCCATTGCGTAGCGGTCTTCCTCAGGAATATTAAGTAACTCAGCAAGATATTGGCAAGCTGTTCCTTTTTCATAACCTTGTCGATGAATGTCCATTCGTAATAATCCAGTATCGTATTTATTAATTGACCAAGAATCAGGCAGTTCGTTATAACACGCATTCAAGAGTCCAACAGATTGAAATAAAGGAGTCATACTATTGGCTCTGATACGTGTAATATTTTGAACAAGAGGTTTCTGTCCAATAGTAGTAACATCACCATATTCGAGTTCTTGTTTGTAAATCAAGTCAGAATCATGGGTACTAAACCAAGTTCCGTGAAAGCCACTAAAAATATAACTATCAGTATACTTTTTTATAGTGTGTTCTAAGAAAGACAATTCATCAAGTGAGAATACATTATCTATTATTGGTTCATTGTTAAACTCTATATATTGACCATCAGATAATATCAACCCATCAAAATTAATTTGATTTAAGCTATCTGGTAAGGTGCCTCGTGCACTTGCTGCGACAATATAATTCCCTTTGTTTTGGAAGTCATGAAGCGCTTCAATAGTTTCTTTTGTTGGTTCCAAAAGTCCGTTTTTTACATCAATTAGTGTTCCATCTATATCAAAAAAAGCAATCTTTTGTCTCATAATGTCCCCCTCAGTGATAATGGTATTATACCACTTCCAAACACATATTAAAGAAGTGAAAAAAAACTACATTTCAAATGTAGTTTAAATTGCTTCAATTTTATGAGATAGATGATCTTTTGATAATCGAATTGCTACTAAATATGATCCGATACCTAATGTAATAATTACGATCATTAATATTGGAGCCGCAGTCATTAATCCTAACTTCATTACAAGAGCTACTGAAATACCAATAATTGCAAACATAACAAACATTGGTACGACAGACATAAAGTTATTCTTAACTACTTGTTGTTCGCTAACCCAGTCAAGTTTAGGAGCAAACACATCACTTACAATAGACATTGATGATTCTGCTAATGTAGCAATCCAGATAAATAGTATAGCAATAAGAATATATAGAATATTGAATTTAAGTGTAATTCCTATTACAGCAATAATGATTGTAGGAATTGTTGCTAGTACGATCGTTGCTAATGCTATTTTTGCTTGAATGAGTGTTTTCATTTCAAAGGGCATAGTCTTATAACTTAGCATCGTACGTCCTTCTCGAGATATTGCGGTGGAAGTTACAGTGCTCAATGTTGCAAATCCAATACCAATAAAGAATCCGATAGAAGCAGAGCCAACAAGCATCTCTCTGGTTGTAAAATAACCGAGTAATTCTTTTACCTCAGGTATGATGAGAGATAAGGAGCTAAAACCTCCAGAGAAGAACATTGGCGCAATAAAGAATACAGGTAATATCAGAGCAGAGAAGAAGTAATTCATCATAAATAATGGAGTTCTAAGGATATTACGTAAGTCATATTCTATAAGAGCTGATAGTTGTGATTTCTTTGTACTTCGACTGTAAGTCTCTGAATGTGACATTTTACGTTTAGAAGCACCTGTCTCTCCAATACCAATAACGCCTTTAAAATATATAAACTGTGTAATAAATACTGTAAATGCAACTGAAGCAATAGATAGTGCTGCTCCAAGCGTTAAGTTTACAAAATCATAATTGACGATTCCACGTGCTAGTAAGTTTCCAGTAGGGAAGACTAGGTTTACTGTGCTAATTATACTGTTGTTTCCATTTTGTAAATTTCTAAGGAAATCTAGAACATTTGATGTATCTACTGACTCAAATGAGCTTGAGAGAATACCTATTGAAAGTCCAAACGCAATAGCAAAGAACATGGATAGGTATGTGAAGAGATCCTTGTTTCTGAAAAAGGGAATAAATGTAAATAGCACAATAATCAATAGCATCGCAAACACAGCAGGGAATAAAGGTAAAAAGATATTCGCAAGAATGTAGTATAGAATGAATAGAACAGATGCATTCGTAATGATGAAATAACAAACTCCAAATGGTATTGTAATCATCAGTACAGCTGCATATACCGATACAAGACTTGTAAGTATCTTAGCTATTAGTATTTCGGATGGCTTTATAGGCATTACAAGGTAATGTTCGATATCTTTTGCAAAGTAAAATACTGTTGGTGTTACAAAGATAGTGGTAAAAACAATATATAATGACAAACCTGAGAATAAAATTTGTAAGGCAAAGCCTTCTTGTCCGAATTGATATAATAGATCAATCAAAAAGTATGAGAAGAAACCAACGATTGCTGCTAGGTATAAGAATAGAAAGCCAAAGAGTACATAGTAGCCGGTCTTTTTCTTACCTTTCTTTACGTTAACACTGATGATTTCATCGACTGATGATTTCATCATAACTTTAGTTAAACTTATTATTCGTTTCATTGTGTTATCTCCAAGAAGATTTCTTCTAGTGATAATTCGTTGTACTGACTCTTCAGATTATCGAGAGTTCCTTCGTAAACGGATTTTCCGTGATTGATAATGATGATTCGATCACATAACTTCTCTGCAACTTCAAGGACGTGTGTAGAAAAGAAAACACTCTTACCAGCATCAGCACGTTCTCTCATTAGTTTTTTGAGGATAAATGCAGATTGTGGGTCAAGACCTGTTAAAGGTTCATCTAGGATTAAAAGATAAGGATCGTGGATGAGAACTCCCATAACCATTATTTTTTGTCGCATACCATGTGAATAGGAATTTATTTTATCATTTAATGCTGTATCCATTTTTAGAAGCTCTGACAAATCACGGATACGTGCTTGTCGTGTTTGTGTATCTATTCCGTAGATATCTGCTACAAAGTTCAAATATTCAATTCCTTTGAGCTTTAAGAAAGCATTTGGGTCATCAGAAACATAACCAAATTGACGCTTTGCTTCAAGAGCATCTGTTTGGATATTAAATCCATTTAATTCGATTGTTCCTTCTGTTGGTGCAAGAATTCCTGTGAGCATTTTAATGGTTGTTGTTTTACCAGCTCCGTTTGGACCGATAAAACCAACAATTTCCCCAGAACCAATTTCAATGCTTAAATCATCAACTGCTTTAAAAGTGCCGTTATAAATTTTAGAAACCTTATCAATTGTAATCATATTCTTCTCCTTAATATGTCATTATTATAGCATTGTTGTATTACTCATACAATACAAAGCTCATGTCTAAGACATGAGCTATATTTTTACATCCAGGTAATTTTTCTTTCTGTTTTATTAAGAATTCTCTCGATATTCTTTCTGTGTCTTACGACAACGATTGCTGCGATGATTGCTGTTGCTATTGTAACTTTCATATCTGACTGTGTAAAGAACATGATCACAGCTGCAGAAGGTATTGCAATGATGGAAGCTAAGGATACCATCTTAGTTAAATAAAGTAACACTAGAAAGATTGCAACGGGTAAGACTAGGTGAAGTAACGGTTGTTTGGTAACAAGTAATGACGTTCCTAAGAGATAGCCTACTGCAGTAGCAACTGCCTTCCCACCTTTAAATTTCGCGAAGATTGGAAAACAGTGACCAATTGTCGCAAAGAAACCGGCATAAATTACGGTACTTGGATCAAATAAGCTAGCAATTAACATTGCTATAGTACCTTTAAGAGCATCCATTGCAATAACAATGACACCTGCTTTAGAACCTAAAGTACGACCAGCATTTGTTCCACCTAAGTTACCTGAGCCATGCTCACGAATATCTACTTTGTAAAAAACTTTTCCGATGATTAAAGCTGAAGGTATTGAACCAAATAAATAACCCAATACACTTGCGATAAATATATTCATAATTTTCTCCTCAATTCATGAATATTATACAATAGCGTAAGGTTTACTGCAAAAGAAATAAGTCTGAGTGATCGCTTTATTATGTTAATGGAAGAAGAATTGTAATAGAATAGTATATGTGAGGCAATTATGAAAACAAATCGAAAATTCATTATTATATATATACTACTATCATTAACTGTATTTTTGGGTTTTTCACTATGGAGATTCAGAGGGTTTGATTACATCAGAACTTTCGATATCAATGAAAAACCAGCTAAGATAGATCAACTAAGAATCGGAAGCTATAATGTGAAGACACTTAATTTTGGAAATTCTCTTGATGCTTTTGTAGAAGATGTAAAACATCTTAACTTAGATATTCTCGCAGTACAAGAAGTAGATCAGGAATCAGGTAGATCACAAAAAATGGAAATGTTGAAGAAAATGGCAGAGTCCACAAATTTTCCATATTTTCAATTCTATGAAAGCATGTGGTTAGGAGAGGGTTCATACGGTCTTGGGATACTTAGTAAGTATCCAATTAAAGAAATTGAGTCCTTTGAATTACCCAATACAGTTCTTGCTGAGCCTAGAGTTTTAGCAAAAGCAACAGTCGAAATAAATGAACAAGACTTTCAAATATATAATACACATATGTCATACTTAAATCGTGATGTACGTGAGCAACAAGCTAAGTATATTCAAGAGCATCTTAACAATTCAAAGAACACAATATTGATGGGTGATATGAATAACTTTAGTATTGATGATTTGTTTTGTATTAAAGGCATGTACTCTTGGAATAATACGGAAGTACAATATTCTACCTTTAGAACGACAATGTTTAATGACAATGTCTATGTATCAAGCAATTTATCTACTGAATATATTGCAGTGCAAAAAACATCATTCTCTGATCATCACATGCTTTGGGGAATAGTGTCTCTAAAGGAGGCGAGTGAATGATGACCTTTTTAACCTTACTTAAAAAATACAGAGTAAGCCTATCTTTACTTGCTGTACAAGGATTTGCATTGGTTATTGCGCTTACTCGACAGCCAGTAGTTCATTTTAGTGATTTCGTAATGATATTTCTTTATTTACAAAGTTTGATTATGTCTATAGTGTTCACTTTAAATACAAAAATTAAGTATAACAACTCTCTTTGGAGAGTCTTCATGAAAAGTAATTATTTAGTGATGCTTTGGGCTTTTAATTGCATTGTATCAGTACTAATCATCCGCTATGTTTCCTTGGAACCAAGCCTTCGAGGTGTATTCGATACATATAGTCGTTTCGGTATCTTGCAAGTGATCCAAGTGCTGTTTTTATATTTTGTCTTGTTTTTGCTATTTACTAAAAATATGATTGATGGTTTGAGACTATTGAACTCAAAGGAGCATTCAAGAAAGCAATTCATCATAAAATTGAGCTATATTATTTCGATACTATTAATAGGAATTATGATCTTTGATTCTTTACGCCTAATCAATTTAAGTACCGGTATTTTCTTTAAAAATGATTTTATGTCTTCAGCAATACCAAGACTTTTAAAACGTTTAACATTATTGTTTGGCATTTTCATAGGATTTATGATAAATTTATCTAGCACAGTAAATACTGCTTTACAAAAGAGTAAAGAATTAAGTAAGAGTAAATAGTCCTAGGTACTGGATGAGTGCATATAGCAATCATTGACTATTTCGACTTAGTAGCTAAAAAATGCTATAATAACGCATGAAAAGGAGTTGAAACCCTTGAGTAAGAAAGAGTATTCTGCATCAAGTATTCAGATTTTAGAGGGCTTGGAGGCTGTCCGTAAGCGTCCAGGTATGTATATAGGTTCTACGGATCAACGTGGTCTTCATCATTTAGTCTGGGAAATTATGGACAATGCGATTGATGAAGCGTTGAATGGTTATGGTAATACCATACACGTTGTAATTGAAGATGATTTAACATTATCCGTTCGCGATGAAGGACGTGGAATGCCTACTGCAATGCACGAAAGTGGTGTAAGTGCGCTCCAGGTCATTTTTACCGTGCTTCATGCTGGAGGAAAGTTCTCAGCTGAAGGTGGATATAAGACAAGTGGAGGGCTTCATGGTGTTGGGGCATCTGTCGTTAACGCACTGAGTGAGTTTGTTGATGTTAAAGTATATCAAAAAAACCAGACCTACCACATGCATTTTTCAAATGGTGGGTCACAAATAAGTCCACTTAATACAATTAATGAAAAAGGAACAACAGGTAGTTTTGTTCGTTTTAAAGCAGATCAAACAATCTTTAAAAACAGCAAGTTTAATTTTGATACAATCAGTGAACGTGCACAAGAAAGTGCATTCTTACTTCAAGGTATTAAATTTATCATTACCGATGCACGTATAGATGTAACACGTGAGTTTGTTTATGAAGAAGGTCTTAATGCCTTTATGAACTATATTCATGAAGATACTCAAGTATTAAGTAAAGTCATTCTTCTTGAAGGAAAAGAAGATGATATTGAAGTAAACATCGCTCTACAATATAACGAAGGTTATAACGAAGATACTTATTCATACGTAAACTTAGTACGTACTCATGATGGTGGAACACACGTTGTAGGATTTAGAAGTGGTTTCACGAAAGTAATTAACGAGTATGCAAGAAAACATAATATATTAAAAGAAAAAGATAAGAATTTTGAAGGGGCAGATATCAGAGAAGGATTGTCCGTAATCATTTCTGTGAATATTCCTGAAAACCTCTTACAATTTGAAGGACAAACTAAAGGTAAACTTGGAACTCCTCAAGCACGAAGTGTTGTTGAAACGGTAATTGTAGAACAATTACCATATTACTTAGACTCACATCACGAAGAAGCACAAGAAATTATTATGAAGATCCAAAAAGCTGCAAGTGTTCGTCAAGCGGCTCGTAAAGCTCGTGATCAAGCAAGAAATGGTAAGAAAACTAAAATTGAACGTCTCTTATCAGGTAAACTCGCGAATGCTCAAACTCGTAATAAGAATAAAAACGAATTGTTCTTAGTTGAGGGTGATTCTGCCGGAGGTAGTGCTAAACAAGGAAGAGATAGTAAATTCCAAGCGATTCTACCATTACGTGGTAAGGTTCTAAACACTCAGAAAACGAAGTTTGAAGACATTATTAAGAATGAAGAGCTCAATACAATTATTCACTGTGTTGGAGCTGGTGTTGGAAAAGATTTTAATATTGAAGATAGTAATTATAAAAAAGTAATAATCATGACCGATGCTGATACTGATGGTGCTCATATTCAGGTGCTATTACTCACATTCTTCTTTAGACATATGCGTCCGTTAATCGAAGCAGGATATGTTTACATTGCACAACCACCACTTTATCTCGTGAAGTCTGGAAAGAACCAACATTATTGTTATAGCGATGAAGAACTTGATGAATACCGTCAAAAGTATGGAAAAGTTGAAATTCAACGCTACAAAGGGTTAGGGGAAATGAATGCTGATCAACTTTGGGAAACCACAATGGATCCAAGTTCACGTTCACTTATCCAAGTGCGTATAGATGATTATCTTGCTGCAGATAAGCGAGTGTCCGTATTGATGGGAGATAAAGTAGATCCTCGTCGAGAATGGATTGAAACCAACGTTGCCTTTACCTTAGAGGAGGAAGACCATGTCTCATGATGAAATAATCCAAATTCCCCTCGAGGATATTGTAGGGGAACGTTTTGGACGTTATTCGAAATATATTATTCAAGAAAGAGCATTGCCTGATGTACGAGATGGATTAAAACCTGTACAACGTCGTATTCTTTATGCTATGCATCATGATAAAAACTATTATGACA
>RCMY010005944.1_pt1 | contig 10279 bp, 9 predicted proteins | sample 2041341 | NCBI WGS metagenome assembly RCMY01 (sample SAMN09708234, study PRJNA481090) | Marine sediment metagenome, whole genome shotgun sequencing project.
CAAGAAACGCGTCGTTCGCTGTGCGTCGTTCGTCGGCTAGCGCCTCCTCTCTTCCCGCCTTTCTTGCTGGCGCAAGAAACGCGTCGTTCTGTTGTAGGTATCGGATACGTACGACAATTCTCGCTGTACCGGGTACGCGCCGTTCGTTGCGCTCTCTACCACCATTTTCGCTGGGGCGAAAATGGCGGGCCGGTGGCAGGCACAAAAATGGTTCTGCACCGAGACGAATCTCGGTGCAGAAGAGTCTTGCGTTACCTACTGTTTGCCCCGAAGGGCCTCACACAGCTACTGGCTCGCCGCCGCTACTTTGCTGGCGGTGTCGTCAAAGTTGTCTGCGTTCGTGTTGCCAAGCGCTGCTACAGCACCGATGCAGACCACACAGATGAGTGCGAGGAGTAGTGCATATTCAACGAGGCCAGCGCCTCGCTCGTTGCGTTTCTGTTCGTTCATTGCTGTTCCCCTCTCAAGTCAGAGACAATCGAATCCGGAAACAACAAAGGGGCGGGAGCGTTTTCACGCTTCCACCCCTTTGGTTACCGATCTTCGGCTTAATTAGCCTGAGATCTTCGACGCAACGTCGCTGAAGTTGTCAGCTGCCTGGTTACCAAGCATGGTAACGGCGGCGATACAAACGACGGCGATGAGTGCTACGAGAAGCGCGTACTCAACGAGTGATGCGCCTCGCTCGGACTCGGCCTTGGCCTGCATCCATGCATTGATGAATTGGAAATGAAGCATAATTTTGACTCCGTAAGTCGTGTTACTTGGACCCGTATGGGCTTACATATAACTCATCGACCGAGACGGCGAACTCCTGAATAGTACGTTTGGACCATTCGTGCCGTCAGTCGTTGAGAGTCCTCTTAAATCCAGGTCTGGATGGCCTTCGGCCCTAATCCAGGGTCACTATCCCCATGCGAACGGCGGCCAGTACGGCCTGGGTCCGGTCACGGGCATCGAGCTTCTGGTAGATCGAGGCGAGGTGGTTCTTGACGGTCTTCTGGCTGATGTACAGCTGCTCGGCGACCTCAGGGGTCGAGCAACCGTCAGCGATCAGCTGGAGAACCTCTTCTTCACGTTTGGTGATGATCCGGTCGGCTTGCGCCATCTCGTCTTGGCGACGAACCTCGGCCAGCATTGACGCGGCGAGGCGAGGCGAGAGCGCAGTTTCGCCTGCAGCGACCGTTTCGATCGCCATGGCGATCTCGTCAGTACTGCAGTCCTTGACGAGATAGCCGTTTGCGCCGGCTCGAATGGCTTCTGCGAGCACGTCCTGGTCGGCATGCATGGTCAACATGACCACACGAACCTCCGGGACACGCGCCTTGATAAGGCGAGTTGCTTCAACCCCATCGAGTTCCGGCATCGTGACATCCATGAGGACGACGTCGGGACGAAGCGCAGCGGCAAGTTCAACCGCCTCGGCGCCGTCTCGGGCCTCGCCTACGACATCGAAGCCACGCTCGACCATGGAGCGTCGAAGCCCCTCCCGCAACATGCGGTGATCGTCGGCGAGCATCAATCGAATCGTTGACGCGGATCCCTGTTTGGACTCGGAAGCTCCTGACCTTGTGCCAAGATTTCCATTTTCGTTTACTCCTGTGCGAGGTAACACCGTACCGTCGTCCCTTCTCCCGGAGAGGAAATGATTTCCAATGAAGCGCCGATGCTCGACGCTCGCTCCCGCATGCCAAGAATCCCGTAGGAATCCGGACGTCCGGCGTTGCCAGCGGGGAACCCGCGGCCGTCATCGACGACCTCGAGTACCGCGTTGACACCGTTACTGCGCCACACCACTTTGGCCGTTGAGGCCTCGGCGTGACGTTCGATATTGATGAGTGCTTCCTGGGCGATTCGCCACATCTCGCGCTCTTGCAAGATGGGGAGTCGAGCCGCTTGGTCGCAGTCGAGAATGAGTTCGAGTTTGCTTCGTTCGGCAACACGAATGCCGAACTCGTCGAGCGTCGTGGGAAAGTCCTTCTCCCGGCCGACGTCGGTGCGGAGGTCATACAGCGTGTCGCGGACCTCGCCGATGACGTTGTTCAGCTCGCCACGGAGATCGGCAAGGGGCTCGGCCAGTGCTTCACCAAGCTGTTCTTTGCGAATAAGTCGGTCAACTTCAAACCCGAGGTAGGCCAGTGCTTGCCCGATCCGGTCGTGTAGGTCCCGAGCGATTCTGGTTCGCTCTTCGTCGGCGCCAACAGTGCGAAGGCGAGCGAACCACTGGGCATTGTCGATAGCGAGCGCAACGGGCTCGGCGAATCCGAGCAGGACTTCACGGTCACGAAGTGTGTAGGTATCGGGATGTAACGATTCGACCGAGATGAGGCCGATGAGGTTGTCACGGGCAATGAGGGGAGTAGTGATGGCAGAGCGAGTGGTGGTGCCGAAGCCGTCGGTCCCGTCGCCCGATAGCACGGATACAACGGGTCGAAGGGTCCGGATCGCCTGCTGAGCTCCTGAAGGAAGATCCCTCAGCTCACGGACGATGTCACCCTGCACCGCCTGGCGCCGCTTCATTATCCACGTTCCGTCGGTTTCTTCGATAGTGAAGATAACTGCCGAGTCAATGTCGACGAGGCCCCTGAGTCGGGAGAGAGTCGACTCAAGGACTTCCTCGAGATCAAGGGACGAGGGGAGTGTTTGGGCAACCCGGTGCAAGCTATAGAGCAGCGAGTTTGCGTCGGCGAGGTGAGAGAGTCGGTCGAGCGCAATGGTTTGCTGCCTCGATGCCTCGCCGGAGATTCGACGTCCGTAGCCAGCGACCACTCCAACCAGCAGAAGGATGAGCGTCCATTGCCCGCTCAGGCTCCATTCGGCGCTGTCCCAACCCGCTTCGCTGAGACCAGGGAGCGATACCGCAATCGCTGATGCAAGGCCGATGCGAAGGGCGAAGCCAAACCCGCGAGCAAACCCGGCGAGGATGATTGTGCTTGTGAGAGCAAAGACGAGGGGCGAGTGCCAAAAACCGGTGAGCGTGACGCCGAGAAGCGTAAGCCCGATCTCGAAGAGGAGATTGAGGAAGCTCCGAGTGTCGTCGCTGTACTCGAGTGGTTGAACGCTTCTTGCCACCGTGATGAAGACAATTGCCGCTGTCCACGGGACAACCCGAAAGTCAGGTTCCACGAAGGCATCGGCGGAGAGTGCGACGCAGGCGACGGCGGTTGCCCACCGGACAGCCAGAATCACCGGGTTGAAGTTCGCAAGCCTGTCGGACACGGCGCTGCCACCAAAAATCGCGGCGTCGGCAGCGCGTCGTCCAGCCGGAGGCTGTTGAGCGCCGCGCGAACGCGGTTCACGATGCTGTGGAGGCGGCGATTGGAGTAGGTCGGTCATAAGAAGGTGGCGTTGCGAGTAACTCGCCCAGCCACACAATGAATCGGCCTATCTCTTCAGAAGTTGAGCCAAACGGATCAGACTTTCAGTTCCGTTGGACCAGGCCATTCGCCATTAGTCTTAGACCTGACGGCCCGTTGGCCTATGTAGGCACTGGCTCGTCGACGAACTCATCGTCTCTTGGCCACAATCCCCACGCCACAGCAATCCCGGCGACAATGGCCAAAATCACCGGAAGGCGAACGAGCAGCATCGTCGGGAATGGGCCGAGGTTAGCTACGGGTAACCCGACAAGATCGTCGACCGTTGGCTGCGTGTTGTCGGGGTAGTCACGATTATCACCCATGAGCAGGTAAGTGCCGTTGTCGTACTCGCCGACGACTCGGTGGATCACGAGCGATTCGCGGCCGGAGGGCATTGACTGCCGGTAGACGGCGACGTCTCCCATTCCGAAGTGATCAGCGGAGCGGGCGTAAATCAGGTCGCCTGAGTGGTAAAGCGGCTCCATCGACTCGCCCCTGACCACGACAAACACTGCGGAGCCGCCAAATCGGGCCGGCCATACGATTGTGACGGCGACAATGAACGGCAGAACCCACAGCCAGCTCAACCGGGGTCTCAGGGCGCTTCTGACACGGTTCCAGTTCATGAGTCGATGTGGAAATCGTCCCACCGCGATGCGCCATCGAAGTAGGAGTAGAGGCCGAAGTACTGGTGGTTTGCGTTTACGAAGGTGGTCTGGTCAGCGGCGCTGAGCGTATGGGAGATCTGCAGAGCGCCATCGAGATAAACCGCGATGTTGCCCCCGACTGAACTCGCCCTTAGGTTCGCTGACGTTGGCCACCCTGAAGCGGGGCCGGAATAGAGGTTCGAGGCGGTCGCGAGCAGTGTCCACGAGCCGTTGTAGCGCCACATCTCTAACTGGCCGCTCGAGTTTGAGGTCAACTCAGTGGTGATGAAGTCGGTGCCGCTGGCGTTCATATTGAATACGACGCCGACGTCGAACGTAGTGCCGCCCCGAAATACGGTTGCCTCAACTGCCTGATGCGGGGTGCCAGCGTTGACCACCAGAGCGACATCGCCATTGTTGACGTCGGCCTGGTTTCCGCGGATGCGCCATGTACCGCGCACCGCAACCCAGGTCTTCGAGCCACCGTCGGTAGTGGTGCCATTGATGTTTGTGCCATTGGCGCCAGTGAAGTTTTCCCAGGCCGTGACCGTTGGGGCGCCGCTCGAGCTGATCTGTTTGACGGCGGTGAGGTTGGCCGAGCTCACTCCGCCAAGGCTTGATGCGTCGGCAAACACCGCTCCGAATATCGCAAACAACAAGGCGCTACACGCGACGATGGCGAACCTCAATGTTCGCCGAAACCGAGCCTGTGAGTTGGTGTGTGCATGCATTGTGACCTCACCTAAGTGAGAGTGCTGGGTGGTTGGCGCAAGGCCAACCACCCAGTAATGAAGTCAGCTCTCGATCGTCCGCTTGACGATGGGCAAGAGCTTTTCGGGCCGGTTAGCCCTCGATGATGACCGCAGCGCCGGTGACGGCAGCGGCTGAAGCGGTTGGAGCCAGGGCAATGGTCGCCGCACCAGCCGCGACGGTGCCTGAGCCGCTTCCAAGGTTGACGCCGCCAGCGCCGGTGAGGGTAAGCCTGATCGACTTGGTGTTACATGCGACGTTGATACTGGTGACGTTGACGGTCGTGGTCTTGTAAAGACCAGCGGTCGCGTCATATGCGTTGGTGTAGCCAAGGATGACACCATCGGTGTCACAGCTGGCGACAACGCCGACGTCAGCGCCGAGGCTTGAACTCGTTACGCCACCAAGGCTTGCGGCCGAGGCGCCGACAACGCCGAACATTGAAACGCCGGCTACAAGCGCTACTGCGATGCGGCGACGGCGACGTGCATTTGTTGGATCTGTCATTTGGGTTACTCCTTATTCAGCAGCGCACTTGCACTGTGCGGTATCTGCCCGCACTCTTGGATCGGCATCCAAATCCGGGACTTGAGTCCCAAAACATGAGCCATTGTGCTTAGTCTTTAGTCCCGTCTCGTCGTCGGAATCACCACGTGATACGTTCCGAAACGTGCGACTCATAGCGCTTACAGGCGGAATCGGTTCAGGAAAGTCAACTGTTGCGGCGGCGCTCGAGGCCCGTGGTGCGCTGATCATCGACGCAGATGCGATCGTTAGGGAGCTTCAGGCTCCTGGCCAGCCAGTATTGGCCGCGATGGTCGATCGCTGGGGTGACAAGATCCTTGACGATAGCGGTGCCTTGAAACGACAAGAGCTCGCCAATCTGGTGTTCAGCGACGATGCGGAACGCAAGGCACTTGAAAACATCGTGCACCCGGCCGTTGGGGTGGAAATGAAGGCCCGAATGGACGCCGCGGCCCCAAGCGACCGCGTTGTGGTGCTCGATATCCCACTACTCGCCGAAGGGGCAAAAAAGAATAACGGCAAGGTCGATCGCCGTGGCGCGTCAGGCACGATCGTTGTTGATTGTCCGCCGACACGAGCTATTGCACGCCTCGTTGAGTTTCGTGGACTTGACGCCGACGACGCTCGCCGCCGAATCGAAGCCCAGGTCAGCAGGGATGAACGGCTCGCCCTGGCCGACTTCGTCGTCGACAATGGTGGTGATCTCGCATCGCTGGCGGCCGAGGTTGCCCGGTGCGCGCTTTGGCTCGACACGATCCCCGAGACACCGTGGCCGCCTCCGGCTGTCACACCGGCTGGCTAACCTACCCTGATGGGTACAACGCACGATCTGACTCCACCTCGCCCCGAACCCTCTGACCGCGTGCCGTTCAAGGTCGTATCCGACTTCGAACCGGCCGGACACCAGCCGCAGGCCATCGAAGCGTTGAGCGACGGAGTTGCCCGCGGCGAACGATTCCAGACCCTGCTTGGCATTACCGGTTCCGGCAAGTCGGCAACCATTGCATGGACAATCGAGCAGACGCAGAAGCCGACGCTCGTCATTGCCCCAAACAAGTCGCTTGCAGCCCAGCTCGCAAACGAGTTCCGAGAATTTTTCCCAAATAACCGGGTCGAATACTTCGTGAGCTACTACGACTACTACCAGCCCGAGGCCTATATCGCGTCGTCTGACACCTACATCGAGAAAGACAGCTCGGTGAACGACGACATCGATCGGCTACGCCACGCCGCTACTTCTGCCCTGCTGACCAGGCGAGATGTCATTGTTGTGGCATCGGTGTCGTGCATCTACGGTCTCGGCTCGCCCGACGAATACGCCAAGAAAATGGTCCACCTAGAAACGGGCGCCGAGATCGACCAACGCTACGTATTGTCCCGACTTGTCGCGATGCAATACGACCGAAACGATCTCAACCTTGTCCGGGGCAAGTTTCGAGTGCGCGGTGACACCATCGAGATCCATCCTGCCTATGAAGAGTTCGTCGTCAGAGTCGAACTGTTCGGCGACGAGATCGAGTCGATATCTACCGTCGACCCGCTGACCGGTGAGAAGCTCGAGACCCTCCACGACATCGTCATCTTCCCGGCCACGCACTACACGACTTCAGAAGACCGGATGCAGCGCGCAATACACGGAATCGAAGTCGAGCTGCAGGAGAGTTTGGCGTCGTTTGAGAAAGACGGGAAGTTGCTGGAGGCCCAGCGACTTCGAATGCGCACCCAGTACGACCTCGAGATGATGCAAGAAATGGGCTTCTGCAACGGGATCGAGAACTACAGCCGCCATATCGATGGACGAGCGCCAGGCGAAGCGCCAAGCACGCTGATCGACTTCTTCCCGAAGGACTACCTCACGATCATCGACGAGAGCCATGTCGCGATTCCTCAACTGCACGGCCAGTACGCGGGAGACCGGTCTCGTAAGGCGAACCTGATCGAGCACGGGTTCCGCCTACCCTCGGCGGCCGACAACCGTCCGCTCCGCTTCGAAGAGTGGGTCGAAAACACCGGCCAAACCATCTTTCTGTCTGCCACCCCAAGCAAGTATGAGCTCGAACACAGCTCACAGGTGGTCGAACAGATCATTCGCCCAACGGGACTGGTCGACCCAGAGGTCATCGTGCGCCCAACGAAGGGCCAAATCGACAACTTGCTCGAAGACATCTCCACCACGATTGCCAACGAGGGGCGTGCGCTGATCACCACCCTCACCAAGAAGATGGCCGAAGACCTCACTGACTATCTACTTGAGCAGGGTCTTCGTGTTCGCTATCTCCACTCCGAGATAGATACCATTCAGCGCATCGAAACTCTTCGTGGTCTTCGCCTCGGCGAGTTCGATGTTTTGGTTGGTATCAACCTGTTGCGAGAGGGCCTCGATCTGCCTGAAGTCCAACTTGTTGCCATCCTTGACGCCGACAAGGAGGGTTTTCTGCGTTCAGAGACCTCGCTGATTCAAACGATTGGCCGCGCCGCTCGAAACGTTGATGGTCGAGTGGTGATGTATGCCGACAAGATGACCAACTCAATGCAGCGGGCCATTTCTGAAACCAATCGACGCCGTGGCCTGCAGGTGGCCTACAACAAGGAGCACGGCATCAATCCGCAGACCATTCGCAAGGCCGTAACCGACATTCTCTCGATGCTCCGACCAAACGCCGAAACGGCCCCGATGCCAGACAGCGGCAAGCGGAAGCGACGCCCAGAGGAAATCAAGAAGATCAAAGAACTCGCTGAGCTGCCCGAAGACGAGTTGCGACGTTTGATCCTCACGCTCGAAGAGGAGATGCACGAAGCATCGTCCGATCTTCGCTTCGAATATGCTGGCCGACTACGCGACGAAATCAAGGATCTGCAGCGCGAATTACGTCAGATGGTCTGACCAATCAAGCAAAAACCCGCTACCAGACAAGTGTTCTGTCAATCGTTGGTTTTTCTTCTGCGGAGTTCAGTTGCCTGTCGATAGCCTCCCAGTGTGGGAAACTCGATTGTCATCCGCGGTGCACGCGAACATAACCTGCGAAACCTCAACCTCGATCTGCCTCGCGACAGCCTGATTGTGTTCACCGGGCTTTCCGGGTCAGGGAAGTCGTCGCTCGCATTCGACACCATCTACGCCGAAGGCCAGCGACGGTACGTCGAGTCGCTCTCGGCCTACGCCCGCCAATTTCTCGGGCAGATGGACAAGCCAGACGTTGACTTCATCGAGGGCCTGTCGCCGGCGATTTCGATCGACCAGAAATCGGCCTCGCGAAATCCTCGGTCAACCGTAGGCACCGTCACCGAGGTCTATGACTACCTCCGGTTGCTGTTCGCCAGGGTCGGCATTCCCCACGATCCCGAAACAGGGGAGCGGCTGGTTAAACAGACCCCTCAGCAGATCGTTGACCAGATCCTGCACCTCGAAGACGGAACTCGGTTCCAGGTGCTCGCCCCCGTCGTGCGGGGTCGGAAGGGTACCTACGAGACCCTGCTTACCGATCTCGCGGGCCAAGGCTTTGTTCGCGCCATGGTCGACGGTGAGTTGGTCGAACTTGGCGGCGAACTGCCTGAGCTCGAGCGTTATGAACAGCACGACATTTCGGTTGTCGTCGACCGGTTGGTGAGTCGGGCCGGCATCGAGCGCCGTCTTACCGAGTCGATGGAGGCAGCACTGCAGCTTTCAGGCGGCGTCGCCGAGATTGAGATTGTGCCGCCAAAGGGCTCGTCAGACGAACCCGAGATAAAGGTGTTCAGCCAACACCTTTCGCGCCCAAGCGATGGCAAGAGCTTCGACGAGCTCGCACCTCGCAACTTCTCGTTCAACTCGCCCTATGGCGCGTGCAATGCGTGCGACGGGCTTGGTACGACCTACGAGGTCGACCCCCGATTGGTCATTCCTAACCCTGCCCTCTCCATTGGTGAAGGCGCAATCCAGCCGTGGTCGGGCAACCGGACCCAATATTTCGGTCGGTTAGTCGAAGCAGTCGCCGAGCAGAACGACATTCCCGGTGACGTCCCTTGGTCCGATCTCACGGCCAAACAGAAGAAGATCTTCCTCCATGGCGCGGGGAAGAAGAAGGTCACCGTCAACTACACGAATCGTTACGGACGAGTTCGCACCTACTCAGCGAACTTCGAGGGCATTCTTCCGTATCTGCGGCGACGCCACCGCGAATCAGAATCAGACAGCCAGCGTGAGCAAATCGAGGGCTACATGCGCGAGGTCGATTGCTCGTCCTGCGGTGGCTCACGACTCAATCCACTCTCGATGGCTGCGCTCGTCGGCGGACATTCCATCGCCGAACTGTGCTCGATGTCGATCCGCGACGCAGCCGCCACCCTGGCCGAGCTCAAACTGACTGATCGCGAGAATCTCATCGCCGAACGTGTCGTGAAAGAGATCAATGCACGGCTGAGCTTCCTGCTCGACGTTGGTCTCGATTACCTCTCACTTGGTCGTTCGGCATCGACGCTTTCGGGCGGCGAGGCCCAGCGCATCCGGCTCGCAAGCCAGATCGGCTCTGGCCTGGTGGGCGTGCTGTACGTCCTCGATGAGCCGTCGATCGGCCTCCACCAACGAGACAACGCCAAGCTCATCGAGACACTAAAACGCTTGCGCGACATCGGCAATACGGTCCTTGTGGTCGAACACGACGAGGAGACCATAGGGATCGCCGACCATGTGGTCGACATCGGCCCTGGTGCCGGTGAGCACGGTGGCGACATTGTCTTCAGCGGCTCAGTAAAGCAACTGCTCAAGAGCAAGACGTCGGTCACCGGTCAGTATTTGGCCGGAAAGAAGTCGATCCCTGTCCCAGAAAAGCGGCGAACTCCTGGCGAGACCAGCCTTGTCATCCGTGGCGCCCGTGAGCACAATCTGCGGAACCTCGACGTCGAGATCCCGCTCGGATTATTCGTTACCGTGACCGGTGTTTCTGGTTCGGGAAAGTCGACGCTGATCAACCAGATTCTGCTGCGCTCACTGATGCAACGGATCTACGGCTCCAAGACGCC
>RCMY010005945.1_pt1 | contig 10279 bp, 13 predicted proteins | sample 2041341 | NCBI WGS metagenome assembly RCMY01 (sample SAMN09708234, study PRJNA481090) | Marine sediment metagenome, whole genome shotgun sequencing project.
TCAACTCTAATTTGTAACAACGTGTAACGTTCCACGTGAAACATTTCAACGTTCCACGTGAAACAATTAATTTGTTGACGTTTACATTATCGTATGCTATACACTTGTAAACCATTTCAAACAATGTTAGAATCATCAAAACGAATTAGGAATTTCATCAAATGAAAAAAACAATACAAAGTCACTGTAAATCTTTTCGTGAAAATGTTTTACAAATAACACTTAAAGAAATGGAAGTGAAAACGGGTGTTAAAGTGGGTACTATATCCGCATTTGAAAATGGCAATAGTAACAACATAAACCATTTATTTAATTACGTTGTTTCATGTGAAACAGAATTACAGTTAAATGAGTTTCATAACGTCATAACATTAGCATTAAGTAAGGGTTAATAATGAGTGATAAAACAAGTGAATTAGACAGAGCATACGACAAAGCACGTAAGACAGATAAAGAAGTTAACGAGGTTAAAAAGGGTTCTTGGTTAGGTGAAATGACCATGAAACACCGTGAGGCATCAGGTAAAGAACAACGCATGAAAGCGTACCGTGATGAAGCACGTAGAAAAGTATCATTAGCTAACAAACGTATTAGACGATTAGAAGAACAAGGGTTACAAAATGCCCCTGCTTATCAAGGATTAGTTAAATCAGGTGAACCACGGTTTAGTGTAAAGGGTAAAGACTTTAACCAATTACAAGCAGAGGTAGCAAGATTAGATAGGTTTATTAATGCTGGAACTTCTACCGTTAGAGGTATCGTAAACCACACTAAAAACTTAGCAGAAATAACAAAGTTCAAGTACAACAAAGTAGGCGAATTAAAACAATCATTAGAACTATTTTTTGAACTATCAAGCACCATAGAACAATATTTACGTTCCGTTCACGACATGGCTAGTGCAATCGGTTATCAAAAGATATGGGAATCAATCAACGTTTACATAGAAAAAAACAAGGTTGATTTATCAGAGGGTAAAGCGAACATAGAACAGTTAATAACTGACATATCAAATGCAATCGTTGAAGAAGAATCCCCCGAACATATAACGTCAAATCCTGCCCCCGATGGTTCAACCGTTGATGCTTGGTTTAAATTACTTGATTAGGTGAACTATGCAACATTATTCAGAAATGATTGATTTCCTAAAAAATATTGACTTACCTATCATTAAGAATAATAAAAAAATAGAATATTATAATATTGAATGTGGGTTTGATATTGAAACAACATCGCAAAAAATAAACGGTGTTAAAGTTGCTCACATGTATATATGGCAAATCGGTATAGGAATTAACAACCCCGTGTTCTATGGTAGAACATGGGACGAATTTATGGATTTAATCGAGCAATTAACCGATTATTTACAGTTACATGAAACTAGACGTTTACCGATTTACATTCACAATTTAGGTTATGAGTTTCAATTCATGCGTAAATATTTTGATTGGCATGATGTCTTTTCAGCAAGTGAACGCAAACCAATTAGAGCATTAACTATTGACGGTATTGAATTTAGAGACTCATATATTTTAAGTGGTTATTCACTCGCTAACACGGCAAAGAATTTAACAAAACACACCGTTAAAAAATTGGTAGGTGATTTAGATTATTCATTAATACGACATTATAAAACCCCGTTATCATCTGCTGAAATTGATTATTGTATAAACGATATTCAAATAATTCTAGCGTATATAAACGAACAAATAGAAATTTGCAACGGTGACATTTCACAAATCCCCATGACCAATACGGGGCGCGTTAGGAAATTTGTTCGTGACCAATGTTATTATAGAAAATCAAACGGTGATAAAGCTAATAAAGGTCATCGTTCAAGATACCGTAAATTGATGGACGATTTAACAATTGACGTTACAACATACACGATGTTGAAACGTGCCTTTATGGGTGGTTTTACTCACGCTAATAGTTTATATACAGGGCAAGTTTTAGAGGGTGTAACGTCTATTGATTTTACCAGTTCATACCCGTCTGTTATGATTGCTGAAAAATTTCCAATGTCACGCTTTAAACCTATTGAAATTAAAAGTAATTCAGAATTGATAACATTAGCGGATAAATACGCTTTAATTTTTGACGTAAAATTCAACCACATAAAAGCAAAAATAACACAAGAAAATTACATTAGTGAATCAAAATGTTTTAACGTCATCAATCCAACGATAAACAACGGACGCATAAACAAAGCCGATTCCATATCAACCACGTTAACAGAAATTGACTATAAAATAATGTTAGCGTGTTATGAATGGGAATCAATAGAAGTTAAAAATGTTCGTTACGCTAACAAGGGTTATTTACCTAAACCAATTATAGAATCAATATTAAAACTTTATCAAAACAAAACAGAATTAAAAGGCGTTGACGGTTTTGAAGTTGAATATATGTTAAGTAAAGGTATGTTAAACAGTATTTACGGAATGAGTGTAACAGACGTTGTAAAAGAACAAGCAACTTATGACGATGAATGGCAAACAGAAACACCCGATGTTGTCGAGGAAATATTAAAATACAATAAGTCAATGAATCGTTTCTTATATTATGCTTGGGGAATATGGGTTACAGCATATGCAAGGCGCAACCTATGGTCTGGTATTTTAGCAACGGGTGACGATTATGTTTACAGCGATACAGATTCATTAAAAATTCTAAATTATGAAAATCATAAACCTTATATAAAATCATTTGATAATAACATCATTAATAAAATGAAAAACATGTGTTCTTTTTACGGATTCGATGAACGTTTATTAAGTCCTAAAACAATAGACGGTGAAATAAAAATGATGGGTGTATGGGATTATGAAGGAACTTATAACCGTTTCAAAACACTAGGCGCAAAACGTTACCTAGTTCAACATGGTGAAAAATTAGAGTTAACCGTGGCAGGGTTAAGCAAGCAAAACGGATTGAATCACATGTTAGAAATTAACAACAATGACCCGTTAAAAGTATTTGAAATGTTTGATGATAATTTAACCATACCATCAGATAAAACGGGTAAAATGACCCATAACTATGTTGACGATGAACACGGTTTTATGGTCACTGATTATTTAAATAAAACGGAATACGTTCACACGCTTTCAGGTGTTCATCTTGAATCGTGCGAATTTACATTAAAAATTTCATCGCAATATGAAATATTTTTACAACAATTTGTAGATGGTTATTTATATAGGGGTTTAGCACATGAGTAAATATTATTCAACGGCAAAAATTGACAAAAAGAACGCAACATATAACGTCATTTTTGGGGAACGTTCCAATGGCAAAACGTTTGCTTTATTATCTAAATCATTAAAACAATATTTTAATGATGGTTCACAAATGGCATATGTCAGACGTTGGAAGGAGGATATAACGGGGCGCAGGGCAGACAAACTTTATGGGGGTATTAATGAAAGTGGTATAGTTAAAAAAATATCAGACGGTGAATTTTCAGGGGTTCACTATTACGCAGGTAAATTTTATTTGTGTAATTATGATGAACGGGGCAAGGCAATATATGGCGATGGTGACGTTGTAGGTTATACGTTTGCATTGTCAGACGGTGAACACGATAAATCAACGTCATTTCCTAAAATTAAAACATTGGTTTTCGATGAATTTTTATCAAGCAAAGTTTACTTGCAAGATGAATTTGTTTTATTTATGAATACTGTTTCAACTATCGTTCGTAAAAGAACCGATGTTAAAATATACATGTTAGGAAATACGGTTAACAAATTTTGTCCTTATTTTAGTGAAATGGGTTTAAATAACGTTTCGTCAATGAAACAAGGTAACATTGATGTTTACCATTACGGGGAATCACCGTTAAGCGTTGCCGTTGAATATTGTAAATCTAATAACACAAATAAGGATTCAGAGGAAAACAAATACTTTGCTTTTGACAATCCTAAATTAGAAATGATAACGGGGGGTACGTGGGAAATGTCGCTTTACCCTCACTTACCATATAAATATAAACCTAATCAAGTGTTACTTGAATTTTTTATTGAGTTCAACGATAACATTTATCACGGTGAAGTTATCACCGTTGATGAAACGACATTTATTTATGTTCACGATAAAACTACCCCCATCAGAAAACCACACGAACAAATAATATATTCCCTCGATTATCATGCCGAAATCAATTACAATAGGTCTATATTTAAACCAATGTCAAGAACACAAGAAAAGATTTTATACTTTTTTAAACATGACAAAGTGTTCTACCAAAATAATTCTATCGGTGATGCAATTTCAAACTATTTAAAAATAGCTAAAAGGGTTTAACAATGACATACGATTTTAAAAGAAAAGAATTAAACATTAGACAGTTAAACAACTATATGCTAGCAAAAACATTATCAATGTTTGAATGGCAGAACCTACCGAAAACAATCCCCGTTAAAGAACTTGAAAAAATGTTACAAGTTAACGGTTACGCATTTATAACCGAATTTGACGGTAATTTATATGTGTTTTCAGGTGGTTTAGGTGGTGAACCTGACGCATACGGAAACCCTACAACAATTACAATCGCTAATCCTTACCTGAAATTTAATAAAACTCTATCATTAATTGATGACGGGATTTTAATTTTAAATGATGACATGATGATGGGGTTAATTCCATTGTATGAAAAACACAATACTATGTTAGCGGAAAATGACATTAACATGGTGTTAAACGGTTATAACTCACGTATGCAGAAATTGATTTCTGCTAGTGATGATAAGACAAAAGCCAGTGCCGAAAGTTACGTTAAAAAAGTGGTAGACGGTGAACTAGCAATCATTGGTGAAAACGCTATGTTTGACGGTGTTAAACTTCATCAACAAAACAGTGGGGGTTCGTCAGTTTCACCATTAATTGAATATCATCAATACGTTAAAGGTATGTTATTTAATGAAGTGGGTTTGTCATCAGCTTTCAACATGAAAAAAGAACGTTTAATAACATCAGAAGTTGAACAAGGCGAAGATAGTTTGTTTCCCCTTGTATATAACATGATGGGTAACAGATTAAAAGCAGTTGAACAAATTAATGAAATGTTTGAAACTGAAATTGATGTTGATTTTGGCAGCGTTTGGAATTTGAAAAACAAAAAATTCGTAGATGATTTAATTGATAATGAAGTTAATGAAAACGCCATTGAAACGTTGAACGTACCATTAGAAACAACAAAAGAAACAACAAACGAACCGTCAAACGAACCGTTAGAACCAACAAACGAACCGTCAAACGAACCGTTAGAACCAACAAACGAACCGTTAGAAACAACAAACGAACCGTCAAACGAACCGTCAACAACTCCAAACGCCCCGTTAGAAACTTCATCAAATGCCCCCTTAAACGTGGCTAGTGAAGTGAATCCAGTTATTGAAGTGAACCCCGTTATTAAAATTGAACCCGTGGTTGAAGTGGTTGAACCTGAAATTATTGAAGTGAATCCCGTTATAGAAGTTGAACCGTTAATTGAACCCGTTGAAGTTGATGATGTTGATATAACAAAACCCGTTGATGACGTTATTGAAACTGAACCCGTGGTTGAACCTGAACCATTGATTGAAACTGATAATGTTATTGACGCTGAAAACCCCGTTGATGGTGTGATTGCCGATGAAGTCATTGAACAAGTGGAACGTTCACCGTTAAGTGATGAAGTTATTTCACAAGCTGAAACGGTTAATGACGCTATGGAACTTTTGAAGTTAGAAAATTTAACCGATGAAGATATTGAAGTTATTGAACTTCTAATTATGGAATTAGAGAGTAAAGACAATGAAACTAAATGAATATTTAAGTAACGATAATTTAATTGCTTTACTATTGACAAGTGGGGTAACTTTTATTGAACCTGAAAAGGTTAATACGATGAATACTTTGTTAATGGTGAATTATGGTGAACGGGTTTTATATGAAAAGTTTGAATTAATAACCGTTCCTGAAATTAGCGATATGATAGCACTTGTTCATAGCGTTCATTGGCAAGATTTAATTGCATTGAAAGCAAGTGAAGTAAATCCGATTTATAACAGTTCAAACACCATAACGGAAACAGTGACGGAAACGGGAAACACAATTAACACCAATGAAAATGTTAATAAAGTTTCCGCTATGAATGACGATGAATTAACCGTTAATGATGGGTCGTCTAGTAACCTGAATGAAAATAAACAAGGTGAACGAACTAGAATCTTGACGGATAATAAAACAGATTTTAATAATGTCTATAATAACTTGTCATTGTCTGCTAAAAACAATATAATCAATATAGTTATTAAAGACATTGTAGATTTTTTAACCCTTACAATATATTAGGCTAATATTATGAAAGTAGAACAGTTATTTACATTGGTGAATGCTACCACGCAGGAAGTTTTAGGCGAAACGGCAGTAGTTTTAGAGGATTTATCGAATGTCGTTGACATTGGTAAAGAAATCATTAACACCGATAACGTGGATAACTATGTTAAAAAATTAGTTAATCATATTGGTAAAGTGGTTTTTGTAAATCGTCTATACGCTGGCGGTGTTCCATCGGTTTTGATGGATTCATGGGAATACGGTTCAATTTTGGAAAAGGTCACGGCTGACATGCCAACGGCAACCGAAAACGAATCATGGAAACTTGAAAACGGGGTTGATTATTCCCCCGATGTTTTCTATCAACCAACTGTTGAAGCCAAGTTCTTTAACTCTAAAGTGACGTTTGAGATTCCGTTATCATTCACTGAATTACAAGTTAAAGAATCTTTTTCAAGCAAAGAACAATTAAACGGTTTTATCTCAATGCTAACTACTAGCGTTGAAAATGCAATGACCGTTAAATTAGATTCTTTAATTATGCGAACCATCAACCACATGGTAGCTGAAACAGTTTCAGCGGAACTTGACCCATCAGCAACGGGAACGATTGATTTCACGGGTTCAACGGTAAAAGCTGTTAACTTAATGGCAGGTTACAACGCAGGGAAAACGGCAGCTAATAAAGTGACCGCACAAAATGCGTTATCAAATCCTGAATTTATCCGTTACGCTACTTACACCATCGGTTTATACAGTGACCGTATGAGTAAGATTTCAACGCTATTTAATAGCGGTGGTAAAGAACGTTTTACACCTAAAGACATGCAGCATATTGTTTTGTTAAGTGATTTTGCAAAAGGTGCTGACACTTATTTAACTGCTGATTTACAAAATAAAGAAATGGTATCGTTACCTAGTCATGATAGCGTTCCATATTGGCAGGGTTCAGGACTTGATTATTCATTTGATGAAATCAGTAAAATCAATGTTAAAACTTCATCAGCTAAAACCGTTGAAATGACTGGGTTAATTGGTGTTATGTTTGACCGTGACGCTTTAGGTGTTACAAACCTAGACCGCCGTGTTACTACTAACTATAATCCGAAAGCGGAATTTTACACGAACTTTTACAAGTTTGATGCAGGTTATTACAACGACCTAAACGAAAACTTTGTAGTGTTCTACCTAGGTTAAAACGGGTAAAAAGGCTATACACGCATGTGGCTTTTTATGGGGTTAGCTTTAATTAGTTAACCCCTTTTTTATTAATTATTTTAGGTGATGATATGCAACTATTTTTATATACCATTAACGACACTGGAAACACAGTTAATAAGACGTTACCCGTTCCCTATGAAATGAACATAAAATTGAAACGTGAAACGGATTTAACGAACCCATCAATTTTATTAAGCAATGTTTTAGGGGTTAACTACCTTGATTTTAATTACTGTTATATTCCTGATTTAGGACGCTATTATTTCATACAATCCATTGATAGTGTGAACGCTAAAATGTGGCGTTTGTCGTGTGAGTGTGACGTTCTAATGAGTTATAAAACGGATATTCTAGCGAGTAACGCAAGGTTAAGACGCAACATTAAAAACGGTGATTATCTTAATACAAGTATTGATAGCAGTATCATTAAAACGGTATCATTGCATAATAGCAACGTGACTATAGGTGATGAAAAGTCACTCATTTTAACAACGGTAGGGGTTTAATATGTCTTTACATGTTTTTACGCAAGCGGAATTTGATTTTTTAATCAGTCAAAAAGTGACCCCACATGTTAAATATCGTGATGATTATGGGGATTTTATCGACACACTTTTAACCGTTGGTTATGAAATTGAAAACGGTTATGAAATTTATTATATAGCCGATGACGGTTTTGAATTTGAACTAGTGGGGAGTGATAAGGCTAGCATTTATTCACGTTCACCGATGGGTGGTGTTAATTATTGTTCTTACACTTTTGAAAATCCTAGCAGGGCATTTAGAAAAATATCATCTTATTATAGTGTGATAAGTAATGTTAAATTGATTGAATCGGCAAATGATATTGACACAAAAGGCGTTAACGATGTTTTCTTTATCACTGACGCAGTAATGAGAGAAGTAATTAACGCTAATTATAATTTCAATAACGGACAAACAACGACCGATTACGGGCAATATTTACTAGGGTTAATTGATATTCCGTTTAACATTGACCCTGAATTTGTAAAGTTTGATAATGCACCGATTAAACTAGCCAGTTATGACACGGGGTTAAAAGGCAAGTTATTAAAAAGTGATATATTGAAAATTAATTTAGGTGACATAACGACCCCTGAAACAAAAAATAATTTCCTCGATTTTGCTAACAAAACCACTTTACTACACTTGCCATATTCCGAACCTATTCTTTTAGAAACTCAATATGTCATCGGTGAAACTATTTCAATTGAATATCAAATAAATTTATATAGTGGTTTAACCGTCATTAATATTTCATCAACTAAAATAAATGGCGTTATAGTGACCCGTAACGTTGATTTAAACGTTTCCGTTCCTTTTGGTAGCGTTACTAGCCAACCGAGCAAAAACGACCCTAGAAACGTTGATTTAGGGGGTGATAATGGGGTTAAAACTGCTTATATTGAATTGTTAAGTAACGACGCTATACTTGAAAATGGGTTTTTCACAATACCGATTATTGATGAAACGGTGATTAATAATTGTGATGGGTTCGTTAAAGTTGATGAAATTAATCTAGTGAGTAAAGCAACGGCAAATGAAAAAAATATGATTGTTAGTTTGTTATCCCGTGGTGTTATCGTTTAATAGACACAAAAAAGCCTTGAAATTTCAAGGCTTTTTATTTAATCAATTTTAATTATTTCAAATTCTAAATCATGGGTTTGTTGAAACGTTTTAATTGCATGGTTAACGTTATGGGCATATATAGTAACCGTATCGGTAACGTTAGATTCTAAGTCACAATAGGTTATTATATATTTATCCATTCAAATCGACCCATAATAGCGAGAACTGGCGACCATGTTCATTTTCATATTCATAGAATTTGAAACCTACCTTGCCGTGGTTAATATCCATGATTGCAACGTCATCTTTTAGGATTTCTTTGCAAACATCGACCACGTGTTTAGGGGCATTGACTAAACATTCATCACAGACAATAACGGGTTCATCGCCATATTTACCCTTGCCGTTAATGTAGATTGAACGAACCGTGTAAACTTTTTCGATGTTATGAACGTTTACAAGGTCAAGAGGTTTTGCAAAGTTATGCGTTTCAGGAATTTGGAAATCAAACTTTACAGATGGAGTGTTAAAACGGGCAGCAAATGACATGATTATTTTCCTTTCAATTCAATAAGTGAATCAGTATTGACATTAAATGTTTCTTTGTTAACGTCTTTACTAACGAATGTTAAACCTAATTCTTTAGCGACTGTCTTACACTCGCTAACGTTTAATTTACCATTAACAACGTGGTGTTTCACTTCATCGTTGTTATTTTCATCAATCAACTTGATAGACGTTGTGATGGTGGTAACTTCTGTTTGATGGATGTTCATTTGATAATCTCATCTATTTGGTTGTTTATTTCATTAGAGAAATTTTTAACCGTACTATCAATATTTTTATCTAAAGTAGGACGGATAAAAGGCGTTGCTTGCATTTGTGACGTTCCGTATTCTTTAAACATCAATGTTTCAGATTCTAAAGTTATTACGATTTCCGCACCTGAACTATTGTTTTCAGACTTAACAGAACTGACTTTTTCATCAACCCGTTTTGCCTTTTGTTCAAGTTCGTCTAACATCGGTTTGCTAGCATTTAAAAGGGATTGTTCGAGTTCGTCATCTATACCGTCTATTAAACCGTTCATAGCTTTTTCAAATTCGTCTAACCCTTTTATCTCTACACTAATCATTTACTT
>RCMY010005946.1_pt1 | contig 10278 bp, 11 predicted proteins | sample 2041341 | NCBI WGS metagenome assembly RCMY01 (sample SAMN09708234, study PRJNA481090) | Marine sediment metagenome, whole genome shotgun sequencing project.
AAATGACCCCGCACAGCCATTTCGGGATGTCGGGCACTATCAAAGACCACACGCTGATCTACACGGTCGTAATCGCGGGATTTCTGACGGTTTTCTTCGACCTCAGCCGCATCGCCTCGCTCGGTGCGTTCTTCTATCTCGTGATGGACATGATCATCCACGCGGGCGTTTTCCGACACCTGCGTCACGAAATCGGCGCGCAGGGATGGGTCATGCTGACAGCGATAGCGTTGGACGTTGTCGTTCTGAGCGCCTTCGCCGCGATGAAGTGGCAATCCGATCCGTTGATCGTCGTTCTCGGCGTCATCGGCATGGCGATGGTGTTCACCTTCGTCGGCGTCTTTCTCGCACGCAACCCGGTAAGCGAGGGCGACCACGACACCCATTAAAGAGCGCCTGAGGTATCATTCGTTTGACACCTCAGGCGAAAACAATTCAACAGAAAGTTGGTAGGATATGGACCACGATCATCAGCACGGAAAATCCGACATTCCCGAGGGTGCAGAGACCGCAAAGGATCCGGTTTGCGGTATGACGGTCGCGGTCGGCCCTGACACGCGGCAGGCGGCGTTTGAGGGCAAGCCCTTCCATTTCTGCTCCGAAAACTGCCAGACGAAGTTTGAAGGGGATCCGTGGTTTTACGCCTCGGGCCGCGCTGAAGGGCGCAAGAACGCTGCACCCGCCAACGTCCAGTATACCTGCCCGATGCATCCTGAGATCGTCCGTGATGCACCGGGGCCGTGCCCGATTTGCGGCATGGCGCTGGAGCCGGTGCTTCCCTCTGACGAGCCCAGTGATGAACTGACGGATTTCACGCGCCGGATGTGGATCTCGGCAACGGCGGCTGTCCCGCTCATCGTGCTGACGATGGGCGAGCTTGTTGGTTTGCCGGTGCGCGACTGGATTGGTCATCAGGTGGCCAGCTATCTGGAATTCGTGCTTGCGACCCCCATCGTGCTCTGGGCCGCCTTGCCGTTTTTCAAACGCGGCTGGGACTCGGTGATCAACCGCTCGCCCAACATGTGGACGCTGATCAGCCTCGGCGTGGCGGCTGCCTATCTCTATTCAATCGTGGCGACTTTCCTGCCGGGTGTCTTTCCGGAGGTCTACCGAATGGGTCAGGGTGTCGGCACCTATTTCGAGGCGGCGGTTGTCATCATCGCGCTGGTGTTTGTCGGACAGGTGCTGGAACTACGGGCACGCGAACGCACGGGTGACGCCATCCGCGCGCTTCTTGATCTGGCACCCAAGACTGCGCGGCGCATCCTGTCGGACGGCACGGAATATGATGCTCCCTTGGAAAACATCATGGAAGGCGACAGGCTGCGGGTGCGTCCCGGTGATGCCGTCCCGGTGGACGGGGTGGTGATCGAGGGACGGTCCAGCTTGGATGAAAGCATGCTGACGGGCGAGGCAATGCCGGTTGAAAAAGGCTCTGGCGATGCTGTGACCGGTGCCACGATAAACAAGAACGGCTCTTTGGTGATTAAGGCGGGCAAGCGTCGGTTATCGGGAGACACCGCGCGTCAGGCGACGTCACCAGAAGTGAAGGATCTGCGTTCAGAATCGCTGGCATTGAAGGACTGCGTGGCGGATCTGACGCTTGAAAACCGCCTGCTTAAAAATGCATGACAGGAAATGGGGGATACGAGGAATGAGGTATCCGGCATCTGAACAACCGGAGATCATCCGCACCGTTGAAGGCTCACACCTGCCGGTCAAACAGACGCTTGATATGCTGTGCATTCCGCGCAGCAGGTTTTACCGGTGGTACGATCTTTATGTCGACGGCGGCCTGGACGCGCTGGCCGATCGAACGCCGCGCCCTGGATCGGTCTGGAATCGCATTCCGGATGCCCGCCGCGATGATCTGATTGAATTTTCTTTAGAACACGAGGCGTTGTCGACACGTGAGCTGGCAGTCAAATATACTGATGAGAAGAAGTATTTTGTCTCTGAATCATAGGCTTACCGCATCTTGAAAGCGGCTGACCCGATCACCGCACCCGACGATGTCGTCATAAAAGCGGCTGTCGAGTTCAAAGATAAAACAACTGCCGTCACCGAGATGTGGCAGACCGACTTCACTTACCTCAAGGTTCTGGGATGGGGTTGGTTCTATCTCAGCACGATCCTGGACGAATATCAGTCCCTGCCGGTGAATTGTGCCGACGGGTTTGCGGTTTTGAGGGATATTTTGGCAAGAATAATCCGAGTATCAAGAACCGGTGCGGGCTGCTGCACGATCAATACGAACTCTATGTCATACCTCTTCCCGATTGCCAAAAGCGCTTGATGATGGTGTCCATCGATACCAAGGATACCGCATTGCCGCGCGCCATTTACGGCGTCATCGCGGCAAACGACAATGCTTGCGATCAGGGCGCGAAAGTGGCTACGCGCCAGTTCCGCCTCATCAATCCATCTTGGGAGACCTGAGATATGAGTAACAAATCACCTACGTTTCGTGAGAAAATGGCGGCGGCGCGGCCAGATGTCGTTGCGCGGCAGGCCAAGAACGCCCAGAAGGCCGAAATTGCGATCAAGCTGCGCACCCTGCGGGACCCCCGCGGGATGACCCAACAAGACGTCGCGCAGAAATCGGGCATGAGCCAATCGATTATCGCGCCGCTTGAGGCGCTCACGGGGCCGGTTCCGGGCCTCCGGTCGATTGAAAAATACGTCACAGCGTGCAACGGCTACATCGACGTCGTTATCTCACCGGACAAAATCAATACGACTGAGCACGACGCGGCTTGATGTTTTCGGTCCCGTGGTGGCTCAATCTGGCGACCTTTTCGGGTATTCTGATCCTCGCGGTTCCCGTGCTGTCGTTGAATGCGCGCAAGCGAAATCTGCACCGGGTCAAGACCACGGACGAAACCGCCGCGAACGACAGTGATTTTCGCAAACAGATGCGTGATATTCTCTCGGATAAACAAAAAGACAGCGTCGAAACATGGCGTGGCATAGATCAGATTTGTCTTTTACTCGGGTACATCCTGTTGCTGGGGTCGTCTTGATTGAGGCTTTTCGTCGACGTTTTATGATGTGATGCGTGCGGAAATTTGCTTGTCGCTGTTTCGCCGACTTTAATTGCATCGAACGGTCAGAAATAACGGAAGACAATATGCAAGAACTGCATGGTTGATATGGCGAAGTTTCAATTGACCAAAGCAACCTCCGGATATAGCTGAAGTCCAAGGCAAGACCTGACGATGGCGTCGTCAGCGGTGGCCTGCTCTACCTTTCATTGTCCTGAACGCCCGGATTTAGACTGTTGCCTTTGGCTGCGGTCCTGAACTGTTGGAGGTTTTTTGCAATGATGAATTCGAACCCTATGTCCCACGCGCCCCTGCACGGCCTCGCCAAGCCTAACTCCGGCATGGTCTTTATGATATGCGCGATGTTGCTGCTGCCTGTTGGTGATACCTTCGCCAAGCTGCTGACAGACACACTGAACCCTGTGGGCGTCACGATGTGGCGGATGCTGGCGCAGGCCGCGTTCCTGCTGCCGCTCGCGCTGGCGCTGCGCCACCGCTTGCATGGTGCGATGTTCTCACCGGTGGTGGCACTGTCGGGTGTCTTTTTGGTGATTTCCCTGACCAGCCTGATCGGCGCGTTCTCTGTCATGCCCATCGCTACGGCAATCGCAATCTTTTTTGTCGAACCGCTGATCCTGACACTGCTGGCGGGGCTGCTGCTGGGAGAGCGTGCAGGTCCGCGCCGCCTTACTGCCGTTGGTGTCGGATTGATCGGCGCGATGATCGTGATCCGTCCGGGATTCTCAACCTACGGCTGGGCGACGTTGTTGCCACTTGTCTCTGCGCTCGCGTATGCTTTGAATATGATTTTGCTCAAGAAGGCATCGCAGACACGCTCCACCCTAACCATGCAATGCGGGACGACGATCTACGCAGCGGTAATCCTTGTGGGTATCGCGATCTCATTGCAGGTCATGGGGTTTGAAGGGCTTGTCGTTTCGGCAAGCGACTTCAAGACATGGAGCCTGATTGCCTGCGTGGGGGCCGTAGCGGCGACCAGTTTTCTGCTGGTGGGCGAGGCGTATCGCCATTCTGATGCAACGGCATTGGCCCCGTTCCAGTATTTCGAGATTATTACGGCGACTGCATTGGGCTTTTTGATCTTCGGTGATTTTCCCGATACGGTGACGTGGGTTGGCGTGGCGATCATCCTTGGCTCCGGCATTTACATCTTTCACCGTGAAGGACAGGCCGACACATCTGCGCCGCGTCGCAAACGCGGGGCGCACTGAGTATGCTCACGCTCCCGGTACAGGCAGCCCTATGGGGGCTGGTGGCCGGTGGCGCGCTGCTGGTCGGGGCCACGATCGGGTACTTCGTGCGCTTGCCGAGGGTGTTCAGCGCTTCGGTCATGGCCTTCGGGATCGGGGTTCTGATCTCTGCGCTGTCCTTTGATTTGATGGAAGAGGCTGTTGCCACAGGTGGCGTCATCGCAGCAGTAATCGGGTTTACGCTGGGAGGCTCGATCTACGCGCTGGCCAATGCGGCGCTGGCAAAGGCGGGCGCGCGGGAGCGTAAAGTCTCGACCCGGGCTGTTGGCGCTTCGCTGGCCATCGCGGTGGGGTCGTTGCTCGACGGCATCCCTGAATCCGCCGCCATCGGGATATCGCTGTTGGATGGCGAAGGGGTCGCTCTTGTCACCGTGCTGGCCATTGTGCTGTCGAATATCCCCGAAGGGCTGTCGAGTGCGATTGGCATGAAGGCAGCCGGCAAATCTGCGGTCTACGTTTTCACTATTTGGACTACAATTGCGCTGGCCTGCTCAATCTCCGCCTTCCTCGGCTACGTTGTTATTGGTGGCCTGTCCGAGGTCTACATCGCTGCCGCAATTGCCTGTGCGGCAGGGGCGATATTTGTCATGCTGATCGACACGATGATCCCCGAAGCCTTTGACGAAATGCACACCCTGTCCGGACCCATCGCTGCACTCGGGTTCCTGTTCGCTTTTGCCATGGGATATATTTTGGCCCCCTGAAGAAAATCACATGCCCTTGAAAAGGATATGACATGCCCACCGAATCTAATCCCGAGACCACACCCAAAACACCTTCCGAGGATACACCCCGCAATCCCGCGAAAGGGATCGCCGTCATAGTTGTCGCGGCCTTGCTGGTGTTGACCGTTCTCTATGCCGCGTCCGACCGTGTAGCACCCTCATCCTCACGCGGGATTGTCTCGGCGCATGTTGTCCAGATCGCTGCGCGTGTGTCCGGTGAAGTGACGCAGGTGTTGGTCGAGGATGATGCAGTCGTGCAGGCGGGCGATCCCCTGGTCGCAATCGATACGCGACCCTTTGATCTGGCATTGGCGCAGGCAGAGGCCAATCTGACCTCGACCGTGCAGGGCATTGACGCTTCTGCCGCCTCGCTGGTGGCCGCTCAGGCAAGTGTCACGCAGGCACGGACAGCACTTGATACGACCCGAAGCGAGACGGACAGAATTTTGCGTCTTGAAGAGCGTGGCATTGCTTCTGTAGCCCAAGGCGATGGTGCGCGCGGACAACTCGCCGATGCGCAAGCGGGCCTGACCACAGCCGAGGCACAGCTGGAGAGTGCGCGCAAACAGCTGGGGCCGCAGGACGCGGAGAATCCCGCGATTTTAGCTGCTCAGGCCGGACTGGAGCGGGCGCAATACGATCTGGCCTCGACGACCGTGCGCGCGCCGCACTACGGGGTCGTGACGAACGTGGCGTTGTCCGAGGGGCAGTTCGTAGGCGCGGGCAATCCTGCGCTTACCTTCATTGATGCGGACGCTGCCTGGGTCACGGTCGATTTACGCGAGAACCAGCTTCAAGCAATAGAGGCGGGTGATACAGCGCATCTGCTGTTTGATGCAGTGCCGGGCAAAATATTCAAGGGCCGTGTGCAAAGCATTGCGTGGGGCATCAATCCGGGGCGGAACGTGCAGGGCGGGTTGATCGTGAATCAGCCGAACAACCGCTGGTTCGAGCCGGCGCGCCGTATCCCGGTTCGCATCGAAGTGGAAGGCGGCATGGAAGCATGGCCGCACCCCGCGCGTGTGGGCGGCAAAGTCCACGCCGTCGTGTTCGCGGGCGGTGAGGGCAATCCGCTGTCTTGGATCGCGTCAACCATGCAGCGTGCCCGCGCGTTCACCAGCTATCTGCACTAAGGGCTGCACTCATGTATGTCACACCGCGCCCCACTCTCGCCGATGATCCGCTCTATGCTGTGCGCCTTGGCCTGACGGGTGCCTTGGCCTATGCGGCGATCCCGATCCTGGACCCTGCATTGCCGCCCATTATCGCGGCGCTGCCCGTGGGTCTTATCGCCGCGCAGCGCAAGGCGTATAACCCGATCAAGATGATCGCGGCACCCGTTGTGATGATCGTTCTGGTCTATGTGATGACTTGGTTGGTCGAGCAGCTGCGCCCGATGCCACTGGTCTATGTGGGTGCGATGTGGCTGACGTATTTTGCAGCTTTTCGCATGATCCTGAAATCCGGCGCCCCTGCGGGGATGCTGATCATCATTGTGGCCGTGCTGATGTCTGTGATGGGCATGAACGGCACCGCCACGGTCGAGACGATGCGCGACGGTTTTGTGCAGGCGGCCTTAGTTGCTGGGATACTTGGACCCATCGTTTATCTGATCCTTCCTGCGCGCACCCGCGAGTTGCATGTGGACGCGCCTGTGCCAAGCCCGGGCAACATTGAGGTTGGCGCAGCCATCCGCGCGACCGTGCTGTTGGGGCTGTCATTCTGGCTCTATTCCGTGATGCAGCCTTCGGACATGATGATGGCGATGGTGGCTGCGATGGTGATCGTATTTCCAACTCGCACGGCCGTCTGGTCTGAGGCAGGCCAGCGGGTGCGCGCTACGCTCTATGGTGGCGGTGTGGCGGTTATTGTGCTGTCACTGTTTGTCCTGTCACAACATCTGGTGATCCTTTTGGGTCTGATCTTTTTGTCGGGGCTGTATTTTGGCACCAAGATGCTGGAGGGATCGCGGCCCAGCATGGTCTACCAATATGCATTCTCGGTCATGCTGTCGCTGGTCGCGGGTGCCCTGTCGACGCAAGACCCCGGCTATGCCACTTTCACGCGGATTGTGCTGACGATGGGGGGCGCATTCACCGCCGCATATCTCGTAGCGCTGCTGGATTTGCTGACAAACTGGCGCGGTGGGGATGCGCCGCATCCTGCAAATGCTCCGGCTGGAATTTAGTAGGGGCAGGTCATGAAGTTATTGTTCAAAGCAGTCTTAGTCCTCATCGGTATCGCCGTTGTTGTCATCATTGCAGCGCGGTTTGTATTCGCCTTACCGCAAGTCGTGGACCGTGTTGACAGCACAGCCATCGCGCCATCCGAAGTTGCCCCACTGGTCGCAGCGGTGCAGACTCAATGGACGGACCACCCGCACAAAACGGGTGTGGCTCCGCTCGGTCGCGGTGCGGATGCGTTTGCCGCTCGTATGATCCTTGCCGATGCGGCAACCTCCTCGATTGACGCGCAATACTACATCTGGCACGGCGATCTGACGGGGTCATTGCTGCTCGATGCGCTGATGCGCGCGGCAGAGCGTGGCGTGCGCGTGCGTCTGTTGGTCGACGATAACGGCACCGCGGGGCTGGACCCTGAACTGGCAGCGCTGAACGCGCATGAAAATGCTGAAGTTCGCCTGTATAATCCGTTCAACCTGCGTCGGTTCAAGGTTCTTTCCTACGGCTTTGATTTCTTTCGCCTGAACCGCCGGATGCACAATAAATCCTTTACCGTGGATGGTGCTGCAGCGATCCTTGGCGGGCGCAACATCGGGGACGAGTATTTCGATACCGGACCGACTGCGCTTTATGTCGATCTGGATGTGCTGGCGGTGGGGGATATTGTCACCGAGGTTGCCAGCGATTTTGACCGATACTGGGCGGCACCCGCCGTGCATCCCTCGGGGCCGATCATGGGCGCGGCACCCAACGGTAATCCAATCGCTGTGCGTGTTGACCGACTGGCAGATGACCCGCAGCTTGCAGAATATCGTGAAATCATCGCGGCATCCGATTTGGTGAATGATCTGAGCAATGGAACGCTTGATCTTGAGTGGACCGACGCTGTGCTGGTCAGCGATGATCCGGTCAAAGGAGAGGGCGCTGTCGCGCGCGAAGACCTGCTCGCCACCCGTCTGGCCCAAGCGGTGGGAGAGATCGAAACCCGGTTCGACGGCATATCGCCTTACTTCGTGCCGGGAGCCGCAGGTGTGGATGCCTTTGGGACGCTGGAGCGCAGTGGCGTGCAGGTCAGAATGCTGACAAACTCGCTGGAGGCGACAGATGTGCTGCCGGTGCATGCAGGCTATGCCAAGCGGCGCCGCGATCTTTTGGAAGCAGGGATCGAGGTCTTCGAGCTGAAGCGTCAAGCCTCTGTAACAGTACCGCGTGACAAGGTAGGGCCGTTCGGGTCGTCGGGAGCCAGCCTGCATGCTAAAACATTCGCGGTAGATGGCGCGCGTATTTTCATCGGGTCTTTCAACTTCGATCCACGCTCGACAACGTTGAATACCGAAATGGGTCTGCTCATCGACAGCGAAGATATGGCAAGCCGCATGCATGACGCATTTGACCACAAATTTGACGGGCTGGCGTGGGAAGTGACGGTTAGCAATAGTGATCTGGTGTGGCGGGATGGCGAGGCCACGCAAACGGATGAACCCGGCGCGGGGTTTGTCAATAGCATCGCGCTGACTGTGATAGGCTGGCTGCCCGTAGAATGGCTGCTTTGATGCGCGTGGCGCGTTACAATTTCCGCAAGGCAGCCGGACTTGACTGGCGGCGCGATCCGCTGCGCGTGCTGGATATGCTGAGCGTGATCGACGCTGACTTGGTTGTGCTTCAGGAAGCCGGCAAACGGATCGGGGGTCGAGCGGGTGTGCTGCCCGAGGTGGCACTGAACGCGCGGGGCTACCGGATCCCTGAACTGTCCATGCGACCCCACAGCCATGGATGGCACGGAAACGCGACCCTCTACCGCGCTTCGGCGGTAAATATCACACAAACTGCCCGTATCGATATCCCTTCGCTGGAGCCGCGCGGTGCGGTATCTGTGCGCATGATGCAGGCAGGTTTTGAGGTGATTGGTGTGCATCTGGGACTGACGCAGCGCAGTCGAACGGAGTGGTTGAAAGCATTGGGGCGTTACCTGAAACGCATCACCCATCCCGTTCTTATTTCGGGAGATTTTAACATTTGGCGCCGCGCCGCAGGTATTGAGGGCGCACTTGGTGGCGGGTGTGAGGTGCTTTTGCCTGGTAACAGCTTCCACGCTGCACGTGAGATTGCACCGCTTGACCGGTTTGTGCTCAGAGGAGCGGTGCGCCAAACATCGGCACGCGTGCATCGCTCGGCCCTCGCGGCACGCGCATCCGACCATCTTCCCATTGTGGTCGGCCTTGAATTTCCGGAAAGCGCCAAATGAATATCGTTCTCTTCCTTCACGCAATTGTTGTAATTGGCTTCACCTTCCGCATCCTGCTGCGCAACGATTTGTCTCCGCCGGCAAGACTGGCGTGGTTTGTCGTGCTGATGGTGCTGCCCTTAGCGGGGACGATTGTCTACTTCCTGTTTGGCGAGGACAACATCGGCAAGACCGGCAAGGCGGCGCGGGCTGTTATCTTTGACCGGATCAGAACGGACGCCGCGGAATTTATGGGGGTGGCATCCGACATCGAAGTGCTGGTTGATCCCCTCTACCGCCCCGCTGCCCAGTTTTCAGCTTCCATCAACCAGTTCTATCCTGTCGCAGGCAATACGGCTGAGTTGATGGCTGATGCGGACACGACGCTGCAACGCATGATCGCTGATATTGATGCCGCAACCGACCATGTGCATGTCCTCTATTACATCTGGCTGGATGATAAGACGGGAACGAGCTTGGCGAGAGCATTGATGCGCGCGGCACAGCGCGGTGTAACCTGCCGTGCGATGGCCGATGGTATGGGATCGCGTGCGCTGATCGGATCAAAGCTGTGGAAACGGATGGAGCAGGAGGGCGTGCAGATGGCTGTGGCTCTGCCGCTGAACCGGCCAATCCGCACGATGTTTTTCAGTCGCATTGATCTGCGCAATCACCGCAAGATCACTGTCATTGATGGGGCCATTACCTATTGCGGAAGCCGTAATTCGGCCGATCCGGAATTCCGCGTCAAAGCCAGATACGCGCCTTGGGTTGATATCATGCTGCGGTTTCAGGGACCGGTGGTGGCCCAGAACCAGCTGCTTTTCGCCA
>RCMY010005950.1_pt1 | contig 10277 bp, 5 predicted proteins | sample 2041341 | NCBI WGS metagenome assembly RCMY01 (sample SAMN09708234, study PRJNA481090) | Marine sediment metagenome, whole genome shotgun sequencing project.
CGCCTTGAGGCCCTCGATCACCGCGAGAAGCTCCTGGACGACGACGGGGGCGAGGCCGAGGCTGAGCTCGTCGATGATGAGTACCTCTGGCTTGTGCATGAGCGCCATGGCGAGCGCCAGCATTTGCTGTTGGCCGCCGGAGAGGTCGCCGGCCAGTTCGCCGAGCCGTCCCTCGAGAGCGGGGAACCGTTCGGTCGCTTCGGCGATGCGCTCCTGCACCTCTTCCTTGGGGAGCTTGGAAGAGAGCACCGAGGACCGCAGGTTGTCGCCGATCGTCAGCTCGGGGAAGATGCCCGCACCGCCTCGCAACTGCACGATGCCCTCTTTGAAGCGCCGTTCGGCATCGGTGTAGGTGATGGTGCGGCCGTGGAGACGGATGACGCCGCGGTCGGGCACACCGAGCCCGCTGATGGCCCGCAACAAGGTGGATTTGCCGGCGCCGTTGGTGCCGAGCAGCGCCAGAACCTCGCCCTGCTCGACCTGCAGGGCGACATCGAAGAGCACCTGCACCTGGCCGTAGCTGAAGTCGAGATTGCGAACCTGGATGACCGGCGGCGGCTCGTCGGAGTTGGCCATACGTTCGACCTCGGCCTTCTCCTCGAGCATCTCGTCGACGGCGAGGCTGATGTCTCGTCGGATGAACCGGGAGCCGTAGATGACGAGCATCCCACCGATGACTGCGGCGGGTGGGGCGACGACCCACATGGCCGTGCGGTTGCCGAAGCTGTCGGAGAGCTGGCCGACGAAGAGGCCACCGATGAAGCCGCCCATCAAGAAGATGAACACCGGGAGGAACGCGAATGCCTGGGCCCGAATTCGGAACGGCGAAACCGCGGCGATGATCGGTGCTGCGGCGACCAACGAGGCGGAGATGGCGGCCTGGGCCAAGGCGATGAACAGCACGAGCGGTCCAATGGCCTTGATCTGTAGTCCGATCCCGTAAAAGACGCCGGAGGAGATGATGAACCAGCCGGCCATCCTCATCATGCCGGCCGGATCGACGCGGAACTTCTTGTCGAACAGGTTGCCGACGAACGGCAGGAAGGGGATCGTGATCACCCAGATGAGCGACTCGACCACACCGCGCTTGAGCGGGCCGTACTGGTACTTGTCCTCGAGAAGCAGGTTGAACTGGAGTGGCACCGCGATGAGGGCGAAGCCGAGCACACCGATGCCGACGGCGAAGAAGTAGAAGGTCTTGACCTTCTTGAGTCGGGCGAACGCCTGGCTGGTGGAGACGGGGAGCTCTTCTGACTCGTCCTCGAGGGAGGCGCCGAAGATGGCCTGCTGGTCGAACTGGCCGCGCTTTGGCTCCTTCAAGACGATGGAGGCGAGCCCGACGATGACCGGCGGGATGGCCAGTACGTAGAATGCCCAGCGCCAGCCTTCGTCACCGCCTGCCCAAGCGGCGACTCCGCCGACGATGAGCGGTCCGAGTAGCTGCCCGAGCGGTCGGCCGACACCCTCGAGGGCGAAGATCTGTGATCGGGACTGGACGGGGTAGCTGTCGGTGAGCAGCGAGTTCGATACCGGGATGCGGTAGGCTTGGCCGAGACCCGTGGCCGAGTTGGTCCAGAACAGCTGGAACGGGTGGGTGACGAGGCCCGACAGGAACATGAAGAACGCCCAGAAGAGCGAGGCGATCGGAATGATGGTGGTGCGCTTGATGCGATCGGCCAGGCTGGCCATCGGCACGGCACCGAGCACGAGAGCGACGCCGCCGAACGACAGCACACCGGTGAGGGTGGTGTCGGAGATGTCGAAGGTCTTCTGAATGTCCGGTGCGATGACGCGGGTGGCGCGCGGGATGTCGTCGATCAGGTTCAGCAGGAACATGAAGAACACCATCGTGAACCCGCCGGCCTTGATCGCCTGACGCAGGTTCATGGGTTCGTCGCCGACGCCGGGTAGGAGGTCGTCGGGAAGAATGGTCTCGGCGTCGCGTTCGGCTTGTTCGGCCTGCCGCTTCGACTCTTCGTTCAACACGGCCGCCGCGAGGGACGCCGCGCTATTGGTTTCTTCGGCCACTCGGTACCCCCGGCGTCGGTTTGTGTCGGAGCATTGTTGCCTCCGAGACGCCCGACAGACAAATGCGTGCCCCGACCGTTCCGGCGGCTGCGTCCCGCTATCCTGATCGCCGTCAGATCTGAGGCCCTGTCGGGGCTGAAACACCAGAGTCGATAGGGCACCGTGCTCGTCGGCATCCTTATCTAGGGGAAGCATGCAGAAATCACTCAAGCAGCTCGTTGCGCTGCTGTTTACGTTGGCCATGATCGGCGCTGCGTGTGGCGGCGAAGCCACCGACGACGCCGAGACCGGTACGACCGTCCAGACCGACGACACCGACGCTCCCGATGAGCCCGGTACGACGGAGGTGACCGGCGATCCGGGCACCACCGTGGCCGGCGACCCCGGCACCACGGGCACCGAGACCGCAGCGGGCGGCACCTATGACGATCCCCGCGGCGGCATCTTCGCCGATTTCCAAGCCGGGTTCGATCGCAGTCACCCGTTCAGCACGCTCGACTCGTTCTGCCTGCCCAACGAGGCCGAGGGCGAGCTGAGCGACGTCGAGCCGGGTATCACCGCCGACACGATCGAGATTCACCAAATCCGCCAAGAGCTCGAGACCCTCATCGACATCGGCTTCGGCGTCGAGGTCGGCGATGTCGACGCGATGTTCCAGGCCATGGTCGACGAGATCAACAACGAGTGCGGCGGCATCCGCGGTCGCAAGTTGAACCTCACGTCGTCCAGCTACAGCCCACTCGACCCCGACGTCGAGAGCGCCCGGATCGCCAACTGCATCACCGCGACCGAGGACAACAACGCCGCGTTCGTGCTCAACAGCTCGGGCCTGCAAGGCACCGCTCCGCTGTGCGTGACCGAAGATCACAACACGCCGATCATCACGACGCAGGGTCTTGAAGAAGACTTCTACGAGCGTGGCGGCGGCAAGCTGATCACCGGTGACTTCTCGCTCACCGACAGCCTGCGGGTCCTCGTGAACAGCGCCCACGACGAAGGCTTGCTCGAGGGCAAGGTCATCGGCGTGATCAATGCCGACACGCCCGGTCAGCCCGAAGCGGTCCAGGCCGGCCTCATCGACACCCTCGAAGGCCTCGGCTACGAAATCGCCGTGCACGACACCATTGGCTGCAACGGCGGATCCACCTGCGACGACGGCAACATCGACAGCGTGAGCAACATGCTCAACGAGGGCGTCGACGCCTTCTTCGGCACGTTGGCGGTCACGTCGTACCCCGGGTACATCAGCGAGATGGTCAACCAGGGCTTCCAGCCCGGCGAGGTGCAGTTCTTCACGTCGAACTTCAACAGCCAAGCCGGAGACCTCGTGTCGTCCAAGATCGTGGCGTTCGGTGGCGAAGCGGCCGGCAATCTCTACAACGGCGCCTACCTCGTCGACTCGGCCGCCACGGGCAACTTCCAGCTCGACGGTGCAGTGCTTCCCCGCTTCAACGAGATGTGCATCGAGACCTACGCCAACCAGGGTGGACCCACCTACGACTACTTCGCAGTCGACGGCAACACGCCGCAGGGCATGTTGGCCACGGTGTGCGCTCAGGTGCGGCTGGCTGCTCGCGCGATCTACGACGCCGGCGACAACCCGACCCGCGACGACATCGCCGCGGCGATCGCCGGGCTCGGTCCCGTCGACATGAACAACATGACGCCGAGTTCCTACGGTGAGGGTAAGTACACCAGCCCCGACGCGGCGCAGACCATGACCTGGACGTTCCCGTGCCAGGATGGCTTCGAGCCGTACGACGACCAGAACACCTGTGTCGTCCCCAACGACGACTACCAGTTGGTCGGCTGACCCCCGTTCGCACGTGCGGCACCCCGTGTGCCGCGTTGCATGATCGCCGGCCCTTCGGGGCCGGCGATCGCCGTTTTGGGGTGCCGGCTGGCGACCGATTGACTGGGGTACCGTGCGGAACTGTGACTAGTGTCACGACGTCACATCGGTTGTCCGAACCAGGGGATCTCATGAAGACACGACCTACCAGCCTTCTTCTGGCTGGATCATTGGCGGTACTTGCACTGCTCGGCGCGGCGTGTGGCGGCGAATCCGTCGATGATCCCGAGACCGTCACGTCGGACGATTCGTCGACCACCAGGGCGCTGGAAGATTCGTCCACCACCGAGGCGATCGACGACCCCGGCACGACCGAGGGAACCGATACGCCGGCCGTCGGCACGTATGACGATCCGCGTGGCCCGTTGTTCGCCGATTTCCAGGCGACGATCGATCGCAGTCACCCGTTCAACGGGCTCGACTCGTTCTGTTCGCCGCACGACGAGGCTGTCGACCGCCAAGCCACCGACCGCGGCATCACCGCAGACACCATCGAGATTCATCACATTCGCCAAGAGCTCGAGAACCTCGTCGACATCGGTTTCGCGCTCGACGTCGGCGACCCCGATGAGATGTTTCGATTCCTCGTGCGCGAGATCAACGAGAATTGCGGTGGCATCCGTGGTCGCGAGTTGGTGTTGAACGAAAGCTCGTTCAACCCACTCGACTCCGACGTCGAGGCAGCCCAACTGGCGACGTGCATCGAGGCCACCGAGGACAACGCGGCGGTATTCGTCATGAATTCGTCTGGCTTCGGCGGCACCGGAGCGCTGTGCATGGCCGAAGACGCCGACACTGCATTTCTCACCACCACCGGGTTCCCCGACGACTTCTACGAGCGGAGTGCGGGCCGACTGGTGACGCTCGACTTCTCGAGCGATCAGAGCCTCCGGCAGCTGGTGCTGAAGGCCGACGCCGACGGCATGCTCGAAGGTAGGACCATCGGGGTCGTGCACTCCGATGGCGTGGGTGCACCCGAGGCTGTCGAGGCCGGCCTGCTCGCAACCCTGGACGAACTCGGTTACGAGGTTGCGGTTCGCTCGACGATCGGTTGCGGCGGCGGCAGTGCGTGTTCGGAGGGGACCCAATCTTCGGTGACCGACATGCTCGATGCCGGCGTCGATGCCATGTTCGTGCCGCTGAATGTGCTGTCGCTGCCGGCATATGTCACCGAGATGGTCGCGCAAGGTTTCCAGCCGGGTGAGGTGCAGTTCTTGAACTCCAATTTCAACTCCCAGGCCGGCGATCTCGTGTCGTCGAAGGTGGCGGCCTTCGGTGGCGCAGAGGTGGGCGACTTGTATGACGGGACCTACCTGGTCGACTCGGCCGCCACCGGGAACTTTCAGCTTCCTGGCGCAGAGCTTCCGCCGTTCAATGAGCTGTGCGTCGAGACGTACGCCAGCCAGGGAGGACCACGGTTCGACTACTTCGCGCTCGATGGCAACACGCCGCAGGGCATGCTGGCCGTGGTCTGCTCCGAGGTCCGTGTCATGGCCCGTGCGCTGTACGACGCAGGCGACAACCCGACGCGCGACAGCATCCGCGACGCGTTGACCAACCTCGGACCTATCGACAGCAACAACAACTTGCCGGCCACCTTCCTGCCTGGCAAATACACCAGCGCTGACATTGTGCAGTCCATGACGTGGAGCTACCCCTGCGAGGGCATCGAGCCCTTCGACGACAGCGGCACCTGTGTTGTTCCCAACGCCGACTGGGGGCCAACGCTGTAAATGGTCGGATTGCTCACCCTCGGGAGTTTCATGACTAGGGTCACGTTCGAATTCTCCCACCACAAACCTCCAAGGAAGTCCCCATGAAGTCTCGACGTACCCGAATGCTGCTCGCAGCTCTGTTGGCGGTGTTTGCACTGTTGGCCGTCGCGTGCGGCGGTGAGGCCTCCGACGACGCCGACACCGGCGCAACAACCACCGCCGGCTCGACCGACGCGACCGATCCGCCCGAAGAGACCGACCCACCCACGACCGGTGACGGCACGGACACGACCGTCGGTACCGACGGCGGTGGCGGCGATGCCGCAACCTACGACGATCCACGTGGCGGCATCTTCGCCGACTTCCAAGCCACGATCGACCGGAGTCATCCGTTCAACGGTCTCGACACATTCTGCGATCCGCACGAACCGGCCGCCGATCGACAGGACACCGATCGCGGCATTACCGCCGACACGATCGAGATCCATCACGTTCGCCAAGAGCTCGAGAACCTCGTCGACATCGGTTTCGCGCTCGACGTCGGCGATCCCGACGAGATGTTCCAGTTCCTGGTCCGCGAAATCAACGAGAACTGCGGCGGTATTCGTGGTCGTCAGCTCGTGCTGACGGAGAGCTCGTTCAACCCGCTCGACCCCGATGTCGAGGCCGCTCGCCTGGCAACGTGCATCGAAGCCACCGAGGACAATGCCGCTGTCATCGTCATGAACTCGTCGGGCTTTGGCGGCACCGCCGCCCTCTGCATGGCTGAGGATGGCGACACGGCGCTTATTTCGACGACCGGGTTCCCGTCCGACTTTTACCCTCGCGGCGAAGGCCGACTGATCACGATGCAGCCGTCTGACGACGTGAACCTTCGCGACCTCGTATTGAAGGCCGAAGCCGATGGCATGCTCGCCGGCAAGACCATCGGCATCGTCAGTGCCGATGCCGTCGGAAACCCCGAGGCCATCGAGGACGGGCTGGTCGCGCCGCTCCAAGAGCTCGGGTACGACATTGCGGTGCAGTCGGTCATCGGCTGTGGTGGCGGCACGTCGTGTTCCGAGGGAACACAAACGTCGGTCACCGACATGCTCGACGCCGGCGTCGACGCCATGTTCGTTCCGCTCAACGTCTTGTCGCTCCCCGCGTACATCACCGAGATGGTGGCGCAAGGGTTCCAGCCCGGCGAGGTGCAGTTCTTTAACTCCAACTTCAACTCCCAGGCCGGTGACCTCGTGTCATCCAAGGTCTCGGCATTCGGTGGCGAAGAAGTCGCGGCGTTGTACAACGGTGCGTATCTCGTCGATGGCGCCGCAACCGGCAACTTCCAGCTGGAGGGCGCGGTGATCAACCCGCTCAACGAGTTGTGCATCGAGACCTATGCCGCGCAGGGTGGCCCGCAGTACGACTACTTTGCCCTCGATGGCAACACGCCACAGGGCATGTTGGCCACGGTGTGTTCGCAGGTACGAGTGATGGCCCGAGCGCTGTACGACGCCGGTGATAACCCGACCCGCGCCGACGTCTTCACCGCACTCAACAACTTGGGCCCGGTCGATACCAACAACAACTTGGTGGCCACGTTGACGCCTGGCAAGTACACGGCGTTCGACACGCTGCAGTCGATGACGTGGTCCTACCCCTGTGCCGACGGGTTTGCAGCCTTCGACGACAACGGCACGTGCATCATTCCCAACGCCGACTGGGTGCTGTCCGCCTCGCAGTAAGGCCTCGTAGCAGTACGTTTCGCGAAGGCACACGGTGAACGGTTGCGCCGGGTTTGGTCGCGGGGGAGAGTGGAGCATGGCAAATGCTCCGTTCAACCTCTCGACCAACCCGGTGCATCTCGGCGCCGGCGCCAAGGTGCACGAGTTGCCGACGCACACCGGTACGCCCGACTGGTACCAGGCCTACGGCGAGGCCCATGGTGACGACGGCCCCGAAGGGCGGCTGGTGTCGCTTCACACGTTCAGCGAGAGCTGGGATACGTGGGAGATGCATCCCCGAGGCGACGAGTTGGTGGCGTGCCTGACCGGCGCCATCACCCTCCATCAAGAACACCCCGACGGCACCGCAGGCTCGGTCACGCTGTCGCCGGGAGAGGCGATCATCAACGCCCCTGGCGTATGGCACACCGCCGACGTCAGCGAAGCGTGCACCGCGCTGTTCATCACCGCCGGGGCCGGCACCGAAATGCGCGCCCGCTGAGGCGTAGTGGCCGGCCCTACTCGTTCAGGATGGCGACCGTAGCGAGTGTGTCCCCTATGTCGACGAAGTCCACCGTGACGAAGTTGACCATCGTGTTGTGGACCGCTCCGCACGCGATCGCACGGTCGATGAGCAGTGGATTGTGGTTCACCTGAGCGGCGAGCGTTGGGCTTCCGAAAACCTCGGTGAGGAAGTGATTCAGAATGAACAGCTCGTTGCCGATGTTGCCGCGATTCGGATCGCAGGAGAAGTCGGCGGGCACCGCATTGGTGAAGTGGGTTTCGAACGCGTGCTGCCAAATGTTGTGCAGATACGGATACGTCGCGTCCGTCGACCGGTCCTGGAACACGACGAGACGCGTACCGGCATCGACCAACTCGCCGAGCGTGGGCCAAGGCGTCGCGCCGAGGTGCACGTAGACATCATCGAGGAGTCCGGCGGTCTCGAACCCGGCGTGGGTCAGCCCGTTGTCCAAATAGGTTTCGATGATGATCGAGACCACTTCGCCGGGGTTCGCATCGAGGAAATCGGCGATCTCGCCCAGGCCGTCGGCCAGCGGTTGGGAACCCAGCACGCACAATGCGTGACAGAGGTAGCCGGTGTCCGGGTCGACCCCGGGAACCTCCGGGTTGCCGAAGGCGTTCAGGTCGCCGGCCCGGTAGGTGTCGAGCATCAACGCCCGCACGCCGGCGGTGAGCTGGGCGGGTACATCCCATTGTTGATTCGGGCCGATCCAGCCGTCGGTCGCGCTGGACATGGCGTTGTGGGCGGTCGCGTACGCCACATCGGCATAGGACCGCTGGCAGAGCGAGACGCTGCCGTTGCAGCCGGTAATCTCGAAGGGGAACGGCAACGTGACGTAGGTGGCGTTGTCGGTCAGCATCACCCGGGCCTCGTGCATACCGGAAGCGAGGCCACCGACGTCGACGACCAAATCCCAAGGCGCGGGGAAAGCAAACAAGGAGGCGTCGTCGAAGGTGGTTGCCGGGCCAGCGAAACCGGCCGGCCACACGATGGCCTTCACTGGGACGATGTTGGAAGCCGCGGCCGACACCGTAAGGGTGCCGTCGGCTGCCGAGTACGTGAGGTCGGCTTGGATGCCTGGCACCGGATCGCCGGGAAGCGGGACCGGCCAAACACATGCCGATGCCAGCATCGCAACGACCACGACAATCAGGCCGAACGCACGCTTGTGCAACATCTGGACCCCCACCTTTCACGGTACGCGGCAGGTGCGATCGGTCACAAGTCCTTGTGGTGCGCCGATGGATGCGGAATGCTCTGCCCCGGAGGGACCCCTTGACTGACACCGCGCCTACAGAATCGGCCCATCCGGAGAACACGCGACCACCGGTCGCCGACTGGACCACCGACTTCGACCACACCCACCCCGACTACGCGGCCTCGGCCCCCGAAATCTGGGATGACCTGCGGGGCGAATGCCCCGTCGCGCACTCCGAGCGGTTCGGAGGCACCTGGTTGCCGACGCGCCACGAGGACGTCGCAGCCATCGCCCACGACACCGAGCACTTCACCTCGCAAGGCGTCATCGTCACCGACTTTCGGCCTGACATTCCGCGACCGATGGGCTATGCCCCGCCGATCACGTCCGATCCTCCGTTCCACGCGATCGCTCGTCGGTTGTTGTTGCCGTTCTTCGCTCCCAAAGCGATCGCCCGCTGGGAGGAAGCCACCCGGGAAGTGTGCCGCGAGCTGCTCGACGAGATGCTGTCCGGTGAGGTGACCTCGGCCGACGCCGCAGCCGACTATGCCCAGCACATACCGGTGCGCGTCATCGCCGACATGTTGGGCCTTCCGCGTGAGGACGGTCCGATCTTTCGTGACTTCATCCGTCGCATCATCGAAACGCCGGGGCAGAACGGCGAGGTCATGTGGGAGGACACGCTCGACTACTACCTCGACAAGAAGGTGGCCGCTCGCCGCGAGAATCTGGGCGACGACCTGATCAGCTACCTGTGCCAAGCCGACATCGATGGCATGCCGCTTCAGGACGAGCACGTTCGCGGCACCATTGGCCTGTTGATCATCGCCGGTATCGACACCACGTGGTCGGCGATCGGTGCCAGCCTGTGGCACCTGGCGCAGAACCCCGATCATCACCAACGCCTGCGCGACGATCCCGAGGTGATGCCCTTCGCCGTCGAGGAGTTCCTCCGCTTCTATGCGCCGGTCACCATGGCCCGCCTCGTGGCCGAGGAGGTCGACATCGGCGGCGAGACGATGAAACCCGACGACTGGGTTCTGCTGTCCTTTCCGGCGGCGAATCGCGACCCCGAGTTCTTCGAGCAAGCCGACGAGTTCGTCATCGATCGAGCGCAGAATCGCCATAGTGCGTTCGGTCTCGGTATTCACCGCTGCATCGGCTCCAATCTGGCCCGCCTCGAGCTGCGCATCGCGCTGGAGGAATGGGTGGCCCGGGTGCCCGAGTTCTCACTGACCGATCCCGACACCGT
>RCMY010005951.1_pt1 | contig 10277 bp, 11 predicted proteins | sample 2041341 | NCBI WGS metagenome assembly RCMY01 (sample SAMN09708234, study PRJNA481090) | Marine sediment metagenome, whole genome shotgun sequencing project.
GAAACGCTGGCGAACGCATGCGACGAATCGTCGAGTCGAGCGTGGTCTACGAGGCGAGTACAGAGGTGCGGGTCACGATCAGCCTCGGTGGTGTGTCATTTCCCAACACCGATGTTGCTGACCTCGACGACATGATCCGCAAGGCCGACGCCGCGATGTACAGCGCAAAGAAGGCCGGTCGCAACCGGCTAACTCTCGTGGACGTCTGACGCTCCTAGCCCGGGTCAGTACAAGAACATCGGCTTGCCACCGACATGGCGAATATTGGGCCGGTATTCAGCAGCGTCGTACAACTCGTCAACGTCCACCCGTTTGACACCTTCGCCAGTCACCGAAATCGGAACGTTGGTGTAGGTACCGGAACGGAGAGCAACCATCCGGCCGGAGGATCCGTCGAGCACCAGGTCTGCGGCCATCATGGCGTAGTTGGTGGCAACCATCAGATCCAGGCTGTCGGGCCGACCGGATCGCATCAGGTAGGCAACCTCTTGGAGGATGATGCCTTCGCCTGTCTGCTTCTTGAGTAACTCACCAATGGTGCGGCCGATCCCGCCGAGTTTTCTGTGACCATAGGCGTCTTCTTCTCCGGACAGATGGAGATCTCCACCGGAAAGAGTGGCACCTTCGGACACCGTGATCATCGCGTAGTTCGATGGGTTGGCAGCCTTGTCCTTGAGGACGAGACCGGCAAGCCGCTCGATGTCGAATGGGATCTCAGAAATGAGCGCGCGGTCAACGCCGGCGAGGTGCGCCGTGATCAGGGATGTTTCGCCCGAGTAGCGTCCGAATAGTTCGACGACGGCAATGCGTTCATGAGATCCGGAACTGGTGCGGAGGTTGTGAATGAACTCGACGCCTCGGCTCACCGCCGTCGAGAAGCCGATGCAGTAGTCCGTGCCATGTACGTCGTTGTCCATTGTTTTCGGAATCGCAACGACTGGAACACCCTCTTGATGCATCCGCAACCCGTAGGACAACGTGTCGTCGCCACCGATTGGAAGGAGAGCGTCAATCTTCAGCGTTTGGAGCACTCGCAAAATATGCGGCGTGAGGTCATGGGGCCCATCTCCCTCCACTTGATCACGCAGGAAATCTGGAACATCGCCGTCGGGAACTCGACCGGGGTTGGTGCGAGAGGTGTGCAGGATAGTGCCGCCGCTCCGGTCGATTGTCCTCACGCTCATTCTGCTCAATGGCATGGTGTTCTCTTCAAGCGAGGCCGGGTCATCCGGATTGCAGTGCAGCAATCCGCCCCAGCCTCTTCGAATTCCTATGATCTCGTGGCCTGATTCCTCCACTCTGGTGACCGCCGCCTTGATGCAGGGGTTCAGGCCAGGCACATCACCTCCGCCAGTCAAAATCGCAGCTCTCATTTTGGCTCCTTACTCGGGGGATGACGTGGACGTCCATCATGGCATGCAATGCGTCGGGAGCGACAGGGACTGAGCAGGAAGTTTTCGGGTACTCCATGCGTTGGATGTCCAAGTCCCGTAGCGGCGCAAAGTCAGCTCCGCCGGACTCGACGAGTTGGTCGGCCACCGATCGGCACCCCATCCTCGCCCGGCTGGCTGATGTCCTGACGCACCTCTCCCGGGCTAGACGGCAGAGCGAAGGTCCCCAGGCTCTCCTGCCCACTGGAAAGGGTCAGGGTTCGAGGACAGATCCGTTCACCTCGACCACGACGCCATCGCGCACACAGACTCCAACGTTGTGGTCGTCGTCCCAGGAGACCTCGAAACCGAACTCGATCGTGGGTACCCCACCAAGGGCAATGACGGCTACATAGAACGGTGCCGGCAACTCGTCGACGACGGCGCCAGCGTCGGTTGCATGTTCAAGTAGCGCAGCCTCGATCGATGGACGCCACGTGTCAGCGCGATCCACGATTGTGGTTGCCATCGCCAGGCCCTCAGGATCCGGCCCGTTGCGTTTCCCCATGATCGAGAGCGGAACGGCGATGCCATCAGCCAGCGGAACCTGCCCGCACCAAGCCCCGCGTGAACGCGTGAGGCGGCCGAGGTCTGGGTCCTCCAGCGTGCGCTGGCCACGAAACATGTTCCCCAATCGGACGATCAGCGCACCGCCTGAGGGGCGACGATCGAACCCGGCAACCCGGTGGGGTCATGGTGTGAGTGCTCCGGCGAGACGGTGGAAGGAGGCATGGCTCTAGTCGACGACGACTTGTTGGACTGGATTGTCGGCGGTCCGGCGTTAGGGCATCTGCATGAGTGTGACCCGCGTTGCCGCGCCGGGAACAAACAAGCCTCCGGACTTGTCAATTAGACCGATGTACCCTTGGTCGGCCATCAGTTTTGCGTTGGCGTCATCAAGTTCTGTCCCTGTCTGGGCAGCGAATATCCACATGACGTCGAAGAAGCTACCGGCCGAGAGGTTGGTGAGCAGGCCGCTCATGCCCGTCACGCTGTGGACATATTCCAGTACCTCCATGCTCCAACCCAGGGCCTCGCCCAGGTGGCCGCCCACGATGGTCGACTGCGTGAGGGTTACCACTGGTGCCGGCTCGCCCTGTTCGCCGGCGAATCCCACTATCTGGCTCAGAGAGGTTGTGGCAGGCGAAGCCAACATGTCTCCCATCTTTGTCGCTTTGGCTTGGTAGGCCTTAGATGCGCTCAGCTTTTGCTGAAACTCCATTAGTTGGGCGTTGCCTTCCACCCTGGTGCTGATCCCAAAGGAACCGATCGGTGCGCCAGCGCTGACAACCCACGCGTAGGCGGCACTGCCGGTGGCCGCGGCCACCTCATCACGGAGTTGCGGGAGCATTGCGCCGAGGTCGGCACCCCTGCCCGGTTTGGCCTGAAGTGTTGCTGAATAGATATGCATTGCTGTTCCTTTCCAAAGTTTCTCGCGCGGTGCGATCACAGAGGAACTTCGCCCAGGCGGTTCGGCAACGATTCTCGTGTGGCTTTCGAACAGCCATCCCTGAGAAAGCCCAACGTAGACGCAATGTAAATTCGCCGCAATGGAACATTCCGGCCCCGATCTTGAAACTTGGGCGGCCGAAGTGCCCTCGAGGAGCAGGATCTGCTGACTAGTTCGGCGACACAGACGTGGATGCGCTGATCCGAGGATTCACCGTCACCGCCCGCACGACTTGATTTCCCAAGGGGGCCACCTGAGCGTTGGTGTTGGTAGATCTCGAAGCGGGCGCTGCCGTACGGGCTCTCGCCAGACTTGCGCGAGAACAGGGTGGGTGGTGTGCAGTGGGTGGATCTGAGCCTCGGGAACTACACTTCGGACTGCACCATCTGCCCATCATCGAGGAGTTGCTTTGACTGATTCGCCTGACGCCGCCACCGTGGCCGAGTCGCTTCGCCTGGAGGGTGATTTCTCACCTGACGAGTTCGCCGATGTGGTCGAACGATTCGGCAGCCTCGAGAATCGACTCCGATCGTTTCCGTCTGGCAGCGTGGTGCTGGTTCTGGCCATGAAGGAACGCGATCAAGCCAGCCAACGGACCACGCTGGAAGCTGATGTGATTGGACAGCCCCGACTTATGGCGACTTCGGTTGAGCTGGACCGGGATGCGGCGCTGCTCGAGGTTCGCGACGATCTCATCCGGCAGCTCACCGATCGTCAGAATCGAGGCGAACCTCGGCAGAATCGTCAGTTGCGGGAGAACGACCAGAGCTAGGCGACCCTTGTTGGGCCCTGTTGGGCCCTGTTGGTGCCCGCCACTTGCGCCTCGGGACCTGCGGGTTGTCGGGGGACCACGTGGTCCCGAACATCGTTCCAGGCAACCACTACGTCCCGAGTTGGTGAAGGCCGGCCTACCGCGTGTCGCGAGAAGCAAGCGCCAGATCTCCATATCGGGGTTATGAACAACTTGACTATGTAGTCAGATCGACTATATGGTGGGCCTATGGAGATGGAAGCGGGCAGTGTTGGTCTGGTGGTGGGGAAGTTCAATCCGCCGCATCTCGGACACCTGTATCTCATCGAGCAGGGTGCCGCCCAAGTGGAAACGCTGTTCGTGCTGCTGTGTGACCGAGTCGACCAATCGATCGCTGTAGAGCGAAGGCGAGCCTGGCTCCAGGATGCGGTGCCGCAGAACGTGACGATCCTCGTTACGCCAGACGATCTGCCCGCGACGAATGAGCCGTGGGCTCAGCGAGCGCTGGAGATTCTTCCTGAGCGTCCTGATGTTGCTTTCACGTCGGAGGAGTGGGGCCCGGGTTGGGCGGAGTCCATGGGTGCCCGTCATGTGATGGTTGATCGTGGCCGACTGTCGTTTCCGATCTCGGGTACGGCGCTACGAGCTGATCTGCGTGACCATTTCGACTGGCTGCTGCCGGCTGCGCGTGCCGAGCTTGCTCGACGCGTTGTTTTGGTCGGTGCAGAGTCGACGGGCAAGTCCACGCTTGCAGAGGCGTTGGCACAGGCGCTCGGGACTGTGTGGGTCCCTGAGCATGGCCGCCGGTACTGGGAGGGCCGACGCCATTTGGTCGATCAGTCGTGGACTACTGAGGAGTTCCAGCGCATCGCTATTGCTCAACGCCAGCTCGAAGAGGACCTGGCACGGAGGGCTTGTGGCGGTGTCGTGATCGCTGACACGGACGCACAAGTCACTGCGGTTTGGCACGAGCGGTACCTCGGGGCGGCAGATGAGGAGCTTGACACCCTCGCAGCGGACACGTCCCCGGATATGTACCTCGTGTGCTCTCCGGACTTCGAGTGGGTGCAGGACGGCACCAGAGAGTCCCAAACGAACCGACAGGCGATGCACCAATCGATTTTGCGCCGGGCCGAGGCGAGTGGAGCTGACGTGGCCGTCCTCTCCGGTTCGCACGACGTTCGCCTCTGCGTTGCGCTCGACCGTATCGAGTCGTTGACCAACTTCCCCGTACTGATATGAAAGTGATTCGATGACCGCGGTATTGACTGAATCCAATGTGACAGGTCCCGGAGCGGCGCCGTGGTTTGGACGCCGCTGGGAGCATCGTCACGCTGCGGTGGCAGCGGCCGGGTCGCTTGTGGCCTGCTGGCTGTATTGGCTCGGTACAAGTCTTTGGGCACCCGAGGTTGTACCAGGCATGGTTGAGTTCGCAGGCACGGCCACGTCGTTGTGGTCGGTGTGGATCACCCAGCGAAGGAACGTACTCGCTCTACCGGTGGGGATCATCTCCGTTGTGTTGATGGGATGGTTCTTCCGGGACATCGGACTCGTCGGTCAGACGTGGCTGCACTGGGGCTTCTACCTGCCGGTGCAGTTCTGGGCATGGTCGCAATGGACCCGCGGCGGCGAGGACCAAACCGAACTCACCGTCACCAGACTCACAACCCCAGCGAGAGCGGGCGTACTCGGCGCAGGAATCTTGGCCACGATGACCCTCGGATGGGTGCTCGACGCGGGATGGGAGGACGCGCTGTACACCTACTGGGACGCTTCGATCGTCGCTGCGTCGGTTGTAGCGATGGTCCTGTTGTCACGCAAGAAAGTTGAGTCGTGGTGGTTGTGGATTCTTCCCGTCAACGTCTCGGCGATCGGCCTGTATCTCTCCACGGGGGCCTATATGTTCGCTGCGCTCTATGTCCTGTTTCTTTTAATGGCGTTCGTCGGATTGGCGAAGTGGATGCGAGCAGAAGCCGAGGGTGTGGCGTGACTAGCAACCGGTACGACCCGCATACCTTTCCTCCGTTCGCTGTCACCGTAGACATCGTGGTCCTGACCGTTGACGACGCGTTGTCGGTACTTCTCGTTGAAAGGGGAGCGGACCCTTTCGCCGGTGCGCTGGCTCTGCCTGGCGGGTTCGTGTTGCCGGACGAGTCGGTGGCCGATGCGGCCCGCCGGGAGATGGTGGAAGAAACGGGCGTTGCCGAGGCAGACCTGGAGGGTGTGCATCTGGAGCAGCTCGCCACGTTCGGTGAACCCCACCGGGATCCCAGGATGCGGGTGGTCTCCACGGCCTATCTTGCGTTGTCGCCCGTCAAGCCTGAACCGATCCCAGGCACCGATGCTGCCGCTGCTCATTGGGTTCCCGTCCAGGAGGCGCTCGCTGGAAACCTTGCCTTCGACCATGCGGAGATCCTTACAGCTGGTGTGGAGCGAGCCCGGGCAAAGTTGGAGTACACGACGCTGGCCACCTCACTGGCAGGCCCAGAGTTCACGCTGGGTGAATTGCAGCACGTCTATGAGGCCACCTGGGGGTGCAGTCTCGAGAGGGCAAACTTCCGACGAAAGGTGCTCGCAACCCGAGGTTTCGTGGCAAAGACCCGTCGACGGCGTGTGGGGGAGGCCGGTGGTGCCCCGGCCGCTGTGTACCGGCCGGGGGGCGGCGAGCTACTGGTGCCTCCGATGATGAGACCGAAGCCGTGACGCCGCAGAGAAGTGCTGTAGGCGCTCACGATGACGAGACGGTTCAGGCTGATCTGCCCGTGCGCTCGCAATGTTTGCACCCTGCCGAACTGCTCACAGTTCCATGCCTTCAGCTCTCCGGAAGTGAAGCGAAATCCTTCTTCGCCGTGAGATACCATCGCATACCTGAAATCGGTCGCTTCCACCGGCCCTTCATCTCGTCCCGTGCTGGACCGTGAGCGGTGTCGCCGTTGGCGACCATCGCCTTGAGATGCTTGTCCTGAGCCTTTATAACTTCGTCAGCGGTTTTGCCGCGATGCTCGTGACCGCAGGGGCCTCCGAGTTGCTTGCAGGTCATGGTCTTCATGTATCTAACTTCCTTGTCTACGACGGCGCATAGTTCGGTCAACAGTGACTCGGCGACTCAGCGACTTGGCGACTCAGCGATCGGCGGCGCGATCGCTGTACGCCTCGAGGAGGCGAGGACCGTCGAGGTCTCGAATGAAGGGCAGGGGGTCGATCCCTTCGGTGATGATGAAGTCTGTGACCGCCCTAATGACAGTCGCTACTAGATCGGCAGGGTCCCACGGTTTCGCTATGTAGTGATCGAGGTCAGCCTGGTTTACAGCACGGATCGTGTCGGCGTGATCAGCTTGGCCCGTGACGAGCACCTTGCGCGTAGCGGCGGTCTCAGGCGACATATTGAGCTCGACGAGAAAATCGACGCCGGTGGTGCCGGGAAGGCGGTGGTCGGCGAGCACCAGGGCGAGCTGATCGCCATCGGCGGCGATGTCATCGAGTGCGGCGCGAGCGTCGGTGACATCGTCGGCGGTCTCGAGCCGCAGTGTTTCGGTTAGCGACTCGAGATCGCGTCGGAGAGCGTCGCGCACCTCGGCTTCGTCCTCGACGATGAGTACGGCGAGTCGTTTCATGCCCTTACCTCTTTAGGTTTGGTCGTTTCGTGGATAGGTAGCACGACGGTCGCCACGGTGCCGCCGCTGTCCGGGTTGCTGGTGAGATCGATCGTGCCGCGATGCGCCTCGGTTATCTGGCGGCAGATGGACAGTCCCAGCCCCGACCCAAACCTGACGTTCCCGTGTTTGGTGGTGAAGTGCGGATCGAACAGCTGGTGGCGGGTGGCGGCATCGATGCCCGGTCCGTCGTCGGTGACCCGCACCCGCACATGGCTTGGGTCGGGTGCGTCCACATGGACCTGGAGATGACCACCAGGTCCGGCCGCGTCGAGTGCATTCGAGATGAGGTTGGTCCACAGTTGCTGTAGTTGTCCTGGCCTCACCGCTGCCGACGGGACCGGCTCATACGTTCGCTCTACCGTTGCAGTGTTGAGGCGATGGCCGAGAAGTCGGAGGGCGTCCTCGACGGTTTCGGTGATGTCGATGTCAGCCACGATCGGGCTCTCCTCGCCGCCTCGCAGGTACGCCCGCAGGCTCTGCACGAGATCGGAGATGCGAGCTGATGCCGTCGTGATATTCCGCAGTTCGGTGCCGAGCTGGTGGGCGGCGGTCAGCCGATCGATCGAGGCGCTGGAGCCTGCCAAGGCTTCGGCTTCGTCCGGATTGGTTACACCGGCACCCACGAGGCGCTCCGCTAGCGATCGATTACCTAGGCGCTCACCGATCGCCCGCCGGGCTGCCCGGAGGTCGGCGGATGCAACAGCGTCAGCGCCACGCGCCCGGTCGACTCGGTCCAAGATCTCTTTGTCATCCAGAAGGTCTTCGACGTCAGTGCCCAAATGCTCCGCAGCCCGGATGAGGGCAGCCGTCGGGTTGTTGAGCTCGTGGGCGATACCGGCGGCGAGCTCGCCGAGCGTGGCCATCCGAGCCTGCTGAATCAACTTGGCCTGAGCTTCCTCCAGGGCGACGAGTGCCTCGGCGAGCTGGTCACGTTCGGTCTCTAGCGATGCATTGAGTACGTCGATTCGGACCTGCAAGTCGTCTGCGTCGCGGAGGCGGTTTGCGAGGGTATTGACAAGCGTCCGGGTCAGGAGTGGACCGACATCAGACTCCGCGGCCACCGCGTGAGCGAGCTGGCCAAGGGTGAGCGGCAGAGCACGGACCTCGGTGACCGCGCGCACCTCCAGAAAGGCACGTTGCTGTGTCGCCAGGGAGAGCAGCCCGACGATTGGACCGGTGCCGTCATAGTGGACGGTTCGGATGCCGGCATCGGTGTGCCGTCGCAACTCGACCTTGCCGTCGAGGATCACGTAGATCCCGCCCACATCGGCACCTTGCTCGAGCAAGACGGATCCCGGGCTTAGGCGAAGGCGTGGCGGATGGCCGAGAACTTGATCGAGGGCGGCTACCAGCCGATCGACCACCTGGTCGGGGCCGAGTCGGGGTTCGAGGAGCACATGGCGGGAGTCGTCGTTGCCGGATCCGGGGGCGGCTTTGCGCTGGTCGATGCGATGCTGGGCCCGTGTCCGATCGTCGGCCTCGATCAGGTCGCCATATGCGTTGAGCCCGTCGGGGTCGTGTTCGACGTAGTAGGTGGAGAGCTGAGCACGCAGTTGTTCGCGCAGCCCAAAGCGGGACCAGGGGCGAGTCAACATGCCGTGAACTGCGCCCCGGGAGAGGGCGGCGTCGACATTGCTGAGCGACGTGGCCTGGGTGACCAGTACCCGCCGCGTGCGGGAGAGTACGGGGTCGACATGCATGGCCAGGGCAAACTCGGCTCCTGTCATGCCAGGCAAGGTGCGCTCAACGAACGCCACCGGCAAGCTGCAGCCGTCGGCGACAATCTTATGGGCGACGGAAAGCCCTTCTTCCCCCGAAGGTACACCGACAATCTCCGCCGACTCGCCAACGAGATTGATCAGGTCGTCGATCATGGTCGTTCGGAGGTCGTCGTCATACTCGACTACGATCATGTTGCTTGCTCCACCCTCATCGACGCCACCGAGTCCGACTATTTTTAAACCTTGAGCTGCTTTGATAAGACTTGATACTTTTGAACTTGCTTCGTCATTCATCGTCAAGTATTTGCCAACTAATTTAGTTGCATCTTCTTGGTTGCGTTTCTGGGCACGAATTGCCTCGCCACGGCTGACGCTACGAGCCTGTGCAGTTGTTTTCGGACGCGGCTTAGACTCAATACCTGGTTTTCTTTTTTGACCGTTATTGTTGCCTCTTGGGCCGCCTTTTCCTCTGCCTTGTGATCTACCTTGTGACTTCGCACCAGCGTTATTAGTTTTATTATTGTTGCTTGATCTTTGTCCCGTAGGCTTCTGATCTGTATTGTTATTTTCGCTCATTATTTTTCCTTTTCTATATTTAGTAATTTTTATGAGTTTTCGTTAATGAAGAAACCGATGTTGTTTTTCACCTATGATTTATGTTTGTACGAAACGCATCGAGGAGTTTACCAAAGTGTTCGAAAAGCGGCGCCTGGAAAAGTTTGTACGACTTTCGATGAATTGTTAGATGCAATTTACTTACTTACAGATTTACCTGCAAATGAAGCATCTGATCGTTTAATGAAAGTTGGTTTGCCTCATGGCATATTAGATGAATTATTCCCTAAATTCCCATCTAGTGATGTGGAATCAGAAGTTAAAGAGATTTTTGAAGATTTAAATTTATCTATGGATATTCTTGATAGAAAATCTTATGAATTATCTGGAGGTCAAAAGGTTCGGGTAATGTTAGCTTTACAATTAATTAGTAAACCTGAAATATTATTACTTGATGAACCATTTGGGGATTTAGATCCAATTACTTTACGTACAGTTACTAATAGTTTAAAAACTTTAGCAAAACGTTTAAAATTCTCAGTAGTTATGGTTTCACATAATACTGATTTTGTTAAAGAGTTTGCAAACAGAGCAGTCTTTATGGATGATGGGAAATTATTAGATGATGGAAAACCTGATAAATTAGTGGATGATTTTATTAAGTATTGTCATGCTGATTATTTAATGTAAAAATTACTGAGGATTTTTTTATGT
>RCMY010005952.1_pt1 | contig 10277 bp, 11 predicted proteins | sample 2041341 | NCBI WGS metagenome assembly RCMY01 (sample SAMN09708234, study PRJNA481090) | Marine sediment metagenome, whole genome shotgun sequencing project.
CCCAGGCTCTTTAGCAATGCCGCGCGTTCAATGGTCGCTTTCATAAACCGTCCTTCTTGTTCCCAATCAACCGTGAAAATAGCTGTGCGAATGACTCCGCACGGGTTCACGGATAGTTACCCGCTTCATTAACAATAATGTGCCGCAGGGCAAGCCTGATCGCCGCCCGATGTCCGATAATGCCGTGAAAAACTGTGGAAAAAACTAGTGAGGTGGGTAAAGCCTCAGTTTCAGCGGATGGTTTTGGCCATTTCGGAACAGGATAGAGTAGATATGAGCGGCATCAACACCAACGGCAAACGCCTGTTTATCGCACGGCATGGCGAAACAATTTTCAATCTCGCTGGCCGTATACAGGGTGAGCATGTCCACACGCCGCTGACCCGTGCCGGCTTTGCTCAGGCCGATGCAATGGGCCGGGCACTCGCGTCGCATCTGGCGCCAGATATTCCGGCGCTGGACCTCATCGCGTCGGATACCGACCGGGCGCTGCAAACCCTGTCGGTGGTTGCCGAACATGTCGGTGCCGACTGGCATCAGACGCGCAGCGACGCGCGGTTGCGCGAAATCGATATGGGTGAATGGGGCGGGGTTATGTATCGCGATCTCGATGGCAAGCTGGAGATCGACCACGACGAGCGGCTGTTCGTCACGGTTGCGCCCGGCGGTGAGGATTATCGCGACATCGAAAAAAGATTGCTGCACTGGTTGGAAGAGCAAAATTTCACGCAGGACGCGGTGCTGATCAGCCACGGCATGACCAGTCGGGTTTTGCGCGGCTTGCTTGTCGGTGCCGATGCCCATCCGCGCTTTGGCGCACCGATTGCCGAGGGGCTGCCACAGGGCTCGATCGTTCAGATCTGCGATGGCCAAGAGGATATTATCCATGTTGGCGGCGGGGAAGGGGAGAAGGCTTGAAAAAGCGGCTTGTTCTGCTGGGACTAGCTCTGTCCGCGATTTCGACCCCGGTGGTGGCCAAGGACTCTCTCGGCATATTCAACAGCTGGGGGGCATTCCGCGACGCCGAAATTCCGCGTTGCTATGCGATCGCGGAATCGGAAGACATTCACGGCAAGGCCGAGCGCAAATCTTTTGCCAGCGTCGGATTCTGGCCCAATCGAAAGATCCGGCGGCAATTTCACGTTCGCCTGAGCCGTGACCGGTCGTCAAATAGCCGGGTGATCGTCAGTATCGCCGGAAGGCGATTCCAGCTTACCGCTAACCGCTCTGATGGCTGGTCTCAGGACAAGCGCATGGACGCCGCGATAATCGCGGCCATCCGTTCATCAACCAGCATGACCGTGGAAAGCGTCGGTCGCGACGGCAAGTCGATCGTTGATGCCTACAGGTTGCGCGGGGCGGCAACCGCAATTGATGCAGCATCGCTCGGTTGTTCGCGGTTGCGGTAGATTTTACTGAAAACAGGCACTATATGCCCAGCCATGCAGATACCCGGCCATATTGATCCCGTTCCCTTGCCCGCCAAGGTCACCCCGCGTGCCGACGGCAAAGTCGACCTCATAGGGCTCAGCGTTTCGCAGATTCGCGACGTGCTGATCGTTGCCGGGCTTGAAGAGAAGCAGGGGAAACTGCGCTCCAAGCAGCTGTTCCACTGGATGTACCATCGCGGGATCAATGATTTCGGGCTAATGACCGATATGAGCAAGAGCCTGCGGCCGTGGCTGGCAGAGCGTTTCGTGATAGGGCGTCCGGAAATCGTCGAAGCGCATCTGTCGGAAGACGGTACCCGCAAATGGTTGCTGCGCTCGGCAGATAGCCAAGATTATGAAATGGTCTTCATTCCCGATGAAGATCGCGGAACTTTGTGTATTTCCAGTCAGGTTGGCTGCACACTCAATTGCCGTTTCTGCCATACCGGCACCATGCGGCTGGTGCGCAATCTGACCCCTGGCGAAATTGTCGGTCAGGTTATGCTCGCCCGTGATGCGCTTGGTGAATGGCCGAAAGGCGTGATGGATTTTGCCGAGGAAGGTGAAGCGGAGAATACCAAGGAATATAATCAGGCTTATAAGTCGGATGGCCGGTTGCTGACCAATATCGTGCTGATGGGCATGGGTGAGCCATTGTATAATTTCGAAAATGTCCGCGATGCGATGAAGATCGTGATGGATGGTGACGGCCTCGCGCTTTCACGTCGCCGGATCACGCTCTCGACCAGCGGTGTTGTACCGATGATCGCTCGGGCAGGAGCGGAGATTAACGTCAATCTTGCAATATCGCTGCACGCAGTGAACAAGGAAACCAGAGACGAGATCGTTCCGCTGAACCGCAAATATTCGATCGAGGAACTGCTTCAGGCCTGCGCCGATTATCCGGGCGCCAACAATGCACGGCGGATTACGTTTGAATATGTGATGCTGAAGGACAAGAATGACAGCGATCAGGATGCTCGCGAATTGGTCAACCTGCTGCGCAACTATGATTTGCCAGCCAAGGTCAACCTGATCCCGTTCAATCCATGGCCGGGTTCGGACTATGAATGTTCCAGTCCGGAACGGATCAAATCATTCTCGAAGATTATTTTTGATGCCGGTATCAGCGCGCCGATCCGGACCCCGCGCGGGCGGGATATCATGGCCGCTTGCGGGCAGCTCAAATCGGCTAGCGAAAAGAAAAGTCGTGCAGAACTGGACCGACTGGCGGAAGAGAAGCAGGCCGCTCTAGGCTAAGCCACCGCGATTACGTCTATCTCGACCATCAATTCCGGCAATGCCAAGGCCTTGACTTCAACGGTAGTGTCAGCTGGATAGGGCGGAGCGAAATATTTTTTTCTCGCTGCGACAATTTTCGGGAAATTTGCCATGTCGGTCAGGTAGATCGTCACTTTGACGATCTGGTCCCGACTGCTGCCTGCCGCGCGAATGACACGATCGATATTGGTGAAAATCTGCTGCAATTGGGCATCAAAATCATCGACCCCCACGATTTGACCTTGCTCGTCAATCGCTGCCTGGCCGGAAAGGAACAGCAAGTCGCCTACCTGCCATGCCGGTGATATGGCGTAAGCGGCAAGCGGGTCAGGGTGTAGTTTGATAACCTGTTTATAAGCGCCCATAATATCCAGTCCCTCCAAATATGACTTCATATTCTTAAGAATAATGAACAATTTTGGAAGCAATAAAAAAGGGGCGCGCATTTCTGCCCGCCCCGTATATTCTTTTCTAGTGCTTATCGCTTAGAAGCGGAAGCCAACGCCGCCAACAACCTGGTTGCGCGAGACGCCTGCTTCATAATTGCTGTAACGATATTCACCGCGCACGAATGCGTTGTCGCTCAGCTTATATTCGATACCAGCGCCAACACGGACACCGTCAGCGTTGCCGGCAACGCCACCAAAGCCGGCTCCGGAAGCGGTATAGCGTGCATTGGTATAGCCAGCTTTCGCATAGAGCAGTGCGCTATCGCCTACGACGAAGCCCAAACGAGCGCCCGCATAAAGGTCACGGCTTGCATCGACGCTCGCGCCGCCGCCGGAGAGTTCGCCGGTCGATTCGGTGATTTCAGCTTCAACACCATAAACCATGTTGTTGGACTGAATGTCGTAGCCGAGCGATGCGCCATATAGAAAACCGTCTGCATTGTCAGAACTACCAGCGCCGCCGATACCGAAGTCGGTATTGTCATATCCAGCGATTGCGGTGCCTTTTACGCCAGAAAAATCACCAACTTCTTGAGCTAGTACGGGGGATGCAAGCGCAGATGCTGCAATAGCTGCTGCTATTGTTACATTTTTCATTTCTATTAATCCTTGGTTTTTATTATTAAATGACCGTGACTTCGTTTTAACTTCGATATTATCGTTCGCGGTCAATGATGCATATAAGTTTACAAATATGAATGACAACTGCACGCGGCCATTAAAACAGACTGCAATGGTATTTATCCAGCTGTGTTGCTCATGCGCCACAGTCAAAGTTTAACGATCTGCTTGGCAAGGACGAACCAGCGGCTAGAGTGCAATCATGCCGAAGGACACCATCATATCCAACCAACCCCGCCATCGCATGGCCACCCGGCTGTGGCATTGGACCAATGCGCTTTGTGTGATTGTGCTCTTGATGAGTGGTCTTACCATATTCAACGCTCATCCCCGGCTCTATTGGGGCGAATATGGTGCGAATGATGACTATGCGTGGATGGCAGTGGGGTCTTCGCAAACTATGGGCTATCTGCGCTTGGGCGAGCTCCGGATCGAGACCACCGGTGTGCTAGGAAACTGGCAAGATAGTCAGGGCAAGACCCAGAAATGGGCCTTTCCGGGCTGGGCCACCATTCCTTCGACTTATAGTCTGGCAGATGGTCGGCGTTGGCATTTCTTTTTCGCCTGGATATTCAGCCTTGGCTTGGCGCTGTTCATGGTCGCATCGTTGTGGAATCGGCATGTTCAGCAGGATCTGCATATGCGTCGCAAGGAATGGCGACCATCGAACATCTGGCGCTCGTTTCGCAACCATCTTAACCTCCGTGCAATCCGACAATCGGCGGGAGAAGGTTATAACAGCATTCAAAAGCTGAGCTATATTGGCGTAACCTTCATCCTGCTGCCGTTGATGATCTTCACCGGCCTGGCGATGTCCCCCGCGATGGATGCCAATTGGCCCTTTCTGACCGAGATTTTGGGTGGTCGCCAGTCGGCCCGCTCGCTCCATTTCATCGCGGCATTTCTGTTGGTACTATTCTTTATCGTCCACATAATCATGGTCATGCTTTCCGGTCCGTTTCGGGAAACCAGGTCTATGATTTCAGGCGGGAAACGGGAGGGGATCCCAGAATGACGATCATCACCCGCCGAAAACTGATCACCAGCGCGACAATCGGCGCAGGGATTCTGCTGTCCGGTTGCGATGCCTTGAACCGAAATCCTGCTTTCCAGAATATTTTGGCGAGCGCTGAATCGGCTAATTTTACCGTCCAGCGTGCGCTCGGCGACCGGATGAAGCTTGCCAGAGAATATGAGGTTGCTGATCTTTCTCCCAAATTCCGGGCCAATGGCACTCGTGCTCCCCGAGGCGCGGAATATAACGCAAGCGCGGCTCAAGGCTTTGCCGATTGGCGGCTCCGGCTAACCGGTTTGTTCGACAAGCCCCAGCAATTCAGTCTGGACGCGATACGGTCTCTGCCACAGCGAACCCAGATCACCCGGCATGATTGCGTCGAGGGCTGGAGCGCGATCGGGCAGTGGTCCGGCGTCCCTCTGAAAATCTTGCTCGATCTCGCGCAACTGAAAAATAGTGCACGGTTTCTGGTTTTTCATTGTGCTGACCGTCTAGGCGGAAGGCCTTATTATGAGAGCATCGACTTGCTGGATGGTTTTCATCCGCAGACGATTCTGGCTCATCGTCTGAACGGGCAGCCGTTGCCGATGGAAAACGGTGCGCCATTGCGGCTCAGGGTCGAGAGGCAACTTGGCTATAAACACGCCAAATATGTGACCGGAATAGAAGCCGTGGCATCATTGGCAGGCATTGGCGAGGGCAAGGGGGGCTATTGGCAGGACGTTGCCAATTATGAATGGTATGCGGGAATCTGATTTTTTCAGGGTTGTTGCGTTTTTCAGGAGTGAGTGAATGTCGATTATTGGACGGTTTTTGCATAATGTAGTTGAAAAAGGATCGATACGGGTCACTCATCCCGATGGAACGAGCGAAGCCTATGGAACGCCAACCGTCGGTTATCCTGATATCGGTATCCGGCTAGCTGACAAGAATGTGGTGCGGCAGATCCTGCTCGACCCACGACTGGGTGCGGCCGAGACGTTCATGGACGGGCGATTGATTGTCGAGCAGGGCGATATCATGGAACTTGTGCAGCTTCTGCGGGCCAATAAGCCGTTTGAACGCGGCGGTAAGCTGAAAGACCCGAGTGCCTTCAAGAAATTTCGCGACCATGTAGCGGGTAGCCTCGACCGGATAAATTTTCTCGGCCGGTCGAAAAGCAACGTCGCGCATCATTATGATGTCGGCAATGATCTGTATGATCTGTTTCTGGACGAGGATCTGCAATATAGCTGCGCATATTGGGATTTCGATCGGCGTGGACCGGAGATGACTCTCGAACAGGCCCAGGCCGACAAGAAGGCGCATATTGCGGCAAAGCTGGATTTGAAGCCCGGACAGCGGGTGCTCGACATCGGTTGCGGCTGGGGAGGCATGGCACTTTATCTGCATCGCACGACCGGTGTCGAGGTGCTGGGCATTACCCTCAGTGAAGAGCAGCTCAAAAAAGCGCGAGAACGGGCCGAGAAGGAAGGCGTCGCCGACAAGGTAAAGTTCGAACTAATCGACTATCGTGACCTTGCTGCGCGCGATCCCGGCGTTTTTGACCGGATTGTTTCGGTCGGAATGTTCGAACATGTCGGCACGCCCCAGTTCAGGACATTTTTCCGCTGCTGCGCCAATTTGATGACCGATGACGGGGTAATGTTGATGCACACGATCGGCCGGATGGGTGGCCCTGGTACAACCGACGCCTTCACCCGCAAATATATCTTCCCGGGAGGATATATTCCCGCGCTGAGCGAAACGCTGGAGGCTAGTGAGCCATATCGGCTGATCGCAACCGATGTCGAAAACCTTCGCCTCCATTACGCCTTCACCTTGCGCGAATGGTACAAGCGGACGGTGGACAACCGGCAAAAGATCGTCGCGCTCTACGACGAGCGTTTCTACCGGATGTGGATATTCTATCTGGCTGGCGCGACGGCCGCGTTTGAGTCCGGCGGCATGTGCAATTATCAAATCCAGTTCAGCCGTAACCGTCGGAGCTTGCCAATCACGCGCGACTACATCGCAGAGGCAGAGAAGAATTTGTCGGCCTAGTTAGTTCGGTGTTTCGGATTATTCCGGATAGCGCTCGTTCATCAAATCCCAGTTGTTGCGGATAAGCTGTTCGAGCACGTTCATATCCACTTGCTCGAGCCGGTTGATATAAAGGCAGGATTTTCCGATGCTGTGCTTGCCAAGGAGTCCGAATAGCCGGTCTTGCTCCGCCTGCGCTTTGGGCGTGCAATAAGCCCCCATCAAATAAAGCGACAGCTTTGCCTTGCGCGGCGAGAATCCGGTCCGGCACGAACTTCCCTCGCGTCCGCTGTCATATTTATAATCATAGCTGCCGAAGCCGATGATGCTTTGGCCCCACATTCTGGGTTCTTCGCCCGTGATTTTACGAAACAGATCAATCAGTTGATGCGCTTCCGCCTTTCGGTGCTCCGATTCGGCACTCTCGATAAAAGCAGCGACATCGGCATCGGTCGGTTTGGTTATCAATTCTGCTTTTGCCATAAGTCTCTCCTCACGGTCTCGACATATCATATTGCGCCACAAATTGGAGCCTGTTAGGCGGCCAGTCTGATCTAGCCTTCATTCATGGAAAGACGATATAATGAGCGATTCCGTTAAGCGTGTGGTTTTGGCCTTTTCCGGTGGCCTCGATACCAGCGTCATTCTGAAATGGTTGCAGCAGGAATATCAGTGCGAGGTCGTAACCTTCACAGCTGATCTGGGGCAGGGTGAAGAATTGGGGCCTGCGCGCCGTGTTGCCGAAACGCTTGGTGTCAAACCGGAACATATTTTTATCGACGATCTCCGCGAAGAATTCGTCAAGGATTTCATCTTTCCGATGATGCGCGCCAATGCGTTGTACGAGGGGCTTTATCTGCTAGGCACGTCGATTGCTCGCCCGCTGATTGCCAAGCGCCAGATCGAGATCGCCAAGCTGACCAGCGCCGACGCCGTGGCTCATGGCGCCACCGGCAAAGGCAATGACCAGATCCGTTTCGAGCTCGGCTATTATGGCCTTGATCCCGACGTGAAAGTAATCGCTCCCTGGCGGGAATGGGACCTGACCAGCAGGACCCGGCTGATTGAATTTGCAGAGAAGCACCAGATTCCGATTCCCAAGGACAAGCGCGGAGAATCGCCATTTTCCTGCGATGCCAATATGCTTCACACGTCTTCCGAAGGCAAAGTGCTCGAAGACCCGTGGGAAGAAGTTCCCGACTATGTCTATTCGCGGACCAATAATCCTGAGGATGCTCCCGACAAGCCAGAATATATCACCGTCGATTTCGAGCGTGGTGATGGCGTGGCGATCAATGGCGAGGGTATGAGCCCTGCTACCTTGCTTGAGAAGCTCAACGATTATGGTCGTGAACATGGTATCGGGCGGCTGGATCTTGTCGAGAACCGCTATATCGGTATGAAATCGCGCGGCATGTATGAAACGCCGGGCGGAACCATCTATCACGCAGCCCATCGCGGTATCGAGCAGCTGACACTGGATCGCGGCGCGGCTCATCTGAAGGATGAGCTGGCACCGCGCTATGCCGAGTTGGTCTACAACGGCTTCTGGTTCTCGCCGGAACGCGAGATGCTCCAGGCTGCGATTGACCATAGCCAGGCACGGGTCAACGGCACGGTGCGGCTGAAGCTCTACAAGGGGTCGGTCGATGTGGTCGGGCGGAAATCCAAGGACAGTCTCTACAGCGAAAAAGTCGTGACATTTGAAGATGACGCGGGCGCTTATGACCAGAAAGATGCCGAAGGCTTCATCAAACTCAACGCGTTGCGGTTGAAATTGCTCGGCAAGCGCAATGGCTAATATCTCTAGTGTTCCGCGCTTGTCGCGGGGTTTCGGTGGCAAGGGATGATATGTCTCGCTACCATCGTAATAACTGCGGGGCATAGTCTGTGCTGATTCCGCTGCTTCTGCTCCTAGCCGGATTTATCGTGCTCATAGTCGGCGGCGAACTGCTTGTGCGCGGCGCAGTCCGCGTTGCCGAGAGGGCAGGGATGTCCGAGCTTTTGATCGGTTTGACCATAGTCGGTTTCGGAACGTCGGCGCCGGAGCTGGTGGCCAGCGTCGAGGCGGCTCTCGCCGGATCGCCCGGCATCGCCTGGGGGAATATAGTCGGTTCCAACCTTGCGAACAGTCTGCTCATTCTCGGTACCGCATCCCTGATTCTACCCGTCGTAGTGCCCAGAGGTCCATTGTGGCGCGATGGCGGGCTGGCATTGGCTGCGACTATTGTTTTGTGGCTGGTCGCCAGCACAACCGGTATCACGGTTGCCATTGGTAGCGCGTTTCTGGTGCTTTTGGTGGCATATTTGGGCTACGCATATTGGGCGGAACAGACGCAGCCAGCCGGGGCAACGGCACTGCATGAAAAAGCTGAAGCTCTGGAAGTTTCAGACACGCATCTGCACGATGCGCAACCGCTATGGCGATCGATTTTGGTACTCGTTTTCGGGATCGTCCTGATTGTGATGGGCGGCCGGTGGCTGGTCGAGGGTGCGATTGATCTTGCGCGGCTGGTGGGCATGAGCGAGGCGGTTATAGGTTTGACCGTCATCGCAATCGGCACTTCATTACCGGAACTCGTAACCTCGGTGATTGCCGCCTACAAGGGAGCGAGTGCGGTTGCTTTGGGCAATGTTCTAGGGTCCAATATCTTCAATCTGCTGTTGATTGGCGGTGTCACTGCAGTGATTGCACCCGGTACTATTCCGGACGAAATCTCCAACTTCGGTCTCCCGGTCCTGATCGCGGCGTCAGCCCTGCTTCTTATATTTGCCGCGACCGGGCGAAAGATAACGCGCTGGGAAGGCGGAATATTGCTTCTGATCTATCTGATCCTGCTGACCTATAATGTCGTCGCCGTTTGAATCAGGCGTTGCAATTTCGAGAATCTGTCTCTAAGTAGACGTCATCCCAACATTGTGAGATTTGAAGGGGCTGGCGCCAGACGGGGCCGGCAGCCAACGCTTTGCATTTGGAAATGGAATTTATTTGACTGATGTAGCGACACTGACAAACCTGATTAAGCCGGAAGCAGATGCTTTGGGCTTTGATCTGGTGCGGGTGGAGTTCGTGTCCGGAGCGGAAGAACCCACGCTGCAGATCATGGCCGAGCGTCCGGAAACCGGACAGCTGGGGATCGACGACTGTGCTGCCTTGTCGCGGCGTATTTCGGCAATATTCGATGCTTTGGAAGAAGAAGGCCGCGACCCGATTGAACATGCCTATCGTCTGGAAGTCAGCTCCCCCGGTATCGACCGGCCGTTGACCCGGATAAAAGATTATGAAAACTGGTCCGGCTATGAAGCGCGGATCAATCTGACCGAGGCAGTAGCTGGCAAGAAACAGCTTCGCGGCCTGCTCGAAGGCATTGAAGGCGACATAATAAAGATTGACGATCGCGAGACGGGAAGTCAGGAGACGCCCCTGACGAATGTCCATAGCGCGAAATTGATTCTGAC
>RCMY010005953.1_pt1 | contig 10274 bp, 6 predicted proteins | sample 2041341 | NCBI WGS metagenome assembly RCMY01 (sample SAMN09708234, study PRJNA481090) | Marine sediment metagenome, whole genome shotgun sequencing project.
GCGTCGAGCTGGTCTCGTCCGGAGGCACTGCCTCCGCGATCACCGATGCCGGGATCCCGGTCACCGACGTTGCCGATTTCACCGGTTCGGTCGCGATGCTCGGGCACCGGGTCGTCACCCTGCACCCGCGGGTGCACGGGGGAATCCTGGCTGATCGTCGAGATCCATCGCACCTCACCGATCTCGAGACACACCACATCGACCTCATCGACATCGTGGTCGGCAACCTCTATCCGTTCGGCGCCGACCCCGAAAGCTTCGACCACGCGGCACAGGCCTCCTCGGAAGACCTCATCGACATCGGCGGACCCGCCATGTTGCGGGCTGCGGCCAAGAACCACGAGTACGTGACGGCACTCGTCGACCCGGCCGACTACGAACCGGTGCTCGATCAGTTGCGTAACGGAGGCAAGACCTCGCCAGCGATGCGGCATCGCCTGGCTCGAAAGGTCTTCGCCCACACCTCGGCCTACGATGCCGCCATCGTCAAATGGTTCGATGACACATCGATCTCACCTGAGGTGCTTCCCGAGACACTGCATCTCTCGCTCGAACGGGCGCAAGACCTCCGCTACGGCGAGAACCCCCACCAACAGGGAGCCCGGTACCGCTCGAGCGGCACCACCACGTGGTGGGATTCGGTCGTTCAGCACTCGGGCTTGGCCCTCAGCTATCTGAACCTGTTCGATGCCGACGCCGCATGGCGCCTGGTGAACGAGCTGGGTGACGATCCGGCCGTCGCCATCATCAAGCACGCCAATCCGTGTGGCGTTTCGATCGCCTCTGATCTCGCAACCGCCTATACCCAGGCCTTCGCCTGTGACCCTCGCTCGGCGTTCGGGGGCATCGTTGCCCTCAACGGTGTCGTCGACGAGGCGACGGTCGCCGCCATCGAAAAGTCGGCACAGGCCGACCTGATCATCGCCGCGGGATACGACGACGGCGTCATCGATCGACTGATTCTCAAGCGGAAGAACACCCGTCTTCTCACTGCCACTGCTCCCGAGAGCGCGTCGCTCACTGTTCGTCCGTTGTCTGGCGGGTTTCTCGTCCAGCAGAACCATCATTTCGCCGCGCTTCCCGACACCTGGCAGGTGGTCACCGAACGTCAGCCGACCACGGCCGAGATGGCCGATGCCCAGCTCGCATGGAAGCTCTGCAGCTACGTGACCTCCAACGCCATCGTGCTCGTGAAAGACGGCACCGCATGGGGCATCGGTGCGGGCCAGCAAAATCGGGTCGAATCTGGGCTGCTGGCGGCGAACAAGGCCGATGGCCGAGCGCTCGGAGGAGCCTGTGCCTCCGACGCGTTCTATCCGTTCGCCGATGGGGTCGAGGCTGCTGCCGATGCCGGTGTCGCGGTGGTGATCCAACCCGGCGGCTCGGTGCGAGACGACGAAACCATCGCCGCCGCCAACGCTCGTGGCATTGCCATGATCTTCACCGGTGAACGCCAATTCCGACACTGAGTCGTGGTCCGTTTTCTCCCTAGGCTCAATTACCGACTTCCATGGTCGATCGTGAGCGGGTAAGGTCAACAACAGTTTCACGGTCGCGGTTGCTGGTCTGGCAATCGAGAGCGATGGCGATGATGATGATCACATCGCCCGCTGACGGCACCGTGCAGGTGAACATGAGGAGAGCCATCATGGCTTCGACCAGACCGTCTTCAGCCCGACCATTCTCGACCCGTCCGTCTTCGACTGCACCGTCATTGATCGGTGACCTGCTGGCCGAAAAGCGCACGGTCAGCTTCGAGTTCTTCCCCGCCAAGACACCCGAAGCACGGGTCGAGTTGGACAAGGCCGTCGCCGAACTCGACGTCGCCAAGCCCGACTTCGTCAGCGTCACCTACGGTGCCGGCGGCAGCGATCGTGATCGAACCCGAGATGTCGTGCTCGACATCTCGGGTGGGCACACCTTCCCGGCGATGGCGCACCTCACGTGCCTTGGCCACACCAAACCCGAGATCGACGACTTGCTTGCCTCGTATTCAGCAGGTGGCGTTGGCAACATCTTGGCTCTTGGTGGCGACCCGCCTGCCGACGGCTCCCCGGTTCCCCCCGGTGACTTCGAGCATGCGACAGACCTGGTCCAGCACCTGCGATCCACCACGAACCTGTCGATCGGTGTCGCCGCTCACCCCGAAGGTCATCCGCGTTCATCCGACCTTGCGGCCGACCGACAACGTCTTGCCCAGAAGCTCGAGTTGGCCGACTTCGCCGTTACCCAGTTCTTCTTCACTATCGACCACTACCTATCGATGGTGAACGACCTCGCCGATCTCGGCTGCACCAAGCCGATCCTTCCCGGCGTGATCCCGATCACCAACGCGGGTCAGGTCAAGCGGTTCGCCGCAATGGCAGGAGCCACCATTCCATCATCGCTTCAGAGCCGCATCGATGCGGTCGCCGATGATCCAGCGGAGGTGCGCAAGATCGGGATCGCAACGGCAGCTCAGCTGTCCCAGGATTTGCTTGACGCCGGCGCACCGGGGCTTCACTTCTATACGTTGAATCGTTCGGCGGCGTCGCTCGAGGTACTCAGCCACCTCGATCTGGAGCGATGATCGACGCATTGGTTGCCACGAGTTTCAACCGGCGGGGATGATCAGTTTCGACGACACCCACAACAGGTTGCCGTCGACGTTGACACCCCACCAGATCCGCCCGTCGTTGTCGACGTCACACTTCGAGTGGTCGACGTCGAGCGGGGTGAACGATGGCAAGACCGTGACCGGGGGGGTGTCGGCACCGAGACCGGGGCCGCTTCGAGCGTTGGCGCCACCGTCTTTGTCGTTCGCAGCGATTTCTTTGATCTGATAGTTCGTGTCGGGATCGGGCAGGCTGTCGTCGGGACACGACGTGTTGTTGACGATGGCGGTGCCCGGAGGCAGGGTGGTTTCGCCACCGGCCGAGGTGATCGTGGTCGGGCCGTTGGCATTGGCTGTTTCGCGGTCGAGTAAGCCGAGCTTGTAGGCCGCACCCCCGCCGAGACCGAGCACGAGCAGTAGCCCGATCATGAACATCGTGCCGGACCGCTGTTTTTTGCGATAGCGAACGTCGGGAGCCGGACGTCCAGTGGCTGGTCGGTGGATCGAGGTGGGGACGAGGACGGGATTGGCCCGGATCGCCGGAGCGTTCCTGTCGCCTGTTTGGGATGCAGCAGCAATGGCCGCTGCCGCGCCCGGCGTCGGTGCACTGTTTGGCGGGGGACTGTTTGGTGGGGGACTGCTGGGTGGATGACTCGGCTGGTTCTGGCGGGGAATCTCGAGTGGTGGCGGCGAGGGCGAGTGTCGCTGGCGTCCCCGATTCATGAAATCGGGAACTCCCTCGGAGATGTGGGGAAGCTCCTGAAACATTCCGCCGAGTGGTTGACGGAGCAGCGCCTCTTCCTCGGGCGAGATGGGAGGTGCTGCGGGGCTCGGTGTCGGTGTCGGTGTCGGTGTCGGTGTCGGTGCCTGGTCAGACGGCACGTCGTCGGATGATGGGGCGTCCGATACCTGGCGTTGGACAGCGAAGGCGGCGGCACCGAGGGCAAAGGCGTGTTTGGGGTGGGCGTCGGTCGCCAATGGGCGTCCGGTGTGGCTGGCGACGCGCTCGGCAACGACCGGGATCCGACTCGATCCGCCGACCATCAGTATCCGGTCGAGCTGCTCGTATGTCAGACCGGCGGCCGAAAGCGTGTTGTCGAAGGTGTCGAGCGAGCGGACGATTGCGGGGCCGATGAGACGCTCGAACTCACCTCGGGTGATACGGACCTGCTCCGAGCGGCCGGGGAGCAGAACCGAGACGGTGGCCGCTGAGTCATCGGACAGGGTGTGTTTGGCCTCGGTGCAGTCGGCTCGTAGTCGGCCGACAGCGGCTTGGGCTGCGATGTCGTTGTCGTCGTAGGTGTCGAGATCGAGATCGAGGGCGTGGAGGACGTGCTGGAAGATGGCAGTGTCGAAGTCGATACCGCCGAGCCGCTCGATACCGCCGGGTCGACCAATGCGCTCCCAGAGGTCGCCGCTCTGAGCCGCACGGGACGAAGGCGACCAGGGCAACTTGCGTAGTATCGCAACATCGAAGGTGCCGCCCCCGAGGTCGTAGACCGCGATCGTGGTGCCGTCGGCAACCCGCGCCTGGGAGGCGTAGTGAATGGCAGCTGCCTCGGGCTCGGTGATCAGCTGGTGCGGTGGCAGGGCCGAGTTGTTGAATGTGTCGCTCAACAGCGAGGTCTTGAACGCACCCCAGTTGGCGGGATGGCACACGACCAGCTCCGACGGTGGCGCTCCCTGCAACGTGGTTGCCGCTGCGACGAGGTGGGTCGCCAGTTGCAGGGTGAGATCGTTGGCGGCAACCGGGGTGCCGTGAAGCAACAGGGGTGTGGTGTCGCCGAACCGACGTTTGAATTCGCGCGCCACACCGGCTGGATCGCCTTCAGCTCGACGGGCGGCGGCTCGTCCGACCGTGATCGACCCGTCGACGCTGAGATGCACGACCGATTCGACGATCGGGCCGTCATGACCGATCGACAGCATGCGTACACCCTGTTCATCGGCGATGGCCGCTGCTGAGTTCGTCGTGCCGAGGTCGAGCCCGAGCGAGTAGGACAAGCGAATCCCTCCGTGACGGATGGTACCTGACGCCACTGGCCCGTCGCGCCGGGCCGACTGCTGGCTACCGTGGCCTGTCCCCCTGCCACCCTCGAACCGCGAAAGGTCTCTTGGTGTCCGACCAGACCGCGCTCCGCCGTGGACTCGGCCATGTCGTCAACATGGTTCGTCTCCACCCAGGGCCCTTCACCATTGCTGCCACTGGCGCTGCAGTCTTTGCCGCGGGCACCGTGCTCTCGACGATCATGCTTGGCTGGATCACCGACGACGTCGTCATCGCTTCGGTCGAATCCGGCACGGTGGTCGAGGGGGCGCTTGCCAAAGCCGCCATGGCGGTGTTCGCCGTGACCATGCTCCGGGTCTCGGGAATCGTCGCCCGCCGATATTTCGCAGGCATGACCGCCGAGCGGGTGCAGGTCACGCTACGCCAGCGCCTCAGCGACCAGTACCTCGCCCTCCCGCTGTCATGGCATCAGCGCATTCCGGCAGGCCAACTCCTGGCTCATGCCGACAACGACGCCGAGGTGGCAGTAGAAGTCCTCCACCCCCTGCCGTTCTCGCTCGGCGTTGGCTTCCTCGCGGTGTTCTCAGCGATCAGCATCATCGTTGTCGACCCGGTTCTGGCGTTGGTCGCTTTCTTGATCTTTCCTGCGCTGACGCTGTTGAATCGGGTGTACTCCCGCAGGGTCGAGTTGCCGGCCGCCGATGTCCAGGCCGGAGTGGGGGTCGTGTCGTCGATCGCTCACGAGAGCTTTGATGGAGCCCTCGTTGTGAAGACCCTCGGCCGATCGAGGCAGGAGTCGGAACGGTTCGCGGTTGCCGCCCGGCAACTCCAGGCCGACCGCATCAGGGTCGGGTACATGCGGGCCGCGTTCGAGGCGGTCATGGACGCCATTCCCAACCTCGGCATCATCATCGTGCTGATCGTTGGGATCTACCGGGTCGATGCGGGAGTCGTCGGCCCCGGCGATCTTGTTCAAGTCGCATCGCTGTTCACGGTGTTGGCGTTCCCGATGCGGATCCTCGGCTTCTTCCTCGAGTCGATGCCGCCCTCGGTCGTTGCGGTCGGTCGACTCGATGCCGTGTTCGACGAGCCACTTGCTGCGCCGCCTACGACATTCGCCAGTCTTCCCGCTGGTCCTCTTGCGCTCGATGTGACCAACGTCGACTTCGAGTACGCCGACGGCACCCGGGTGCTCCACGGTGTCAGCTTGGAGGTGGCGCCGGGCGAAGTGGTCGCGCTCGTCGGGTCGACCGGAGCCGGGAAGACGACGCTCTGCAACGTGATGTGCGGACTCTTGCCCCCGAGCGCCGGGTCGGTATCACTTGGCGGTGTCGATCTCGCGCACCTCGACCCACCCGACCGCACCGACGACATCGCCCTGGTGTTCCAGGAATCGTTCCTCTTCGCCGACTCGTTGCGAGCCAACATCGATCTCACCGGTCAAGTCGAGGCCACGCTGGTGCGGCGCGCCGCCGACATCGCCCAGGTTGGTGCATTCGTCGGCGACCTACCCGACGGGTTCGACACCGTGGTCGGTGAGCGGGGTGTGACGCTCTCCGGTGGTCAGCGCCAACGCGTCGCCCTGGCTCGCGCCCTCATCCGGTCACCACGTTTCCTCGTGCTCGACGACGCCACCAGCGCGGTCGATGCCCGAATCGAGCAACAAATCCTCGCCGGTCTCCGCAGTGAGCTCGACACCACCACGTTCATCGTCGCCCAACGGGTGTCGACGATCGAGCTGGCCGACCGTGTGATCTATCTGCGCCACGGCACGGTGGCAGCCAGCGGCTCCCACGCCGAACTCATGGAGCACCCGGGCTATCACGCCCTGGTGACGGCCTATGAGGAGGCGTCGGCATGAGTCTCGACTCGCACGTCGCTGACCCCGAGGTCGGCACATCCGAAGGGGCAATCTCGGTCCTTCGTCGTGGCATACGCCAGAGTTCAGAAATTCGTCAGGGCATCGTCCCGACCGCCTTCATGGGTCTCGCCGTTGCGCTCGGTCGTCTCGTGATTCCTGTGCTCATCGAGCGCACGATCAATGATGGCATCCTGCAACCCGCCGGCGTGGACCCCGGTGTGGTTGTTCGGCTCGCCCTGTTCATGGGCTTGGTGGTCATCGTCGCGGCGATCATCTCGTGGTTGACCCAACGACGGCTGGTGACTCGGGCCGAGGCGGCAATCGCCAACCTGCGGATCGCAGCATTCGACAAGGTGCATGAGCTGTCGATCGCCGATCACAACGAGACGAAACGTGGCGTACTCGTTGCCCGAGTCACCGCTGATGCCGAGGCCCTGTCGAGGTTCGCCCAGTGGGGCCTGTACTCCTGGACCGTCCACCCCACGGTCATCCTCGGCACCTTCGCCGTGCTGGCGTACTACTCCCCGGTCCTCTCACTGGTGGTCTTCGTTGCCTACGCTCCGGTGATCCCGATCATGCGGTGGCTCCAGATCCGTCAGTTGGCCGCCTACGACCTGCTTCGCACCCGCATCAGCGACATGCTTTCGTCGTTCAGCGAGGCCGTGATGGGCGCCGCCGTTGTTCGGGCCTACGGAGCCGAGCAGCGCACCCGACAGGATCTCGACGACCGCATCTCCGCTCGCTATCGGGCGCGCCTCCACGCAAACAAGTTCATGGCCGCAGTTTTCGTCGTCGGTGACTTCTTCGGGGCCATCGCCCTCATCGGCGTTCTGGTCGTTGGTCTGACCCAGCGAGACCGCCTCGGCCTTGGTGCCGGTGACATCGTGGCCTGCCTCTTCCTGACCACGCTCCTTCACGGCCCGATCGCCGAGCTTGGCGAGACGATGGACCAGACACAGACCGCGGTCGCAGGCTGGCGTAAGATCCTTGATCTGCTCGACCGTCCAGTCGATGTCGCCGAGGCGGTCCCCGGTGTCGCCTTGGCTCACGAGGCGATCGAGGTCACCGCAGTTGGCGTCGGCTTTGCCTACCGAGACAGCGAACCGGTGCTGCACGATGTCAGCTTGACCGTGCCGGCAGGAACCAACGTCGCCATCGTCGGCGAGACCGGTTCGGGAAAGACCACGTTCGCCAAGCTGCTCTGCCGGTTGGCCGATCCGACCGAAGGCGTGATCCGACTCAACGGGGTTGCCCTGCCCGAGATTTCCCACGACGCTCGCCTGGCCAGTGTTCGTATGGTTCCCCAAGATGGATTCCTGTTCGACACCACGATCAGGGAGAACATCCGCTTCGGCAAACCCGAAGCGGCCGACGCCGACATCGACCACGCCTTTGATCGACTCGACCTCGGCTGGTGGGTCGACCGCCTGCCCAAGGGGCTCGACACTCGGGTGGGTGAGCGTGGTGGGAACCTGTCGGTTGGGGAGCGCCAACTCGTGGCGCTTGCCCGGGCTGCACTCGCCGATCCGGGTTTGCTGATTCTCGACGAGGCCACCTCGGCGGTCGATCCCGAGACCGATCAGGCACTCACCACCGCCATCACCCGGCTGGCCGCCGGGCGCACCTTGGTGAGCATCGCCCATCGGCTGGCCACCGCCGAAGCGGCCGATCTCATCCTCGTGTTCGACCGTGGCCACCTTGTCGAGCAAGGCCCACACTCCGAACTGGTCGAGGCAGGCGGGATCTACGCGCGGCTCCACCGGGCATGGGTCGGCAATACCCAGCAGGCCCGCTGAAGGCGTGGCCGCAGAGGTCGAACCGCTAACGCGGCGCGGCGTGGAGTAGGTGGCGCTCGAGCCCGCCGACCAGGAGATCGATCCCGAGTTCGAACTCGGCGTCTCGGTCATTGTCGGCGGCGAAGACCTGCGACAGAATGGGTAGTCGTTCCGCGGGCACGGCCTGACGGGCACGGGCAACGACGTCGGGATCGATCCCGTGCGATGCGGCGTCGGTGGCGCCGATCTGGGTCAATACGTGGCCGTTCACGAATCCGACGATGACGAGGACCACCCGATTGGCTTCCTCCGGTGAAAATCCAACGTCGGTGAGTTCGCCGAGGGTTCGCTCGGCGACCATGAGGCCGGCGTCGTGGACGATCGGACGTACCGAGAGGAAGGGGACCGATCGAGGATGCCGCAGGAGTGCGTGCCGGTAGGAGCGGGAATAGTCACGCAACCGAACGCTCCAGTTCTGGCCGTCGGCTGCGAGCGATACCTCGTGATAGACCTCGTCGCAGGCGAGATCGATCAGGGCAGTCCTCGTCGGGGCCAATTCGTTGACGTCGTCTCGACGACAACCGAGCCGAGCGGCGAGTGTCGCAGCGTCAAGCGCCTCGACACCGTCGAGGTCGATCATGTCGAGGGCCGCTCGTGAGAGCTCTCGCTGGCTGATTTTCGGCATTGTGGCTGCACCATTCCCGGGATTCCTCCCGATATTCGCCCACATCCGATTGCTTGACGATGATGTCGCACTCGCAACTCACGGTCTCGTCGTTGGTCACAATGGTGCCTCATGATTGTCGATGGAGCGAGGCATTCACCGGAAAATCGCTGATTCCCGCTGAATGGAGGGGCGGAGAGATGGTCGCTTCGCCTCGCCGGGACGGGGAACTCGGCTCGTTCCTCGATGAAGTTAGGACCGGTTTTGATTGGTCGGGTACGCTCGCGCCTGGCCCGAGTGGGTCGTTTCACGTCAATGCAAGGAGTCGCCGTGAGCAAAGCCCCCGTCCGAGTCGCTGTCACCGGAGCCGCTGGCCAGATCGGCTACAGCCTCTTGTTCCGGATTGCCTCCGGCGAGATGCTGGGTAGCGATCAACCCGTCATCCTCCAGATGCTCGAGATCACGCCCGCCCTCGGAGCTCTCGAAGGTGTTGCCATGGAGCTCGACGATTGCGCCTTCCCCCTGCTCGCAGGCACGGTGCGGACCGACGACGCCAACGTGGCGTTCGGCGATGCCGAATACGCGTTGCTGGTTGGGGCGATGCCTCGCAAGCAGGGCATGGAGCGCGCCGACCTGCTCCAAGCCAACGGCGGCATCTTCGGGCCTCAGGGCAAGGCCATCAACGCCAGTGCCAACAAGGGCATCAAGGTGTTGGTTGTCGGCAACCCGGCAAACACCAATGCCTTGATCGCCATGTCGTCGGCTCCCGACATCGACCCTCGCCAGTTCCATGCCATGACCCGCCTCGATCACAACCGTGCGATGAGCCAATTGGGTGCCAAAGTCGGCGCACCCGTCACCGACATCACCAAGATGACGATCTGGGGCAATCACTCCACCACCCAGTACCCCGACGTCTTCCATTGCGAGATCAAGGGTCAGAATGCTGCCGAGCTGGTCAATGATCAGGGCTGGGTCGAGAACGAATTCATTCCGACTGTCGCCAAGCGCGGCGCCGCCATCATCGAAGCTCGGGGGGCCTCATCGGCTGCCTCGGCCGCAAACGCCGCGATCGACCATATGCACGACTGGGCGCTGGGGACCCCCGCCAATGACTGGGTGTCGATGTCGGTGATCTCCGACGGCTCCTACGACGTACCCGAGGGCATTATCTCCAGCTTCCCGGCGACGTGCAACGGGGGCGACTTCTCCATCGTGCAGGGCCTCGAGATCAATGACTTCAGCCGCGAACGCATCGATGCATCGGCAGCCGAACTCGTTTCCGAGCGAGACGCAGTCGCCGAACTCGGTCTGATCTAGAGCCGGGCCGGGCCGGGCCGGCAGCACGAGCAACTCCTGAAGTGAGCCGAGCG
>RCMY010005954.1_pt1 | contig 10273 bp, 9 predicted proteins | sample 2041341 | NCBI WGS metagenome assembly RCMY01 (sample SAMN09708234, study PRJNA481090) | Marine sediment metagenome, whole genome shotgun sequencing project.
ATGATGGCGATATCGCTCAGATCCTCGCGATCCTCGCGGCTGAGCGTCGGCCCCATCAGCGCCGCCACAATGACCAGCGCGCCAAGGCCCCGCAACGCCCAGCCCGACAGGCCACGCCACGCCGCCAGCGCCAGCGCGGCCAGCGCCATGCCGCCTAGGCAGGCGATCAACCAGATCGGCAGGGCCGGATCGAAAACGATGCTACCGGTCATTGGCCCAACCTATCGAGCAGGGCAGGCACATGGACCTGATCGGATTTGTAATTGCCCGTCAGCACATGCATCACCAAATTGACGCCAAAGCGATACGCCATCTCGCGCTGCCGCTCGCCCGCATATCCGCGCCCGACGGGCAGCATCGCATTACCGCGCTCGTCCACGGCCCAGGCCGCTGCCCAGTCATTGCCGCCGATCACCACAGGCGTCACGCCATCATTGAGATTGCGAAAGGGCATCCCCGGCGCGGCCTCGGCATCCTCGGGCGCAGCCTCGACCCAGACGGGGCGGCCAGAGTAGCGGCCGGGAAAATCCTGAAGCAGATAGAACCCGCGCGTCAGCACATGATCGCTCGGCACGGGCTCGAGCGGGGGAATGTCCAGCGGCGCGGCAAGGCGTTGCAGCATCGCGCCATTGGGCGAGGACGCGCCAAAACCCGCGATATCGGCGTCGCGCGTGTCGAACAGGATCATGCCACCGCTGCGCAGATAGGCGTTCAGCTTGGCATAGGCCGCATTCGACGGGATCGGCTGTGCATCCGTAATGGGCCAATAGAGCAGCGGAAAAAACGCCAGCTCGTCGGTTTCCAGATCGACTGCCTCGGGCTGGGCAGGTTCGACCGTGGTGCGAAAGAACAGCGTCTGACCCAGCCCATCGAGCCCGGCAGCGGCCATGTCGTCGAGTGCGGCGTCACCGGTGATCACATGCGCCAGTGTCACCTCACTGGCCAGCGCCTCGGGCGGGCGGTCCTGCGCGACCGAGGGATCGGGCAGCAGCATGAGGGCAGCAAGAATGGCAGCCGCGCGCGCTGGCAACAGCCGGCCCGTGAGGGCGAGCGAGGCGAGGATATCGACGCTCAGCAGCAGCAGTGCCACTGCCAGCAACCAACCGAAAAGTGGCGTTTCGGCCAGTCGCGCCAGCCCTTTGATGCGCGCGCGGGCAGGCCATGCGACGGGTTCCAGAACATCGCCAGTGGTCATCACATTGCGCGCAATCCGGCGATCCTCACCGTCATAAAGTCCCGGCTGCAAATCGGGGCCGAGGGCCGCCGCAATCAGCCGCTCGCCCGGCACGCCGGGCAGCGTGTCGGCGTTGCGCAGCGCGCCGAAACCGTCCAGTATCTGGGCCGGTTGCCACGTGGTCCCGGCCAGTTCGGCAGGCGCGGGCGCGGCAACGCTGGACGATATCGCCAGCCGCTCCAGCATCTGCACGAAAAGGCCCGAGAGGGGCAGGCTGCTCCATTCCGCATTTGCCGTGACATGAAACAGCACGACTTGCCCCTGCCCGATCCGCTTGCGCGTGACCAGCGGCGTGCCGTCGCTAAGCTCTGCGATCACGCGGTCCGCCAGCGCCGGGTCGGGCTGGGCCATGACCTGCGCGCTGACCGTCACATCGCCCGGAATCGACAGACCGGCAAAGGGGCTACCTTCGGCAAAAGGCGCCAGCGATTTCGGCTCGCCCCAGCTCATCGCGCCGCCGACGCTGCGGCCCCCGGCGCGCAGACGCACGGGCATCAGCGCATCCTCTTGGCTGCGTGAAACATCGCTGGCGGCAAGGCGCGGACCGGCGAAGCGCAGAAGGGTGCCGCCCCCCTCGGCCCAGCCCAGCAGCCCCGCCTCCTCACTGGCGGACAAGGTCGCGACATCGGCCAGCACGATCACGCCGGGATTGGCAGGTAACACATCCATTAAAGCGCCGGTCAGCAGATCGGCGTTCGGGCGCAGCGCGCGTTCGAGGTAGTGCAGTGGCGACAGCAGCTCTAGCCCCTCGCGATCCTCGCGGCCCGCGATCAGCGCGACCTCGCGCCGCTTGAGGCTGTCATCGGTCAGGGTGATTGCGCCCGCGTGGCCCTGACCCGCGATCTCGAACCGCGTCAGGCGCGCGCGCAACTCGGCGGGCAGGGTCAGCGCGCCAGTAGCCTCGATGGCCCCATCCTCGAAACTCAGGGGTAGCGTGGCCAGAACGCGTGGCGTGCCGGAAGGGTCGCGTCCGTGCGCCAGCACGCTGACCTGCCGCGCCTCGCCGGCGGCGAGGCGATGCGCTGTCAGTTCCAGATTGCCGTCCACCGCGCGCGGCGGGGTCAGCGCCAGAAGAGGTGCGCTGCCTTGCCGGATCGTCACATCGCCATGCGCCTCAAGCGCGCTCAGCAGCGACTCGCGCCCGTCGCGTGCAAGACCATCGGACAGCCAGAGTGTGTCGAAATCGCCCTCGCTCAGCATTCCCTCGGCGTCGGCCATCATCTGGGGCGAAGGCGTCCATGCAGCGGGCGCAAGGCCTGCCAGACGGCTACGCCAAGTTTCGGCAGACTGGAAAAGCGGTGGCTCGGGATCGCTGAGCCGCATCAGCGCGACCGGGCGGCCATCGCGACCCGCCTCGGCCAGAACACCGCCGAGCAATGCGCGCTCGGCCTTGTCGTTGCGCGCGCTGGCCCAACTGGCGTCGAGCGCAATCAAAAGGTTGCGATTTCCACCTCCTTCACCCGCGCCGCGCGGGTTCAAAACCGGTCCGGCCATGGCAACAATGACCACGGCCAGCGCCAGCATCCGCAGCAACAACAGCCACCAAGGCGTGCGATCCGCCGCGCTGTCCTCATCGCGCAAGCCCAGCAGCAATGCGACCCCCGGAAAGCGCCGCCGCACCGGCGCGGGCGGCACTGCGCGAAGTAGCATCCACAGCACCGGCAACAGCGCCAGCGCGATCAGCAGCCATGGCGCGGCAAATCCGATGGCGCCAAAGGTCATCGCGCGCCCTCGCCCAGCGAACGGTAAAGCCAGAGCAGCGCTACTTGCGGACTGGCATCAGTGTGGTGGCACGCATATTCCCAGCCCGTAGCGCGGCAAAGCGTGCGCAGCGCATCCTTGCGCGCGGCCAAACGCTCCAGATAGCGGGTGCGCAGATCGTCGGCCTTTAGGGTTTCATGCGCCAGCGTGCCGCCGACCGACTCGAATATGGCGCGGCCACGATAGGGAAACGCCTCTTCGGCGGGGTCCAGAACTTGCAGCAGAACGCCGCGCACACCGCGATCCGCCGCGCCGGTCAGCGCGGCGCGGACGGCCTCGATATCGCCCAGAAAGTCCGAAATGAACAGCGCCCGCGCCCGCACCGGAAGCCCGCGTGCATCCGGGACGCCGTAATCGGCAGCATCCTGCGCAGAGGTCAGAACCCCCGCCAGCCGGGCGATCTGCGCCTCGCCCCGGCGTGGCGGCATGGCGTGGCCGGTCAGGCCAACACGCTCGCCGCCCCGATCCAGCACGATGGCAGCGGCCAGCGCCAGCAACTGTGCGCGATCCGCCTTTTCAGGCAGGTTCTTGTCGCTGGAAAACCGCATCGAGGCGGCGCCATCTACCCACAGCATCACCGTCTGGGCAATCTGCCATTCCCGCTCGCGCACGAACTGCGCATCGCTGCGGGCCGAGCGGCGCCAGTCGATCATGCGACGCGCATCGCCCTCCTGCGCCGGGCGGTATTGCCAGAAATCGTCGCCCAGCCCCGCGCGTCTGCGCCCATGCTGACCCAGTAGCACCGCGCCCGCCAGACGATCAGCCCGCGCCAACAGGGCCGGCAGGCGGGCCGCCTCGGCCTCGGAGCGGGCGCGCAGATCGGCGGAAGAAATGGCGACAGATGCGCTCACGCAGCCGCCTTGGTGTGGCCCATCCCGGCCACCGTGTCGGCGATCAGCGCCGCGAGGCTATCGCCCCGCGCACGTGCCGCAAAGTTCAGCGCCATGCGATGGATCAGCACCGGCTGCGCCATGTCGGCCACGTCCTCGGCACTGGGGGCAAGCCTCCCTTGCAACAGAGCGCGGGCGCGCACGGTCAGCATCAGCGCCTGCGCCGCACGCGGGCCGGGGCCCCAAGCAACGCTGTCCTGCACACGGGCAGAGGCGCCCACCTCGTCCGGGCGGAACGCGCGCACGAGGTCCAGAATCATGTTCATGATCCCTTCGCCCACAGGCATACGCCGCAGCAGCGTCTGCGCCGCGATCAGTTCATCGGCGGTAAAGACGGCATCGGCCACATCCTCCGTCGCGCCCGTGGTGGCTAGCAAAATATCCCGCTCGGTGACGCGATCCGGATAGGGCACGTCGATCTGCACAAGGAACCGGTCCAGCTGTGCCTCGGGCAGCGGATATGTGCCCTCCTGCTCAATCGGGTTCTGTGTCGCCAGCACGTGAAAGGGTGCGTCGAGAGCGCGGTTTTCGCCCGCGACGGTCACCTGACGCTCCTGCATCGCCTGCAAGAGGGCTGATTGGGTGCGCGGGCTGGCGCGGTTGATCTCATCGGCCATCAAAAGCTGGCAAAAGATCGGACCGGGAATGAATTTGAACGCGCGCGCGCCACCCGCGCCCGTCTCAAGCACTTCACTGCCGAGGATGTCGGCGGGCATAAGGTCCGGCGTGAATTGCACACGACCCGCGTGCAGGCCCATGACGGTCCCCAACGTCTCGACCAGCCGCGTCTTGCCCAGCCCGGGCAGACCAACCAGCAGACCATGGCCACCGCAGAGCAATGCGGCCAGCGCAAGGTCCACCACCCTCTCCTGCCCGATAAAACGGCGCGCGACCTGCGCGCGCGCCTCGGCAAGGCGCGATTGCAGCGCGTCTATCTCGGCAACCAGATCAGCGCTATCTATCATGGAAATTCTCCGCTTCGGGCTATATGATTTCATCAAGTGTATAGCGCAGAGCGTAAATGGCAAAAGCAATGAGCGAAAACAAGATCACGACCCCGTCAACCGCCCCGTCCGCAGAGGGCATCGCCGCCTCGGCGCAGGCCGCAGCCAAGGGGCGCGGCCTGCCGCCCGTCCACCTGTGGAACCCTGAGTTTTGCGGCGACCTGGACATGCGTATCGCGCGGGACGGCACGTGGTTCTACCTAGGCACGCCTATCGGGCGGCCCGCATTGGTGCGGCTGTTTTCGACGATCCTGCGCAAGGACGGGGACAAGTATTTCCTTGTCACGCCGGTCGAAAAGGTTGGCATCACGGTGGACGACGCCCCCTTTGTTGCAGTCGATTTCGAGGCGTCTGGCACCGGCGAGGATCAGGCCCTCACCTTTCACACCAATGTGGGCGACAGCGTGATCGCTGGCCCAGACGCCCCGATTCGCGTCGAACGCGACGCTGAAACGGGCGAACCGTCACCCTACGTTCTGATCCGCGCCAACCTTGAGGCATTGATTGACCGCAAATCGTTCTATCGCCTCGTTGATATCGGTGCGCATCACGAGGACTGGTTCGGCCTCTGGTCGGGGGGCGCGTTCTTTGGACTCATCCCGTCCGATGAATTGCCGCCGACCTGAATGCCCCGCTTTGCTGCGAATCTGTCTATGCTCTTTCGCGAGTATCCCCTGCTAGAGCGATTTTCGGCGTCCATGGCCGCAGGCTTTGATCTCGTCGAGCTGCTCTTTCCCTATGAGGCCAACGGTGCAGAACTGCGCCGTATCCTTGATCAAACCGGCCAGCGGCTGATCCTGATCAACACGCCCCCGCCCAACTGGACCGGCGGCGAACGCGGCTTTGCCGCCATTGTGGGCGGCGAGGCGCGGTTTCAGCATGATTTCAAACGCGCGCTGCGCTACGCGGATGCACTGAACGTCCAGCATATCCACATCATGGCAGGCATCGCCGAGGGGCCCGGCGCACGCGCGACCTTCGTCGAAAATCTTGGCTGGGCCGCCGCCCACGCCCCGCAGCAAAGCCTGACGATCGAGCCGATCAATCCGCATGATATGCCCGGCTATTTCCTCAATGATTTCGACCAAGCCGCCGATATCCTCGATGCAGTCGCCGCGCCCAATCTGGCCCTGCAATTCGACGCCTATCACGCCCACCGCATCACCGGCGACGTCATGGCAACATGGGCCAGACACGGCCACCGCGCCGCGCATGTCCAAGTGGCTGCTGCCGAGGGCCGGCATGAGCCGGGCAAAGGCGCGATCGACTACCCCGCCTTTTTCGCGCGGCTTGATGCGGACGGATACGCCGGCGTCGTCGCAGGCGAATACAATCCCGCAGCACGGACCCAAGACGGCCTCGGCTGGGCGAAATCCTGAGCGCCAGACGACCAATCTGGCCCTATGTATCTCACTGCGCTGGACCTATCGCCAAAGCGCCACCCGAGGTGGTATGATGCCATCACTGTGCCCTTCGCCCGGCCCAATTTATGCGCCGGCATGAACACGATGGAGGATCATCATGGACGGCAAATTTCTGGACAACGATATCGAAAAGGTCGTCGCAGCCGACCGCGCCCATGTCTGGCACCACCTGAGCCAGCATAAACCCTACGAGACGAGCGATCCACGCATCATCGTCGAAGGCAAGGGGATGCGCGTCTGGGACCAAAACGGCAAGGAGCATCTGGATGGCGTGTCGGGCGGCGTCTGGACCGTCAATGTCGGCTATGGCCGCGAGCGGATCGCGAATGCCGTGCGCGACCAGCTGATTAAGCTGAACTACTTCTCGGGCTCCGCCGGGTCGATCCCCGGCGCGATGTTTTCCGAACGCCTGATCTCGAAAATGCCCGGCCTCACCCGTGTCTATTTCACCAACTCCGGCTCTGAGGCCAATGAGAAGGCATTCAAGATGGTCCGCCAAATCGCGCACAAGCGCTATGGCGGCAAAAAGCACAAGATCCTCTACCGCGACCGCGACTATCACGGCACCACCATCGCCTGCCTCTCGGCGGGCGGCCAAGAGGAGCGCAACGCGCAATACGGCCCCTACACGCCCGGCTTCGTCAAAGTGCCGCACTGCCTAGAATACCGCGCACAATGGGATCTGAGCGGTGAGGAATACGGGCTGGCAGCCGCCAACGCCATCGAAGAGGTCATCCTTGCCGAAGGCCCCGACACTGTCGGCGCGATCTGCCTTGAGCCGGTCACAGCTGGCGGCGGCGTCATCGTGCCGCCCGAGGGTTACTGGCCCCGCGTTCAGGAAATCTGCCGCAAATACGACGTGCTGTTGCACATCGACGAGGTCGTCTGTGGCGTCGGACGCTGCGGCACATGGTTCGGCTATCAGCAATACGGGATCGAGCCTGACTTTGTCACAATGGCCAAGGGCGTGGCCTCAGGTTATGCCGCCATCGCCTGCTGCGTGACGTCCGAGCGCGTCTTTGACATGTTCAAGGACGACGCGTCTGATCCGATGAACTACTTCCGCGATATTTCCACCTTCGGCGGCTGCACAGCAGGCCCGGCGGCGGCGCTGGAGAACCTCAACATCATCGAAGAAGAAGGGCTGCTTGAGAACACCATCAAGATGGGCGACTACATGCTCGACCAGCTCCATGCGCTCAAGGACAAGCACGAAGTCATCGGCGACGTGCGCGGCAAGGGTCTGTTTCTTGGCGCCGAACTGGTCAAGGATCGCGCTACCCGCGAGCCGATGGATGAGAAAACCGTCGGCGCCGTCACCGGCGATTGCATGGCACAAGGCGTCATCATCGGCGCGACGAACCGCTCGATCCCCGGTTTTAACAATACGCTCTGCTACTCGCCCGCGCTGATCGCCACCAAGGACGACATAGACGAACTGATCACAGCCACCGACAAGGCCCTGACCAAGGTATTTGGCTGACAGGCCTAAGAGCATCCGCTGCGTCAACAACAAGACGCGGCGGGTGCCCTCTGGCACCTCTACCCCGTACTTCTGACCGAAAGCATCCCCGCCGGAGGCATCCTGCGGCAGCAACCTGCGCCGGCAGGAACCTCAACGCGTCACGCCCGCCAGGGGTGGATCAGTCCCGAGGCCCAAAGAGCCGAGACATGCCTTGCGCGCAGCGCAATTCCATCAAATCACACTCGGCCAGATCACACCCTGGACGGATCCCATGCTGCCAGCACCTTGGAATTGTCGTCGCTGTCATATTCATACAGCACTTTTTCGCTCACGCCCGGCAGCTTGCCGAACTCTTTGGCCAGCGTCTTGGGGTACCATGTCTGCTTGACCTGCTTCGGAAAAATCTCGGCCAGAATGCTTGACGTGCTGCGCGCGCATTGCGCCTGCGGCACCGTGCCATGGGACATGGCCAATTGCATCGCCCTCTGAGCCTGCGCAGGCGTCACTTCCAGTTCCTGGATCTTTACATGGAACGTCTTGCGGGCGTGGAACCGCGTGTAAACATCTGCAATCGCTGGCGTCACGCCAAAGATCACGTCGTTGCGCTCGGGAATGCTCTCGTGTTTGAACGATCCAGCCGGATCCCAGATGATCCGCTGCGAGCCGTTGATCATCAGCGACGTGTGCGCGCCCGATCCGGTTTTGTTGTTGAGCATGGTGAACATCGTCAGACGCGGTGGGCTGTCATCGCGGTAAGCCACGCGCGCCACATCCTCGTCGCTGGCCCAGACGCCCGGCGGTGCAGCACAGCCAGCAAGGGCAAGAACGGCGCAAAGAGCCAAAATCACAAAACGCATCAAGTCGCCTCCACGCGCCGCAGCGCAGCCCGTGTTCAGCCGTTGACCAGCGCAAAGAAGATCAGGACGCAAACGGCAACGATCGCCGCCCGCGTCGCAAATTTCACGAAGCCGTCAAACGTCTTTTCGTGCACTTCGATATCCATCTCACCATGTTTGTGATCAGTCATTCGAATTCCGTCCTCTTCATGCCGAATTTCCCAGCTGGTTAAAGCGTTTTGCCCTAATTATCAATCAGGAATTATGGCCAAAAGCGTGCAACGTTCAAGCGTTTCTGGCATTTTGCATATACTGTGCTCTGTCATCCTCAAGGCGGCGTGGGCAGCGCGCATCAATTCTTTTCCAGTTCCGCCGCCAGCTGAAATCCGATGCGCTCGGGTTCGGCCTGCGCGACCGGCTTGGGCAGGGCGCGCAGAATGACGCTTAACTGGCTGACATGCTGCACCAGCTGCGTCTTGCCGCCTGCGGCGTCGCTGCCGTAAAAGGTGACAATATCAGGGTCGAAATATCCCATGCCCTCGATTTTCAGCACGCCCGCGTCGCCGCCGACAAACCCCATGGCGATCTCATGCTCGTTATCCAGCGTCTTTTCAAAGTTCTGGATATAGAGAATCAGCCGCTCATAGGCCCATTCCGCCGCGCTCTTTTCCCCAACCGGCTTTGCCTTGACGCTGGCCGGGGCGTTTGCGGCAGGGCTGGCGCGATCTTTGCCGGTATGCACTTCGCGGCAGCGTGGCAGGACGTCGGCCTCGGCGGCCTCGGCGGTCGTCATGATCTCGTCGCTCAATTGCCCTCTCCTTTAGCTAGCCACAGCCATGCGCCATCCTCGCGAAGCCAGCGCACCACGCGTCCCAGCTTATGCAAGTGGTTCAGATGTGCAACCGCCTCGACCATCGCGAGGCCATATGTCCCCGCATCGATCCTGCGTTTAAATAGCGGAGCAAAACATTCCACCGCGGTGCGCGGCTCTTTCAGATGTGCCTCTAGCCGCCTGAGCGCGCCGTGATGATTCTCGATCAGCTGATGCATCCGAAGCGGCAGGCCGGTAAAGGGCAGCTTGTGACCGCCCAGCACCAGATGATCCACACGTGCGTGGCCCGCCAACCGCCCGCAGGCCTCCAGCCAGTCGGCCACGGGATCTGCCTGCGGTTCGGTCGGATAAACACCAAGGTTCGGGCTGATTGACGGCAGGATCTGATCGCCGGCGATCACAAGTTTGCAGTCCCGGCTCCATAGCGTCAGATGCTCGGGCGCGTGGCCGTTGCCGATCCGCACGTCCCATGTGCGGCCCGCCGCCCCGACGGTATCGCCCTCTTGCAGCCGTGTGTAGCCCACCGGCAGAGGCGCGCAGGTATCGGCAAAGTTATAGGGCCGCGCGTCCTTGCGCGTCTGATAAATCTCGGGGTCCATCCCGGCGCTGCGCCAATAGGCCAGCGCTTGGGGCGTGGGGCGCTCTTCGACGTCGAGGATCAGCATCCGCGCCATGAGCCATGCGGTGCGCGTGGTCAACAATTCGGCGTCAAATCGATCCATCAGCCAGCCGACCATTCCGACGTGATCAGGATGGTGATGCGTCAGGATTACACGCTGCACGGGCCGTCCTTGCAGCGGTCCCGCCAGCAGCCCCTCCCAGATCGC
>RCMY010005955.1_pt1 | contig 10270 bp, 10 predicted proteins | sample 2041341 | NCBI WGS metagenome assembly RCMY01 (sample SAMN09708234, study PRJNA481090) | Marine sediment metagenome, whole genome shotgun sequencing project.
GCGACGTGGCTATTGCACTTCTTCGATACGGATCGCCACAGGTGTACCCTGAACGACGGAGGTGTCTGCCATGGCTTCCAGCGCTTCATCCAAAGCGGTGCGGGTGACTTTGTGGGTCACGATCAGCACGGGGGCTGCGGTGTCGGCGTGGCCATACTGACGCATCCGGTCAATCGACACACCTGCATCGCCCAGAACGGCGGCAACTTTGGCCAGCGCGCCGGGTTTGTCGACCAGCTGCATGCGCAGGTAATAGGGCGCGGGCACGGCGGCCTTGGCGGCGCGGGCTTTGCGCAAAGTGGTTGCGGGTTGGCCGAAGGTCGGCAAACGCAGGCCACGGGCGATGTCGATGATATCGGACAACACGGCAGAAGCGGTCGGGCCCATGCCGGCACCGGCGCCGCGCAGGACGATCTGGCCAACGCTGTCGCCTTCGATCACCACCATATTGGTGCCACCCTCAAGCTGGCCCAGCGGTGAAGTGTCAGGCACAAGGCAAGGCGACATGCGCTGTTCCAAGCCGCGCCCCGTCATTTGCGCCACGCCAAGCAGTTTGATGCGATAGCCCATGTCGGCGGCAGCATCGATGTCTTCAAGGGTGATCGCTTGAATGCCTTCCAAATCAACCGAGTCGAAATCGACCTGCGTGCCGAACGCAATGGAGGACAGCAGCGCCAGTTTGTGGCCCGCATCAATCCCGCCGACGTCAAGGTTCGGGTCGGCTTCGAGGTAGCCAAGCTTGTCAGCTTCGGCGAACAACGCATTGTAGCCTTGGCGCGTGGCCTGCATCTGGGTCAGGATATAGTTACACGTACCGTTCATCACGCCCATAACACGAGTGATCTCGTTGCCAGCAAGGCCTTCGGTCAAGGCTTTGACCACCGGAATGCCGCCTGCGACAGCAGCCTCATAGCGAATGACGCAACCTGCGGCTTCGGCGGCTTCGGCCAGTTCCTGTCCATGATGGGCGAGCATTGCTTTGTTGGCGGTTACCACGTCTTTACCAGCCGCGATGGCGGCTTCTGTGGCGTCCTTGGCAGGGCCGTCATCGCCGCCCATTAGTTCGACAAACACGTCCACGTCGTCGCGTTTGGCAAGATCGACCGGATCGTCTTCCCACGCGTAATCGGTCAGCGGCACGCCGCGATCCTTGTCCTTGGAGCGGGCAGAGACGGCGGAGATTGTGATTTTGCGACCTGTCCGCGCCTCGAGCAGGGTGGCCTGTTGGCGGATGATCCGCACAACGCCGACGCCGACGGTTCCGAGGCCAGCAATGCCGAGACGAAGGGGCGTGGTCATATCGTGCGATCCTTAGATGGAGGTAGGCAGAATTTGTTGGGGTCTGTTAGCGCCTTCACGTCGGGACTTCAACGCACGCCGCGCAACATCCGTGTGCGCACAGCGGGCGGGATGACCGGGCCACGAAGTCGCGCTGCGCGGGTCCGCAAATTGGCGATGCGCGGGGAAAGCGCCGTTTCCACCTGTGCCGCGCCGCTGTTGCTGGCATCAGCCCTTGCCAGAAGCGGGGCGAGGGGCACTAACGCGGGGAAGTCTCCGTTCTGTTGTGCAGGCGAGATCGTGCCATCGAGTTCAGGAAACTCGGCGCATGCGGCCAGAGACAGGACGAGAAGGAGAGCGAGGCGCATGGGAACGGTCCAGATGGGTCGCGGCGATCATAGGGGGCTGGTGCGGCGCGGGCAAGTCGACCTCGTGGGGGTTTTCAAATGAACGCGCGTTCAGTTAGATGGGTGTTGAGGGAGCTACAATGGCACGCAAGGCAGGATCACACGCGGAAACGACGGGCCCGATGGTGCAGGCGGCGGCGCTGCGTCTAATCGCACGCCACGGGTTTGCCGCCGTGTCCATGCGCCAGATCGCGCGTGAGGTCGGAATGCAAGCGGGGACGCTGTATAATTACACGACAGACAAGCAGACGATGCTGTTCGACTTAATGCGTGGCCATATGGAGGCGCTTTTGGATGCGTGCGCTGCATTGAAGGCGGCAGGAACGCCTTTGGCGCGGCTTGAGGCCTTCACGCGGTTTCACATCCGGTTTCATCAGGAGAGGCCGGATGCGGTGTTCGTGTCCTACATGGAATTGCGCAATCTGACGGCGGAGAACTTCGCGGTGCTGGAGGAGATGCGTCGCAGCTACGAAGACCAACTGGAGGTGATATTGCGCGATGGCGTCGCGGCGGGGGCGTTTCGGTTGAAGGATACAAAGATCGCAACACTGGCCATCATCGCGATGCTGACAGGCCTGACAACTTGGTACCGCGAAGGAGGGCGATTGCCGCTGGAGGAGGTGGAGCGGATCTATGTGGACCTCGTGCGCGGCGCCGTCGGCGTAACTTGAAGGAGCGGCTGCGCCGCCCATGATTCCTGGCGCTTGTGATGGGTGTGAGCCAATCGCTGTGGCCCGGTGTCCGGTTTTTGCGACGGTCCAGAAGATGAGTATTTTCGAGACAAAGACAAAGAGCGTCGCCAATAGGGCAGACGTGTCGTGTTTGGCTGACAAGGATCATGAAAACAGGAGGTTTTTATGAAGATTGGATTTGTCGGGCTGGGGTCAGTTGGCGGTAAACTGGCGGGGTCTTTGTTGCGCAACGGCTATGATTTGGCCGTGCATGATCTGGATGCGCAGGCTGTTGCGGGATTTGTTGCACGCGGTGCGCGGGACGGTAGATCGCCTGCGGCGCTGATGGCGGAATGCGATGTGGTGATTACCTGTCTGCCATCACCTGCAGCTTGCGCTGCGGTCGTGAAGGCTATGTTGCCCGCTGTGACTGCGGGGAAAATCTGGTTGGAGATGTCGACGACGGATGCGGATGAGTTGAAGCGTCATGCACGCGCGGTGCAGGAGCGGGGCGGGTTTGCTGTTGATTGTCCAGTGTCAGGGGGGTGCCACCGGGCCGATACCGGAAACATCTCGATATTTGCGGGCTGTGAGCGGGCGACGTTCGAGAAGGTCTTGCCGTTGCTGACGACATTGGGGCGACGGGTCTTGCACACGGGTGATGTGGGGACGGCGAGTACGTTAAAGGTCATGACCAACTACCTTGCGACCGCGAACCTTTTGACGCTGTGTGAGGCCATGGTGACGATGAAGGCGGCGGGGCTGGATTTGGCGACCACCTACGAGGCGATCAAGATTTCCAGCGGCACGTCGTTCGTGCATGAAACCGAAAGTCAGGTTATCCTGAACGGCAGCCGTGACATCGGATTTTCCATGGGATTGGTTAAAAAAGACATCGGGTTGTTTCAGCAGATTGCCGAGGCACATGATGTGCCGTTGGAAATCAGTCCTTTGCTGGTGGAAATACTCAATGATGGTATTGCGCGGTACGGATTTGATGCGCAGTCCGATGACATTATTAAGAGGCTGGAAGCGGCGACCGGTCTGGACATCACGGCACCCGGATTTCCGCCGGAAATGGTCGATGATGAGCCCGAAGAGCCAGGGTATGAGGTGACGCCGCCACGCTAGTGGCTTTCCATGGCCGTCGCGGTTGGCTACAGGGACGCAACACATTCAGGAGCGGCGGCCCATGCAAACCACAGATGACCACGTTATCGCGACATTGCAGTCGACACCCTTGCGACGATATTTTGCCTACGGGACGATCTTTGCGTTGGGGGCGATGCTGGTGATGGTGGCGTTTGTCCAGCCACCGGCGTTTGGCTGGCAGGTGTTCCTGATCGTGATGGGCGGAGCAACATTGGTCGGGGCGGAACGGTTGCGCCGCGCGACGATGTTAGGGCTGGTTCTGACGGAAGACGCGTTGCGCGACACCAGTGGGCAGGTTTTGGCGACGATGGACAATATCAGGGCGGTTGATCGGGGCGCTTTGGCGTTCAAACCGTCTAACGGATTTATTCTCCGCCTGCATAAGTCGGACGCAGGTGCTTGGGCGCCGGGCCTTTGGTGGCGGTATTCCACAAGGGTAGGCGTCGGCGGAGTGACCCCAGCCGGTCCCGCCAAATATATGGCGGAACAAATAGCGTTGCGGATCGTCAGTCGCCGCCTTTAGGATTTTCGGTCAGTTGTCCGGACACTATTAACCCGGACAGACCGAGTCGGAATGGGTGTTGTTATGACTGTAACACAGATTTCTGACAGCCCAACGTGGACGGGTATAGGTTGTATTGGAAAAGGTGAACGCGCCCAAACCGATGTTGAATTGCGGATGATAGTCGACCGAAGTTTGGATGACGATCAGGATCTCATTGTTCGGCATGACGGGAATATCGCTCGCCAATAGGCCAATCTCACTGGCGTCGACGTCATCATAGGGATCGCCGCCGCCTTTGGCGCGCGACCAGACAACTGTGTGTTTGTCGTCGTCGGCGTCGTATTCGATTACGCTTATGCGCACGCGGGTCAGTCCACTCGAGTTTGTGAGGAATTTGTGCAAGGTCCATGTATTCACCATGTAGGTATTGTTGATGAAGCCGGACTCACGGCTGACCGCGTCGGCGATGGTATAGTTCGCCTTCAACGTGATCGACTGGTTGCGATAGGCATCAAAGAAGACAAACGTAGCCATTACCGCAGCAAACAGTGTTGGCAGGATTATCACCGCTTCGATCAGCATCGTGCCTTCGTCTTCCTGCCGAAAGCGACGCAGGTACGTTTTAAAACGTGTCAGCATATCAAATGGGCTCCATGACGAAGGCAGATGTCGAGACAAGACGGTAATAGCCCTCGTCCATCCGCGATAAGAAGTAGCCGAGGCCGAATTCCGGGAGCAACGGGACGAATTTCCCGCAGGCGCGTACAATCATCATTTCGTTAATTTGCCCAGCCACGAAGTTGCGCGGCAATTCAAACGGTTTACTGAGATCGGTGCAGGACGCTTCGCGCGGAATGGGGTTGGCGCCGTTCGGAACACGTAAATTAAAGGGCTGCAATTCGAGGCGAACCGTTGTCATGCAATTGGGCAGTACGCCGGCAACGTTGCAAATCATCCGTTTGAGTTCATGTTCGGTTACGGTACGATTGGTATTCAGACGGACTTCGCGGACGGCCATGTCAATGCCGCGCTCTAGCATGACGTGCCTGGTCATCAACAGGCCCAATTCGACGCCGGAAACCGGAAGAATCATGAACGGCATGAACAGCAGAACAAATTCGAGCGTCGGACTGCCGTCCTCGTTGCGGCGAAAACGCCGCATAAAGTTTGCAAGGGTTTTGAGAGCGAAATGCATTTCAAACGTCCTTATCGGGTTAATTTCAGGGCGCGAATGTCAGATGCAATCGCAGAGAAAGCCTCTGAAATGTCGGTGCCTGACACATCGAAGTAATGGCTGGGCGAACTTGCACAATCTTGCAGCGCAGCGCGACCGGCACTGGGCGCTTCGAAGGCGACCGTGTAGATGATGATCCCTTGGCCGCGTGCCGCCGCACAGAGGTTGGACAAGCGGTCGTCCGCATCTGAGCTGTTTACGACGTTGTAATCAATGGAGACATCCGTGTCGCGATAGTCAGGAAGATCAATCCGATATGAGGGACCTGGATGGTCGTATGTCCAGGCTTGCCCCGTGGAATAAGGGATCTTTTCGTCGTTGTAGACTCGTGACAAGTACAGGTTGTTGATGCGGTTATAGACGTGGGTCGCAAACAATTCCTGCCAGGATGCCTGATGGACGTCGTTCGGGTAGGTCACGCCTTCACCGACGCCATTTACGACGCGGGCCATATTTTCGCGCGTGTTCCGGTAATCCCACTTATCGGAAAAGCCCATCGGGTAGTTTTGTAAGCGTGTGCTACTGGAATAGCGGTTCCAGTAGAACCAATCGTCAGTATAGTCGGTCGGGGTCCGCTGACCATAATACTGAACCGAAAACTTGTAGTCCGCTACGTCCTGAAGGGGCTGGCCTGTGTAGTCCAGATCAAACCAAATGAAGGACAAATTGTTTTTGAACCGGTCATACAGATCGTATTGCTTGGTATTGTCGCCGTCTGTCATGAGAACCAGAACCTTTAGCACGTCTGATTGCCCAAAAAGTTCGGGGCGACCGTCAGCAATGGCTGGCACGCCGGTTCCGGCGGCACCGGCAAGGCTTGAAATGATGCTTTGCGTGCTTGGATCAAGCAATGCGACGCCCCACTTCACGCCCATATCAATGGCTGTGTTTCCATAGGGTTCCAATGCATTGATCGCGGTATGCAGTGCGGCCTCGTCTGTTGACGCTGGAACAATTCCGTTGTGATCGCCGACATGGCACCAAGGGTACTTGATCGGCTCGTAGTCATCGGCATCGCTTTCCCAGTCAGGGTCAAAGTGGCCGATATGATCATAGGACTCCGTGAGGTCTAAAGCGGTCGTCACGAACTCGTCGTCGTCGAACTTGAGACATGTGGAATAATTGTGTGTACGGTTCACGTTACCATTCGCGTCCAGAATGGCCGCGATATCCGAACCTGTACTAACAACAGCGCTGTACGGGATCATTGAAATGGTGATCAAACCGTTTGGTGCGTTAGTGTTGTTGCCAAGAATTGTAGAGACAAAGTCGCGTGCAGCGGGGCGCAAGTTCTGGATACGACTGTCGCGGGCCATGGAACCGGAGACGTCAAGCACCAGTGACACTTCGACGTCGGTGACACGCTCTTCTGCAGAGGATGCGCCGGTCACAGTCAAGGCCGTCATACCGGGTGTGAACGGAGAGGAGAAGATACGCGGCAAATCATAGAAAAACATAGGCATGTTTACCGCGGCGTCGATAGAAACCACGCGATAGTTGATGCCTTGTTGAACATCCGGCTCGCCCTGCAGATATTGCAGTGTGTTGTCCTTCGCCATGTAATCACGAACGACGTCGGCGGGCGGCAGGGTCTGGTCCAGATCAGCCGCCGCGAGCGTTGCGCGGTCAAGCGACCCCTGCAATTTGGCACGCGTCGTTTCATACCGCATTAGATCGACAGCCATGCCGCCGAACCAAAGGATCAGAACGAACATAAGAAGGCCGAAGTACAGCAAACTGCCGTCTTCGTCTTTGCGGAAACGCCGGTATAGCCCCAAGAGGCCTTGGCCGTGTCCTTGCGCCGTATCTACTGTTTGTCGCATATTAACCTTCCTAGAAAAACGAACTTCAAATGCCGTTTGGAACGACGTTTCAGATAGACTCATCCATTCGCTCGATGGTGCTTATTGCAGAGATGGATGTCAGAATTACGGCGAAATACGGCGAGAATTGGTTAAGATGTTTCGTACGGGGGCACGGTATTGCCGCAGGTGTCGGATTGTTCGGGCATTAGGAACAATTTGGACTTTTGATTACTTTCAAAGGCGAATTTCGCGGGAAATGGATGGTTTAAGGCAACTGTCCTCAATTCGCCTAAAGTTTAATCAGTTCATGGCATTGGCGGCGAATCGTGGTTTACTTCTTCGAAAGCTCCGCAGGTTACGCGGTGCTAGGTGAACTTAGGAAAGGCCTCTCCATGAGCAACGTTAACGCTGGTACGCAAGAACCGTCATTCCGCGAAAGTGTAGACATTATGTTTAACCGCGCGGTCGCTTTGATGGACCTTCCGCCTGGCCTTGAAGAGAAGATCCGCGTTTGCAACGCCACCTATACCGTTCGGTTCGGCGTACGTTTGCGGGGGCAGATTGTGACGTTTACCGGCTATCGCTCGGTTCATTCGGAACACATGGAACCGGTCAAAGGCGGGATCCGCTATTCGCTTGGCGTCAATCAGGATGAGGTTGAGGCGCTGGCGGCTTTGATGACATACAAGTGCGCCTTGGTGGAAACACCATTCGGCGGGTCCAAGGGCGGATTGTGCATTGATCCGCGCGCGTGGGAGGAGGACGAGCTGGAGCGCATCACCCGTCGCTTTGCTTACGAGCTTGCCAAACGTGACCTGATCCACCCGTCCCAGAACGTCCCCGCACCGGATATGGGCACGGGGGAGCGTGAGATGGCATGGATCGCCGATCAATATCGCCGCATGAACACGACGGACATCAACTCGGCCGCTTGTGTAACGGGCAAGCCGATCAATGCCGGTGGTATCCAGGGCCGGGTTGAGGCAACGGGACGCGGGGTTCAGTACGCGCTACAAGAATTTTTCCGCCATCCGGACGACATCGCGCTTGCGGGCCTTTCGGGCACGCTGGAAGGCAAACGCATCGTCGTGCAGGGTCTTGGCAACGTGGGATATCACGCCGCCTCTTTCCTGAGCACGGAGGATGGCAGCGTCATCACCGCTATCGTCGAACATGACGGCGCACTGGTGGACGACAATGGCCTGAACGTTGATGACGTCAGGGACTGGATTGCGTCACATGGCGGGGTTAAGGATTTCCCTAACGCCACCTATGTTGAAAACGGCAAGTCGGTTTTGGAAAAGGAATGCGACATTCTGATTCCGGCAGCGCTTGAAGGGGTTATCAATCTCAGCAACGCCGCCGACATTGAGGCAAAACTGATTATCGAAGCCGCGAACGGCCCGATCACCGCCGGTGCAGATGAAATTCTGCGCGGAAAAGGCACAGTTATCATTCCCGACATGTATGCCAACGCGGGCGGTGTGACGGTGTCCTACTTCGAATGGGTCAAAAACCTCAGCCACATCCGTTTTGGCCGTATGCAGCGCCGTCAGGAAGAATCCCGCCACGAATTGATTGTGGGAGAACTCGAACGCCTAAGTCGCCATCTTGGTGATCAATGGTCGATGACGCCGAACTTCAAACAAAAGTACCTGCGCGGAGCGGGGGAGTTGGAACTCGTGCGCTCTGGTTTGGATGATACGATGCGCACGGCCTACCAAGCCATGCGTGAGATGTGGCACAGCCGTGACGACGTCCACGACCTGCGCACGGCAGCTTATCTGGTATCCATCGGACGCGTCGCCGCCAGCTATAAGGCAAAGGGCCTTTGAAACACCAAGGGAATTGAACTTGGTCTTGAATGTGCGCTCCTCGAAAGGGGAGCGCATTTATCGTTTCTTAACATTTATTAAGATAACAAAGTTCGGACATAGTTTCGTCCCGCAAGAACCATGATCAATTGGTTAATCTGTTCCAAGAGCTAAGCAATCTTATGCAATGGCCGGAGCGGAACTATGGAAAATCAAACGAAACATCTAAATTCTTACTTAACAGGCTATCTTCGTAGATTTCGAAAGAACACTGACGGATCTGCGACCGTCGAGGCCGTTCTCTGGCTTCCATTGTTTGTTTTCTTCTTTGTGATGATTGCAGACGTCTCTTTCGCGTTCCACAGGCAATCCCAGATCATGCGTGTCGTTCAAGACGGCAACCGCGCGTTTTCGGTTGGGCGGTTAGAGGACGTCGCTGAACTGGAAACGTATTTGAAGACCCGCTTGGCCAGCTTTACCGAAAACGTCGAAGTCACAAGCTTCATCGACACGGGCACCATCACCACGCAGGTGCGCGTTCCGATCGAAGATGTTGTTGCGGTCGGCATGTTTAGCTTTCTGTCGGACTACAGCATCGGCGCCACCAGCCATCAATTTATCGAGTATTGATTATGAAAATGTTCTCATTCAGAAATCTATTCGCCCGTCACCGCAACAGTGATGACGACGGCGGAATCTATATCTTCGGTCTGTATATCTTTGTAGCGATCGCCACGATCAGCGGTATCGCAATTGACGTTTCCCACCTGAACGCTGAGCGGACGCGGTTGCAGAACGCAACTGATCTTGCGGCGCATGCCGCGCTGTTCAACCGCAGCACCAACAGTAGCTCTGACTCCATTGCTGCGGCATTGGAAGTGGTCGAAAGGGTCATGCCTGCGCGCGTCTATGGCACGATACTGACGGCCAGCGATTTCCATTTCGGCACATATGATTATGAATCCGACAGTTTTACGAAGGACGCGAATTCTTCTGCCGGCGTACTCGTGAACGCAAGCCGCGAAACAGCCACTAACAACGCCGTCCGCAGCTTTCTTCTGCAGTTCGCGGGCTTCTCCGAATTTGATATGTCCACGCAGGCGGTTTTCACGGCGTACAGCCCGGGCTGTATGCGCGAGGGGTTCGTTGCTGAAGGCAATGTCAGGGTCCGATCAAATAACGCATTTACCAACGGGTTCTGCATCCATTCGAACTCACATGTCACACTCAGTCAGAATAACTATTTCGAGGAGGGAACTGTCGTTTCGATGCCCGATATTAATGACCTCGATATTCCAAGCTCCGGTTTCTCGAAAAATCAGGGACTTCAAGAGGCTTTGCGCTCAGACCATCAGCAGATCAGGATTTTGACCATGATCGACGAAATCGCGGCGGGACTTTTGG
>RCMY010005956.1_pt1 | contig 10269 bp, 6 predicted proteins | sample 2041341 | NCBI WGS metagenome assembly RCMY01 (sample SAMN09708234, study PRJNA481090) | Marine sediment metagenome, whole genome shotgun sequencing project.
TTGGCCAAACGTCGGATTCAAGAATCCGACCTACGCGGATGATGTTGCCGAACTGCTTTTATTTTGTAAGGTTATTTTTTAGAATTGGTTTCAGACGGCCTTGTTGCGCTTGGAAAAGCGGCGGGAAGCGTGTTGGAAAGTTTGTGTCGGGTTGGTGGGTGCATAAAAAAACGGATGCCGCACGGCATCCGTTTCTCGGTGAATAAGCCCTACACCACGGCTTCTTCTTTTTTCTTCTGCGGTTTGGCCAAGTTGTCGCGATCGAGGCCAAACATAATCAGCAGGGGGCTGGCCACCAGCACGGATGAATAAATGCCGAAGACGATACCGATGGTGAGCGCCAGGGCAAAGCCGTGCAAGGCAGCGCCGCCGAAAATCAGCATGGAGAGCACCATGGCTTCGGTGGAGCCGTGGGTGATGATGGTGCGGCTCATGGTGGCGGTGATGGCATTGTCGATAATCTCGGGAACGGATTTATTGCGCATGGCCGGTTTGCGGAAGTTTTCGCGGATACGGTCAAACACCACCACCGATTCGTTGACCGAATAGCCCAGCACGGCAAGAATACCGGCCAGCACGGTGAGCGAAAATTCCCATTGGAAAAAGGCGAAAAAGCCCAGAATAATGATAACGTCGTGCATATTGGCAATAATCGCCGCCACGGCAAAACGCCATTCGAAGCGCACCGACAAATAAATGATGATACCCACAATCACCATGGCCAAGGCCAGCAGGCCGTTGGTGACCAGCTCGTCGCCCACTTGCGGGCCGATAAATTCGACTTGGCGCAGGGTAACGTCGGGGTTGTCGGCTTTGAGCAAATCCATCACTTGGTTGGAGAGCTGCGCCGAGGGCACGCCTTCTTTATTGGGCAGGCGAATCATAATGTGGCGGTTGGTGCCCAATGCCTGCACCTGCACTTCGCCATCACTAATGCTGTTGAGGCGGTTGCGCACTTGGTTCACTTCCGCACCTTGCGTGTATTGCACTTCCATCACAGTGCCGCCGGTGAATTCCACCGAAAGATTCAGCCCGCGTGTGAGCAAAAAGAACACGGCCAACACAAAGGTAACCAACGAGATAAACGTGGTTAATTTGCCGTAGCTCATAAACGGGATGTCGCGTTTGATTTTGAATAATTCCATCTTGCCTTACTCCTTACCGGCGGTTTCGGCGGCGGGTTTCCACACCGAGCCGATAGAGATGCGTTTGAGGTTGCGGCGGCTGCCGTACCACAGATTGACCAATGCGCGGGAAACCACCACCGATGAATACATCGAGGTGAGGATGCCCAAGCAATGCACCACGGCAAAGCCGCGCACCGGGCCGGAGCCGAAAATCAACAGCGCAATGCCGGCAATCAGCGAGGTGATGTTGGAATCGACAATGGTTGCCCAAGCGTGCTGATAGCCGAGGTTGATGGCTGCCTGCGGAGCGGCACCGCCGCGCAATTCTTCGCGGATGCGCTCGTTAATCAACACGTTGGAATCGATGGCCATGCCCAGCGTGAGCGCCAGCGCAGCGATGCCGGGCAGGGTGAGCGTGGCTTGCAATGCCGACAAAATGGCAATCAAAAACAGTAGGTTGCACGAGAGTGCAATCACGGAAACCACGCCGAACACGCGGTAATACACCACCATAAACACGGCCACCACGGCAAAGCCCCACAGGGTGGAGTTAAAACCTTTTTCAATGTTTTCTTTGCCCAAAGAGGGGCCGATGGTGCGCTCTTCGATGATTTCCATCGGCGCGGCCAGTGAGCCTGCGCGCAACAGCAGCGAGGTGTCGTTGGCTTCGGCCGAGCTCATGCTGCCGGAAATCTGCACCCGCCCGCCGGTGATGGCCGAGCGGATAACCGGCGCGGTCACCACTTCGGATTTACCCTGATCGATCAGCACCATAGCCATGCGCTTGCCGACGTTTTGCGAAGTGAGTTCGCCAAAAATCGAGCCGCCGGCATTATCGAGGTTGATGCTCACGGCAGGCGCGCCCATTTCATCAAAGCTGGGCTGGGCATCGTTGATGTTGTCGCCGGTGAGTTCCACCTGGCGGCTCACCAAAGTGGGCTGCGGGCGCTCGCCGGCGGTGTAGAGCAGCTCATAGCCGCTGGGCACGTTGCCGGCCAGTGCGGCCTGCATCTGCGCCGGATCATCCGACACCATGCGCACTTCCAGCGTGGCGGTGCGGCCGATGATGTCTTTGGCTTTGGCGGTGTCTTGCACACCCGGCAGCTGCACTACAATGCGGTCGGCACCGGCTTGTTGAATCACAGGCTCGGCCACGCCCAATTCGTTGACGCGGTTGTGCAAGGTGTTGATGTTTTGCTTCACGGCATCGGCGCGCACTTTATCGAGCACTTCTTGCGAGAGCGTGAGGGTTAAGTCGTTGCCGTTGGGTGTGAGTGTGGCTTCGGGGAAAAGCTTGCGGAATTCGGGCAGCGCTTTTTGCAAATCGGCCGCATCTTGAAACGGCACGGTGAGGCTGTTGTCGGTTTGGCGCGGCGTGCCGGTGCGGATTTGCTGGCGGCGCAATTCGCGGCGGATGTCGCCCGAATAGCGCTCGAAGGTTTTCTGCATGGCCGCTTTCATGTCTACTTGCATGGTGAAATGCACGCCGCCGCGCAAGTCGAGGCCGAGAAACATTGGGTTGGCCTTGATTTTGGCCATCCATTCGGGGCTGTCGGCCAAAAGATTGAGCGCGGTGATGTAGCCTTCACCCAGCGTGTTTTCAATCACATCGCGTGCTTTGAGCTGGGTTTCGGCATCTTTAAAGCGCACTTTGAGCGAATTGTCGGCGATAAACATGCCGTCGGTGGTGATGTTGGCGGCCTGCAAGGCGGCGGAAACGCGGTTTTCGGTTTGCTCGTTGATGACGATGGCCTGGCGGTTGGTGGAAACTTGCACAGCAGGGGTTTCGCCAAACAGATTGGGCAGCGCATAAATGGCGGCCAAAATCAGCGTGGCGGCAATCAGCAGGTATTTCCAGAGCGGATAGCGGTTCATGTTAAACCTTCGTTATATAAAGACAAACAGCCGCAGCAAAAAATGCGGCGGCTAGGTGCGGGCGCTCAAATCAGGCGGCTTGTTTGCTGGCAATGGCGTTGCGTTCTACTTCAACCACCACGCCTTTGGCGATTTCCACAGAAAAAAACTGCTCGTTTACGGCGGTGATGGTGCCGGCAAAGCCGGAAGCCAAAATCACGCGGTCGCCGCGTTTGAGCTCTTTGAGCATGGCTTGATGGGCTTTGAATTTCTTTTGCTGCGGGCGCATAATCAGCAGATAGAAAACCACTAAAATCAGCACCAGCGGTGCAAATTGCATCAGCATGTTGGGCTGGGCTGCGTCGGCGGCGTAGGCGAAGTCAATCATGTGTTGTCCAATCTAAAAAATCACGAAAAATGGCGGGCAGATTTGGATTTCCTGCCCAAAGTAAGCTATTCTAAAGGGCTGGGCGGATTTTTCCAAGAAATTTCCGTATTATTAACTTTATTTATCAGTGAGGCCGTCTGAAAGCGGGGCGGCTCGCTTGCCGCAGCGCGCTGTGATGCGCAAATGGGTTGAAAACAGGAGCAAACAAGGTGCGTGCATGGTTACAGCGGCTGCTGGGCAAAAAGCCGAGCACAATATGGGTGAGCCATCCGATATTTCTGCAACACGAGCCGGGGCGCAACCACCCGGAGGCGCCGGCACGCATCAGTGCCATCAGCGCTGAATTGCAACAGCAAGGCATTTGGCGCAAGCTGTGGCGGCTGGAAGCGGAAGAGGCAGACGAGCGGCAATTGGCGCTGGTGCATCCGAGCAAATACCTCAATTATCTGGAAGCGCGCCAGCCGCAAAACGGCAAAATCGCCCGCATTGATGATGATACGGTGATGAGCAGCCATTCTTTATCGGCGGCGCGATGCGGTGCCGGCGCGGTGATTAAGGCGGTGGACAGGGTGATGCAGGGCAAGGCCGACAATGCTTTTTGTGCCGTGCGCCCGCCCGGACACCATGCGGAAAGCGACAGGGCAGGCGGCTTTTGCCTGATTAACAATGTGGCGGTGGGCGCGATGCATGCGATTGCGCAATATCGTGTGCCGCGGGTGGCGATTATTGATTTTGATGTGCACCACGCCAACGGCACGGAAGAAATTTTCAAAGGCGACCCGCGTGTGTTGCTGCTCAACAGCTGCGAGCCGGATCTTTATCCTTTTCCCAAACCTGAAATTGCGGCTGAGCACGACAATATTGTGAATACTTTGCTGGAATCGGGTAGCGGCAGCTTGGAAATGCGCCGCGCGGTGCGCGAGCAATGGCTGCCCAGGCTGGCTCAGTTTAAGCCGGAATTGATTCTGCTCTCGGCCGGCTTCGATGCGCATCGTGATGATGAAATAGGCCGTTTGAATTGGCACGAGGCCGATTATGCCTGGCTCACCCATCAAATCATGCAGGCTGCGCCGGCCTGCGCCGGGCGCATTGTGTCGGTGCTGGAGGGTGGCTATCATTTGGAAAGTTTGTCGAAAAGCGCGGCGGCGCATTTATATGTGCTTTGCGGTATGGGCAAGCCCGAATGTGCGGTGAAATATGATCGTTATTTGAAAGTGCAAAAAGAAGTGGCTGATTGAATAGAAAATAAACAACAAAGGCCGTCTGAAAGGGTTTCAGACGGCCTTTGTTTGATTTGAAAAAGTTAAAAGAAAAGGTTTGAATGACTTATAAGATGGCGGCGGTGTTGGCATCGTGCTGGATAGTGTCATCCACCGAAATCAGCGAAGCGCCGTATTCTGCCGGTGCGGTAAACGCCACCGTGCCCAAGCCGCTGCTGCCGTGTTCGCCCAATGCGCCGGATAAATCGAGCGCAGTGGTGGAGAGCAGATCAGACAGCACCAAAGTGTCGCCCAGCACCAACTTGTCTGCATGCTCGTCGCTTGTGGAATCCAACACGGTTTTGCCGGCGGCGTCGGCATCGTCTGATGAAGCGGCCAGCAATTTGACTGCAGCGGTTTTGCTGCTCACCAAGGTGTCGGTGCCGATATCGAGGCTCAGTTTGGCGCTGAGCACGGGTTGTTCTACCACCGGGTGTTTGAGAATATTGAATGTGCTCAGTTGATCACCTTTGTGGTTGTTGTCGATGGCATAAATGTCGGCATTGCGGTGCTCAATCCAGCCGCGATACATCAAGTTAAGGTCGGTAATCAGCTCGTTATTGATGGCGTTCAGTGTGGGCACATCTTCACCGCCGCGCCCGATGAGGCTGAGAATGGGGTGATTCATATTGCCATGAAGCTCAAACATGTTGTTGGTGACATTGTAGCTCTCGGCATTGCCTACCATTTGGATACCTTCGATAGAACCATCGGAATTTTCCCTGACGATAATATGGTTGCCGTCAATCGTGACCACACCGCGCAGCGCGCCGTTGGTGTTGTGTTCTTCGAGATAAATCGGCACGGTGCCGGTGCTGATTGTGCCGATATCCGCATGGTTGTTGAGAATGTTGATGGTGCCCGAACCCGGGCCGTTGGTGCCCGAAATCTGATCTTTGGTGTTGTTGATAATGGCAATCAGGTATTTGCTGGACTCTCCTTCGATTTTATTATCGGTAATATTCAGCGTGTAATCCATTTTCTGCTCATGATTGCGAAATTCGATGCCGTAGGTTTGCACCGCATTTTTATACAAAGTCAGATTTTTAATGGTGTTGCCGCTGATTTCAAAATAGCCGGTATCGGCGCTCTTCAAATCTTTAAACTGCGTGTTGGTTTGCACCTGAATGCCGGCATAGCCGTGATAAGTGTATCGCGGGTTGTCGTTGACATCTAAGCGGAAATCCGGATCCTGGATAATGGTGTTGCCGGTGATTTTGACATTGTCCATGGTGAATTGGCGGTTATACACGGCAATGCCGTAGAGGCGGTCGCCAATGGCGGTGTTGTCTTTAATTACGATGTCGTTACCCTCATGCACATCAAGACCTTTGCGGTAATTGTGGTCGGTGGTGTTGTTTTGGAAGGTAACGCCGAAATTATAGCTGCCGGCCAGCGCGGCGATGCCGTAGCCGGTGCCGCCGTCTGCTTCATGGCCGTTCCAGGCCAAATGGTTGCCGTCTGCAACAAAGTCTTTTTGATAGGAAACCAGTGCTCCGGCCACGCGGTTGTGGTGCAGATGGCTGTCGATCAAGCGGTTGTTTTCGCCTAGCGGCAGATTTTCATAGGTTTCATCCACTTCGCCTCGGATTAAGCGGGCTTTATAGGTGCGCCCGGCACCGTCAGGGTCGGGACTCAGGGTTTCGGTAGACGTGAATATCACGCCGGCACGGTTGGCGCCGGAAACTTCGACTTTGCTGATCAGGGTGTTGTCGGCATCGTTCACCAAAATGCCGCTCACTTTGCCGAAATAGCTTTGGCCTACGCGATAGAAATCATCACTGTTGGTGTATTTCACTGATAAGTCGGCAATGGTTTTATTGCTTTGGCCGTCAACCAAAATGCCGGCAAAAGGGCGGATATCGTCTTCATTGCTGTTGGCGTTGAACACGCCGGTTTGCGCTTTGTCGAATGAAATAGTGGTTTTGCCCATGCCTTCGCCAAACAGGCCGGTAACGCCTTGGTTTTTGCTATTGAGCACGATTTGGTCGGAAATTTTCAACGAGCCATGCAGGTACACCGCCGCACCTTCTTGGTGTGCTGCGGCCAGCGCTGCATTGATGGCGGCGAGGCTGTCGGTTTCGCCGCTGGTGTCGGTGCCGAATTCGCGCGCATCAATATAGGCGCCATAAGAGGCGTGTTGATAAACCGTGTAGCCGCCATTACCGCTGCTTGGCGGGCTTGTGTCTGTCGAGGTGTCGGGGTCGACAGGTTTTGGGTCGACAGGTTTCGGGTCGACAGGTTTCGGGTCGACAGGTTTCGGGTCGACAGGTTTCGGGTCGACAGGTTTCGGGTCGACAGGTGCGGGGTCGACAGGTGTGGGGTCGACAGGTGCGGGGTCAACAGGTGCGGGGTCAACAGGTGCGGGGTCAACAGGTGCGGGGTCAACAGGTGCGGGGTCGATAGGTGCGGGGTCAACAGGTGCGGGGTCGATAGGTGTCGGGTCAACCGCAGGCTTGTTATCCACCACGGGTTTGCCGGGCGCAGGAGCAGAATTGTCGCCACCACCGCCACCACCACCGCCCGCAGCCGCGCCGAGCAGGCCTGCGCCTGCGATGCCGCCAAGCACGGCAAGAATTTTGCTGGAACCTGATGCGGGTTGGGTGGCGGCCATCACTTGCTCGGCCAGCAAAGGATCTGTGGCAGGTGCTTCAGGATAAGCGGCCAGTGCGCCGTTTTGCTGCATGCCGACCACAGGGGGTTTGCTGTTGGCTGAGAGGGGGGCGTAATAATTTTCGATGATTAAATCGGTTTGGCCGGTGCCGGCTTCTTCAAAGCTGATGTGCAAATCATCGTTTACCCGCGTGAAAGCAGCCTGCTCGGGTGCGAGCCCGGTTTCGGCATCTGCCAATTGATAATAAGCGTTATCAAGATTGCTTACCTGTATTTTCAAGGGCTGGTTTTGCCCGGTAGACAAATGATAGCGGCCCAGATTTTCAACTGTGGCCGCGTGGTTTGCCATCACTTTATTAAGTGAGATTGTGAATTGTTTTGCCATTTTGTTAAATTCCGTAAAATAATTGTGTTTGATAAAAATAAACTAATGCAAATTGAATGATTTTTTATTTATAGTGAAATAAGGGCATGATGATTTTTGATGCAAAAAAAGAAAAACAAAGTATCTACTTTAATTGGCTTTTTTAATGCATTTTGGTAACTTGGCGGTTGCCATGGTGAGCAAAGTCAGAAACGCCGCGTTAATCTCATTAATATGCATATCGCTAATCTGAATGCATATGCCCTTTCCATATTGTTATGGATTGCAAAGTATCATAATAAATATAATTATGACAATAGTTATTTTATACTTTGTTATTTTAAATAAGTTTTTATTTCCCAAAGTGGATATTATTCAAGTTGAATAAGTGGGGGCGATGCATTTGCAGACGCATTTGGGGCATGTGCTTTTGGTGAATGAATCTGTGGGTGCGATATGCGGGGGAAGGAGCAATCGAAGAGGATGGCTCAGGGGCGGGTTGATGCTTTCTAAAGCGGCAGGCCGTCTGAATGTTTTCAGACGGCCTGCCGCTTTAAGTTCATGGAAAAACAAAGTGTTTTTCTGTATAATCGCGCCTCTTAATGATTAGGCGGTGCCTATAGGCCGTCTGAAATCCATCAGAATAAACGAGCGATTATGTCCAATATTCCCGAACAGGTGCGCCACCGCCGCACTTTTGCCATTATTTCCCACCCCGATGCGGGCAAAACCACGCTCACGGAAAAGCTGTTGCTTTTTTCGGGCGCGATTCAGAGCGCCGGCACGGTGAAAGGCAAAAAAAGCGGCAAGTTCGCCACTTCCGACTGGATGGAAATCGAGAAGCAGCGTGGCATTTCGGTGGCTTCTTCGGTGATGCAGTTTGAGTATCACGACCACACGGTGAATCTGCTCGACACACCCGGCCACCAAGATTTCTCGGAAGACACTTATCGCGTGCTCACTGCGGTAGACAGCGCTTTGATGGTGATTGATGCGGCCAAAGGTGTAGAAGCGCAAACCATCAAGCTTTTGAACGTGTGCCGTTTGCGCAACACGCCGATTGTTACCTTTATGAACAAATACGACCGCGAGGTGCGCGATTCGCTCGAATTGCTCGATGAGGTGGAAAGCGTGCTGCAAATCCGCTGCGCACCGGTTACCTGGCCGATCGGCATGGGCAAAAATTTCAAAGGCGTGTATTCGATTTTGAACGATGAGGTGTATTTGTTTGAAGCGGGCGGCGAAAAGCTGCCGCACGAATTTGAAGTGATTTCTGGCATTGATAATCCGCGGCTGGATGAATTGTTTCCGCTCGATATGGATAATCTGCGCGCTGAAATCGAGCTGGTGCAGGCCGCTTCCAATGAATTCGATTTAGAAGCTTTTTTGGCGGGCGAGCTTACGCCGGTGTTTTTCGGCTCGGCCATCAATAATTTCGGCATTCAGGAAATTTTGAATTCGTTGATTGATTGGGCACCGGCGCCGAAAGGGCGCGATGCCACCGTGCGCGAAGTGATGCCCGATGAAGAAAAATTTTCCGGTTTTGTGTTTAAAATCCAAGCCAATATGGATCCGAAACACCGCGACCGCATTGCTTTTTTGCGTGTGTGCTCGGGGCGCTTCGAGCGCGGCATGAAGATGAAACATTTGCGCATCAACCGCGATATTGCCGCTTCCAGCGTGGTGACGTTTATGTCGCACGACCGCGAGCTGGTGGAAGAGGCTTATGCCGGCGACATTATCGGCATTCCCAACCACGGCAATATTCAGATTGGCGACAGCTTTTCCGAGGGCGAGCAGCTGGCGTTTACCGGCATTCCGTTTTTCGCGCCGGAATTGTTCCGCAGCGTGCGCATTAAAAACCCTTTGAAAATGAAGCAATTGCAAAAAGGCCTGCAACAGCTGGGCGAAGAGGGCGCGGTGCAGGTGTTTAAACCACATTCGGGCGCCGATTTGATTTTGGGCGCGGTGGGCGTGTTGCAGTTTGAGGTGGTGACCGCGCGGCTGGCAGCGGAATACGGCGTGGAGGCGGTGTTTGACTCCGCCAGCATTTGGTCGGCACGCTGGGTGTCGTGCGATGATAAGAAAAAATTGGCCGAATTTGAAAAAGCCAATGCCGGCAATTTGTCGATTGATGCCGGCGGCAACTTGGCTTATCTGGCACCCAACCGTGTGAATTTGGGTTTAACGCAAGAGCGTTGGCCGGATATTGTGTTCCACGAAACGCGCGAGCATGCGGTGAATTTAAATGACTGATGCGATGGTATAAAGTGGATAAGGCCGTCTGAAAACTTTTTCAGACGGCCTCGTTTGTTTCACTTAGGCGCAACCCAGTAAAACCCCAATGATTTTATATAGTGAAATGTATAAAAAACTGATGCAGCGGGTAGGTTGGGTTGCAAACCCAACAAATCTACAAGCCGTCTGAAACGTTGGGTTTATCAACCCGATCTACGCCGTTGTAAAATGGTGTTCCGTGTCAATTTTTATTGCATTTCACTATGAAATCAATCTGTTGAGAAAGCGTGGGTTAATCCAAAAAAACGCTTATCTGATTTAAATCGTGTCGTGATAATCATACCCATTCAAAAAAATAATATACAAACAGGCAGCCTGTAGGTCGGATTCTCGAATCCGACACTTGTTCGCAGAACAAGGCACGCA
>RCMY010005957.1_pt1 | contig 10269 bp, 6 predicted proteins | sample 2041341 | NCBI WGS metagenome assembly RCMY01 (sample SAMN09708234, study PRJNA481090) | Marine sediment metagenome, whole genome shotgun sequencing project.
CACCTTCGGAGACCGACGGCTGTGCCTCTGTGATCCCGCGATAGATGTCGATCATTGTCTTGAATCCGGGGCCACGGGTCTCGATGGAGGATGCATAGTCCCCCGCGGCGATGTATTCGCCCACACGAGCCGTGTTCTCGACTGCTTCCAGCAGGGGCAACGCGATGACGGCATCCCGCCTGACACCCACCAACACCGGCTCAGCTCCGTCGGATGCCTCCAGAACCTGGTTGACGGCTTCCACACCACACACTGTGGCCATCCAGCGGTCGTAGGCGCTTGGCTTGCCACCGCGTTGGACGTGGCCGAGGATCGTGATCCGTGCGTCATCACCGGTGCGTTCAAACAGCGCCTCCCGGATCCGTTGGGCGGTGATGGGCTCCCCGTCGCGGTCCGTGGCACCTTCCGCCACCACCACGATGGAGTCCCGTCGGCCAGCAGCCCGTCCCCGCGCCAGGAGCTCCACCAACCGGTCCTCCCACCCACTGCGGGGTGGCACCTCTGGCAGGAACGCGTAGTCCGCACCGCCCGAGACCGCGCTCATGAGCGCGAGATAACCACAACGTCGCCCCATCACCTCAACAATGAAGGTGCGCTGATGGGATTCGGCCGTGGAGCTGATCGCATCAATCGCCTCGGTGATGCGGTGCAGCGCAGAATCGGTGCCGATCGTCATGTCCGTGCCGACCATGTCGTTGTCGATGGACCCCACGAGCCCCGCAACGTAGAGGTGGGGATGCTTGCGCGCCTGGGCCTCGGAGATCTCGCCCTCAGCCAGCAGGTCGGCCACATGCTGGGGCCATTCGGTCCGCAGCAGAGCGGTGCCAGTAAGGGACCCGTCGCCACCGATGACGATGACGCGATCAATTCCGCGCTCAACCAGGTTGCGGACGGCTTTGCGTCGCCCCGATGGCTCCCGGAAAGCCACACAGCGTGCGGTCCCGATGACAGTTCCACCCTTGTTGAGGATGCCCGAGACGTCCGACCAGCCCATGCGACTGATGTTTTCGCCGCCCTCCACCGCACCCAGCCATCCTTCACGAATGGCATAGATCTCTGCATCTCGATGGATGGCAGCGCGGACGATGGAACGCACGGCAGCATTCATACCCTGTGCATCACCGCCCGAGGTCAGGACGCCGATGCGAACGGGCATGAAAGTGTCGTCTCCTTCTGCGTTGGAAAAGCTGGACTACCGGCGAGAACTCTTGGGTCTGACGACCTTGGTGGCCTGCCAGTCCCCGCTCACGTTCGCGGTGCCCGTGAGGGCCAGCCCCGCCGTGACTGCACCTTCAGCCAGATCGCTGGCCTCGATGAAGCCGGCTCGACCCACCTTGGGCGTCATCAGCCAGATGTATCCAGTGGGCGCAAGGTCCGTCATGGCCTCAACGAGCCCATCAGCGACGTCACCGTCGTCGACCCGCCACCACAGAACCACGGCGTCGACGCCTTCCAGCGCTTCCTCCACCATGTCGGCGTCGATGATGTCCATGATGTCGTCGCGGAGAGTCGCATCGACGTCCTCGTCCCAGCCCACTTCCTCGACCACCATGCCTGGCGCCAGACCCAGCAGGTCTGCACCCTCAGCCGCACTCACAGTTCGATCCTTCCAAGAATGACGTACACGAACCCAAGAGTGCCAGATGAACGCCCCTCAGCGCACACCGCCCTTCGCTCCACTGAGCGAAGGGCGGCATTTCGTGTGCGCAAACTGATCAGGCGTCGCCACCTGCGTTGCCGGAGGTACCAGCCGTCACGTCATCAATGCGGTACTTCTTCGCAGCATCCAGCGCCCAGGCCTCGGGCACGTCACCCGCACGGCCGAGGCCCTGCAGTACCGCAACAGCCACGGAAGGTCCGTCGATCTTGAAGAAGCGACGGGCCGCCGCTCTGGTGTCGGAGAAGCCGAAGCCATCGGCGCCAAGCGTCGTATAATCACCTGGTACCCATTGGCGAATCTGGTCCGGCACAGCCCGCATGTAATCGGAGACGGCCACAACGGGGCCCTGCGTACCTTCGAGTTTCTTCTCCACCCAGGTGTTGTCGTGCTCACCCCAAGGATCGCTGTACCTGGCTTCATCCAAGTCCAGTCCTTCCCGACGCATCTCGCCCCAGGACGTGACACTCCAGACATCCGCCACAACGCCAAAGTCGTCCTTCAGCAACTGCTGGGCCTCGAGTGCCCACGGCACACTGACCCCCGAGGCTAGGATCTGCGCACGTCGAGCATCCTGATCCACCCCGTCGAAGGAGCCCTCCTTGAGCAGGTACATGCCCTTGAGAATGCCCTCCACGTCCACGCCCTCCGGTTCGGCCGGCTGGACATAAGGCTCGTTGTACACCGTGAGGTAGTACATGACGTTCTCGGGCTGCTCGCCGTACATGCGTCGCAGCCCGTCCTTCATGATGTGTGCGATCTCGTAGGAGTAGGCCGGATCGTAGGACACGACGGCCGGGTTGGTGGACGCAAGCAACGGCGAGTGGCCGTCCATGTGCTGCGTTCCCTCACCTGTGAGCGTGGTTTTTCCGGCCGTGGCACCGATCAGGAATCCTCGTGTCAGCGCGTCAGCGGCCGCCCACAGGAAGTCAGCCGTTCTCTGGAACCCGAACATCGAGTAGAAGACGTACACCGGAACCATCGGAACACCGTGTGTCGAGTAGGACGTGCCGGCCGCGGTGAAGGCCGCCACGGAGCCCGCCTCATTGATGCCCGTGTGCAGGATCTGACCGTTCTTGGCCTCGCGGTAGGACAGGAAGAGCTCATTGTCCACGGGCGTGTAGTTCTGGCCGTGCGGGTTGTAGATCTTGATCGTGGGGAAGAACGCGTCCATTCCAAACGTCCGTGCCTCGTCCGGAATGATCGGCACGACGTGGGGAGCGAACTCCTTGTTGCGCATCAGGTCTTTCAGCAGCCGCACGAACGCCATGGTGGTGGCGATCTCCTGCCTGCCGGAGCCCTTGCGGACACTCTCGTAACTCTTGTCGGCAGGCAGCGAGATGAACTTCTGATCTCCCCTGCGCTCCGGAATGAAGCCACCCAACTGTCGGCGTCGCTCCATCAGATATTCCATGCGCGGGTCGTCCTTGTCCGGACGAACGTATGGCGGACGGTAGGGGTCCTCCTCCAGCACCTTGTCGGCGATGGGCAGGTTGACCCTGTCCCGGAACGTCTTCAGGTCATCCAGAGCCAGCTTCTTCATCTGGTGGGTCGCGTTGCGTCCCGCGAAGTGCTTCCCGAGGAAGTAGCCCTTGATGGTGTGGGCGAGGATCACGGTGGGAGCCCCGGTGAACTCCGTGGCGGCCTTGTATGCCGAGAAGACCTTCTGATAGTCGTGGCCACCACGGGTGAGCTTCCAGATGTCGTCGTCGGACCAGTCCTTCACCATCGCTGCGGTGCGCGGATCCCGCTCAAAGAAATGCTTGCGCACGTAGGCGCCGTCGTTGGCCTTGAATGTCTGGTAATCGCCATCGGAGGTGGAATTCATCAGGTTGACGAGAGCTCCGTCGCTGTCAGCCGCGAGCAGCGGATCCCAGCCCCGGCCCCAAACAGCCTTGATGACGTTCCAGCCGGCACCGCGGAAGAACGCTTCCAGTTCCTGCATGATCTTGCCATTGCCGCGCACTGGGCCGTCGAGCCTCTGCAGGTTGCAGTTGACGACGAAGGTCAGGTTGTCGAGCTCGTCGTTCGCAGCGGTCTGCAGGAGTCCGCGCGATTCCGGCTCATCCATCTCGCCGTCGCCGAGGAACGCCCATACGTGCTGCTGGGAGGTGTCCTTGAGGCCCCGGTTGTGGAGGTAGCGGTTGAACTGTGCCTGGTAGATGGCGTTCATGGGGCCGATGCCCATGGAAACCGTTGGGAACTCCCAGAAGTTCGGCATCTGGTGGGGGTGCGGATAAGACGGGAGGGCGCGGATCTTGCCGTCCACGTAGTGACTGTGTTCCTGACGGAAACCGTCGAGGTCAGCCTCCTGCAGCCTGCCCTCCAGGAAAGCTCGCGCGTACATGCCCGGGGATGCGTGGCCCTGGAAGAAGATCTGGTCGCCGCCGCCCTCGTGGTCCTTGCCGCGGAAGAAGTGGTTGAACCCCACCTCGTACAGCGTCGCCGAAGAGGCGTAGGAGGCGATGTGTCCACCGACGCCGACGCCAGGACGCTGCGCACGGTGCACCATGATGGCCGCGTTCCAGCGCAGCAGCCGCCTGATCTCGCGCTCCAAGGTCTCATCACCCGGATAGAAGGCCTCTCGTGACTCCGGGATCGTGTTGATGTAGTCGGTGCCCGTCAGCGACGGGACGCCAATGTGGCGCTCGCGTGCCCGCTCGAGCAGCTTCAGCATCACGTACCGGGCCCTGTGGCGGCCACCCTCCTCGATCACGCCATCAAGCGATTCAAGCCATTCGGCTGTCTCGTCCAGGTCCGCGTCGGGCAACGTGGTGGGAAGTCCGTTGAGGATGGGGCCAGCCTCGTCCATCTGGGTCACGTGAGTCCTCTCAGTGGTGGGTGGGGCGCCCTCGCTGTAGTCGAGGCCGCCCGCATTCACACCCCAAGATACCCCTGCTCCCGGTGAACTTTCAGGTATCCAGCCGAGCGCCCGGATCATGGGCGCTGTTCCACACCTCGACGCGGGGGGCTACTGCGAATGTGAACGTTCCCGGATCGTTATTGCTTCGTGACCAGCTTGAGCACCAAAGGGGGAGGAAACCAGCTTGACTGGGGGTTGCGAATAGAACTGGCCGATGACGGCCGGTTCATGGAGAAAGGACAGAGATGTTCCGGAAGAAGAATCGTTTGGCAGTGGCTGCCTTGGGTGTGGCCTCTCTGATGGCTGTGGCGGCGTGTAGCGGCGATGCCGAGACCGAGCCCGGTGCGGACCCAGGCAGTGACAGAGACTGCGCCGCTTATGAGTCCTACGGTGACCTGTCGGGCAAGTCGGTCAACCTCTACACCTCGATCGTGGATCCCGAGGACAAGCCCCATATCGACTCGTTCATTCCCTTTGAGGAATGCACCGGCGCCACGATCGATTACGAGGGCAGCCGTGAGTTCGAGGCGCAGCTCCCGGTCAAGATTGAGGCAGGCTCGCCGCCCGACGTCGCCTACATCCCCCAGCCCGGACTCATCGCGACCATCGCAGATCGCTTCCCCGATGCCATGGTGCCGGTGGGCGAGGCAGCAGAGGCCAACGTGGATGAGTTCTACAACGAGGCATGGAAGGGTTACGGCTCGGTTGGCGACACGTTCTACGCGGTCCCCGTGGGTGCCAACGCCAAGTCCTTCGTGTGGTACTCCCCCAGCCTGATGGAGGAGGGTGGATACGAGATCCCCACCACTCTGGGTGAGCTGATGGACCTCACGGAGACGATCGCCAACGACAACCCTGATGCCAAGCCGTGGTGTGCGGGCATCGAGTCGGGTGGGGCCACCGGCTGGCCGGCCACCGACTGGCTCGAGGACATGATGCTGCGCACCGTGACTCCCGAGGAATACGACATGTGGGTCAACCACGAGATGCCCTTCAATGACCCCAAGGTCGTCGAGGCACTCGACAAGGCCGGTGCCATCCTGAAGAACGACAAGTACGTCAACGGCGGGCTCGGCAACGTCAAGACGATCGCCACCACCGCATTCGGCGAAGCGGGGCTGCCCATCCTTGATGGATCCTGCTACATGCACCGTCAGGCGTCCTTCTACCAGGCCAACTGGCCCGAGGGCACCGACATCTCCGAGAACGGTGACGTGTTCGCGTTCTACCTGCCCGGTGAGGATGCCGAGACCAAGCCACTGCTCGGTGGCGGTGAGTTCGCAGCAGCGTTCTCCGACCGCGAAGAGGTCAAGGCCTTCCAGGCCTACCTGACCTCGCCGGAGTGGAGCAACGAGAAGGCCAAGGCTTCCGAGGCCGGCTGGATCTCTGCCAACAAGGAACTGGACCCGGCAAACCTGAAGTCTCCCATCGATCAGCTTGCTTTCGAGCTGCTCCGCGATGAGAACACGGTGTTCCGCTTCGACGGTTCCGACCTCATGCCGGGCGCAGTCGGCGCCGGATCCTTCTGGAACGGCATGACCGACTGGATCGCTCTCGACGAGAGCAGTCAGGAAGTTCTGGATTCCATCGAGAACACCTGGCCCAGCTGATCAGCCACGGCTGAACTGCAAGCCGCAAGCGTGGGCCACACCCGTTATAGGATGTGGCCCACGTTTGCAGCTTGGACGAATCCTCAAGTTTGAACCCCAAGACATCTCAGAGAGGAGATGCCGCACATGGACTGGTTGCTCAAAGCAGAGACACCCGTCGAAAAAATTCTGGTGATGTTTGTGGCGATCGCGCTGTTCGCAACGGTGATGTTTCTCATCCTCTTCGCATCAGAAAAACTGCCCCGCTGGCTCCCTGCCGTCGGTTTCCTGCTTCCCGCCGTGATCATGCTCGCCTTCGGTCTGCTGTGGCCAGGCATTCGCACGGTCATGGACTCATTCCTTGACGCCGCGGGCAGGGAGGGAGTCGGGGTTCAGAACTACGTCACTGTCCTCACCAATCCCGATTTTCAGCTCATCCTGCTCAACACGATGGCATGGGTGATTGCTGTCCCACTCTTTTCCACCATTTTCGGGCTGCTGTACGCCGTTCTGGTGGATCGCACGAGGTTCGAGAAGGTCGCCAAGACGCTCATCTTCCTGCCGATGGCCATCTCCTTCGTCGGAGCATCCATCATCTGGAACTTCGTCTACCAGTACAAGCCTCCGGGCACCAACCAGATCGGCTTCGCCAACCAGTTGCTGGTCTGGCTCGGTCTTGAGCCAAACCAGTTCCTGCTGACCCCACCGTGGAACACAGCGTTCCTGATCGTCATCATGGTGTGGATCCAGACCGGCTTCGCCATGACAATCCTGTCGGCCTCCATCAAGGCGATCCCCGACGAAATCACCGAGGCCGCACAGATCGACGGCGCCACCCCCGTGCGTACCTTCTTCAGCATCACTGTGCCCTCCATTCGACCGGCTCTCATCGTGGTCGTCACCACCATCGCCATGGCCACACTGAAGGTCTTCGACATCGTACGCACCACCACCGGTGGACAGTTCAACACCTCGGTGATCGCGAACGAGTTCTACAGCCAGAAGTTCAGTCGCGGCCAAAACGGGATCGCCGCGACTCTGGCTGTGGTCCTCTTCATACTGGTGATCCCGATCATCATCTACAACGTGCGTCAGATGAGGATTTCGGAGGGTGAACGATGAGCGAAGAAGTGAAGTACAAGCTGACTGATGAACCGGATTCAAAGGATCCGACACTCCCCGCGGACAACTCCCTCAAGAAGGAGCGCAAGCTGACGCGGGCCGAGAAGCGCGCGATCGATGCCAAGGGCAGGTTGTCCTCCCCCCTGGCCTCAGGTATCGCCATTGTCCTTGCCCTGATCTGGACCCTCCCCACATTCGGGCTGTTCCTGACCTCATTCAGGCCTGCCAATGACATCCGGCAGTCGGGTTGGTGGACCTGGTTCACGAACCCGTCGGTCACTGCCGACAACTATGTTGAGACGATGTTCGGCTCGAGCACGGACCTGAGCACCTTCTTCCTGAACTCGTTCGTGGTGACCATCCCGGCAGTGATCATCCCGATCACCCTTGCCCTCCTGGCCTCCTACGCATTCGCGTGGATCGAGTTCCCGGGGCGCAACATCCTCTTCGTGGGGGTGTTCGCCCTGCAGGTGGTGCCCATCCAGGTGACCTTGGTGCCGCTGCTCACGCAGTACGTCAACTGGGGAATAGCCGGCACCTTCTGGACGGTGTGGCTGTCACACTCCATCTTCGCGCTGCCGCTGGCGATCTTCCTTCTGCACAACTTCATGAAGGAGATCCCTGCGTCACTGATCGAAGCGGCCCGGGTTGATGGGGCAGGACACGTGAAGATCTTCTTCCGCGTTCTGCTTCCCTTGCTGGTGCCGGCCATCGCTTCATTCGGCATCTTCCAGTTCCTGTGGGTGTGGAATGACCTCTTGGTATCGCTCACATTCGCAGGCGGCAACAAGGACGTGGCACCTCTGACGGTACGCGTTGCAGAGTTGGCGGGCACCCTGGGTGCCCGGTGGCATCTGCTGAGCGCAGGTGCATTCGTATCCATGATCGTGCCCATGGTCGTGTTCCTGGCCTTGCAGCGCTTCTTCGTCCGCGGACTGCTGGCTGGCTCCGTGAAGGGCTGATGACCAGGGAGGCCGGGCAGTCGCATTCACGTGCGGCTGCCCGGCCTCTGTCTTTGCCCAGGATCAGACCTGCGCATCCAGCCGAATAGCAGCGAGCGCGTCGCTGGCTGGGCTCAACGACCCGGCAATGGACATTCGGTGGGCTCCAGCTGCTGACAGACCGGCACTTGGGCACCACCCAAGTGCGGGCTCCTGAGCTGGCTGCACCGCTCACGAAGCGCGGCTTCCCCCTAGTGTGTTGACATGGACTTCCCCCAACCGCGCAACGGGACACTGCCCGCCCAGGTCAGCTCGCAGCGAACCCGCATGGCCATCCTCAAGCGACTGCGCGGAGTCACCGGTGCGATGAACAGCGCAACGCTCGCCGCCATGGAAGGTCGACACCAGTGGTTCGGCCAACTCGATGCGGAGTCCCGTTCCTGGATCAACGTCCTGGCCCGCAGCGGTATCGACGGCTTCGTCAGCTGGCTCGGAGGAGACGACTTCTCTCCCGAATCAGTGTTCGACGCAGCGCCGAGAGCCATGGCAGGGCGCATCACCCTGCAGCAGACCGTCGACCTCGTTCGCACCACCACGGACGTCCTGGAGGAGCAGATTCATCTTCTGTTGCCACGTGGGGATCGGCAGGCATTGCAGCTGGGGATCGTCCACTACTCCCGGGAGATCGCCTTCGCGGCAGCAGAGATCTACGCCCACGCAGCCGAGGCCCGGGGCGCCTGGGATTCACGGATCGAGGCGACCGTCGTGGACGCTGTGGTACGCGCCGAAACCGACGAATCCGTCCTGTCCAGGGCCTCAACCCTGGGATGGAACACCGAAGCCAAAGTTGTGGTGGCCATTGCCAGCACCTCTCGGGAAAGCGGCGTCGATGACCTTCGCCGTGCTTCAGCCAAGCTGGGGCTGGAACTCCTCGCGTCCCCACACGGAGATCGCCTCGTCTGCATCTTCGGGGGCGAAGCAATCACCGACTCACATGAGGCCTCCCAGCTTGTGTCACGTCTCGAGCCGAACTTCGCCGACGGCCCCATTGTGGTGGGCCCCGTTGCTGATGGTCTTGCCGGGGCACCCGCCTCCGCCCGCGCCGCATCATCGGGCTACCGGGCGGCCATCGCCTGGCCCGAGGGACCACGCACGATGCTTTCGGATGATCTACTCCCGGAGCGGGCACTCTCCGGCGATGGTCATGCCCGTCGCATCCTGGGAGGCGACATCTACCAGTCGCTCGCCGCGTCCAAGGAACTGCTGGAAACCTGCGTCGGCTTCCTGGACAGTGGCTCATCAATGGAGGCGACCTCGCGCGCCCTCTTCATCCATCCCAACACCGTTCGCTATCGCATCAAACGAATCCAGGAAACCACTGGCTACAACCCCACGGATGCACGCGAGGCGTACGTCCTGAGGATGGCGATCACTCTGGGAAGACTGCAGGCCACCTGATTCCCCAAAATCACATGGCTGTCATTCATCAACCCAGACAACGTCGCGATCGCGCCGCGGGTGGCTGGTTCCGGCACTGTTGTGGGAACCCCACAACAGGGCCCGTGACTATTTCGTGACATTCAATCCCCCGGAGGGCCCTCGCCACGGTGCATTCTGGAACCATGCTCGCAATCGTTGCTCCAGGACAGGGAGCACAGACACCTGGCTTCCTCACTCCCTGGATCGCTGACTCTGCCATTGCCGACCGCCTCAACTGGCTGGGAGCCGCTGCTGGTCTGGACCTCGTGCACTACGGCACCGAGGCAGACGCTGAAACCATCAGGGACACAGCCATTGCACAGCCGCTTCTCGTGGCTGCGGGCCTGATCGCCGCTGCAGCACTGTCGTCTTCCGGGGCCGACGTCTTCGACATGGCCGACGTTGTCGGAGGTCATTCCGTGGGCGAACTGACGGCAGCGGCCGGAACCGGCGTCATCTCAGCGGAGACAGCCATGGTGCTGGTGCGTGAACGGGGCAGGGCGATGGCCACCGCTTCAGCCGCCACCCCCACGTCAATGACCGCCGTTGTGGGCGGGGATCGCGACGAGGTCCTCGCGGCCCTGGAACTGCATGGCCTCACCGCCGCCAACAACAACG
>RCMY010005958.1_pt1 | contig 10269 bp, 10 predicted proteins | sample 2041341 | NCBI WGS metagenome assembly RCMY01 (sample SAMN09708234, study PRJNA481090) | Marine sediment metagenome, whole genome shotgun sequencing project.
GTTAAATCACGGTTTTGCCGATGGCGGCCAAGGCTTCGCCGGTAAGCGGGTCGATCTGGGTTACGGAATCAATCTCGTCGCCGAAAAACTCCAGGCGCAGAGCGCGTTCGTTTTCATAAGCCGGGATAATTTCCAGCACATCGCCGCGCACCCGAAACGTGCCCCTATGAAAGTCATAATCGTTGCGCTCATACTGCACTTCCACCAAGCGGGTCATCAGGCTGTCCATGCTCATGGCCTGGCCGGTTTCCACGGGAATGACCAGCTTGGCGTAATATTCCGGCGAACCCAGGCCGTAAATGCAGGACACCGAGGCGATGATGATCACATCGCGGCGGGTGAGCAATGCATGGGTGGCGGCATGGCGCAAAGAGTCAATCTGGTCGTTGATGCTTGAGTCCTTCTCGATGTAAGTGTCCGAGGCGGGAACATAGGCTTCGGGCTGATAATAATCGTAGTAGGAGACGAAATATTCCACGGCGTTGTGCGGAAACAGCTCGCGAAATTCATTATATAGTTGGGCGGCCAGAGTTTTATTGGGCGCCAGGATCAGGGCCGGGCGATCGCTGCGGGCGATAACCTGGGCCATGGTGAAAGTTTTGCCCGAACCGGTTACACCGAGCAAAATCTGATCCTTAATGCCCTGCTTTAACCCTTCCACCAATTGATCGATGGCTTCGGGCTGGTCACCTTGCGGAGTAAACGGGCTGGTAAGCGTAAATAATGGGGTATCCGCCATGCTGTGCTCGCGGTTAGCCTTTGCGGAACAAAGCCTGTTGCAAGGCGGTGATGGTGGTAAGGCCCGCGCCTTTGCCTTTGCCCGGCGCGGCAGGATAAAACAACGGCTGATAACCCAGGCGCTGAGCCTGCTTGAGGCGGATATCCTGCCCGCTTACCGGCCGCACCTGGCCGTTAAGGTCCACTTCACCCCAAAAGACGGCCTGCTCCGGTAAGGGGATATCATAAAAAGAAGACAGCACGGCAGCCACCAGCCCCAGATCCATGCCCGGCTCCTGAATTTTCATTCCGCCGCCGATTTTAGCGTAAATATCCGCTTGCCCGAAATTGAGCTTAAGCCGCTTCTCCAGTACGGCCAACAAAAGATGCATGCGATTAACGTCAAATCCCAAGGCCGCGCGCCGAGGCACGGGCAAAAAGGAGCGTGAAACCAGGGCCTGCACTTCCACAGCAAAGGGCCGCTGCCCATCCATGGCCATGACCACAGCCGTGCCGCTTAAAGTAGGATCGCGCAAATCCAGGAAAAAAGTGGACGGATCTTCCACCACTTTGAGCCCTTCGCGCAGCATTTCAAAAATGAGCAATTCCTGGTTGGGCCCAAAGCGGTTTTTGAGCACCCGCAAAATGCGAAAAACCTGACCGCGCTCGCCTTCCAGGGAGACCACGGTATCAACCATATGCTCCAGAAGCTTGGGGCCGGCCAACTGTCCGTCTTTGGTCACATGGCCTACCAGCACCAGAGTAGTCTGGCTGCGCTTGCAGGCTTCCACCAACTCCGTGGCCACAGCCCGCACCTGAGAAACCGAACCGGGCAGGCCCTCGGCCCGAGGCGAAATTAAAGTTTGCACAGAATCGACCACCAAAAGCTCCGGAGCATGCGGAGCTTCCAGGGCGGCCAAGGCGTCTTCCACGGAATTGGAGGCCAGGGCCAGAAGATCCGGGCCGAGCACGTTCAGACGCTCCGCGCGCGATTTAAGTTGCCCAAGCGATTCCTCGCCGGAAAGATAGAGCGCGCCGCGACCGGATGCGGCCACGGCTCCGGCCAGTTGCAGCAAAAGTGTGGATTTGCCGATGCCCGGCTCGCCGCCGAACAAAAGCGCCGCGCCGGGCACAAAACCCGCCCCCAAAATGGCGTCCAGGCTGGAAAGCCCCGTGCTGTACGGCTTTTCATTTTGCGTGTTGACTTCAATAAGCCGGAGGCCTTCCGGCGCGGAAGATATGGCCCGGGCGCCGCCCACACGGGCTTTGCCCCTGCTCGTAGGGGGCTGGGCTTCTATTGTGGCTTTCAAAGTATTCCATGCCTGGCAGACCGGGCACTGCCCCCGCCATTGCATACTGCGGCCGCCGCACTCCGCGCAGATATAAATTTCGCGTTGACGCATAGTTGATTTTTCGCTGTTCGGAGGGTCTATTCAAACACACAAGACACGAGCGTATCGACTTCCCCGCCCATACCGGCCAGCTTAGTCGCATTTTGCATAATTTCCGCCGGCTCGGAGGGGTTGTCATGCTCAAGCACAGCTTCCGACCACTGCCGATAAAAATGTTTGCAGCCCCAGGCCAACATAAACGCAAGCCAGGCAAGAATCAGCCAGGTGGCGATGTTCGGCTTGGGGCCATGCTTGCGGCGACGCGAACTTCGTTTGCCAAGCACACGTTTGTCCTCAAATGGATCTCTGCAGGAAGAGCATCTTTCATAATTCGGCTGCAAACACCAGGCGTCACTTCGGCCCGGACGGCTACTCCTGCGCCGTGCCGGCGTCTTCCGTTTTTTGAGCCTCAATAACTCGTACGCCAAAAGCGCGCACCGAAGGCGGCACCGATCGGAATACGAAAATAAAGGGAACTCGCGAGCCAGATTGCACGTTGGTATTTTTGGACAGCACTTCCAATTTATTGCTCAGCGCCTCGGTAAGCTCTTTTTCCGTGAGCACCTGCAGTTGGAAGTAAGACACAGAAATGCCGCAGAATTGTTGATTGGAAACAATAATATTTTTGTCTTCATCAAGCAGAGTGGCTTCCACGCGGATCAAACTCACGGGCTTGGGGAAATTATTGACCACATTGCCTTCAATAATGAATAACTGCCCGCCCAATTTGTCGTTGTTAACGTAATACTGCTTAACATCCAAAAGCGTTATATTGGCCAGCTCCGCCGGGTCTGTAATCAAATTTTCAGAAGTCTGCCCGGAGGGCGAAGAAGTTTGCCCGCTCGCGGTTTTGGCTTCATCGCCGGGAGCTGACCGCCAGCCTAAGGGATCAAGGAAGTACACAGCCCCGCCGGCCGCCAATAGCAAGATGACGACCAGCATGGCCCAGACCACGGCGCCCGGCTTTTTGCGCTTCTTTTCCTTCCTGTCCACATCATAAAGATCGCCGTCTTCCAAAATGGCGTCCACAGCTTTTTTACTTGATTCAGCCTCAGCCATGAGCTCTTCAGGCGCGCTTTTTTCATGGGCATCGATAGCGGTTTGAAAATCGCTGTTCTCCATGCCGTCGGCCATCATAAAGATGTTGCCGCAAAACGTGCATTTAGTCTTGGCCAGAGGGCTGACCAAAGAATCATCCAACCTGAATTTCGTGGAACATCTACGGCAGGTAATAATCATGGGCACCTCTGAAAAAGGAAATTACAAGCGCCATAAGGATAATGTCAACTTAAAGGCCGGCGGCATCGCTGTTTAATGCCAACTCGTAAATACCTGGCAATTCCCGATACCGTTCTGCATAATCCAAGCCATAACCTACAATAAAGCCATCGGCAATGCAAAAACCAACATAATCGGCCTTTACAGGCACTTCGCGGCGACTTGGCTTGTCCACAAAAGCGGCAATACTTACCGAGACCGCCTGTCTGTCCGCAAGCTGTTTGCATAAAAAATCCATGCTCAGGCCGGTGTCGATAATGTCCTCCACAATAAGCACATGTTTTCCGGCCAGAGGCATTTCAATATCTTTGGTGAATTTTATTTCTCCGCCGCTTGTGGAAGACCGACCGTAACTGGCCAGACGCACAAAATCCACCTCAAGGGGCATGGTCAGCCGCCGCATAAGGTCAGCGCAAAAAATAAAGGCGCCCTTCAGCACCCCCACAACCACTACCGGCTCTCCCGCATAACGGGCATTTATCTGCTCGGCCATTTCCCGCACGCGTGCATCTATGGAGGCCGCATCATAAAGAAGGGTCAACCTTTCAAACGACTCGGGCATATTTTTCCACCGGCATAACTGCCCCGGCGGACAAGCCGCAGATGACGCGAGCTGTCCGCCGGGAAGATAATACTTTTGAGGCGGCAAAATGCCGCCTCATCGAAAGCTATTGTCCCTGGGAGACCAGGTAGTCCACATCCGCGCCCATGGTCTGGATTTCAGCCAGCCCTTCATAGGTGGTGTAAGTGTTCCCTTCCTTATCCACCAGGCTGACGATCGGCACGCCGTCGCCCAAATCGGCAAAGGCCTGAATCATGAGCACAGGGAAATAAACGCCGTTTTCGCCCAAATACGCGCGCAGAGCGTCTTTATCCGCATCCAGAGACACGCCCACAAAGGCCGCTTTGTCCGCCGGATGGTTGCCCTGCATTTCAGCAAGGTGCTGCAAGGCCTTGGCGCAGTCAGGTGCGGTCATATTAAAGAGCACGGCCACCACGACTTTGCCTTTCTGGCTGTCGATAAAAGTTTCCAGGTCAGCAGGCGAAGCCTGGTCATTAGCGATGTTCACCGAACCGGAGCCGGAACCTGAACCGGCGCAGCCGCCCGCAAGAAGCGATACGCTCATCAGCAGCACAACAGCCAAAGACAGCAATATTTTCATATTACGCATAGCTTTCCTCTAAATTACGTTTATTTGTTTAAAAGCTCCCCGATGGGCTTTTCTATTTCCTCTCTGGGCACATACCCCATGATCGACTTGTATTCTTTGCCGTTGCGGTCGTAGATGATGGTTACGGGAATGCCGGTAATGTTGTGCTTTTCCGCGTAGTCATCGCCAACCACATATACAGGGTAGGAAATGCTCATTTCTTTAATCACCTGCTTAAGCGCGGGCAAATCAGAGGAGTCATCCAAAGATACGCCGAGCATGGCCACATCATCACGAGAATAAGCCGCGCGCATGCTCACGAGGTCCGGCACTTCCTGCATGCAGTAGCCGCACCAGGAAGCAAAAACATTGACCACTGTAACTTTGCCTTTGGAAGCGGCCACAAATTGATCGACATCGGCAGTGACGGCTTTTTCTTTAAACATGACATCTGCGCCGGCGCTTGCGCCGCCGGGCTTAGCACAGCCGGCTGCAGCCAAGCACACGCATATTAAAGCGAAAACCGCCGTTAAAGCATAATTGTTTATTTTGCGCATAGCCCCAAAGCCTCCGGTCTGTTTTAAGGATTGCCGTTAATAAAAAGCGCGCTGTTTCGCGGCGGAAATACGGCCGCTTCGCTGCGCTTAAGTTCTTACATGTCTCCAGATTCGGGTGAAGAAGCCAGCAGGTGCTCTATGGCTTCCTGCAACTCTTCAAAAGTAATCATGCCTTCAAACCGCTTATACAATTTTCCGCTCTGATCGTGAATATACGTCTGCGGGATGCTCTCAATATGGTATTTTACCGCAAATTCTTCACCTACGCGGTACACGGGGTAAGCAATGTTTTGCTCTGTGAGAAAGTTGGCCAATTCCTGCTTGTCTTCGTCAATGGATACGCCGAGCATGGCCAGCTTATCTTCAGGATAGGTGGTGTGCGCCTTCACAAAATCGGGCACTTCGGTAACACAGGGCGCGCACCAGGTGGCAAAAACGTTAACAATCACAATTTTACCCTTGTTTTTAGCCACAAAGGCTTCCACGTCCTGTGAAGCAGCTTCTTTAAACTCTTTGGCCCCAACTCCGGAAACCAGCCCCAGGCACAAGAAAAAGGCGAGCATCAACCCCACATTCACTTTAAACACAGTTCGCATGAAAAAACTCCGTTCCGGCGCGCGTATATTCGAGCATCCCGGATAGAACTCAATTGCAATTTATAAATTAACGCAGATTGCCGATAACTGCAAACACATCTTTGCGGCCGGGAATAATTTTTTCAAACCAATGCCGCTCAATTACCGCTCATGCTTAAAAGATCGCGCACCAAGCGCACGCAATCCACCGCGTCCCCGGAGTAGCCGTCCGCGCCGATAGCCTCGGCAAAAGTCGCATTAACCACAGCTCCTCCCACAATAACCTTTACAGGCAGGTTGCGCTCTTTAACCAGCCTAACCGTATCTTCCATACGCACCATGGTGGTGGTCATCAGCGCCGATAACCCGATAATCGCCGCGCCGTGCGCCTCGGCCGCGGACACAATGGTTTCGGCGGTCTTGTCCTTGCCGATATCCACCACTTCAAAACCGTGATTGCCCAGCATGAGGCTGACGATATTCTTGCCGATATCGTGAATATCACCTTCCACTGTGGCCATAATGACTACAGGGCGCTGTTCTTCGCCTCGGGCGTCTTCCAAAAGCGGACGCAAACGGGAAAACGCGGTTTGCATGGTTTCGGCCGAACGCAATAACTGCGGCAAAAAATATTCCTTGCATTCATATTTGCGGCCTACCTCGGTAATGGCCGGAATCAGGCGATCATTGACCAGGGCGAAGGGCTCCGCGCCTGCGGCCAGGGCCGCGTCCACCAGCGCAAGAATGTCTTCCTTGCGGCCTTTGATTATCGCGTCTTCCAAAACTCCGCGCCCCGCGCCGGAAGCATCAGCGGAAATCGGAACGCCGTCGTTATGGGCGGTTGCGGAGGTATTCCCAAGCGCAGCCGGAGCCCATTTAGCATAGTGGGTGGTAAAATATTCCGCGTGCTGGTCGTATTCCAAAAGCGCATTAAGCGCGGCCAGGGTGTCGCGCATACGCTCATTGCCCGGGTGGGCAATGCAGGACGACAGACCGGCCCCGGCGGCCATGGCCAGGAACCCGGCGTTAAGCAGCTCGCGCGCAGGCAGGCCGAAGGAAATGTTGGACAGGCCTATAGTTGTGGGCAGGTGCAGCTCTTCGGTGCAATAACGAATGGTCTCCAAAGCGGCACGCGCCGCGCCGGACACGGATGACGCGGCCAAAGCCAGCACATCCACAATGATCAGGCGCCGGGGAATGCCCAAACTCTCCGCTTCAGTCAAAAGTTCATTAATGATGCGAATGCGCGCTGCCGCGGTAACCGGCAAATCGCCGCCCCGCAAAGGAAGAAGAATAAACGGCGCGCCGAATTTGCGGCACAGCGGCCCCAAACGCTCCATACGCCCGGCTTCGCCGCTGATGGAGTTAACGAGGCATGATGCCGGATAAGCCGCAAGACCGGCCTCCACTGCGTTCATATTGGATGAATCCAGCGCCAGAGGCACGGAATGGCGGGCAATGAGCCGATCTATCAAATCCGGCAGCATAACGGCTTCATCGACCATGGGTGCCCCGACATTGACATCTAAAATGCGTGCTCCGGCGACAATTTGCTCTTCCGCAAACTTAAAGGCGAGATCGAATTCGCCGGCCTGCAATTCCGCGGTCAACTGCTTTTTGCCGGTAGGGTTAATGCGCTCGCCGATAAATCGAATGGGCGAGCCCTCTCCCAAATGAACCATTTCCGCTCGAGAAGTAAGCACAATTCCGGTTTTTTCCGCCGGCAAAGGCGCGGGCGGCGGCAACGAATGCATGGCCTTGCGCAAGGCCGCGATATGCGCCGGCGTGGTGCCGCAGCAGCCGCCCAGCATGCGCACGCCGTCCGCGGCAAAAGTAATCGTAATTTCAGCAAAAGTTTCGGGGTCCAAGCGAAACACGGTTCTGCCGTTTTCAAGCTCGGGCAGACCCGCATTGGGCTCAGCCAGCACCGGAACGGGGCAACCCGCGGCCAGGCGCCGGGCAATCGCCCGCATCTGGTCAGGGCCGCTGCTGCAGTTGGTGGCGATAAAATCCACCCCCATATTCAACATAGTTTCCCGAAAGGTCTCCGGGCTCGTGCCGGTCAGGGTTTGTTCTCCTTCAAAAGTCATGGACACGCCCAGCGGCAGGTCGCACTCCTCACGCACAGCCACAACCAGAGCGCGCAACTCGCCAAGATCAAAGTGCGTTTCAGCCAAAATAAGATCGACCCCACCCTCAATAAGGCCGCGCGCCTGGGCACGAAAAGCGACCACAAGTTCGGCGAAGCTCAATGGCCCGAGGGGGCGCAAAAAATGTCCGGTCGGTCCCATGCTTCCAGCCGCAAACAGAGGGCGGGCGGTTAGCCCGCCGCTTCGCGCCGCGTCAATGGCGGCTCTGGCTGAAAGCGCCATTTCCCGGTTAAATGCTTCCGCTTCAAGACCGGCCGGCAATTTGAACTGTGTGCCCCCAAAAGTGTTGGTGGTGATCACATCCGCCCCGGCCAGCAAATATTCTTCATGAATGCCGCAAAGCACATCGGGCCGCTCCAGACAAAAAACCTCAGGGCTTACGCCGGCGGGCAGTCCCCGCGCCTGCAGCATGGTGCCCATGCCCCCGTCAAAACAGATATGTCGACCAGAAAGTAAAACTTTTTTTAAATTTGACACCCGGTTACTCCTGTACATGTCAGGAATGATTCCTATTTATTTGGTTTGCCCCTGCGACTTTGCTTTAAGCTAAAGATAAAAAAAGGCAATCCTCATCATGCGCTCAATGTGCCGTACATTACTGCTTTTAACCGGAAATGCAAGCCGCCTGCCGGCAGCCGTCCGCTTAGTCTCCCACGGTCCGTGCCCTAAGCAAGGAAATATACATAAAATCTCTTGTATAGTTTTTTCTTTTATGAAACCTTGCCTTACCCCCCCACCAGCATTGAGTTTAAAGCCAACCCCGGCTTAATCGATGGATAGCTGTATGAAATGATTGATAAGGCGGTATAAACAAGATAAGCTCTTTTTTGTAACCTGTGGAAGCAGCCCGCAGCCACATTTTTGTACAGGAAAATATATGAATATGCGTATATCCGGCAAGCCGACCTCCAAAACCGACAAAAACCAAAAAGTTGCCGTCAAGAAAAAAAACACGGCAGGCAAGACTTTGGAGCAAGAGCTAAGCTCTGCCGCCGAAACTGAAGAAGTGACGGATGACGTCGAGAGCGAAGCTGAAATTGAGATCTTGGATGCGGAAGAAGACGATGATGCGCTTCTTGCTGACGCTGAGCTTGATTTTTCACAAGACGACAACCCTGATATTGAAGAAGAGATCGCTGGAACCGCCGCCCTGGTGCCCGCAGGCAGAGCCCCCAGCCGCGCCGGAGACAGCTTGACCTTGTACTTGCGTGAAATCAGCCGCTTCCCCATGCTTACGCCCGAAGAAGAATATGAATTGGCCCACAAGGTTAAAGAAGGCGACAGCGATGCCGCTTTCCGCCTGGTCTCCTCGCATCTGCGCCTGGTGGTCAAAATCGCCATGGGTTTTCAGCGCCGCTGGATGCAAAATGTTCTTGATCTGATTCAAGAGGGCAATGTAGGGCTCATGCGCGCCACACATAAATTTGACCCGGATAAGGGCATCAAATTTTCATATTACGCCGCTTTCTGGGTACGCGCCTATATTCTCAAATTCATTATGGACAACTGGCGTCTGGTTAAAATCGGCACCACCCAAAGTCAGCGCAAGCTGTTCTACAATTTGAACAAAGAGCGGCAGCGCCTTATCGCACAGGGCTTTGAGCCCGACACGCCGGCCCTGGCCGCCAGACTGAACGTCAATGAGGCCCAGGTTGAAGAAATGTCGCAACGCCTGGAAGGTTTTGACGTTTCGCTGGACGCGCCCTTGAATGAGGAAGCGGGGGGGGCCACGCGACTTGACATGCTGCCTTCCTCCGGGCAGGAAACTGAAGAGGTTCTGGCCGATGAAGAACTTGCCGCTGTTTTGCGCGAGCATCTGCAAAAGCTCACCCGCCATCTTTCGGAAAAAGAACTGGATATTTTGAATAACAGGCTGCTGTCTGATGATCCGGTGACCTTGCGGGAAATTGGAGCAAAATATAATATCACTCGCGAACGGGTCAGGCAGATCGAAACCCGGCTGCTGCAGAAGCTGAAAACGCACCTGACCAGCGAAATTAAAGACTTTTCTGCGGACTGGCTTGATGAATAGCTTTACTCTCAAGCCCGGGATAACCCGTCTGCCCCGGGCTTAAGATATTAAAAGAAAGCGCCAATTTTATATAAATCAATATCAGGCGGGCCCATGAACAAACCTGCGGTTATGATCAGAATTCCGCGTAGGTCGCGATACTATAGTATGCTTAAACATTTGAGCACATTCCTGATTCTGGGCATCATCTTCAGCGCGATGTACGCCGCGGCTTGCCGCCCCCCGGCCGACAGCGGCAAAAACAGCACCGATCTGATCAGGCGTTACGACTGGAACTTATCGGACAAAGCCAAAGTTGATTATTATAACATGGTGCTGGAAGATGCCTCCCGCTCAGGCGATTTGGCCGCGGCTCAAGATGCCGTGACCAATTTGGAAAAACTGGCCCCCTCCCCCCAAGTCTACAGCGATTTTGCCT
>RCMY010005959.1_pt1 | contig 10267 bp, 5 predicted proteins | sample 2041341 | NCBI WGS metagenome assembly RCMY01 (sample SAMN09708234, study PRJNA481090) | Marine sediment metagenome, whole genome shotgun sequencing project.
AGAAGGCCGTGGAGCTGGTCCAGGGTGGCGTCAACGACCTCGGCGGCACGCTGATGGAGGAGACGATCTCCCGGATGGCCGGCTCCACCAACGGTGTTCGCCAGACCCCGGAGGCCCTGCGCGGCGTCGCCACGGCCGCGGGACGGCCGGTTGCGGAACGCAACACGACCTACACCCGCTTCGAGCCCGGCGGCATACGCCACCTGGTCGGCTGACTCCTGCTGGCACGCACCTCGGGCCCCGCCAGCGCCCGAGCGGGCGGGTTGACGGTCACAATGGTGCGTCGTCAACTAGCCTCCCCGATCGATCACCTAGGTGGGGAGCTTGTGGTGTCCGAATCCGGACCGGACCGGTCTCTGGAGACGCGTGTCGAGGACTTGTTCTCGAACGCCGTCGAACGTCAGGTCGCAGAGCGACGCGCCGTCGGGCGAGCCCTCGAGGAGCTTGGCCACTTGGTCAAGGCCCTCGATGAGCGCCTTGCACGCGTCGAGGTGGCAGAGAACTCGCGTGATGGCGAGCTCCGCACGACCCTGACGACCCTTGTCGAGCGCATCGACGGGCTGACGACGGGTGTCGGTGCGTCACTGCACGACGACGTCGCGGGCCTGACGCGCGAACTCGACGATCGCCTGGAGCGGCTCGAAGCCTCTGACCAAGCCCGTGACCGTGAACTGCGCGAGACCGTCGGCAGCATCTCGGACCACGTCGAGGCACTCAGCGCCCGGATTCACGACGTTCTCGGCGAGGGCATCGACCAGTTGGGCCAGCGGCAGTCGGAGACGGCGGCATCGCTGGAACGCGCCATGCTCAGCGCCGCCGCAGAACAGAGCGCTGCGACGCCGGACCTCGACAGCCTCGTGTCGGGGCTTGCCGACCGCCTCGCGCCGCCGGCCCTCGACCTGGACGCGATCGCGTCCGAGTTGGCACTGCGCATCGCCCCGCCGGCCGTTGATCTCGACCGCCTGGCCTCCGGTGTGGCAGAGCGGCTCGCGCCGCCCTCCCTGGACGTGGACGCCGTCGCGCAACTCCTCTCGGAGCACATGGGCAAGCCCCAGGTGGACGTCGACGACCTCGCCGCCAAGGTCGGGGAGCGCCTGACGCTGCCCGCCGTGGACGCGGAATCCCTCGCCCATGGGCTCGCCGCCCGCCTCGCGCCGCCGGCGATCGACACCGATGCGATCGCCAACAGCCTCGCGGGCCGCCTTGCGCCGCCCGTCGTGGACGTGGACGGCATCGCCGACCTCCTGGCGGCACGCCTGGGGTCCGCCAAGGTTGACGTCGACGAGATCGTGGAACTCCTCGCGGTCCGCCTCGCCAACCCCGCGATCGAGCCCGAGGACCTCTCTGAGCGTCTCGCCAGCCGAATCGCGGCGACGACACCGCCGCTGGACCTGGCAGCCATCGCCGACGCCGTCGCGGCGCGGATGGCCACCTCGACCGCGAACGTCGACGCCGACGGCATCGCTGACGCTGTGACCGCGAAGGTCCGCGACGCGATTCCTGCCCCGGACCTCGAAGCGATCGCCACGGCCGTGGCCGACCGCATGGCGTCGGAGACCGCGACGGTCGACGCCGACGTCATCGCTGATGTCGTCTTCGGTCGCATCTCGTCCTCCCTGCAGATGCCGGACGTCGAGGCGATCGCCGCGAGCGTCGCCCGCCAGAACCCGCCACTCGACGCAGGCGTCCTCGCCGAAGTCATCGCCGGCCGGGTGCCCAGCGCCCTGCAGGTGGCCTCTGCCGTCGACGCCTCGATCCGCGACGGCCTCGTGTCCGTCGTTGACGACATCAAGGACGAGGTCGACGGTCTGCGGGCCGAGCTCGGCCAGATCCGTGGCGAGGTCAGTGAGTCCGCGGCCGGCATCCAGCCGCTCACCTCCCGCATGGGCTCCGAACTCGACGGTCTCGCCGAGGCCGTCGCGTCCATCCGCAACGACCTGCGGCTGCAGAGCGACGACCGCGACCGCCTCCTGGAGATCGTTCGGACAGAGCTCGCCGATGCCGGTGACGCCCCCGACCGCATGGTCGAGGCCGTCCGCGCCGAACTCGAGCGCGCCGCCGACCAGCGCGGTGCGCTGCTCGAGGCGATCGACCAGCGACTGGTCGACGGCCTCGACGCCATTGACCAGCGGGTCCGTCCACTCGACGGGCTCGGTGTCGACCTCGGCGACCACGTCGCCTCCATGCGTGAACGTCTCGATGCCCTCAGCACGGAGATCGACGGCATCCGAGGGGTCGCCGAGACCGTCGCCACGCAGTCGGCACAGATGGATCGCCTCGCGATCGAGATGCCGGCCAACGTGACGACCGCCATCGACGCCCGGTCCGAGGACCTCACCGCCGAACTGTCGGACCTCGTCCGCGACTTCGCGACCGAGTTGGGCTCCGCCCTGGCAACCGTCGCAGAACGGGTGGAGGACGCCCAGTCGACCACCGGCACGACCCTCGCCAAGGTCGACGCGGAGGTCGCCTCCGTCGTCGACAACGTGGCAAGCATCCGCGAGGACGTGACCAAGGACCGCGAGACGCTGGTCGACCAGGCGGGCCTGTTGGAGAAGATGGCCGAGGACATCGCCGGACTCGGCGACGTCATCGGGCGCGTCATGGGCGAGGTTCAGGTGGAGCTCGAGGCCAGCCAGGAAGCTTCCATCGACCGCCTGCAGGTCACCCTCGAGGACGCCCGTGCGCGCGTGCAGGATGCGGCCGGTGTGCTCGACGAGCGTGCCGCGGCCTCCGTCGCTCGCATCGACGGGGCAGCCGAGACCGTCATCGCCTCGTCGGACGGCCTCAAGGCTCGCCTCGAGACCTCGCTGGACGAGATCGCCAGCGTCACGCGCATCGACGCTGAAGCCGCCCGTGACGAGGTTGTGGCCGCAGGTGCGCGCCTTGACCTCCTGTTCGACCGCCTTGCGGGCTTCGAGCGGGCCCTCGTCGGGCACATCGAGGCGCGGGACGCACAACTTGCCCGTGAGCGGACCCTGGTCACCGAGGCGCTCGTGGACCAGTTGTCCAACTCGATGAGCAAGGGACAGCGCAAGCGACTTGCCAAGACCGTCGAGGTGCCGCTGGCATCGCAGGTCGCGGCGCGCGACCTCGACCCGCTGCCGTCCCCGGAGCCCGTCGCTGCAAGGACCCCGGCTCCCGGGACCCGGGAGCTCGATGTCGAGCCCCTGGCTCGTCGGGCAGAGAAGGTCGTGCCCAAGACGCGAGCAGCAGCCGCGCCGAAGAAGGCGGCGCCCAAGAAGGCCGTGACGCCGGCCGTCGAGCCCGAGGTTGCCCCGGAGAAGCCGGCAGAGACGAAGGCCGCCCCGAAGGCGAAGGCCGCGCCCAAGAAGCCCGCCCCGAAGAAGGCTGCTCCGAAGGCGAAGGCCGCGCCCAAGAAGCCCGCGCCCAAGAAGCCGGCCGCGAAGAAGGCCGCGCCCAAGAAGCCGGCCGCGAAGAAGGCCGCGCCCCCGAAGAAGGCCGCAGCGAAGGCCACCGCGGCACCGAAGAAGGCAGCCACGCGGAAGCCGGCGGCGAAGAAGTCGACGGCCACGGCACCGAAGAAGGTTGCCGTGAAGAAGGCAACGCCGCGCAGGCCCCCGGCCTCGTTCGGCGCCGCGGTGACGCGCCAGGATCTCATCGACGTCAAGGGCCTTGGGCCGGCCAAGGCCGATGCCCTGATCGACGCGTTGGGCTCCCCGGCCGTGGTCGCGACGGCCTCGATCGAGCAGATGTCGGCCGTCCCAGGCATCTCCGAACGGCTTGCGAAGCTGGTGCGCAGCGAGCTCGGCTGAGGCGGCAGAAAGCCTCCCGGACCCGGCGTCTCGGCGCCGGGACCGGTGTTTTTGGTGAAATTGGGCAAAAAAGTGGGGCGAATCGACGATTCTGACTTGACGTTCCGGGTTCGGCGTGGCTGAATTACAAATGCGTAACTACAGGCGTTGTGCCTGACGCGCATCGGACAGGGGAGCGGACGCATGGCTGCAGGCGAACTGGTGGACGTGTTCACGTCCGTTGACGAACGTGAGTGGATGCTCGAGGCCAAGTGCCTCGACGCGGACCCCGAGGCGTTCTTCCCGGAGAAGGGCGGCTCGACCCGCGAGGCCAAGCGCATCTGTGCGGCCTGCCCCGTACGCGATGACTGCCTCGACCACGCCCTCGCCAACGAGGAGCGCTTCGGCATCTGGGGCGGCTACTCGGAGCGCGAGCGCCGTCGGATGCGTCGGATGGCCAGCTGACACGAGCATTTTCGTCCGTGGTCGCCGTGCTACCGTCCGGCAGTGCCCGCCCCGCGTGAAAACTGCGGGGCGCGTCACGTTCCACGACCTCGGCGCGCCACTGCGTGGGTTGTCGGTGGACGGTCCCACTTCCCCTCCTGCAGGAGGCTCGCGCGCCAATGGGTGCAGCCGCACGAACTCCTCGCGTCGTCGCGATCGTGGTCGCCCACGATGGAGCGGAATGGCTCGACAGCGCCCTGCGGGCGATCGAGGCCCAGGACTATCCCAACCTGACGATCCTTGGCGTCGACAACGGGTCGCAGGACACCAGCCGTGACATCCTGCTCGACCACCTCGGGACCGAACGCGTCCTGATCGCCGAGCGGGACCTGGGTTTCGGCGCTGCCGTGAACATGGCGGCCGACACGGCGAGCGCCGGACGGGCGGACTACCTCTTCCTGGTGCACGACGACGCTGCCGCGGATCCCGATGTGGTCAGCAAGCTCGTCGCGGCCATGGAGGCGGATGACCGGCTCGCCGCCGTCGGCCCCAAGCTCGTCCGTTGGGAGGACCCCCGGACCCTGGAGTCCGTCGGCATGACCGTCGACATCACCGGGCGCGCCGATTCCGGGCTCGAGCCCGACGAACGCGACCAGGGACAGCGCGACGCCGTCCACGAGACCTTGTACGTGCCCACCTCGGCGATGCTCGTCCGTCAGCGCGACTACGAGGCCATCGGCCGTCTCGACCGCCGCTACCACGTCTTCCGCGATGACCTGGACCTGTGCTGGCGTTGGTGGATGGCTGATCGTCGGGTCGAGGTCGTGCCCTCCGCGCGCGTGCGGCATGCCGCCGGCGCGTCGAACTACCTGCGCCTCGGCCAGACCGCCTTCCTGGGTCCGCGCTACTTCGCCGAACGCAACACGTTGGCGACGCTCCTGAAGCTCTACGGGCGCACCCGCCTGCTGCTGATCCTTCCGCTGTTCTTCCTGGTCGGCCTCGCCAAGGTTGCGGGGTTCCTCGCCACGCGTCGTTTCGGTGACGCCTGGCAGACCCTGCGTGCGTGGGCCTGGAACGTGTTGCACCTTCGCGAGACCTTGCGTCTGCGCCGTGCTGCCCAGTCCATGCGGGTGAAGTCCGATGCCGAGTTGGGCATGCTGTTCGGCAAGGTCGTCCCACGGCTGCGGGCCTACACCGACGCCGTGACGTTCTGGCTCACGACCGGTGCTGGCGTCGAGGGTGAATCGGTGGAGTCCGCCGAGCTCCCGACGACAGCGCGTGGCCGCATCGTGCAGTTCGTGCGTGCCAATGCCGTCGTGCTCGGCGGCAGCACCCTGCTGGTGGCCGGCACATTCCTGGCCCTGCCCCTGCTCTCCTCCGGCGACGTCCGTGGGGGTCAGTTGCTGCCGTGGCCCGGGGGTGGCTCCGGATCCTTCCTGCGTGACTACGCGGCGAGCTTCCACGCCATCGACGGCCTCGGCACCGCAGCTGCGCCTTCGCCCGCCAGGTTCCTGCTGGGCGTGTTGACCTTCTTCAGCCTCGGTTCGTCCTGGCTGGCCCCTCGCGTGCTCCTGCTCGGGGCGCTGCCGATCGCCTGGGTCTTCTCGCTGATCGCGGTGCGGCCCCTGACGCCCCGGCGCGTCCCGCAGGTCCTCGCGGCCACGCTCTATGTCCTGTCGCCTCCGTCCATTGCGGCCGTCCGAACCGGGCAGGTCCCTTCGCTGGTCGTGATCGCCTTGCTCCCCGCGCTCTTCGCCGCGGTCATGGCGATGATCCGTGACGATGTGAAGCTCGCCACTGCCTGGCGGTCAACGGCCGCTGGGGCGCTCATCGGCGCGGTCATGGTGGCGTTCGCGCCGCCGGTCGCGGCGGTGCTGATCCCGACGGCCCTCGTCCTGGTGGTCGCCGTCCAGTGGTTCGGGCTCGAGGACGAAGCCCGTCGTGGAGCACGGTTGCGGATCGCGGCCTTCATCGCCGGTGTGCTGCTGCTGCTCTTCCCCTGGTCGCTGGACCTGATCCGTGCCGGGACGCCCGCGCTCAACGCCCTGACGCCACAGGTCACCGCGCCGCAGCCGTTCTGGCGCCTGGTCCTGTTGGTCCCGGACCTGGCGGGCTTCCCGATTCTCCTCGCGGGCGGCGGGTATCTCGCGGCCGGGGTGCTCGGACTCGCCCTCGGGCTCCGCACACGCACCGGAGCCGTCGTGGGCCTGTGGGGCGCGGGGGTCTCCGGAGCACTGTTGTCCTGGCTGCTCGGCCGCGCGGGTGCCGAGGCCGCTGCCTGGCAGGGCCTGCCGCTGGTGCTGGCTGCGGCCGCCTTCAGCGCGCTGCTTGCCGTGGCCTTCAGTGAGGCCGGATCGGCACTCGGCCGCTACTCCTTCGGCTGGCGTCACCTCCTGGCCGGTGTGTCGGTCCTGGCCACCGGGGCCGGCCTCGTCGTGATGCTGGGCCACGTGGCGAATGACCCCTGGGGCGCGTACGCGATCGACGAGCCGTCGCTTCCGGCCTTCATCGGCGCCGAACGGGACGCCGTGGGGGACTTCCGTGTCCTGGTGCTCAGCGCCGCAGGAGGCGACCTGCGTTGGGACCTCACCGGTCCCAGCGGCCCGACCATGCTCCGCTTCGGCCACCCCCTGCCCACCACGCTCGCGCGTCGCGTGGACCAGGACCTGACCGACATGATGGGTGGCTCCGACCCGGGTGCTGCCGCCCGGCTGGGGCTGGCGTCCGTCCGCTGGATCGTGGTCCCGGAACGAGGCATCTCGCCCGAACTCGACCAGGCGCTCGGTCAACAGCTCGACCTCGAGCCCCAGCCGGTCAGTCACGGCCGGGTCTATCGGGTCGAGGGCTGGCTGCCCAAGGGCGCCGCCGTGCGCCCCGACGTCCTGGACTCCGTCGTGAACCAGCGGGCACTGCCGCCGGAGTCAAGGGTGGACGCGCTGTCGGTCGTCGACGGCGTCCTGACCTGGGACCAGCCTCGGGAAGGCGCCGTGTTGCTCGCGGAGGCCGCCGAGGGTCGCTGGGTCGCGACCGTGGACGGCGCCGAGGTCGAGGTTCGTCCGATCGAAGGGCTTGTGCGCGTGGACGTCCCCGCCGGAGCGCAGTCCGTGGAGATCCGCCACGCCCAAGGGACCCGCACCACCCTGATGGCCCTGCAGTTGATCGGGCTGCTCCTGGGCATCTCGCTGGTCCTGCGGCCCCCCGGCTTTGCCGAGGTGTCGCAGCGTGCCCAGCCGGCCGCCCCCGCGCCCCCGCCAGCCCCGCAGGACCCGGCGCCACTGCCGGGAGAACCTGACCCGGCTTCGCCGGTCACTCCGGCCCCGGTCGACCCCACGCACGTCAGCGTCCTCGGCAGCGGGGGCGAGTCATGACCAGTGGACGCTTCACGGCCGTCCTCTTCGGACTGGTCCTGCTCCTCGGGCTGCTCAGTGCGCTGGACGTCGTCACGCCAGAGGTCGGCGAACGCTCGGACCTCGTGGCCTCGGAGGCTGCTCGGTCCGGAGCCTGGACCTGTCCGGTCGCTGGCCTCGCCCCCACGGGCCAGGCGCAGTTGGTGGCCGCGGCCCCGCCCGGAGACTCGGGCATCGCCGCGGACGTGACCTTCGACCAGTTCCTCGACGGGGCGACCACCCGTGTCGTCCGTACGGCGGCCTTCCCGGAGCAGGCCGTCGCCACCCCGGTCGAAGGTGTCGCCGCCTCCGGCAACGTCACGGGCGACCTCGGGATCGTGGCCCGCTGGCGTCGTCAGCCCGCAGCCCTGGGCCGGTCCTATCGGGTCTCTGGGGACCAGGGCCCCGGCGGCGTGCTGAGCGCTCCCTGCATCCCCGGCACCAGCTCGACCTGGATCGTTCCGGGCGTGTCGACGGCCGGTGGCGCCGAGGCCACGCTGGTCCTGTCGAACCCCTTTGCCAGTGACGCCAGCGTGCGGATCACCCTCGCCCTGCCGGATGGCCCTCGTCAGCCTGTTCTGCTTGAGAACATCGTCGTCCCGGCGCAGTCGGTGCGTCGACTCTCACTCAACGAGCACGCTCCCGAGGAACGGGACCTGGGCGTGGTCGTCACGACCCGTTCGGGGCGTGTCGTCGTCGAGGGCATGCAGAGCGTCAACGCGGCCATCGGCGGCATCGAGGGCATCACGCTGACCGCGGCGGCCAAGTCCGGCGGAGATTCGTGGACCATTCCGTGGCTGGCCGCGGAGCCTCGTCCTCGTACGGACAACGACGTCAGTGACGCCGGAGACGGCGCCCAGCCGACCGTCGTGACCGGTGACGGTCCCGTCGCCCGCGTCGTGCGGATCGATCGCCTGGCCGGGGACACCAGCTCCTGGGTCTGGGTCACCAACGTCGGCGACGACGATGCCGTCCTGCTCCTGACCGTCCACGGACCCGATGGCTCCGAGTTGGTCGACACGTTCGACGAGCCCGTCCTGCCGCCGGGCACGATCCGGCGAATCGACCTCGACGGTTTGCTGCCGCTGGGCCAGCCGCGCGCCGGCATCACCATCGCCACGGAGAACGGCGTGCCGATCGTTGCGTCCGTCGCCACACAGGTGGCCACAGACGACGAGGACCGCACGGGCCTGGTCGTCCAGTTGGGTGCCCCAGCCACGGACGCGGTCTGGGTCGTCCCGGGCGAGGCGCCCGAGGGACGTCGCTGGCTGTTGAGTCTCGTCAACACCGGCGGCGAGGACGCCATCGTGGCGGTCTCCCTGTGGACCGAGGGCGGGATCCTGCGTCCCGATGCCGTGCAGGCGGTCTCCGTGCCGGCTGGCACCCAGCGACTGGTCGACCTCTCCGAGGTCGTGGATCCGACGCTCGCCGCACAGGTCGTGCATGTACGCGCGGATGCGGGAGCGGTCGTCGCGGGACGCGTCGGCTGGTCGACCGACGGTGGCCTTGGCCTGGTGGCACACCTCGGTGTCCCGTCATCGGTCTGGTCCGGCGGCTTGCTGGTGCCGACGACGCGGTTCGACCCGTCGTTGACCGGCCACGTCGTGCGTGAGGATGCGGCGACCGACTCGACGGCCACCACACCCTGAGCAGGGTCAGCCCCAGCCGAGCTCGTCGAGGCGGTCGTCGTCGATCCCGAAGTGGTGCGCGATCTCGTGGACGACGGTCTCCTGGACGATGGCCTTCAACTCCGTGAAGTTGCGCGCACGCATCTCCAGTGGCCGCTGGTAGAGCGTGATCCGGTCGGGGAACGTGATGGGCTCGAAGCCACGATCCGTCTGGGGGACGCCCTCGTAGAGCCCCAGCAGGATCCCCTCCTCGGTGTGCCCGTCGATGGTCGCCGGCGGCACGTCCTCGATGAGGATCTGGACGTTGTCGAGGTACGCCAGCAACTCCTCGGGCAACGACTCGATGCCCGCCACGACGAGACGCTCGAACCGGTGCGGTCGCATGGCACGGAAGCCGTCGGTCGGTCGCCGACGCGGATCCGCGTCACGTCGGCGGTGTCGGCCGTGCCGCTCGTCGCCCACTGTCGTCCCTCGCCGTGCCTCGTCCCGGGAGCGTAGGGGAGGGCTGCCGGTGAGTGGCAGCCGCGACACGTGAATGCCAAAACCGTCTTGGGTGTCAGTGGGTTACCCAAGACGGTCCGGGCCGCCAGACACGTGCGGGGTGCTTTGTCGAGGTCTGGGGCTTGCGTACTTTGCCGACATGGACGCTGCCCCACTTGCCCACCGGGACACCCGCCGCTGCGCGCGGCCGGGTTGTGCCGACCTTGCCGTGGCGACGTTGTCGTTCCGGTACGACCTCTCACAGGCGTGGGTCATGCCGCTGACGGAGGATCCGTCGCCGGCGACCTATGACCTGTGTGGGCCCTGCGCCGACCGGACCCGGCCGCCGCGTGGCTGGCACCTGGTCGACGAACGCCCCGACCTTGATGCTGCGACGGCGATGCCGGACGAGCACGATGTCGTCCGGGCCGCCATCGCCGCCGCCCTGCGTGGCCAGAGTGCTCCACTCGAGGTCGTCCGCGACGTTCCCGGTTCGGTCGCCGACGACTCGTCGGCCGAGGCCACAGCACCGGCCCCCGTCCTGCACGCCGTCCCGGACCCCGCACCGGCGACT
>RCMY010006387.1_pt1 | contig 10267 bp, 9 predicted proteins | sample 2041341 | NCBI WGS metagenome assembly RCMY01 (sample SAMN09708234, study PRJNA481090) | Marine sediment metagenome, whole genome shotgun sequencing project.
CCATTCTCGTCGAGGCCCCAACTGGCGAGCCACAGGTCGAATTCGGCCTGGCGTTTGTCGCTCAACGCTCGCCGACGGGGCTTGAACGTCATGTTCGGTCGCTGCACCGCACGGTCCGGAAGCGACGCGTTGCGGTCCGCCACCGGGTCGTACGCCTCCCCCGTTGCACTGCTCACGTCCATCCCGCACGAAGCTATCCGCCGAAATTTGGGCCCTCGTGCGCGACATGCGTGCCGCAACGCCCCAATTCCGAGGGGAGTCGGCCGCCTCACCAATATTGGGGCGTTGCGGCATCATGGGCGAGTGTGAGCGCCCAGATTTCGGATCGAGCCCAGTGCACGGATGGAGCCCAGAGCGCGGAGCGAGCCCAGAGCACGGATCGAGCCCAGAGATCGAGCGACGCGATGACCGTCAGCCGCCGAGGCCGTCGAGGACCTCGGTGAACGATTCGAGGCCTTGAGCGAGCGACGCGGCGAGCGCGGCGAGCTCGGTCTCGGGGGACGTCCACCTTCACTGGAATGGTCGCGTCGATCGGGACGGTCTCGTTGATCGGGATGTCGATGGTGAGGTCGATCGGGACGTCGATCTTCACCGGCACGGTGATGTCGAGCGGGATGTTGGTCCCGAACGGTCCGTCGATCGTGATCGTCGTGTCGAACTCTTCGTCGATCGGCAGAGTCGTCTTGATGGGAACCGCGACGACGCGGTCGATCACCACATCGGTGTTGATGTCGACGCTCTCGTCGATGTTCACCGTGAACTCGAGCGTCGAGTTGCTGAACTCCTGGAGGCCTGCAACGGCGTCGTCGAGGCCGCTCTGGATGGTCGGCGACAGGTCGGTGATCTGCTCCTGGAAGCCGGTGACCTGCGACGCGAAGAGCGCAGCACCTGCTTCCACTCGGGCCAGATCCTCGGTGCTTGCATCGAGTTCGTCCTGCGTGCTGGACAGTTGTGTGAACAGCACGGCGATCAGCGCGAACGCCGCGAGGAGTGCGACGGCGAACGCTCCGACGATTGCTCCGAGGTGACGCTGTGCAAAGGACGCTGCAACATTGTCGGCTCGGCCGGTGGGCGTCGCGAACATCGGGACGGCGGTACCGGTCAGGCCGGTGCTTGCTTCGTTGCCGGCCGCGTCGCTGGCCGCCTCGGCCGTGACGACGGGGATCTTGTCGGTGTCCATGGGTGCCTCCGAAGGCGTGGGTGTTGCGAGTGGTGGGAACGTCGGTGACAACGCTGCAGCCGATGATGCTGATGGTGACGATGGGGAAGACGGTGACGGCGACGACGGTGCGTCGGTGCGCCGGAGCAGGAGCACGGCAATGATCAGGCCGACGCCGAGAAGGACGGCGGTCGCGAGGAACGTCTCGGCGATCGACGTCGAGGTGAGTTCGGCCGAGGCGTCCTGGAGTGCTGCTTCGAACCGGGGGTCGGTGAGGGCCGGAAGTTCGATTCCGCCGCGCAGGGCGTTGAATCGGGCCAGGCCCCAGGCGGTGAGTGCGGACAGCCCCACGCTCAGGCCGAGCAACCGGACCACCATCACGACCGCGGCGGCACTGCCTCGGTGCTCGGGTGCGGCATGGTCGACCACGGCCGATGTGGTCGGCGCCGTGGTCAAGCCGAAGCCGGCGCCCAGTACTCCGAGTTGGATCGCCAACAGCGGGTACGGCGTGTCCGCCCCCCACGTGAAGCCCATCACGCCGAAGGCGGCGGTCGCGGCGACGAGGCCGAGCACGATGGGCGGGCCGTACCAGGTACGTTCCGTCAGCCGTCCGCCGACGTAGGACATGATCGCCATCGCTGCGGTCAGCGCCGAGAGGATCCAGCCGGCAACGACCGCCGATCGTTCGAGGTCGACCTCGACAGCGTTGACGAAGAGCGGGACATCGACCATCGCGATCACGAGCGCTGCACCCACGACGAAATTGACGAGGAGCGCCGCATGCACGCTGCGGCCGCCGAGTGCACTGGAGCCGAACATCGCTCGATCGATCAACGGGTCAGCAGCGCGCCGCTGATGGAACACGAATGCCACGCCGGCGACGAGAGCCACTGGGTACAGCAGCCTGAGGTCGGTGCCACCGTTGCCGGTCAGTTGGTCGAGGCCCTGCACACTCTGCACTTCGGCCGAACCGAGCAGTGCGAGGTTCAGCGACACGAGTGTCGTCGTGAGCAGTCCGGCGCCGAGCCATCCGACCTTGGCCGTGCGTGCCGGTCGGTCGTGATCGGCCAGCGCCCACCAGACGGCGACGAGGCCGACGAGGGCGAGCGGCACGTTGAGCCAGAACTGCAGGCGCCAGTCGAAGAAGCGGACGAGCATCGCGCCGTACAGCGGACCCCACACCCACCCCAGCGTCTCGATCGCTCCGAGGGTGCCGAGCGCACGAGCCCGCTTCGATTCGCTGTAGACGTCGCCGACGACGGCGAGCGCGACCGGCACCATTGCACCGCCGCCGATGGCGGTGAGAACGCGGCCGACGAGGAACGGTCCGAGTGAGTCGGACAGCGGAATCCAGATCGTGCCGACCATGAACACCAGGTAGGCGAGGACGAAGGTGCGCCGTCGACCGATCACGTCGCTGACTCGTCCGGCGATCGGCATGACCGCGATGAAGGCGATCAGGTAGGCGTTGACGACCCACGCCGCATCATCGAGACCGTCCGGCAACTGGAGGCCGAGGTCGCCGATGATCGGCCGCAGCATCGTCGACACGACCGTCAGATCGTCGGCGGCGACGAACACGCTGAAGCCGACCGCCCACAGAATGGCGCGCGGTGACGGTGTGCGAGCCGATGAAGCGGCGGCACTCGCGAGCGGCGCGGTGGACGCGTCGGCCATCAGGTGTTCAACTCGTCCGGGGCCACGATCGTGAACTCGTCGCCGTACCGACTGAGCTCGAGTTGCCAGTCGACCTGGCCAGCGGCCCCACCGTCTGTCTGGCCCTGGAGGGACTCGGTGGTGAACTCTGCCGAGCGGACCAGTCCGGTGACCGGCTGGATCCAGAAGTCGATCTCGACCTCCTGATTGCCGACCAGTCCGGCGGTGATCGCCTTCATCTGGTCAGCAGTGGCGGTTCCTCGGACGTGGTATCGCTGGCCATCTCGATCTTCGAGTCCGAGCAGGGTGACGTCGGTGAGATCGGCGAGCAGCGGTCGCCACCCGCCCTGAGGGTCGAAGAAGCGCGACGGGTCGATGTCGTATCCGTCAGGCAACGTCTCGAACTCGCCGGTGATCGGATTCGACAGCCACACCTCGGGCCCGAGCGCAATGGCCGCCAGCTGGGTCTTCAGCGAACCGTTGACCTCGACGTCGAGGACGGCCTGAGCGGATTGCGGAACGGTGAACTCGCCGGCGACGCGGTCGATCGCGATCGACTCGAACTGGTCGATGTAGACCGGTGCTCCTGACCGGCTGAGTTCGAAACGGACGCTGGTCACGTCGCCCATCGCCGTCGAGGACGCAGCGACGATCGCATCGGCGTCGGCCGGCAACGTCGGCCCCGTGGGCTCGGCCGACCCACCGCTCCCACCACACGCGGCACCGAGCAGCAGTGCCGACGCGAGTACCACCCACCGGGTGGGGCGCCGGGAGGTACCGGGGTTGCTCGGTCGGGGTGTGGTTGTCGGAGTGGTCGTGTTCACAGCGTCTCGGTCCTCGAATCTCTTGGAGCGCCCGAAACCGAGCGCAGCACTGTTGTAACCATGCCCCATCGCGGCCTATTCCATGCGAGATCAGACCGTTCGATGCGAGATCAGACCGTCTGGGCCTGTGGTTCGAAACGTCGCTCGCCAGACTGTGCCGATGCTGACCGATTCGAGGAGCGCTGCGGGCGACGATGCACAGCGTGTCGCTCGCCGAACGATTCACCGTCAGGCGGCGTCGATCACCGGTGCGGTCGCACCGTTCGGCATCGTCTTCGGAGCGAGCGCGGCAACAGCGGGGCTGAGTCTGCTCCAAGCCATCGGCTTCTCGACCTTGATCTTCGGTGGCAGTTCCCAGTTCGCAGCAGCGGAGATCCTCGGCGACGGCGGATCGGTTGCCGCAGCAGCGGTCGCAGGGTTGCTCCTCAATGTCCGATCACTCGCGTTCGGGGTGATCATGGCACCGGCGTTGACCGGTGCGCTGTGGCAGCGGGCAGCCATGTCGCAGTTGATGATCGACGAATCGACGGCGGTCGGTACTGCGCAGACCGATCGGGAACTGCGCCGGTACGGCTACCTGGTCGCAGGCCTCGGCGTCTTCGTCGTCTGGAACCTCACGACGGTGATCGGCCACCTCGTGTTCGCCGGTGCCGGCGACCTGATCACCGATCTGGGTCTGGACGCGGCGGGCCCCGCTGCGTTCCTCGCACTGCTCTGGCCGCGACTGTCGCAGCGACCTCAGCTGAGGACGGCGCTCGTCGGGGCTGCCATCGCCATCGCACTGGTTCCGCTGACGCAGCCGGGAATTCCGATCGTCGTCGCAATGCTCGGAGTCCTGTTCGCCGGTGCCCCACCGAGAAAGCACGCCCAGACTGCGGAGGACCGAACGTGAATGATGCAACCGTCGTACTGATCGTGATGACCGTCGGGACCTTCGCCATGAAGTCTGCGGGGCCCCTGCTGCTCGGTGAACGATCGCTTCCGGCTCGCGTGCAGCGTGTCGTCGATCTGCTCCCCGCTGCGCTGCTGGCAGCGCTCGCAGCGGTGTCGACGCTCGGCGACGGGAAGCAACTCGTCATCGACGCCCGCCTCGGGGGGCTCGTGGTCGCTGGTCTTGCGCTCTGGCGCCGAGCACCGTTCGTCGTCGTGATCATCCTCGCATCGGCAGCCACAGCGCTGATCCGGATCTCGACGTGAAACCGCCATGACCAGCTCGCCTGACGGGTTCTGTCCGCCAGTCGGCAATTAAAGACTTTCTCAAGTTTGTCACAACGACGTCAAGAAGCCCTCGATCGCGCCGATGTGCATTCATGGATCCAGTTACCTTGCGGCGCATGTCCCTCCTCGTCGCTTGGCGACCGGAGCGACGGGTAGAGCGGGCCGCTCAACATCTTGAATCCCGTTCTGCACACCTCCGTCCACGACGGCTGGGCCGCGCGCTCGCCGTTGCAGTCGGAATCGCAGGCAGCTCGATCGTGGTCAGCGCATCAGCCGACCGGGTGCTGGCGGTCGAGGCAACCGTCTCGGGCCCGGCAGCAGCTCTGACAAAGGGACTGCAACCGGCGCTGCGGCTCGACCCGCCGACACCGACCGTTCCGACCGTCCCCGGGCTGGCACCCGACGTTCAGGCGGTCCTCGACATCGTCAACGCGGAACGATCTGCGCGAGGCATCGCACCTCTGCAGTACCACGCCCAACTCACCCAGGCCGCCCACGCGCACGCCGCCGACCAGTACAGCCGCAACTGCCTCACCACGCTGAACCACACCGGTACCGACGGGTCGAATCCGGGCACGCGCATCGCTCGCACGGGGCTGAGCGTCCGGACGTGGGGCGAGAACATCGCGTGCAACCAGCGCAGTGCCGCGCAGGTCATGACCGCCTGGATGAACAGCACCGGTCACCGCGCCAACATCTTGAACGGCAGCTTCACGCACATCGGGATCTCGGTGACGCTCGACAGCTTCGGCCACCCGTACTGGGTACAGGTCTTCGGCACGCCGCGCTGAACGGTCTCGGTCGCCAGTTCACTTCAGAAGGCTGCAGGAGCCGCGCCGGCGCGTAGCGCTGCCAACGCATCCGCGAACAGGTCCTCTTTCAAGACGCCCAATGTGCGATGCGCCGTTGCAGCGAGCGACTGAGCGAATCCGATCGCCTTCGGAAGGAGGTCGACGTCGCTGTGGAGTGCGTCTGCGATGCCCCCGGCGAGCGCGTCGGGTCCGCCGAAACGGTGAGCGGTCAGAATGGCCCTGCGAGCAGTCGGAATGGGCAGCCGACTCGACAGCAGCGCCTGCATGCCTGGCGTGAACCGCATCCGCAGCAGGAGTTCGTTGACACACCAGAAGCCCCGGTCCTCGCGCATCAGCACGTGATCGTGCGCGAGCGCGAACATCCCACCGCCGGCGAATGCGTGACCGTTCACTGCAGCGACGGTGGGGATCGGCAGCGACATCACGCGGGCCCACATCCGTTGCATGTCCGCGACCATCGCCATCGGGTCGTCGATGTCCGGGTCCTGGAACGCGGCGCCGAGCCAGTCGAGATCGATCCCGTTCGAGAAGAACTTCCCGGTGCCCGTCGTGACGAGGGCACACGCCGCGTCGGGTTCGCCGGCCGCCACCTCGATCTGGTCGAGGGCGGTGTTCCACTCGGCGATCGAGGTCGGGTTGAAACGATTCTCGCCGTCGTCCATCTGCAGCACGAAGACGTCACCTTGTCGAGTCAGCTGCATGGGTGGCAAACGTAGAGGACGAGTTGGTGCCTGGCACCAACTCGTCCCGCCGAGCGGGTCAAGCCGGTGCGGGTTGCGCGCCGCGCACGAGGACGCCCGGGAGCGCTCCCGTCGCCTCGCCGTCGACGTAGGTCTCGACACCGGCGACGAACGTGTGGGCCCAACCGTCGGCCCGTTGCAGCAGCCGCTTGCCGCCGGCGGGGAGGTCGGGGACGATCTCGGGCTTGTGCAACCGGAGGCGGTCGTAGTCGACGATGTTGATGTCGGCCCGGTAGCCGGGTGCGAGGACACCACGGTCGAGGAGCCCGACGGTGCGCGCCGTGTCACGGCAGTGCTGTTGGATGAGATACGGGAGCGGCAGGGTGCCCCGCGCGCGGTCGCGGCCCCAGTAGGCGAGCAACGTGGTGGGGAAACTGCCGTCGCAGATCGTGCCGACGTGGGCGCCCCCGTCGCCGAGACCGGGAACGGTGTGCGGGTGGGAGAGCATCTCGTGCACGCCGTCGAGGTTGCCGTCGACGTAGTTGAGGAACGGCAGGTACAGCAGGCCCTTGCCGTCGTTGCGTCCACCGTTCTTGACCATTGCATCGAGGGCGTACACCTCGGGGCTGACGCCGGCACGCTCGGCATGAGCGGCGATCGAGTCGTCGAGTGTCGGCTCGTAGTCGGGTTCGTCCTGCATCTCGAACAGCAGGTCGAACCGGGCGATGAGGTTGCCGCCGAGCTTGGCCTTGGAACGTGCACCGGCCTCGGCGAGCAACCGGTCGCGGAACTCGGGTTCGCGGAGCAATGCGACCTTGTTGGCGTGCGGCAGGTCGGCGATCTCGCCGTACACGGGATTCGTGAGGAATGGGTTGAGCGTGCACTCCAACCCCAAGATCAGGCCGACGGCACGGGCGGCGACCTGGCCGGTCATCACCAGGCCGTCGGCGTTGGCCGCGGTGATGTGGTCGAGCCACGTGCGGAAGGCGTCGGGCAGTTGCGGGTTGCGTGCCACCGAGATCGACATCGGTCGACCCGACCGTTCGATCATGGCCCGCAGCGTGGCGAACTCGGCGTCGACGTCGAGGAAGTCGGACACGACCTGCAGGACGCCGGTCCCCGCCGCTCCGACTCCCTCGGCGATGCCGATCAGCTCATCGGGTGCTGCGGTGAGGGTCGGTGTATACGCACCGGTGGACGTCTTGTGGTTGCGGGTCCGGCTCGTGCTGAAGCCGATCGCGCCGGCCTCGATGCCTTGGCGGGCGAGTTCGGCCATCGCTGCGATGTCGTCAGGGGTTGCGTCCTCGTGGTTCGCGCCGCGCTCGCCCATGACGTGCAACCGGAGCGCGCCGTGGGGGACCTGGGCGGCGATGTCGATGTCGTGCGGGCGACTCTCGACCGCATCGAGGAACTCGCTGAACGAGTTCCAGTTCCAGCTCAGGCCCTCGTGCAGCGCCGCGCCGGGGATGTCCTCGACACCTTCCATCAACTCGATCAGCTTGTCGTGAGCTTCGTCGTGGACCGGCGCGAACCCGACGCCGCAGTTGCCCATGACCGCAGTGGTGACCCCGTGCCACGACGACGGCTGCAGTCGCGAATCCCAGGTGGCCTGACCGTCGTAGTGCGCATGGATGTCGACGATTCCCGGAATCACGAGTTTGCCCGTGGCGTCGATCGTGCGCGTCGCCGAACCGGTCAACGTGCCGGACGGGCCCACGTCGACGATGACGCCGTCGCGTACCGCGACGTCGGCGAGACGGGCATCGGTTCCGGTTCCGTCGATGACGGAACCACCGGTGATCAACAGATCGAAGTCGGCCATGCACGAGTCTCGCGGGAAGACGGCGCCGAGTTCCGACCGAGCCGACCTGACGTGTCTCGAAGTTGCCTGGCTGGTGTCATGCGTTGGCGTACGGTGGACTGGTGATCGAGGTACGAAACATCACCAAGCGATTCGGCGACGTGGCGGCAGTCAACGACCTGAGCTTCGACGCGGTGCCGGGGCGCGTCACCGGCTTCCTCGGGCCGAACGGTTCCGGCAAGAGCACCACGATGCGGTGCATGCTCGGACTGGACAACGCCAATGCAGGCACCGCGACATTCGCGGGCCAGCCGTACCGCTCGATCACGAACCCCCTGTTCGAGGTCGGCTCACTGCTCGACGCCGGCTACGTCCACCCGGGACGCACCGGGCGAAATCATCTGCGCTGGATGGCGATGTCCAACGGCATCGGCACCGATCGTGTCGATGCATCACTCGAATTGGTCGGCCTGTCCGATGCCGCCGGCCGCCGAGTCAAGGGGTATTCGCTCGGTATGAAGCAGCGGCTCGGTCTTGCCGGGGTGATGCTCGGCGACCCGGGCACGATCATCCTCGACGAACCCGCCAACGGCCTGGACCCTGAGGGCATTCGTTGGATCCGCGACATCCTCACCCACCTCGCACGGAACGGCAAGACCGTGCTCGTCAGCAGCCACCTGCTCGCTGAGATGGCCTTGATGGCTGACGACCTGGTCGTGATCGGGATGGGTCGCCTGCTCGAGCAGTGTTCTGTCGACGAGTTCGTGGACCGTCATGCCGCCAAGTGGACGCGTGTCACCACCCCGCAGCTCGAACAACTGATCAGCGCGCTCGGCACGGCGCCTTCCTCGGTGCAGCGTGTCGACGCGATGAGCGCTGACATCCACGGCGTCGAAGCGCCACAGGTCGGTGAGCTCGCCGCTCGTCACTCGGTGGTCCTGCACGAGCTCGCCACCCGTCGCGACTCGCTCGAGGACGCCTTTCTCCGGGCGACAGCCGGCGTACAGGAGTACCACTCCGCGGCCCCGCCGCCCGGTGCGGTCCCTGCGTCGATGGAGCCTCCGACAGCATCTCCGGCGCCACCACCACCACCACCACCACCACCGCCATCACCACCGCCGCCATCCCCACCACCGTCATCCCCACCATCGTCTCCACCATCATCTCCGTCTGCCGGTGCCACCCCAGGCCACGACGGCGGTCCGACCGCCGGTCAGGGCGGCGTCTGATGATCAACCTGCTTCGTTCGGAGTTCTTCAAGCTCCGCACCGTCCGCCTGAACATCTGGTTGCCGTTCGGCGCCGTGATCGGTCTCGTCGTGATCACTGCCCTCGTCGGTTTGCTGACGGGAGAACCCGAACGGTTCGACGGGCGTGACCTGATGTCGATCGTCGGCGGCTTCTCGGTCCTCGTAGCGATGATGATCGGCGTCGGGACGTCGCTCGGCATCACGTCGGAGTTCGCCCACAACACGATTCGGCCCACGCTTGCTGCGACACCCAATCGGACACGGGTGTTCACAGCGAAGGCGATCGTGTCGGTCGTGTTCGGCCTCGTCGTGGCCACCGTGGCAGCGGTCCTGTCGTACGTGGTGGGCAGCGTGTTGGCCAACAGTCGTGGCGCCGATGTCGGGCTGTCCGGCGACGATGGCACACTCGCCACGTTCGTCGGCATCATCGTGCTCGGCGCCTTGCTCGCCCTGTTCGGCTACGGCCTCGGTCTGCTGTTGCGGAACGGTCCTGCGGCGGTCTCGCTCATCATCCTCTGGCCACTCTTGATCGAGAACATCATCGGTGGCGTCCTCAGCGTCGCCGGTGTCGACGACCCGTTCCGGTTTCTGCCGTACACCTCGGCGTTCGCATTGGTGATCCCGAATGGAGACGACGCACCCGGCGGCCGGGTCACCGGAGCGCTGTTCTTCGGTGCGGTGTCGGTCGCGCTCGTGATCGTCGGCATCGTCGTCAACAGTCGACGCGACGCCTGACGCACAGTTCTCAGGCGACGTCCGAGCAGAATTCGGCGACGGCTGCCAGGACTGCTTCGACGTCGTCGTCGGTGACCTCGATGGACAGGGCGATGAAGCCGCGGCGAGCGATGTAGATCCCGGTGTCGAGCAG
>RCMY010005960.1_pt1 | contig 10266 bp, 8 predicted proteins | sample 2041341 | NCBI WGS metagenome assembly RCMY01 (sample SAMN09708234, study PRJNA481090) | Marine sediment metagenome, whole genome shotgun sequencing project.
TCGACCACGACCAGCGCGCCGTGGGCGTGCGCCTTGGCAGAAATTTCACGAATGTTGAGCATTTCAAGCGTGGGGTTGGTGGGCGTCTCGAAAAAGACCAGCTTTGCACCCGCCGCCAACAAGGGGTCGAGTTGATCCAGCTCGCTGCCGAGGATTAAATGGGTCTCGATTCCCAGCAGCGGCAACTGGCTTGACAGCAGCTCCAGGGTGCCACCATAAGCATCGCCAATACAGACAATCCCCTCGCGTCCGTGGGTCAGAAACAACGCAGTCTCAGCCGCCATTCCAGAGCAGAACGACCAGGCCATTTCAGCATCTTCGAGACCGGCGAGCGTCTCTTCGATGGCGAAAATTGACGGGTTCAGGCCATAACGCGTATAGAGACTGCCGGGTTTCCGGCCATCGACCACATCGAGCAGGTCGGCCGTTGATTTGAACGCGAAGGTGGTGGTGTCATACACCGGAATGTGCGGGCTGCCATGCGCGTCCTTGAGGCTGTGACCATGAATGCTGCGGGTAGCCAGGCCTTGCTTGCGACTTTCAGTCATTTCGATTCTCCAGATTATTTAATGGTGATCCCCTGGACCTAAATCACCAGCCCAATATTGGCGCCATGCCGTGTAGCCTCTGCCATATGGCGCGGCACCCAGGCCGAGCCGGCCACATAAACCTGCGCAATACTGCCTTCGGCCTTGAGCTGATCATATAGATCATGTTGCGGCACCGACCCATACACCAGCACTATACTGTCGAAGCCCTGTTCGCGATAGGTCTTGTCACCCCAGGACGACACGAGTTCGAAGCCGTCGGCCTGTACCGCATTCAAGATCAGGTTTGGATGCACTTTTACGCCGCACTGCTCCATGCGTTTTAACACCATACCGATCGAATATCTGGCAATCTCCGTGCCCAGATGCACGGACTTGTGAAAAACCTCCACCTGCTTGCCGCGGTCGGCCAGAAATTCGGCGACGGCAGGCGTTTCGTAATAATCTTCCTGCGCTATGACTGCCACACGGTCTCCGGTTGCAGCCTTGCCCTGCATTACATCCCAGCCCTGGACCACATGCGGCAGGTCGATACCGGGAATATCATTGGGCAGGCGCGGAACCGAACCCGTTGCGATAACCACCGCGTCCGGCGCCAGCGACTTGATGGTGTCGATATTCGCGGCGGTCTCCAGCCGTACATCGACTCCCAGTCTGGCCATCTCGTTTTCCTCGAAATAAACTTGGTCTTCGAAGTCATCGCGGCCGGGCGATTTGGCGGCGATAAGCAGCTGGCCTCCCAGCCGCTTGCCCTGCTCAAGCAGGGTCACCTGGTGACCGCGCATGGCCGCCACCCGCGCGGCTTCGGCACCGGCGAGACCACCACCCACAACCACTACGCGTTTCGGTATGTCCGCGGGCTTGAACTGTTCTTTCCAGCGTAACTCGTTGCCGATCACCGGATTGATCGAACACATCGGCGTGTAGGGAAAGGTCGCGGGTTCCGATGCCTCGTCGATACAACGCGTGCAACTGATGCAGCGGCGTATCTCGTTTAACCGGCCCTCGCGCGCCTTATTGGCAAATTCGGGATCGGCGATACCCGCTCGTACCATGCCCACCAAGTCACAAAACCCGTCCTTGAGTATTTCCTCCGCCAACACGGGGTCGTTGATGCGACCGGTGAACAGCACGGCGGGTTTCGGGTCCATCTCGGCGAGGTCGGCCATCGCCGCCTTGCCGAACTCGCGAAACTCGGCATGGCCATAGTACGACGACGGCACATAGGAAGGCGCGCCCCAGCAGTGACCGGCATCGATATCGACAAAGTCCAGCAGGCCGGTTTCGGCGATCGCATAAAGCATCTCGCGCATTTCCATATTATCGTAGCCGCCCTGCCGAAACTCCTTGCCGGCTATGCGTATACCCAGGGCCAGCGAGTCGCCGATACGTTGACGGATGCGCTGCAGCGCTGCGACCACGAAGCGGACGCGCTGTTGCGGGCCACCGCCCCATTGGTCGGTGCGCCGATTGGTCACCGGCGACAAAAAGCTGTAACCCAGGGTCTCATGAGCGCAGTGAATCTCAATGCCATCCGCGCCGGAATTTTTCGCAACCTCCGCGGCATCGGCGTAAGTTTTGAGGCAAAATTCGATTTCCTCTTCACCAAGCACGTGCGGCGTATAATCCTGGGCTCCAACGACAGGCACCGGCGATGGCGACCACACCGCATTGAGGTGGGTCAATTGTACGACCGCCACGGCGTCACTGGCGTGCACTTCGTTACAAAACTTTGCCATGTCTTCGGCGAAGGCAGGATCCTGATAGGCTGCCTGATGTGAGGCAAAGCCCACAGCGAGCCCGATTTCATCCGGCGCTTCCGGTGGAAAAGGTAAGTCAAGCAGCCAGGTTTCGCTGCCGATCCAGCCGGTGCCACCACGGGCCTTGGCACCATGGTGGGCGATATAGTGCTCATCAAGCCGACCCGGGGTCAGCGAAGAATTGATGGTGTTGGTAGTCTCGCAGATACGGTTTGGCACCCGCATTGGCCCCACCTGCAAGGGTGTGAAAAGATGTTCGAATTTCACCTTACTCATGCTGTGGTTCTCCTCACTATGTCAGGCTGGCCCGGAAGGCGACAGAATTTTAAGCGCAAAGGGCCTATCGGTTTGTTTCTGGAAATAGCCCCAGGGAGCGAATAACGCTGTCAATTTAGGCCACAACTCCTCGCGCTCTGCATCGCTGGCGTCACGGGCAACGGCGGTCATTCTATTGGCATCACATTGCACCCAACACTCCGGGTTTGCATTGAGATTAACAACCCAGGCAGGATGCGTGTCATAGCCGGCCAGCGACCCGACCACAATCATATCTTCGCCGTTTTGCAAAAACACCAATGGCGTGGTGCGCTTCTCACCCGATTTACGTCCAACACAGGTCAACAACAGTGTGGGGAGTCCCGATGGCCCGGCCCCGGTTGATCTGCCCTCGGGATTGGCCAGGTAGTCTTCAACATCCGCTTTGGCATCACCTCTTATACGCTGCAATGACTCGGTCGCTTCCTTTAATTGTTGCCAATCCTCATCGGACATAAAGTCCGGCTTTACCATATCTTCACGCTTTGTGCTTGTCATATTCAGCCTCTCAAGTCGGTACATTCGTTGGGAACTCGCAGCATTTTATTTAGCAGCCCTTAAACCTTGGCTCACGGCGTTCCATAAAGGCCTTGGGACCTTCCTGCGCATCATGCGAGCCAAACACTCTGGCGGCCAGGGCTTTTTCCAGTACAAAGGCATTTTCCAGATCGGCCTGGCGCACCACGATTTCCTTGGCGGTCTGCACCGCCAGCGGACTGTTTTTGCAGATTTGCTCAGCCACACGCATGGCCTCGTCCAGCAGGTTTTCTTTCGGCACGATCTTGTTGATCAGACCAATATCGTAGGCGCGGCTGGCGTCAATATGTTCACCGGTTAGCAGTAGTTCCATCGCAACGGCCCAGGGAATCTGCCGCGGCAGGCGCACATGGGTACCGCCGGCGGGCACTAAACCGAAACGTACTTCGCCGAGACCGAAGCGGGCGTGCTCGGCGGCGATACGAATATCGGTGCCCTGCATAAACTCCATACCACCGGCGATACAAAAGCCGTTAACGGCGGTAATGATGGGCTTGAACACATCGCTGAAGGGGCGCTTGGTGTGATCTTCGTAGCCCATCGCCTCGCCGGCATTCAGCTTGGGAATTGCCTCACCGAGATCCATACCCGAGCAGAATGCTTTTTCGCCAGCGCCGGTAAGGATAGCCACCCACAGGTCACTATCTTTCTGAAAATCTTCAAAAGCGGCATCCATGGCTGCCAGCATTTCTTCGGTAAAAGCGTTCATCGCCTTGGGACGATTAATCGTCATGATGGCGATCTTGCCGTGTTTTTCGTATTTGAATGTCTCGGGCATTTGTAGTGTCATAACAGTGTTCTCGGTACTCTCATAAAACATAAATTCTGCGCTGAGGGCTCTCATCAAACATACATGCCGCCCAGACGACTGTAACCAGGTCAGTTAATCCGTAGGGTGCGCCGTGCGCACGTTACAGTCCGTCGCCTGCGCATCAGTTTTGTGGTGCGCATGGCGCACCCTACGCTCCGTGTGTGATTCAGCAATGTTTGCTACGGCCAGCGCACCGCTTGCGGTGCGGAATTTATGCGCTGACTACACTCAATTTATATATCTTTAATGCGGCGGAAGCGCGGCAACGTGACTGCGTCCGTCACCGCCTCATACGCCACTGCAACCGGCATATCAAAATCCAGCTCTTCGGGGGGGCAATCCAGCATGTTACCAAGTAAGCGCACGCCCTCTTCCATTTCGACCACTACCGGCGCCATCGGCACGGCATCTTCCGATGCATCGTAGAAAGCGGGATGCAGGGCGCGGTTTACCACCACCCAGGTGTAGATTTTTCCCTTGCCGCTGGACGCAACCCACTCCCACTCGAAGGAATTGCACTGCGCGCATATTTCGCGCGGCACATGGCGGAATACACCGCAGTCGCTGCACCTTTGAAAATGCAGCTGTTCCTGTTTGCAGAAGTCGTAAAACTCCTTAGTAAGACCATCCAGGCCAGGCAGGGGCTTGTCGTATTTGAAGGTCTGGTCGCTCATTACTTAATCCCCCTGGCTTAGTTACGCAAAATAGCAATACTGCCGTCGCCGAAATCGCCCCAGCCGGTAACCACACCCAACTCGGCATCCTTAATTTGACGCTTACCAGCATCACCACGTAGCTGCTTAACCGCTTCAATCACATGACCCAGACCAAGCGAATGCGCTTCTGACAATAAACCGCCATGGGTGTTTACCGGCAGGCCACCACCCAATTCAATATTACCGTTCTCAACAAAGGCGCCACCATCACCGCGCTTACAGAAACCGGCCTCTTCCAACTGCTGAATCACCTCAAAGGTGAAGCAATCATAGATATTGGCAAAGTCGACATCGCTCGGGGAGATACCCGCCATCTTAAAGGCTTCAGGGGCGGCAATGGTCAATCCGGTTCTATGAAAATCCTTACGCGTGGTAATTTCGTCGGCAGGATAAGGTTGCCCTGCTGCTGCCCCCATTATGTAGACAGGTATTTTACCGAGATCGCGAGCACGCTCTTCAGTGGTAACGATAAATGCAGCGGCACCATCGGTTTCCAGACAGCAATCGTTGACACGATAAGGGTCTGCCAGCATGGGAGAAGCCATGTACTGTTCCAGGCTCAGCGTTTTGCCACACATCAATGCGCCGGGATTAAGCTGCGCATGCTTACGCATGGCCACGGCAACAGCACCCATTTGTGCATGGGTAGTACCGTATTCATGCATATGACGGCGACACATCAAGGCGTACCACTGTGGTGGCACCGTTAGGCCCTGTGGCAGGTAGTAATCCCAGGCAATCGCACCACCGGGGATGGAGTTTTTATCAGTAGTGACAGTTTCGCGTACACGAGCACCGGAGAAACCGTTCCAGCCGCCGGGGATTAAAACATGATTGGCTGAGCCGGCTGCAACCGCCATGGCCGCCATGCGCAACGATGCTACCGGGGAGGCGCCACCCATATGAATAGTGGCAGCAAATCGTAGATTTTCACTACCCAGGCTAGCAGCAAATGCTTCAGATTTGCCGACATTGGGAAATGCCAGAATACCGTCAATCTCTTTGCCGGTCAGGCCGGCATCCTTTAATGCAGCGACTGAGGCCTTGAGCTGAATGCCCTCTTCCGTCATTCCCGAACCGGGCTTGCGGCAATAGGCCGTCTCGCCGATGCCGACAATACACGCTTTATCTTTAAACACCGCTACTTCTCATCACGATTTTTCTGCGCGGCTTCGTACTCTTCGATCAACTGCTGCCGCATCTCGGCTTCGCGCTCACGAATACTCCAGAACTCGGCCTTGCGCTTGGCCAGGAAGGCCGCACCGCCTTCCTTGCCCTCGGGCATATCGAACCAGTCGGGGTACATTGCCGCGGAGTTGATACAGGACTCCTTGTAACCGTCCATTTCCTGATCAAAAGAGGCCTTGAGCACCTCAAGACAGCCGGGGCTGACCGACAGCATCTCCTCACACCACTGATCCACCTCGGCTTCCAGCTGCTGCAGCGGTACCACCGTGTTCACCAGACCCATATCCCTGGCCTCATCTGCAGGGTATTTACGACAAAGCATCCACATTTCCCTGGCCTTCTTGGCGCCTATCACCTTGGTCAGATAGGGCACGAAGAAGCCGTCGGCCGGCGATGAGACCTTTGGACCCGCCTGGCCGAAGATGGCATTGTCGGCGGCGATGGTGAAATCGCAGCAGTAGGCCATGTGGTTATGACCGGCGAGGCAGTAGCCCTGCACTTGGGCAATGATGGGTTTGCGCGACATGCGCATCAGGCGGTTGTGCGGGTAGCGGTTATAAAACGCTTCACGCAAGCCCCAGCGCTCCCATTCCACATCGCCACCGGCGCCAAAATGTTTGCCCTTGGCGGCAACGACAATAACGCCGACCAGAGGATCGTGATTGGCGTCGTAGAAGGCGCGGAACATCTCATCGACTGTAGCAAGCGTTAGCGTGTTCATCTTGTCGGGCTTGTTGAGCGAGATGCGCGCAACGCTACCACCGAGATCCGCATGGCGCTTTTTCTCGTAGAGAATTTCCTTGAAATTATCCAGTCCATCGCCCTCAACCGGCGACCAAACGGTCCAGCTCATGTGTTCAATCACTTATGGAATCGCCCCCTTCGCCTTGAAATCCTCAATTTGGTCCCACTCGTATTCCAACAGCTCCATCATCAATATTTCGGTATCCTGTCCCAGCTGCGGGCCGAGGGTATGCACCTCTCCGGGTGTTTTTGACAGCGTTACCGGCAAACCACGAATATCCACTTCGCGCTTTACCTCTTCACAATAGGCTTTCATAAAGTAATTGTTTTGCCAGGCCTGCTCGTCTTTGATCACGTCGGCTAGATTATTGATCGGACTTCCGATAATACCCAGCGCGTTGCAGCTTTCCATTAATTCCGTATGGCTGAATTGCGAGCTAAGCGCGTCGATAGCCGCGATCAATGCCTCGTTGTTTTCGCTGCGCCTGGCGGCATTATTGAAGCGCTCGTCCTCCAGCAGAGATTCATCGCCTAACGCCTTGGCTAACAAGCCAAAGCGTTCGTCGTTATTTTGTTCGCAAATATAGACCCACTTCTCAGTGGTTGGGTAGAGATTCCACAGTGGGTTTTCTACCTGAGTACGTGAATGTTGCAGGGCGCTGTCTTTATTTCCCGCCAGGTAAGACTGCAGATGAGGTGCTGCGAGATAAAGCTGAGCGCCATACAGGGAGGCATCCAGACTCTGTCCCTCGCCGGTTCGGTTACGCCGATACAGGGCCAGCATAATGCCAAGGGCAGACAGGATACCGCCGTAGGCGTCGCCCGACCCCATGCCCAGGTAGATCGGCGGCTGCCCTGGCTCACCCAGCCGCGCCATGATGCCGGTAAGCGCCTGTACTGTCATATCGAAGGAGGGCTTGGATGCCTCGCCGAAGCGCCCGTAGCCTGTGTTAGTGGCATAAACCAGTTTCGGATTGATCTCCCTGAGTCTGGCGTAAGACAAACCCCATGTATCCAGCAGCTCAGGGGCCATGTTGGAAAGAAAAACATCGGATTTTTCCACCAGGCGATACATGATCTCCTGCCCTTCCGGCTTTTTAAGATCGATGGCGATACTCTTCTTGTTGCGGTTGATGACCAGAAAATACTGGTTCCAGTCACCAATTTCCAGAGACTTGATACTGCGGACGCCACGCGCCTGGTCGCCCCCCTGGGGACGTTCCACCTTGATTACGTCGGCGCCGAAATCCGCCAGGTACTGCGCCGCAACCGGGCCTTGAAACCAGACCGTGAGGTCGATGACCCGAATACCGTCCAATGCTTTTGCCACCACAATCCTCCTTCGCTGTCAGGCGATTACGCCATCAGTGCCGAGTTGGTAAATAGCGTCTTCGGAATAGCCGAGCACGTCGTGCAACACCTGCGCCGAGTGCTGCCCGGTACACGGCGCCAGACTCCGCAGCCGCGCAGGGCTATCGCTCATAAAGATCGGAAAGCCCAGACTCTTGACGCTACCGAAACTGGGGTGATCGAGTTCCACAATATAACGGTTGGCCAGCACCTGGGGGTCATTGGCCGGGTAATCGAACTGTTCGATAATATCCGCCGACATCCGCTTCGCGTGGAACACACTGCGCCAGTGCGCCCCAGTCTGCTTTTTAATTCCCTCTTCCAGCGCCTGGATCAGCTCCGCGCGGTTGTGTTCGCTGCGTTTGTCGTGCGTGTTGAAACGCTCATCGTCGGGGTCTATGCCTACGGCCGCCGCCAGGTCCGGCCACCAGCGCTCGGTATCCGGCATGGTCAGCGTAACCCAGCGGCCATCGGCGCTGGGATAGAGCGACCCCGACATGGGATTCGATACATCGAGCCGGGAGATCGGGTGCAGCAGCCGGTCGCCATGGCCAATGGCCAGAAATGCCTGCAGGTCGAGGCTGGCGCCATACATATTGGCGGCGAACAAAGAGGTATCGACCTGTTGACCCTCGCCTGTCAGCTGCCGGTGCAGTAGCGCCGTGACAACGCCGAACGCGAGTAATCCCGTGGAATGCATAGCGCCCGCACCGGTATATACCGGCGGCTCACCGGGCTGTTGCACGATCGGCATCATGCCGGTACGCGCCGCGGCCAGTTCATCGATAGCGGGCAGGTCTTTATCCGGACCCTGCGGACCAAAACCCGATATTCGGGCAAAGATAATATCAGCGCGAATTTTAGAGGCTGCGGAATAATCAAGCCCCAGCGCTTCGAGGTCTGGCACCAGCCAATCGGTGACGATGACGTCGGCCCTGGCAACCAGTTCTTGCAGTATCTTACGTCCCTGCTCACTGTCAGTATCGAGCGCCAGGCTCTGCTTGTTGCGGTGGATCAGGTCCGACTCTGCATCCCACGTGCCTGCAACCGGTGTCGAGGTCTTATCTTCCGGCTGAGACCCGGCGCGTGCTGCGGGAGGCGTATCGAGACGAATCACCTGTGCGCCAAAATCCCCTAAAAAAGCGGCGCTCAGGGCGGCTGAAAAGCTTTTCGTCAAATCCAGTACGATGACATCATCAAGTGCTGCGTTCATCTTGGAAATAGGTCTCCAGTGATTCTGCCTTGTTGCTCGGTAGCTTTCTTGCACAGTAGCTTTCTTCAAGGCCCTAGTTTAATTGCCATCAGCACCGCCCACCAATTTGCATCGCAGCAAATACGGACGATAACATCTCATATTGGGACAGCAACGCGACGCAGTTCTGGCACCGTATTCAGCGTCTCATTACTACGGTAATATCAGGGCCAAACCCGGAATGCAGACGGTTTTCATAGCACCTAAAGCAGCAGGAGAAGAGCATGGAAACACCCAGCGAGGCACTCTCATCATCCGCGCTTGAGCAACAGCTTCGCGCCCCCGACGGGATGGAAATATTCTCCGCTTTGACGGGCCGGTCCTTTTTGCTGCTCGATTTGAACCATACCGTCGCTATCTCGAATGCGGACGGCCTAAATCGGCTGGTTAAAATGCTGGGGGAACTGCCCTGCCCTGTTCTGGCGATTGCCGCCGAAGAGCCAGCCGCAGGTCTTGCGGAACTGCGCGACGCAGTGGATGTTGTGGTGCCATCGGCAAAGGATGCTCACGCCATAATCAAAAATATTAAAAGACACCCTCTGGCGGCAATGATTCTGGTACAGCTGCTGCGCCATAACGAGGGAGTAAGCATTGCCAACGGCTTGTTCGCCGAATCACTGGCGTATGCGACTTTGCAGGGCAGCGCAGAATTTAAAGCGTATCTGGCTGACAGAGCGGATATTGAAGCACCCGCGCAAAGTTCCGAGCCTGCGGTAAAATTAACACGTCGCGGCGACACGCTCTGCATCACCCTAAACCAGCCGCAGCAGCGCAATGCCTTTTCAATCGCCATGCGCGACGGTTTGATCGAAGCACTGCAATTACTGGCTACCGACCGCTCAATCACCAAAGCCACTATTGCCGGCGCCGGCGCCTGTTTTTGTACCGGCGGCGAACTCGCGGAATTCGGTCTGGCCACTGATTCGGCGCAGGCCCATGCCGTTCGCTCAACCCGCAATGCCGGCCGGCTGATCGCCGAGCACGCCGAGCGCATAGAGTTTCATGTACATCGCGCCTGTATCGGCTCTGGTATCGAACTACCGGC
>RCMY010005961.1_pt1 | contig 10266 bp, 8 predicted proteins | sample 2041341 | NCBI WGS metagenome assembly RCMY01 (sample SAMN09708234, study PRJNA481090) | Marine sediment metagenome, whole genome shotgun sequencing project.
GAATGGCTTTGACGGACCGTTCTTTCACGAGCTTTCGAGTCTTCGTTGCAAGCGATTTCTGTGCCTTGTCGGGCTTGTCTTCTTTTTCATTTTTCGCCAGATGTTCAAGCACGGCAACAAGCACTTCCGAGTCGTATCGCTCTAGCTCACCCGTGAGCATGACAACTACCTGTCAGGTGATTGGATGGCCTCTTGCAAGTACCAGCCTCGGGCACTGACATTGGCTACATGCAAAAAATTGCGATAATGGGTCCAGCTTGTTGAGACGCTCCATGGCTTCAATGTCGACAGACGATACTGCATACACCTCAAAACACCACCTCAAACTCCTCATCCTGACAGATGTCATCATCAACCCTGATCGAGAACCGGTTCGTACCATCAGTCATCAACCCTTCACGAAACCAGCTCACAGCATCGGAAATAATCACAAATTCACCATTGAGCATGATGTTGTATCGCTGCCCGACAGGCCCACGATTCCAGAAAACCTCCGCGGCCGTCGCACTATAAACCGTTGCCCGCAGACCCTTGATCAGACAGGCCTCCGGTACGGAAGACCGTTCGTCACGTGTGCTGAACACAACTTCCATCACCTCCGTCTCCGCGTCGCCCTGCTCCACCATGGAAACGCCGACGGTGTGAGTGGAGCCAACAGCCAGCTCATCCAGAAACAGACTGACAGCATAGGTCTCCTGCAGGAACTGACCATCAAGATAGACCCGAAACCGCGCAAGTGGCACATCGGAATTGTCCCAGAAGACTTCCGCAGCGCTGGAACTATAAACATCAGCACGCAGTCCGGTCACCGGGCTGGCAGTACCGTCATTGACCACGTTGCCTGCAGGCATCTGCAGCCAGGCATGCATCAGTGGGTAGTCGTGCAGCAAGGCCCAATCGAAAGGAGGCTCTTCGTTTTCAGGCCATCCCTCTCCCACGGATACCAGCACCCGCTCACCCGGTGGCAATCCTTCAATGAAGAGACTGTCGCCGAACATCATTCGTGCAATCAGCCGCCCATTGACGTACACATGAGACACATTTGGAAACTGCGAAGCCTCCCAGAACAGTTCCGCAGCCGTACTGCTGTAGACCTCTGTGCGCAGCCCGAACAGCGAATTGAAAGCCGCGTAGCCATTTGAGATGGTACCGGCTGCCTGGTCCGTGTCCACCAGTACCAGGTTAGGTTGTCGAGAATACAACTGACCATCCACAAAGGCGCTTACACCGACCCACACCAGGCCCTGCTCAGCAACTCCGGTCAATGTAAATTCCGGTTGATCAACCACATCGATCTGATGTCCACCCACCGTTATGGCATAGGAGTACTCAGACGGATCCGCCCAGGACCAGAATGATCTGGCCGGCTCCCAGGTGAGACGAACACTGTCTGCATCCACCACCTCGGCTTCCAGATTTTCCAGCGGTGGAAGATAGTGGTTGTTTTCATCGGGCAAACTGCTGTCGAGCTGAGGAAGATCATAATAGACACGACTACTTCTTCGGGTTTCCGTGTCGGAGTACAGTACCGCCGATACGGAGAAATCGTAGGTTTTGTTACGATCGATCTCTCCCACCTGCACGCGGTTTTCCCGTGTTGACACGAGCAACTCATCCCTGTCCCATAGATTATAGAAATTGACCGACGAACCATCAAGCAGTGCCGGATTCCACGACAGTTCCACAGTTGATTCATCAATGAGAATGCCATTGAAATCAACCGGAGCTGCAATGTCTGGCAATGAAGCATCAACAGCATGTTCCGAATTGAAGGTGAGTGAAAGATCAGACTGGGCATTGGCATTGAGGCTCACCGCCAATGTAGCCATGGTGAGCCATAGAAATAACCTGATTGGCAGTCGATTCATCTGTTGTTACTCAAACTTTAATGTACGTCCGTGACGCCAGGTTCGCGCGGTTGCATAAGCTTGGCGTGGTCATCATCCCCTACGTCCGCTTGTTCGGCGCCGACGAGAATACCGTCTATCTTCAGCACCTCATGAGCGGCGAAGCGGTGGTTTGTGAGGATGTCGATACGCTGGTTCTGGCACAGGGCCACACGCCTGACAATGACACCGAGACCATGCTACGCGAGCTTGGTCTCCCGCATCACCTGGTCGGCGATTGCATCTCTCCGCGCACAGCCGAAGAAGCGGTGCTGGAGGGTCTGCGAATCGGACGGATGATTTGACTTTGCCTTCAGCCATCACACGGTTCACATAGGCGACAAGTCCATGATAAAGCCACAAAATCTGCTCTAACTGTTATTTAACCTTGCATATTCTGCATTTAATGCCAGAATTGCAAGGATGATAGACCGAAGACTATTCAAGGAAGTCAACCAGCGACTGGAGCAAATGCCTGCGGTTGCCATACTCGGACCACGTCAGGCTGGCAAAACGACTCTGGCTTTGCAGATCGCCGACAAGCAACCTTCTCTCTATCTCGATTTGCAACAGGACAGTGACAGGGCGCGACTGGATGACCCCGGCCCCTACCTGAAAGAGCATCGGGACAAATTGATAATACTGGATGAAATTCATCGCGTACCTGAGCTCTTCAGCACCCTGCGAGCCGTTATCGACGCCAATCGGCGTGCGGGCAAACGTCACGCCCAATTCGTTATACTGGGCTCTGCAAGCCCCGAGCTACTCCGCCAGTCCAGTGAATCGCTCGCAGGGAGGCTAGCCTATACTGAGCTCCACGGCGTAGATCTGCTGGAAGCTCGCTCGGCACCGCCTCAGAAAGCGGGCGATCAGTCTGACGTCGAAAAAGCAATACTCAACCAGCTATGGACGCGAGGCGGGTTTCCGGATTCGTTTCTGGCCAGCTCGGATCGCAGCAGCCTGCTATGGCGCCGCGACTTCATCACAACTTATCTACAGCGTGACATTCCCGATCTCGGCCCTGCCATCGCCAGTGAAACGCTACGGCGATTCTGGACCATGCTCGCCCATCTCTCGGGTGGGCTGCTTAACCGCTCCACACTTGCACGCAGTCTGGACGTCAACGCAACTACAGTATCGCGATATCTAGACTTGATGGTGGATCTGTTGCTGGTGAGACAACTCAAACCCTGGCACGGCAATCTTGGCAAGCGTCTGGTCAAGTCGCCCAAGGTCTATCTGAGGGATACGGGTATTCTTCACGCCTTGCTGGCCATTGATTCGCGAGAGCAGTTGCTTGGCCACCCCAAGCTGGGCGATAGTTTCGAAGGCTTCGTCATTGAACAGTTGCTGTCTGTGACGCCTTCCGATACCACTACCTCATTCTATAGAACGTCCGCTGGCGCAGAGATAGATCTGCTACTCGAATTCGGATTGCAACGCTGGGCGATCGAAATCAAACACTCAAGCGCACCCTCTCCGAGCCGTGGATTTCATGAAGGTTGCAGGGATATTCAGGCCACGAGACAAATCGTCGTCTACCCTGGCATGGAATCCTACACCGTCAGAAACGGTATTGAAGTGCTGCCGATCACTCAGCTGATGTGCGAACTTGGCGAGCGTCTTTGAACGGAGTTGCAATAGAAACTACTCATCGAGAAAGATGACTCCCGGTTTGAAGTTGACATAGGCTTCAAAAACGATCTCTGGACAATAGTTTCGCACCGGATTCGCCGTTACATGTCCAGACGGAAATTGATCGAATAACCCGGCAGAATGGCGATAAGCTGTAATCAACGCACCATGGTTGCCACACCACTCTGAGCATGTTCGGGTATTCACCTCCATACAACCTGATCACCCTGTCGGCCCTGCTGCTGACGGCTGATATAGCGTTGTCTGCACCGTTGCTATCCCCGTCGGGCTCCTCTTCGGCACCGAATCAATCGGCGCGTGCTTTGTCACTGCCCAATCAAATTATTCAGGAACAACCAGTCGACTCGGGAACACAGGTTGAGACTTCCGAAACGAAGGGTGTGAACACCGACCTGGCAATCGTCATGAAACAGGAGGATGCGCGACATCTACTCGCACGAACCGGATTTGGTGCATCGCCCGCGGCATTGCTGTCATTGACAGGTTTGACCCGAGGTCAGGGTGTGGACCTGATCATCGACGGAATGGGCACGACACCAACGGTACCCATGCCGGCGTGGGTCGATCAACCGGTTCCTCACTACCATGCTCGGCAGGACATGGACGACAATGCACGCGCCATCTTCAACAATGAAAGAGACTCAGAGCTTGCACAACTGAGACAGTGGTGGATTCTGAACATGTTGCAGTCAGAGTCTCCGCAGACGGAGCGCATGGTCCTGTTCTGGCATGATCTTTTTGCCACCAGCTACTACGAGACCGATCGCCAGTCACTGGCCATGGCAAGACAAAACCAGACCTTTCGAGAAATGGGTTTCGGTGCGTGGCAGGATTTTCTGAGCGCGATGATTCGCGATCCGGCATTACTGGAATTTCTGGACGCACGCTCCAATCACAAGGATTCACCCAACGAGAATCTCGCGCGCGAACTGATGGAACTTTTCACGCTGGGTGAAGGTCACTACGATGAAACTCAGGTACGCGAAGCTGCTCGCAGTCTTACCGGGCATGACGTCAGCCGCATCCACAACTTGGATTTCCAGTTGCGAACCGGGAGACAGGACCGGCGACACAAGACGCTGTTCGGTGTAAGCGGCAGGCACTCCGGCGACGATCTGGTAGAGCTCATCCTGCGGCAACCGGCGGCGGCAACGTTTCTGGCTACGCGCTTCTGGCACGCATTCATCAGTGATGGCGAACCGGATGTTCAGTGGCTGCAGAGCCTGTCGGAACGCTTTCGTCAATCCGGCCTGGTGATCGGGACGCTGTATCGCGACATGCTCGAAAGTGAGGCCTTCTGGAATACAGCGAATCGGGGCATGTTGATCAAGTCGCCAATTGATTTGCTGGTGGGTACTGCGCGCACCCTGGAATATCCGAAACATCAATGGCGGAGTATGTCTCGATGGCAGGCGGCAATGGGAATGGAACTTTTCGCACCGCCGAATGTTGCCGGGTGGAAGGAAGGCGCAGCGTTCGTGACACCGGGTCGACTGTTGACGCGACACGCTGCCATCGATGCGCTGCTGAGTTCAAATACCCACTTTGCAGCATCAGACATGACTATGAGTTCGATGTCGTCGGCATCCGAGCCCATGGCCAGCCAGGAAATGATACCCAACGACCGGCTGCTCGTTGCGGTGGCAGCCGAGAATTACCGGGGTGCTGCGCAGTATCAGGTGTCGCTCTTCGCTGGTAATAAACGGCTGTGGCAGAGCGATCCGGTTGCCGTTATCGCGGGGCAGGACACCGAGCAACACGGACGTATCGCTGACATGAGTGAACTGGTCTGGACGCAGGATGCCATTTCAGCGCCAACCGAACTACTGGAGCGTACAGAGCGCATCGAAATAACCTTCATCAACGATGACGCCAGTGCCAGTGGTGATCGAAACCTGTATATCGATGGGCTGCAGCTCGATGATCAATGGCTCAGCAGTTCACAGGCGACGCAGTTCGGCGAATGTCCACCAGAGCTCTCTGCCAATGCTGGCAGATTGTATTGCGCTGGCAAGGTGGTGTTCATGCTCAAGCACTTTCGACAACGGGGAGGTATCCTCTTGCCTGAATGGCGTGCATCTGCTGTTCACGTGCAGTGGGCGAACGAGAATGAGCTGACAGGTCGTCTGGTTGCAGAGCTGATACTGGATAATCTGGTCACTCCTGACAAGCGCTTTCACGCATTAGGACTGCGGCTTGAATCCGGCCCAGTCGGTCCCCTGCGGCTCAAGCTCGGTACTTTTGGTTGCTGGCCGGATTGTTTCGACTTCTGGCCAGAGTGTGCGTGGGCAGATGACCATTTTCCGACCCACCGGGTGCTGACGTTCCCCGACCTTCCAGCCACTGATCGATACTGGCAGGCCAAGGGTGACAAGGCTTGCCATTACACAAGCCTTCAGCCCGCGGAACAGCAACTGGTTGGATTGCTTTGGCATAACATCTCAACCATTCTTGCAGAAGCAAGCAAGACGAAAAGGGCAGCGCAGTTCAGCGCTGTGCTGCATCGCCTGTCGAAGCGCGTGAAAGTCAACGAGTTGCAGCTCGCCAACTCCCCCTATCCAGGCCAGCAAGTTGCGCTTGAGATAGATCCCACATTTGCAGCTGCAGCGGTGACACGTACTGCGCTGGTGGCGGACAGACCTCAGGTCGATACGCTTGCCGAACTCAACGTACAACTGCACAGCGCCGGCTTATCGCTTGCAGCAATGCTCCTGCCTGATCTGGCCATCAGTGATCATCCTGCACGTGACGCCATTGATACCAACGACGTCGAATTGCAGGCCATCGTCAATCATCCACTCTTTCAGATCAAGTGAAACTCGTGCTCAAACTGTATCGAGCAGACCGGAAAACACCATGAAAAGACGTGATTTCGCGCGAAGTCTGTTGCTCGGTTGCACAGCGCCACTGGGGTTGTTGAACAAAGAGTTGTTCGCCGCATACAACGATGGCGCCTTGACCGGATATACACCAGCCACGAATACTGCAAGTCGCCGTCTGGTTCTGATCGAGCTCGCTGGCGCCAATGATGGACTCAACACACTCGTCCCCTATCGCAATGATCACTACTACAAGTTGCGACCTACCCTTGGTTTGCAATCAGGGGATCTATTGCCACTAAGCGATGACCAGGCCGTGCACCTCTCACTACGCCCACTGATGCGTCTGTGGGAACGCGGAGAGCTGGCCTGGGTTCAGGGACTGGGCTACCCGGCTGCCAGTCGCAGTCATTTCAAATCGATAGCCTTATGGGAAACAGCAGGAGACGGTGAGACACCCCGGATGGATCAGGGCTGGATCACTCACGCCATTGAACATCAAATGGCACATGCGATCAATGACCCGCATGGCATCAGTCTGGCTGGCGATATGGACATCTTTGCCAGCGAGTCAGGCAGATGGTTGTCGCTTGATAACACTGAACAGTTGAAGTCGACACAAGTGCCGACGTCCACGACGACACACTATGAACACCCGGCGCTGGCCACAGTACAGGGTCGATTGCAGATTCTGGATCAGACCTTGAACCGATTAACAGAAAAGGTGGCAAGAGCGCCGGCAGTGCCGGCGTTCGACGCTAAAGGCTTTGGTGAACAGTTGCGTCAGGTGGCGATCCTGATTGCAGCCGGGGTTGACACCCCGGTTTACCGGGTCAGACTGGATGGCTTCGATACGCATGAGAACCAGCAAGGACGACACGCCCGGCTGCTCGATGTACTGGCGCGTGGGCTCAATGAGTTCAGCGACACGCTCATCAGGATGGGTGAATGGCAGAACACGCTGATCATGACCTACTCGGAGTTTGGTCGCCGCGCAGCAGAGAATCATTCCGCCGGTACCGATCACGGCACTGCAGCACCGCATCTGGTTTTGGGTGGCGCGGTGAAGGGCGGTCTGTACGGGGTTGCACCGGATCTGGCAGACCTACCCGACGGTGATCCGCTCTTCACACTCGACTATCGTGCACTGTATCAGCGCATGCTGCATGATGGACTGGGCTGCACGGGTACGCTGGCATCATTGGATGCCTATCGCAGCGAACTGTTGTCCGATCTGTTCCAGCGAACGTAGGCGCTGCGTTGTTTGTCGGTTAAATAGCGAGCTATTCGCCCTCCTCACGCCTTGCTGGATGAGCTCATGAACACCCAGAAATGTGATTTTATTCTGACGCCAACCCTAAGATAGTCGACGTAGTTGCAGAGAACGCTCCTGCATTCGCGCTTTCATTCGAGGCTGAGCGCCCCCTATCGACGGATACCGCTCGTACCTTTGCTGGCGGTATGGTATGCCGGCAGCCGCCTCCGGAATCTCTTGAAGTGATACTCACAGGAGCTGCCAGGGTCATCCGCGTCAGCGAAGACGAGATAGCGGCAGCCATACGACACCGAGTCCGGACTGAATAGAAATCAACCGGCTGTATGCGCGAGCACTTTCTGCACGCTTTCGCGTGTACGCATGCGCTCGTTGTGGGCAGTGCAATAAACAAGGCCACTCAGATCAAAACCTTCTCGCAGGGCACGGTCATAAATCCAGAAAAAGTAGGAATCGCAGACCGTGTAGTGGTCGAAGAACCAGGTTCTGCCTGCCAGTTCGGTCTCGACCAGCGCCAGCTGTTTCAGGTACATCGCTTTGGCCTTGGCTTTGAGATCTTCGTGGGAGTGTTCATGGTCGCTGAAAATTGCCGGTTTGAAGTGTCGTGTCATATGCGGGTGAAGGCCGGAACCAAACCAACCCATATAGGACAGTGCGCGTTTCTGGTCCCAGCTGGCAGACGGCATCAAATTGGCTTCGGGGAAGGCCTCGGCAATCCATGACTGAATGGCCACATTTTCGCTCAAGCCTTTTCCGTCGACGACAAGAAAGGGCACCTTTTGCTTCGGGTTGAGCGCAACATAGTCCGCATAGGACTGCTCATTGTTTTTCAGGTTTATGATCTCTACAGTGAAGTCGGCCGTCGCCTCATGTAGCGAAATATAGGATGCCATCGAGCAAGCGCCCGGTGAGTGGTAGAGCGTTATGTCCATCGCTGCCGCCTCCAGAGTAGTCCAATCATGTGCAAAATTGCTGACACTATCGCGATTCTATGAAGGCATGATACGCAGATGCGCTGGCGGAAAGAATGATCAACTCAGTTCATGCGCAAGATCAGGTTCAGGGCGACCAAGATTTATTGAGTGGTCAAACCCCCCATATACTGTATATATTTGTAGTATATTCATGATCATGAAAGCAACCACACACCAGACGCAGGTAAACGCCGCTCTACTCTAGCCGTGATTATGAGGTCAAACCAGCGTTGCAGGAGGCGTTGGGCGGTAGCTGACAGGGTTGTACCTTCTCGGAACTGCCAGGGGAGAAACTTGACTTTCGCTCGCGCAGCGTCAATCGACCCTGATTGCCGATGGGCGGCGGGACCTTCGCGAACTTCCTCAAGTATCGAAGAACAGCGAACACAATCTCCTGACAATATCTACACTCATTATATATAATACATCTAGCCTGCATCATATAGTGGGTCGGCTGATTTCGGGATCACAACGCCAGTGCATCGAGCCTTCGAATTCAGACAGCCGTATCGTCAAATGGAATATGCATGTATCCAAACACTCCTGTTTCCGGCTCACCAAGCGAAGAGATCCACGATAAAAGCACGCCAGGTCGCGGCTATGTAGTCGTCATCTATGGCCTGTATGTGGGCAGCATCATGGCAGTCGTCACGGCGCCCATTGGCGCGCTTATCGCTCACACGAGGCGGGGACGCGGGGCTACATGGCTGGACACTCACTTGCAGTTCCAGATTCGGACCTTTTGGTTAGGTATGGCGGCAGTTGCTGCGGCCCTGCTGCTCTGGCGAGTTGCTGGGCAACTGGGGTTACCACCTGTTTATGCCTGGACCTTTGGGTATCTCTTTTTTACTGCCGGTATCATCTGGATGATGGGCCGATGCGCCGTCGGCATTCACAGGCTGACATCGAACAAGGCCATCGATGCGCCAAAAAGCTGGTTGTTCGGACTGGGTAAGATAATTTGACGCCTACGACCGACGACGATTGGGGTCCGCTGTCCTCATTGCCGGGAAACCCGCTGATGTGGGTACTGATACTCAGCGAAATGGCGGTTTTCTCTGCGTTTTTTGTATTGTTCGCCTGGCAACGGGCGTTTGAGCCTGAGCTGTTTAACCAGTCCCAGCAACTGCTGGACCCGATAATGGGCGGACTGAACACACTGGTACTACTGACCAGCGGGCTGTTTGCTGCCTTCGCTGTGCAAGCCTGTGCCGACAAACAGGTGTCGCGCTGCCGATTGTGGCTGGTGCTGACCATGGCACTGGGGTTGGCCTTCTGCGTCATCAAGGTTCTGGAATACGTTGACAAGTTCAGTGCTGGGCTCACCCCCGAGACCAATACTTTTTTCAGCTACTACTATCTGTTGACAGCTTTTCACCTGGCTCATGTCGTATTCGGGCTGGGCCTACTGGCGCTGATTACCTGGAAGACCTCGCGCGAAAACGTGGAAACGGTCACCGCCTTCTGGCATATGGTTGACCTGATCTGGGTCATGCTCTATCCACTACTTTATCTACTTCGCTGAGACCCGGACACGCATGGAGAAAAAGCTTCCAAGCCGCAAACGTCTTCTCATGACGTGGCTCACCCTGATGACCCTGACCTTGTTCTCCATGTGGTCGGCACAGCTGGGGGACGAATCACGCTTACTTTCACTG
>RCMY010005962.1_pt1 | contig 10264 bp, 9 predicted proteins | sample 2041341 | NCBI WGS metagenome assembly RCMY01 (sample SAMN09708234, study PRJNA481090) | Marine sediment metagenome, whole genome shotgun sequencing project.
CGGGGGCGCAGCACGCCAAGTGTGAACGGCGTGGCAACCGCGGCGCAGGTGTAGCAGCCATCCGGCGTTTTGCAGGCAAGGGCCACCATACGGCGCAGGCGGCAATAGCCAGCCGCCGCACGCACCAGCAAAACCATAACCCCGGCGGCCCAGACTGCTGCCAGCAGTACCCAAAGCGGCGGCGCGCTTAACTCAGATTTTGAAACCTTCCTGAAAATGCTCACCACCCAGATGCGCAATCAGGACCCGCTCAATCCGGTCGACTCGGCGGATTTTGCGGTCCAGCTGGCCACGTTTTCGACCGTGGAACAGCAGGTTCGCACCAATGACCTTCTCGGGGGTCTCGGCACGCGTCTGGATACGCTTGGCATGGGGCAGCTTTCGGGCTGGATCGGAATGGAGGCTCGGGCCGCTGGCCCTGTCAACTTTGTCGGCAATCCCATCACCCTGACCACCGAGGTGGACCCGGCGGCAGATGCCGCCGAACTGGTTGTAAGCGACGCGCAAGGCGTCATCGTTCAGCGTCTGGATATCCCTGCGCAAAGCGGACGCATTGAATGGTCCGGGTTGGACCCGGCGGGCATCCCGCTGCGCAACGGCACTTATAATATCTCGGTCCACTCGATGTCACAGGACGAAACAATTGCGCGTCATGACGCACAGGTGAATGGCCGTATCACCGAGGCGCGTCTTGATCAGGGCGCAATCACTCTTGTGATGGAAAGCGGTCAGACCATTGCCGCCTCGCAGGTCCTTGGCCTTCGCCCGCCCGAAGACTGATCTCTGACTTGCCTGCCAGGGCCGGAGCGCATAGCGTCTGTCAACCTTCGGCCCAAGCAGCAGGATCAGCAACATGCAGGCCACCCTTTCAGATTGCGCCCGCGAGACTCTGGCTGAAATGGTCGCAGCGCGCGGCCTGACCACGCCCCAGACACCCTGGGTCGTGCTTGATGGCGGGCGCACGAACCGAACCTGGCGGGTGACGGACGGGGACCGCCAGATTGTTGTCAAACTCTTTCCACAAGACACCCAAAACCCGCTTTTTCCAAATGATCCTGCAAGTGAAATCCGGGCGTTGCGCCTCCTTGAGGGCCACGACCTTGCGGCGCAGCTTGTTGATCACTTTGCCACGCCACTTGGCCAATGCGTGATCTATGAACACCTGCGGGGCCGGACCTGGCAAAACGACCCGGCACAGGCGGCAAAGCTATTGAAACGGCTGCATCATCTTGATGCACCAAAGGGGTTGCGCGCGGTCCCAAATGGCAGCATCGCCTTACGCCATCAGGGCGAAATGATTCTTGGGATGTGCCCAAAACCCGAGGTCGATCAGGCGCGCGACCTCATGCCAAAGAGCGAAATCCCGCCCTCCGGCGCCAACTGCCTTTTGCATGGCGACCCGGTGCCCGGAAATATCATCGGTGAGGGACAGGACTGGCGGTTGATTGACTGGCAATGCCCGGCTGCCGGCGATCCCTGCGAAGATATCGCGATCTTTTTATCCCCGGCGATGCAATTAGCCTATCGCGGCACGACCCTCTCCGAGCCGGAAAAACAGGCCTTTCTGGACGCCTATGGTGACGCCAAGGTCATGAAAAGATACACTGATCTTGCCCCATGGTATCACTGGCGCATGTTAGCCTATTGCCTATGGCAACACGCCAGGGGCGATCCGAAGGCAGAGACCCGTGCCAAGGCCGAAACTCAGGCTCTAAAACACCTTTTAGCAGGCCCAACCGCGTCGATTTCGCCCTAATTGCATGGCCTCTGCCCATATGCGCGGCATCTATCGTTGCAAGAATGCGCTGAATTGGGCGCAATAGGGATTTTTGACAAATACCAGTTTTTTTTTACTGTTGGCTATGTCATAAGAAATGCAATCCCATTAGGGACTTTTGTAATACCCCCGGTTTTGGAGAATGTCATGAACAAGTTTTCGACTCTCGCCACCGCTGCTGCACTGGCCTTTGCTGCTGTTGCGCCGGTTGGTGCTGAAGAAGCAAAAGTAAGCGCTGATCCGTTCGTATCGTCGCAAAATGGCCTGGAACTTGGCACACCTGAGCTCATCGCAGGCGGTGTTGTAGTGGTGGTTGCTACCGTGATTGCGGTTTCCGTGGCCGACGGCTCGAGTTCAGGTTCGTCAACAACCAACTAAAATACGGGTCACGCGGGCGTCACAGCGCCCCGGACACCAGACTAGTAAAAAGACCCGGTCAGGTGATCGGGTCTTTTTTTGATCTGCCGGATCAGTTAGCGCAGGTGTTGCAGAACGGCCTGACCAAAAGGCTCACCCAGCCACTGGTCTGATTGCAGAATCCGGCCATCCGATGCAACTTTATAGGTGTTGCGGAATGACCGCTCACCCGCATTGCAGCTCTCGATCATTTCGACAGCCGCGCGTTTGCCCGCCCCCATCTGCACCTCGGTCGCGCCGCCCTTCTGAATTGTGCAGTCCGCTTCAATGGCAACAATAGTGTGGTTGCCGTCAAGATAGCGCTGCACCCGCTTGGCATGGCCCGCTTCGCGGCGCGATACAAGGTTCAGCGTGTCGTCCACATCCGACGACATCAGGTCATTGCCAAGGCCCCGCGTCGCCACGATCAGACCGTTGCGCGTGGTCACGCTGCGACGCTCACTGCTGCCCCAGCTCCCCCAGGTCCGATAGGCCCCGTTGGTTTCGACGACGCGAATCACCGCAGCGGTTTGCGGTTTTTCAAAACTGACCACGGCCAGCGGGCCATCAGTCGCCGCCATTGCCCGCGTGATCTCGCTGGCCAGTTGCGCCGGTTGCGTCGGGGTCGGCTTACCCGCTCCCTTCAGCGTGCCCTTGATTGCAGAATACAACAGCACATTGTCAGCGCGGTTGGAACACCCGGCCAAGCCCATGCCGAAGCACAACGCGGCCACCACCATTTTTCGTGTAATGGTCATCTCCAGAATTTTCCCCAGCTTTTGGCGACGTCAGGCCGATGGGTGTCGCGGATGGTTTCATAAAGACGGCCGTCCACGTCAAGTCTCTGGCCACCGTCCCGCGTCAGCGGCCGTATCGTCGTATTCAGCATTTTCTGCGCCGGGCGGCCCAGCATCCAGGATAGCGGTATTGACAGGCGGATACCCTTGTCGAAAGACCCTTCGCCGAAATCCTCCGAGGACACGTCGGTTCGCGTCACGAAAGCGCCGACCTTCCAGCCATTTGCGAACTCGCGGTCAACGCTCAGTGTGGCGCCCCAATCGCCGGCCAGATAGCGGCCAGCGTCAAGCTGGGTATGAAAGCCGTATCCGACATCATAGTAGGCCGAAACATGGCCGTTGAATTCAGGAATGACACCGCCCGCCGTAGTACGTGAGCGCAGACCAAAGAGCATGTCGAAATCACGCGGCCGGACATAGTTGGCCTCGACGCCCAACGCAAAGCTGCTGTTGACCGGTTTCCAAAGCACCTCACCGGAAATGCCCGCATACATCCGCTCCAGATAGCCAGCGGTCGCGCGACCATACAGGTTATGGCCCAAGCGGCTGTATTTCGCCAGCGTCAGGCGGTCAATGGTCGGCTCTTCGGTCGCCAGATAGCTGGCCACGTCCGAGCGCACATGCGGAATTGTCGAATTGCTGGTTCTGTTGATCTTGTCGAGATTGCCAAACGCCTTTACGGAAACCTCTCCCGACGCAATCAGCCCGGGCATGACGTGATAATCGCCCGAAAACTTCACCCCGACATCGGCCCGCACCGGGTTGTCGGGATCAAAGAAACTGGTCCTCAGATATGGCCCGATCCCCCAGCTGAACTGCGGATAGACATCGGCCATCGGTGCGGGCAGATTGGCAAAGCTCAGCGGATCGCTGAATTGCGCCACGGCCAGCGCTTTTTCCGCCGGTTCGTTTTCCAGACGCTCCAGATCGCTGCGGCTGAAAGTCAAAGTGCTGCTTGGCATCCCCGCCGCCACCAACGTTACATGCAGCGTTTCAACCGAGGCCGGCAATGTCCGGCTCAGCCCGCGCAGACTTCGGCCCAGGGCTTGGGCGCGCGCGTCGTATCTGTCGTTTCTCAACCGCAGATGCGCCGTCCGTCCGTCCAAACTCAACCCCTCGACCGCAAGGTCGGAACTGCCAAGTGTTTCGGTCACCGACCGGTTCACCGCGGCGCGCGTTTCGGGTTCCATCACCCAGTTCAGATCGGCTGTCGTGCCACGCGGGCGCACATTGACGGGCAGTGGCGCGTCTTCCAGCCCACCGGGGGCCGGCGCGTTCTTCGGGTTAAGTGTCAGTGTCAGCTTGGCACCGACTTCCGAGCCGTGCAGGGCAAAAGCCCCAAGCGAGATATTCCGGTTGATCTGATAATTTAGTCCAAAATTCCACGGCGATTTATGGTCGAAAATCCCCGCCGCGACTTCCTGATCATAGCCATCCGATGAATACTCTGCCGCAAATGTCAGACGCTCCGTCACATCAAAACTCAGACCGGCAAAGGCGGCGATATCACCGCGGAACCAACTGCCGGTCCTCAAATCGCCACCGGTATCGCCGGGCTGAAACATCTTGCGGTTGCCGATGCTACCAAAACTGTTGAAACTGCCCAGACGCCCCCAGCCCAGGCCACCGGTTACGATCACCCGGTCGCCGATTGATTTGGACGCGACAAGATATTCAGCCCCAAGAATGCCGGTGCCGATGAAATCCTGCAGGCCCAGCGCCACGGCGGGGCGGTAGGTCCCTTCTTTCCACAGGCGGAACCGCAGATCAAAACTGCGGTCATAGAATGTCGAGAACTGAGGCGTCAGATTGTCGGTCGCCGAATAGCGGAAGCTGCCCGAAATCCAGGGCAGGATCTGAAAACTCAGCATCGTTTTGGTGTTGCCATCAAAATGAGATACCGTCGTCGAAATTTGACCATCCGGCGCCATTTGGGCGGTCGGCATATCGACAAGGCCGCCGGGCGTGCCATAATTGTTCGTAACCGTTGTTGTCAGGTCTTTTGCCACAACACCCGAAGGCGTCAATGCAATCAAAGCCAGCGCAAGCGCTTTACGAGTTCCAAAGCTCATGAGTCGTCTACCTGTCCCACAATCGCATTTTCCGCGTTGGGGGGCAGGATAACGATCAGTCTACCTCACGACAATGTGCGTTTTCCCGATTGGGCAAAACATCTGCCACTGTGGGACAAAGACCGCGCTTTCAGCGATATATCATAAGCGCAAACATTGCCGCAGCGCCGATAGCAGCCCCCAAAAGCGCCCAAAGACCGCTTCGCGGCCAGCGTGGCGACGCGGGCGGCGCGGGCGGCATGGATTGGCGAATCAGCGCATCTTCCACAAGCTTGGGCAGGCGCGGACCATAGCGCGACAACACCGCCGCCGTGCGCCCAAGATCGCGCAGCACCGCACGCGGCCCGATTGTGGATTTGACATACTCCTCAACCACCGGCTTGGCGACCTGCCAGATGTTGATCTGCGGATGGAGAGAGCGCGCAACGCCCTCGACCACCACCATGGTGCGTTGCAGCAGGATAAGCTCGGTCCGGGTTTCCATGCCAAACCGCTCTGTCACCTCAAAGAGATAGCTGAGCAGGCTTCCCATCGAAATCTTGCTGGCATCCATGCCAAAGATCGGCTCACCCACGGCCCGCAGCGCACGGGCAAATGCATCGACATCGCGGTCAGCAGGCACATAACCGGCCTCAAAATGCACCTCGGCGACGCGGCGATAATCGCGACGGATAAACCCGTAAAGGATCTCGGCATAAACCCGGCGGGTGTATTCGTCGATATGCCCCATGATGCCGAAATCATAGGCGATGATATCGCCATTGGCGGCCACCTTGAGATTTCCCTGATGCATATCGGCGTGGAAAAACCCGTCGCGCAGCGCGTGATTGAGGAAAAGCTGTAGCACCCTCTCACCAAGTGCCGCCCGGTCATGCCCCGCCGCATCAAGCGCCACATTATCCCCAAGCGGAAGACCTTCGGCCCAGGTCATGGTCATGATCTGGCGCGACGACAGATGCCATTGCACATTAGGCAACTTAAAACCCGCATCGCCGCCGGTATTTGCCGCAAATTCCGACGCCGACGCCGCCTCTAGCCGCAAATCAAGCTCGCCCATGACCACACCCTCAAAGTGCTCGATCACTTCGGTCGGGCGCAGACGGCGCGCACCGGGGGCCAGCAATTCGATAGTCCGGGCCGCAAAATAAAATGCGTCGATATCGCGCCTAAATGCGCGTTCGATACCCGGACGCAGCACCTTGATCGCTACCGCCGAGCCATCCTCGCGCAGCCGCGCCTTGTGGACCTGCGCAATCGAGGCGGCGGCAACCGGCGGGCTGAAATCGTCAAACAGCGCCTCGACCGGCTGGCCAAGTTCCTGCTCGATGCTGCGCTTGGCAAGCTCGACCGAAAACGGCGGGAGCTTATCCTGAAGCACCCGCAATTGCTGGGCAAGGTCGTCGCCGACAAGATCGGGGCGCGTCGACAGGATCTGACCGAATTTGATATAGGCCGGCCCAAGCGCGGTCAGGGCGCGCGGCGCCGGCGGCGTGTTGGGATCGCCCTTGTAGCCCAGCCATTGAAACGGCCATGCCAGAAACCGCATCGTGCCGCGCACCAGTGGCGGCGCCTCGAACGCATCCATGATAAGGCCCATCGCGCCGGTCCGCTCAAGCGTGGCACCGGTGCGAATAAGCCGCAAAATGTTGTGGGGTCCCCGCATTCCTAGATTTTCCAACCCGAATGCAGACAGGCAATCCCAAGGCTCAGATTGCGATATTTCGCATTCTCGAACCCCGCATCGCGCACCATCTGAAGGAACGTATCCTGATCCGGAAACTGGCGGATCGATTCAACCAGATACTGATAACTGTCGCGGTCATTCGCGATCAGTTGCCCCAACCGCGGAATGATGTTGAAGGAATAGAGATCATAGATCTTCTGCATCATGTCATTGGGGATCTGGCTGAATTCCAGAACCATCAGCCGCCCACCGGGTTTGAGCACGCGAAACGCCTCGTTCAGGGCCTCTTGCGGGCGGGTGACATTACGGATGCCAAAGCTGATCGTGTAGACGTCAAAGGTGCTATCCTCGAACGGCAGGGCCATCGCATCGCCCACCACCCAATCAAGGCTGGCCGCCATCTGTTCGGCCTCGGCACGTTTACGCCCCTCAATCAGCATCTGCTCGGTCAGGTCAAGAACGGTGGCGTGCCCGCGTCCGGCACGATTGAGAAACCGGAAAGAGATATCGCCGGTGCCGCCCGCCACGTCCAAAAGCTTTTGACCGGCGCGCGGCGCAAGCCAATCCATCATCGCATCCTTCCAGATGCGGTGAATGCCCATACTCATCGCGTCGTTCATCACGTCGTATTTGCCGGCCACATTGCCAAAGACTCCGCGCACGCGCCCGGCCTTTTCGCCCTCGGGCACCGTCTCAAATCCGAAATGGGTGGTTTTATCACTCATGGGTCTTGCCGTTCCTTGCGTCTCGGTCTTCTTATAGAGCGACGGGGCCGGGTTACAATGCGCCCCTTTTGCAAGATTAGGTCCAATATGCCCGAATTACCCGAGGTTGAGACAGTGCGCCGCGGCCTTGCCCCGGTGATGGAAGGCGCCATCATTGCGCGCGTCGATATCAACCGCCCCGATCTTCGCTGGCCGTTCCCAGCGAATATGGCCGCGCACCTTGCCGGGCAAAAGGTGCTCGGGCTGCGGCGGCGTTCAAAGTACATCCTTGCCGATCTGGCCTCGGGTGAGACGCTTTTGATCCATCTTGGCATGTCGGGGCGGATGCTGATTTCGGGTGACCCTCTTGGTCGCTTTGTCCACGATCACCCCGCCCCCGAAAAGCACGATCATGTCGTGTTTCATATGGAGAGCGGCGCGCGGATTACCTTTAACGACCCCCGCCGCTTTGGCGCGATGGACCTGATGGACACCGCCAGCGCCGAGGCGCATCCCCTTCTGGCCAAGCTGGGGCCAGAGCCATTGGGCAACGCCTTTCACGAAACCTATCTCACCGAGACCCTCAAGGGTCGCAACACGCCGATCAAATCCGCCCTTCTGGATCAGCGAATCGTTGCGGGATTGGGCAATATTTACGTCTGCGAAACCCTCTTTCGGGCGCATATTTCGCCCAAACGACGCGCCGGCAACATTTCTGCGTCCCGCGCCGCAAGCCTTGTTCCGATCATCCGTAACGTGCTTGGCGATGCAATCCTGGCGGGTGGATCATCCTTGCGTGATTTCCGCCAGGCCGACGGCGAATTGGGCTATTTTCAACATAATTTCGATGTTTACGACCGCGAGGGCGAACCCTGCCGTGGCACCGGCTGCACCGGCCATATCACCCGCGTTGTACAGTCGGGGCGATCCAGCTTCTATTGCCCCCTATGTCAAAGATAGGTTGAACCGGCGGCTGACAGTGGTAATGAATCAAGTCTGACGGAAACAAGCGAAAGCAGATTTCATGGCCTATGAGACGATCATCGTCGAAATAGAAGACCACGTAGCCCTCATCAAACTAAACCGGCCGGACGCGCTTAATGCGCTGAACGATCAACTCATGTCAGAGTTGGCCACCGCCCTTGGTGAGGCGCAACAAAACGACAAGGTGCGCTGTATCGTGTTGACCGGCTCGGAAAAGGCATTTGCCGCCGGGGCCGACATCAAGATGATGAGCGAGAAAAGCTTTGTCGATGTCTTCACCGAAGACCTGTTCACAGCGGATAGCGACGCGATTGCGCGGATTCGCAAACCGATCATCGCCGCCGTGTCCGGCTATGCGCTTGGCGGCGGATGCGAGCTTGCGATGATGTGCGATTTCATCATCTGCTCGGACACCGCCAAATTCGGTCAACCCGAGATCAACCTTGGCGTCATCGCCGGTCTTGGCGGCACGCAACGCCTGACCCGGTTTGTCGGCAAATCCAAGGCGATGGACATGAACCTTACCGGGCGGTTCATGGATGCCGAAGAGGCCGAACGCTCTGGCCTCGTAAGCCGCGTCGTGCCCGCCAAAAAGCTGATGGAAGAGGCGATGAACGCCGCGCAGAAGATCGCGGAAAAGTCGATGATCACCGTGATGGCGGCGAAAGAGGCGGTCAATCGCTCCTATGAAACCACGCTGCGCGAAGGCTTGCTGTTTGAACGCCGCGTGTTCCATTCGCTGTTTGCGACCGAAGATCAGAAAGAAGGCATGGCGGCCTTTACCGAAAAACGCCAGGCCCAGTTCCGCGACAAGTAGCGCGGACCTCTGGACAAAAGAACGGGCGGGGGTGCATTTCCCCGCCCGTTTTTATATGCGCCAACCGTAAGTTTGGCTGAGCGCCCTAGATAAGACCCGCGTCGCGGAACATCGCCGCGACATCCGCTTCAGGGCGGGCGCCGTAATGGCCGATCACCTCAGCCGCCGCGATACAGCCCATGCGCCCAGCCACCTCCAGACTCGCGCCTGTCGCAAGACCATAGAGAAACCCGGCCGCAAATTGATCGCCCGCCCCGGTGGTATCGACCGGCGTGATCTGCGTCACTGGCACCGACACGGTTTCCTGTCCGCGCACGATCGCCACGTCATGGCCCGAGCGCGTGCAGACGATCAGCCCACTTTCCGCCGCAGCCTGTTCCAGCGCGGCGCCCAGATCTTCTGTCTGATAGAGCGATTTCCATTCGTGTTCATTGCCGATCACATAATCCAACCCAGTCACCAGCGCGCGGAAATCGTCGCGATGCCGGTCCACGCAAAACGGATCGCTGAGCGATATGCCCGCCATCCCGCCGCCCGCGCGACAGGCGGCTGCCGCTTTGGTAAAGGCCAGCTTTCCCTTGGGCTTGTCATATAGATACCCTTCGAGAAGCAATATTCCCGCACGCTCTGCGACGTCGTTCGCCACGTCATCGGGGCCAAGTTCGGTCGAGATGCCGAGATAGGTGTTCATCGACCGCTCGCCGTCGGGAGACACGAAAATCATCGACCGCGACGTGGGCAATTCACCGCCCGTCACCGGCGCGTTGATAAAGTCGCAGCCGACCTCGGCCATGCCGTCCGCGTAGAAACGGCCAAGTTCGTCGTCGCAGACCCGCCCGATAAAGCCGGTCCCGAGGCCGAGCGCGCCCAGACCCGCGATGGTGTTGGCGACAGATCCGCCCGCCATCTGGCGACGGTTTTCCATCGCCTCAAACAGCACTTCGCCCCGATCCTGTTCGATCAGTTGCATGATGCCTTTTTCGATCCCCATCCGGGACAGAAACGCATCGTCGCTCTGGGTGATAACGTCGAC
>RCMY010005963.1_pt1 | contig 10262 bp, 9 predicted proteins | sample 2041341 | NCBI WGS metagenome assembly RCMY01 (sample SAMN09708234, study PRJNA481090) | Marine sediment metagenome, whole genome shotgun sequencing project.
CCCCGGCGCCGGCCACGTCCAGCACCGCCTCGGTGATCTTGCGATAACCGGTGCAGCGGCACAGCACCCCGCCAAGCGCCGCCTCGACTTCCGCCTCGCCCGGCAGGGGCGTGTCGCGCAGAAGCGCCACCGCCGAAACGATCATCCCCGGCGTGCAGAAACCGCATTGCGCGGCCCCGTGGCGCTGAAACGAGCGGCCAAGCGCCTGCGCGTCGGCATCGCTCGCGGCCAGCCCCGCCAGCGTCTCGACCCGCCGCCCGGCCACGCGCTGCACCGGCACGAGGCATGCACAGACCGGCGCGCCGTCCAGCAGCACCGTGCAGGCGCCGCAATCGCCGGCATTGCAGCCGATCTTGACATCGCGCGCGCCCAGATTTTCGCGCAGCGCCTCGGACAGGCGCAGCCCGCTACGCGCCGTGACCGAAACCGGGACACCGTTGAGGCTGAATTCGGTGGCAGGCGCCGATGGTATCGTCATGTCCTTGCCCATCAGTCGAGACTCCCGCAGAGGCGCGACAGGGTGCGGCGCAGCAATTCCTCGACCGCCGTCAGGCGATAGTGGCCGCTGGCGCGCAGATCGTCGATCGGCGCCAGTGGCGCCAGATGTTCCGGCACCACCTGCGCCGCCATTTGCGCCAGCGACACGCCGCGCAGGGCCGCCTCCAAGGCCGGCAGGCGGCGCGCCACCGGCGCACAGGCGCCGACCGCGATGCGCGCGTCCTTCACCCGCCCCGAAGCGTCGGGCGTGACCAGAACGGCCAGCATCGCCACCGAGATCACCAGATGTCGCCGCGTCCCCAGCTTGGCAAAGGCCGAGATGCTTTGCTCCGGCATGTCCGGCACATGAATGGCGCTCAGCAATTCGTCCGGCGCCAGCGCGGTCCTGCGCACCCCGAGCAGGAAATCGGCCAGCGCCATCCGGCGCAGCCCGCCCAGCGAGGCAAGCTCGACCTGCGCATCAAGCGTTAGGAGCGGCGGCACGCCGTCCGCGGCCGGTGAGGCGTTGCAGATGTTGCCCGCGACGGTGGCGCAATTCTGGATCTGCACCGATCCGACCGCCCGCGCCGCCGCCTTCAGAGCGTCGAACCCGCGCGGCAGCGGCGCGCGCGCCAGTTCGCTCCAGGTTGTTGCCGCACCGATACGCCAGCCGCTTTCGCTGCGCGTTATACCGCGCAGCCCCTGCGTGGCGCTGATGTCGAGAATGGCAAAATCCGCCGCCGCTTCGCCCAGTCCGGGAAACACGTCAGTGCCGCCGGCCACGACGCGCGGCCGTCCGCCCGAAGACCCGCCCGCCGCGCCTGCCGACAGGGCCAGCACCGCCTCCTCAAGGGTCTGTGGCGAAAAATAGCGCGACACGGCCGAGTCTCCATCACTAAATTTTGTTAGCATACGAATGATAATTGGAGGTGCCCGGCGCTGTCAAGAAAGAAAGCGGGCCACCGTGCCGCCCCCACCCGTTCAGGCGAACCAGTGGCTTTCTGCCGCGTCCCAGGCCAGATGGCAGGTGGCGCCGGGCGTGGCGGTATCAATCGCACCGGCGGCGGCGCGCAGCCATACTTCCTGCCCCCAATCGGTCTGGAACAACACGGTCGAGGTGTCACCGAGGAAGGTCACGTCCCTGACCCGCACTGGCAGGCCGCTGCCATCGGCGGTCAGGCGCAGGGATTGCGGGCGCACCATCAACTCGCCCGCCCCCGAGGTCGAGGCGCCGCCATGCACCGGCACATCCGCCAGCGCCGTGCCGTCGGGAAAGGTGATGCGCGCACGACCGCCCCTGACCTCTGCATCGGCCACCTGCAGGAAATTGGAATCCCCGACAAACCCGGCCACAAAGCGCGTCGCCGGCCTGTGATACAGTTCGCGCCCGGTGCCGACCTGCTCGATACGGCCCTGATTGAACACCGCAATCCGGTCCGACAGGCGCAGCGCCTCTTCCTGATCATGGGTGACATAAAGGATGGTGACGCCGGTTGCCTGATGGATGCGCCGTATCTCGATCTGGATTTCCTCGCGCAGCTTCTTGTCCAGCGCCGAAAGCGGCTCGTCCATCAGCAGCACCGGCGGATCATAGGCCAGCGCACGCGCCAGCGCGACGCGCTGTTGCTGGCCGCCTGACAGATGGGCGGGCATGCGCTCGCCGTAGCCCTCAAGGCGCACCAGCGCCAGCATCGTCTCGACCCGCGCCGCGATGTCGCCTGCGCTCTGGCGCCGCACACGCAGCGGAAAGGCGATGTTTTCGTGCACGTTCAGATGGGGAAACAGCGTGTAGCGCTGGAACACCATGCCGATGTTGCGCTTGTGCGAGGGGGTGGACAGGATCGATGCTCCGCGCAGACGGATGTCACCGGCGCTCGGCTCATCAAACCCGGCAAGGGCATAGAGCGTGGTGCTCTTGCCCGACCCTGACGGGCCGAGGAACGTCAGAAACTCGCCCTCCGGCACGTCAAGCGACACATTGTCCACCGCCACCACCGAGCCGTAGGTCTTGCGCAGGTTGTCAATCGAAAGAAACATCGTGCTCATTTGTCCATACGTCTCCGTATCAGGGCGGCCAGTGCCATCACGACCAGCGTGAAGGCAACGAGGATGGTTGAGGCGGCTGCGATCACCGGCGACAGATCCTGACGCAGCGCACCCCAGATGCGCACCGGCAGGGTCTGCAAGGTCGGGCTTGCCATGAAGATCGCCACCACCACCTCGTCCCAGGAGATCAGGAACGAAAAGATTGCCGCCGAGAACAGCCCGATCCGGATCGCCGGCAGCGTCACTTTCAGCTTGGCCTGCAGGGGCGTCGCGCCGCACAGCACCGCCGCATCCTCGATCGACTTGTCGAAACCCTCGAGCGAATTGACGATGGCAATGACCGCGAAGGGAAAGCCCAGCACAGTATGGGCGATCACGAACCCCACCAGAGTGCCATTCAGGCCGATGCGCAGGAACAGTGCATAGATCGCCACCGCGAACACGATCACCGGCAGCACCATCGGCGTCAGGAACAGCGCCCTGAGCAGGCCGCGCCCGGGAAATGTGCCGCGCACCAGCGCGAAACTTGCCAGCAGTCCAAGGAATACCGACAGCGCCGCCGACAGCACGCCGACCTTGGCGCTGGTCAGCGCCGCCTGCAACCAGCGCGGATCGGCAAGCAATTCGTGATACCATTTCGTCGTCCAGGAGGGCGGCGGAAAGATCAGCCATTGCGACGAACCAAAGGACAGCGCGGCGATAAAGATGATCGGCACCAGCAGAAACAGGCAGACCGTCAGCGTGATCGCCCAGAGCACGATCCGCAACCCGCCGAGTTTTCTGTAGGACAGCAGCATCAGCGCATCCCGCCGAAAAAGCGGATCTGAACCGCATAGATGGCCAGCGTCACGACCAGCAGCACAAAGGCCGCCGCCGAGCCAAGGCCCCAGTTCAGCAGCGATTGCACCAGCTGCGCGATCATCTCGGCCAGCATCATGTTCGACGCCCCCCCGAGCAGCGCCGGGGTGACGAAATAGCCCAGCGACATCACGAACACCATCAGCCCGCCGGCCGCCGCCCCCGGCGCCGACAGCGGCAGCAGCACCCGGCAGAACGCCTGCCAGCGCCCGGCGCCGCACAGCGCCGCAGCCTGCAACGTCGAGGGGTCGATGGCGCGGATGGTGGCATAGAGCGGCAGGATCACGAAGGGCAGCATGATGTAGGTCATGCCGATGGTGACGCCGGTCAGGTTCTTGACCAGCGCCAGCGGCTCCGAGATCAGGCCAAGTTTCATCAGCGTGGTGTTGATCACGCCGGTTCGCTGGAGCAGCACCATCCATGCATAGGTGCGCGCCAGCAGGTTGGTCCACATCGAAATTAGGATCACCGCCATCACCAGATTGGCGTGGCGCTGTGGCATGATCGCCAGCAGCCATGCCACCGGATAGGCGATGGTCAGGGTCACGGCGGTGACTACCGTCGCGACAAAGAAGGTGTTGAAGAACACCCGCGCATAGGTCGAAGTGGCGAACAGCTCGGCATAGTTCTGCATGCCAAGCTGCGGCTCGGTGACCGAACGCAGCAGCAGGCTGAACACCGGAATCACGAAGAACAGCGCCAGCAGCAGCATCGCCGGCACCGCCGGTCCGATGCTGCGCCCGCGGCGCGGGGCCCTGGTGGCGGCTGGCGTCATCTCGCTCATCTTTATCCCGATTCCGATCTCGGCCTGCGGGCGGCGCCGTCTGGCCCCACCGATTGTTTCAGGGGTCCGCCGACACCCGTCACCGGGTGCCGGCCCAGCGCGCTGCCGTTACTGGGCCTGCCAGTCATACCAGCGCTTGGCAATAGCGTCGCGGTTGTCGGCCCAGTGGGTCATGTCGAGGTCGATCTGCGATTCGGTATGGGAATCGGGCAACGTGGCCACGACATCGGCATCCATCTCATCCTTCGAATGGATGTTGATCGGGGCATAGCCGGTGGCAATGGCGAACTGTGCCTGACCTGTGGCGCTGGTTGCCTCGGCCAGAAACTGCATCGCTGCCTCCCTGTTCCTGGCGCCCTTGGGCACCACCAGAACGTCGGCGGCCGTCAGGTTCTGGTCCCAGGAGATTCCGACATTGCCGCCGCCCTGCTGGATGGCAAAGATGCGGCCGTTCCAGAACATTCCCAAAGGTGCCTCGCCCGAGGCCAGAAGCTGCTGCGATTCCGCGCCGCCGCCCCACCAGATGATATCGGATTTGATGGTGTCCAGCTTGGCGAACGCCCGGTCAAGGTCGAGCGGATAGAGATCGGCAGCCGCCACGCCATCGGCCAGCAGCGCGATTTCCAGAACTCCCGGCGCGGACCATTTGTAGAAGGTGCGCTTGCCAGGGAACTTCGCAGTGTCGAACACATCTGCCCAAGTCTGCGGCGCCTCGGCGAGCACGTCCTTGTTATAGCCGATCACGAAAGAATAATAGAAACTGCCCACGGCATGATCGGTGGCAAAGCGCGGGTCGATGCCGGCGCGGTCAACGACGGAATAATCGATTGGCTCCAGCAGGCCCATCCTGGCGGCGGCGATGGCGAAATCATATTCGACATCGACGACGTCCCAGGACACATTGCCGCTGTCGACCATGGCCTTCAGCTTGCCGTAATCGGTGGGCCCGTCCTGAAGCACCTTGATGCCGGTGGCGGCGGTAAAGGGCGCGGCCCAGGATTCGGCCTGGCCGTCCTGAGTGGTGCCGCCCCAACTGGTGAACACCATTTCCTGCGCGCTGGCGCCCATGGCAGTGCCGACGCTCAACGCCGCACCCAGAAGTATCTTCCTCAACATTGATCTTCCTCCCCGTTTTGATTTTCTGGTCTTTGGTCTCATGCTGTCCCGCCCGTCAGGCGGCTGTCACTGTCACGGTCCCTCCCGGCCGGGTCAGCCCGCCCGCTGCGGCAGTTCATTCACGAAGCGGCGCGCCAACTGGACCGCGCCGGGCGCGTCCGAAGCAAAGCCGCTGGCGCCGATGGCATCCGCGAACACCTGATTGAGCGGCGCACCCCCGACCATGATGCCACCATTGTAACCCGACTGCTTGAGCGCCTCGACGGTCTTGCGCATGTTGGGCATGGTCGTAGTCAGCAGCGCCGACAGCGCCACCGCCGTCGCCTGATGTTCGCGCGCGGCGGTGACAAAATCGTCAGGCGGCACATCGACGCCGAGGTCGATCACCTCGAAACCGCCGCCCTCCAGCATCATGGCGACCAGGTTCTTGCCAATGTCGTGCATGTCGCTCTTGACCGTGCCGATGATGATGCGCCCGACCGGCTTGGTATCAGTGCTGGTCAGCAGCGGTCGCAGCACATCCAACCCCGAGCGCATCGCCGTCGCTGCCAGCAGCATCTCGGGCACGAACACGCGCCCGAAGGAAAACTGCTCGCCGATTTCGTCCATCGCCGAGATCAGCGCATCATTCAGGATGATGTTGAGATCGGTGCCGGCATCGACTTCTTCACGCACCAGTCTCGCAACCTTGTCGGCTTCGTAATCGAGAACCGAGAGATAGATTTCGTCGAGACGATCTTCAAGTTCGTCAGCCATCTGTGGATACTCCCCTGTTACCGCGCGCGCCTGCGCGGTGGCATGTCAATTGTCGACGATCTGCGTATCGCCGGATTTTACTTCGGCCGCGATGGCGGCCACCTGCGCGGCATCGAGCGTCTGCGATGGATCTGCCGCCAACGCCGCCATGCACAGATCATGCGCCGCCGCCAGCGCGTCGCGTTTATCGGCCCCCTCGTAGGCGTCGCGCGACAGGCGTTGCAGCACCGATGGCTGCATCGCCACGCGGCAATGGCGCATGGTGTGCTCGGCCGCCAGGAAATGCCCGCCCGCCTCCAGCGTCTGCATAAGATCCCAGGCGGTGCTGTCGTCGTCGATCTGCGGTGTGTGCAGATAGTGGCGCAGCATCTCGCCGTATTCATTGTCCAGAACCGCCTGGACCGGGCTGAACACCGTGGCGCATTCCAGCTGCCCGACGCCGCCCAGAATATCGGCCCCCGCCAGCCCCGCAAGATGGCCGAGCAACGCGCGTTCGGCCTGGCCCTGCCCGTCGATGTCGGGCGTATCCGAACCGGCGCCGTAAGTGTGAACCGGCACGCCGTAGACCTCACGCATGAACTGCACCGCCATGCTGACGCCCTGCATCGCCTCGACGCTGGCCTGCAGGCTGCGCCCGGTGCGCATGTCCAGGTTGAACATCAGCGGAGTGGCGATCACCGGCGTTCCCGGTGCCAGCACATGCGCCATCACCAGCATGGCACCGACCTCGGTCGCCGCCATCAGCGCTGCGCCGGCCATGGTGACGGGCGCCGTGCCGCCGGCGGTGGGCAGGCTACAGGCGTGCATCGGCACGCCGTAACGGCCACATTGCAGGATCGCCTCGACGTCCATGCGCTTGAACTCCAGCGGCGTGAAGGCGGTGATGATGCAACTGGCGATCGGGCGCGCGCGCAGCGCGTCCTCGCCGCCGGCGGCGATGGCGGCGATGCGCATCAGATAGGCGACGTTCTCTTCACCGTAGGGCTGCATCCAGACGTGTTTGTCGGTGCGCGCGATCAGCCGACCCAGCGAATGCAGATCCGAGGTGATCTCTGACACGCCGTTGACGAAGGGATGAGCGATGAAGCCAACATTGCCAAGCGCACCGCCGATTGCGGCGATGTCGTCCACGTCCTCCAGCATGAGCTTGCGGTATTCGCCTGTGCGCGGGTCGATGAAACTATGCGCGCCAGTGCCGGTGCGCATGGTGAACGTGCCGTCGGGGCGCGGCAACTCGATGTCCAGCTCCGCCCGCTTGCCGCAAAGCGTGACACGGCGCGGCGCGGCGGCGATTGCCGCCTCGACCATCGCGGCCGGGAACAGCAGGCGTTTGCCGTCAGCACTACGCATCGCACCGGCGGCGCAGAGCATCGTCGCCGCCGCCTCGTGGTCGACGGCGACGCCATGCCCTGCCAGCAGGCGCAGCACACGATCATACAGCCCCGCAATCCGGTCAGCCGACAGATAGGAAAATTCCGGCCGCCGCGCCGGGCCCGAGGTCAGCGCGCCATTGACGACGCTCGCCGCGCCGCCCGGCGCGCCGGTCTTTCCGGCTGCTTGCGTTGCCGGGTCGTCACGCCTCAGGCGATCCCGCCGACTGCGGCCCGCGCCGGGCGCTTCGGGCTTTTCGTTATTCTCAGGCACCGCACACCTCGCTGGATTATTCGCGCTAATTATTCGTTAGCATGCAAATGAACGCACAAATTTGGAAACCTGTCAACTCACCCCGCGCTGTACCGCCCGACCTGCAACAGAATGGCATATCCAGCGGTCCCATGCCCCGATAAAACAAGTTCGTGCGTCACCCGGCCCCCGCCTCGGCCCGCAGCAGGCGAATCGCGAATATCCGGCTGATCTTTTTGCCTGTTCAGCCGTCCCGCCATCGAATTCTTTTTAGGCAGATTCTCCATCTGCCCCTCGGCTGCGACGTAGCGAATCGCCTCGCGCACTACCGAGCGGTTGACTCCGAGCTTGCGCTCGACCAGCCGGTCGCCAGTTTTAAACAGGCGTGAAATGATCGCCGTACGCTTCCGCTCAAGCGCGATTTTCCGAACCATTTGAGGCGGCTGCGCGATCTTCAGATCGGAATGTGCAAACTGATCCATGTCCGAAACCGTAGCGCCGATGCTTTGCGATCGCAAGGTATTACTGATCTTACGTCTTACGGTATACCGGCTTAGGCAAAGACACCTGACGGAACTGGAATAATACCCGCCTTCCTTCGCAAGATGCTTTTGCAGCTTATGTTGCAAATTTCCGAGTGTATTGATTCCACCCAGAACGCCCAACCAGCCCGAACATGCATATATGGACGTCTTGGTGGCCGTTTTGTGAAGGCGTCATTCGCCCGATGTGCACAGATACATGGCGACGTTTTCGGCTGTGAATTTGAACCCGCGCCGGTCGGCGACACGTTCCACACCTATCGGATACTTGGGGCGGATACGGCCACGGTAAACGCCGCGAATTTTGGCGGCGGCAATGCCTTCGGCCTGGAGTCCGCGGCGCAGGTTGGTCTCGAATTCGGCAAAGACTCCCAGCATGTCGAAGAACGCCTTGCCGGTCGCGGTGGAAGTGTCCACGGGCTGTTTAGTCGCGGCCAGGTGGGCGCCGTTGGTCTTCATCTGCGTGAAGGTTGTTTGCAGATCTCCGAGGCTGCGCGCGAGCCGATCAATGCGGCTCACTACCAACGTCTCGCCTGTGTGGATGAAATCGAGAATCGTTTTAGGTTCCGGCCGCCCGTCCAGGCAGATACTACCCTTCTGCTCGGTCCTGATCACGCCACACCCCGCCGCCTTCACGCTGCTCACCTGTGCATCAAGGCTCTGATCCGTGGTCGAGGTGCGGGCGTATCCGATTTTAGCCTTATAGTTGTTCAGCTTAGGTGTGCCTTTTATATGATTTGTTCCGAAGCACGTCAGCATCAACTGAAACTGCAGGCTGCCAAGGCCAGGCTCTACAACATGAATTTCAGCGAGATCACGCGCGATCAGGCCGAAGAGCTGCATCCGCTGGTCAATTTTGACGGTATCCGCTGCATCATGTGGGAGCCCGATGGCGGAAACGTTGACCCCTCAGGAGTAACCAACGCCTATGCCGTAGGCGCGCGTCAACGCGGCGCCGAGATTTATCGCTTTACCCCTGTCACCGGCACCAGACAGAAACCGGATGGCACTTGGACGGTGGAAACCCCCAAGGGCAATATCGAAACCGAATGGGTCATCAACGCGGCCGGCCTTTGGGGCCGCGAAGTTGCCGCGCTGGCCGGGATCGAGCTGCCCTTGCAACCAACCGAGCACCAGTATTTCGTAACTGAAACGATCGCCGAGATTGACGCGATGGACCGCCGCCTGCCATCCGTCGCCGACCGCGACGGTGAGTATTACCTCCGTCAGGAGGGCAAGGGATTGCTGATCGGCGCCTATGAACGGGATATGAAGTTCTGGGCTGAAAACGGCACCCCGCTAGACTTCGCCCACGAGCTGTTTGCCGATGATCTGGATCGAATAATGGAAAACGTCATGCGCGCGATGCACCGCGTGCCCGTCGCTGCCGAGGCTGGCGTGAAGCGCGTCATCAATGGCCCAATGATCTGGTCGCCGGATAGCAATGTCATCCTTGGCCCTGTTCCTGAGTTGAAAAATTATTTCGTCTGCGGCGGCATCATTCCCGGCTTCTCGCAATCGGCAGGCATGGGATTGATGGTAGCGCAATGGCTGACAACCGGCGAGATGGAATACGACATGTTCCAATGGGATATCGCCCGTTTCGGTCTCTGGGCCAATAACAAGGAATTTGTCAAAGCCAAGGTTCGCGACCAGTACGCCAATCGCTTTGCCATCCATTTTCCGAACGAAGAGCGCACTGCAGGCCGCCCGCTTAAAACACGGCCCGTTTACGAGATGCAAAAGAAGATGGGCGGTGTCTTTGGCCTCAACTACGGCTGGGAGCATCCGATGTGGTTTGCCAAGCAGCCCGGCGCCAAGGACACGAACGGGTTCACGCGCCAGAATTGGTGGGGCCCTGTCGGCGAAGAATGCAAGATGCTGCGTGACCGTGCGGGTATCATCGATATCTCCAACTTTGCCAAATACCGTTGCAAAGGGCCCGGTGCGTCTGATTGGTTAAATTCGGTCTTTGCCAATCGCATGCCCAAGAGCATTGGCCGGTCGTGCCTGACACCGCTGATTGGTGTGCGCGGCGGCATTGCCGGTGATGCCACCGT
>RCMY010006456.1_pt1 | contig 10262 bp, 11 predicted proteins | sample 2041341 | NCBI WGS metagenome assembly RCMY01 (sample SAMN09708234, study PRJNA481090) | Marine sediment metagenome, whole genome shotgun sequencing project.
CTCCTCGTAGTTAGTTACTCTGCTCAGACACCTCCTTGGCCAAGCTAACTTAATGGATGAAATACGAGACGATCTGGACAGAGGATGTTGCGAGTGCGACCTCAAGGTGATAAGTAATCGCTTTTGGAGCAAACAGTAGCACGCAGCTTGGTTCGATGGGTGGATAAGAGTGCTGGAGGCACTTATTATGGGTTGAACTCTTTTGGTGGTGCATGTTCTCCCAAAAGAGATAAGCCAGCGTTGCTGCAAAGTACGGTCGTTAACCACACCCTGCACTGGATTTGCAGGGTGTGGCATTGTAGCCCAGGCACTTATTGATGGCAGTGTGCATTTGGCAGATTCATCACTCCCTGCTCGCAAGTGTTGGTGAACGTTTTTTGCCCCACCAAGCACTACCCTCGGTGCTCGATAGTACTATCTGTATCGTACTGATGGATCCGGATTTAGATTGCCATGGTTATTTTTGGCATACGCATTGTTTGAGCAATAAACCTTGCCATTGAGAATTTTGCGTTTTCCCTTTAGCCTAAATGATTGTCTCCTATTTTCAAAACCGCAGGTTTTCGTTCAAATGCCCCGCTGGTCCGACATGCAGGGAAATTGGTTAAGAGACCCCTCCCCTGCCAGCCAATTTATGTACTATTACTGTACTCCTCATACATCGACTTGATTGCCGAAGCATTGGGTACAACCACTCGCAGTCTCGAGCATTTTCAAAAGCGATGCATCGAAGAAGGTCTTTCGGCTGCCATTGCACGTAAAGAACGAATGATAAAAAAATGCCGCGTTTCAGGATGGAAACTAGTTATATAAAGTCGAACCCTACTCTAGTGTTGAAAAAAAGGATTTCACTTGGGCAACTATTTGGTTTTCAGTTAAGCTGTCGCAGGCTTCGACTGCTGCAATTTTCTCGTGTTGGCCTTTTATTTTCTTAATTTCTTTGGCCAGTTCAAGTTTCGCCTCCCCTGGGCCCAAAATGTAGAAAGTGTCGGTTTTACCAGCCGCCTTGATTACCTCCTGATAAAAAGCATGTAACTGGTGCTTGCGGCGCTCGTCCGCTGTTTGTTCTTTTGATACTGACTGAGCCACGTTCGTTCCAGAGGCCTTCCAGCCACCTGATGGACGAAAGTGGCTTTCAGCGTTAGACTCGATCCGCTCAATCGTTGTTTGGGCGTCTTGTAATGCGACTAAAATTGCCTCTTTGTGATCGATCCAGATCCCTGTTTTTTTTATCATGGTACGGTCTGATTTTGGCATATTGTCTCCTTTGTTTTATTGACCTATAGTTGTGGGTCATTTTTCCTGCTCATTCAACGCTTCGAAGCCGGAAATGACGTCGAACATTTCCTCGTCAATACCACTCTGGCGCAAATGATGGAATGTTCTCTGGAGGTCCTCCAATAATTCGTTAATGTTGTTGTCGGCGCGTTGCATCGCTGCCAGGCGGCTCGCGTTCTCACTTGCCAACGATTCGGCACATGCCCTAAAAATCGAGACGAAAAGATATTCGCTGATGAGCTTCTGCAAGGTCGTGATACTATCCCCTAGTACTTCCGGAAGGTTTCCTGATGGCCAGGCGCGTTTGGCCAGGTTGTCTCGCCACTCTTCGTCCAAAGGGAGCAAGCGTTGGCTGACCGGTGTATACACGGCTCCGATGGCAGGCCGGTTATAAAAGAGATACAGTTCAGCTCCTTCATCCAGACTGTGACGCGTCCCGAGCTCCATGAGAATTTTCCCGACGAACGGTGTTATAGCTTTGACGGTGTTGGGTACGGCGAATTGTCCCATCAGTTGCATTCCTCTATCTGCCAAAGGGACAGGGACGCGCTCCCCAACTGTCCATATCTCAGGTTTGCTGGGCAGATCCGAGAGTGTCTGCACAGCAAAACCGGCCACAGTATCATTAAACTGACCCACCAGTCCCTGGTCTGAGCCAAAGACGACCGCACTGATCGTCTGGGTATTTTGGGGCAGCGTACCTCTGGCAGTTACAGCAAGAGAGCCTTTCTCCCGAAAGCATACCCCGAGCCCCAACTCCACGGTGCGATGGTAATCACTCAATGCACGCACAGATTTTTCATATTGACCTATACTTGAAGCAGCCACAGCCTTCATGGTACGGACAACAGATTGCAAATCCCCTGCCCCGCTTATTTGTCGACGCAGACTCGCTATAGTATCACTCATCACGCCTCCGGCCGTTTTTCTTGCCACCACTCTCTTTGAGTTTTGTCAGCATTCGTGGTCACTCCTCTGTTACTGTCTGGCCGGTTTGATCTTGTCAGATGCATGATCATCCGGTTGAGGACCGGATTCAGCTTGAGGCAGAAAACGTGCACATGACTCGCGGGCGATATGAAGAATCGATTCACGATCCTCGTCACTCATCTTATCGGCGGTATCCAGACGCTCAAGTACTTCTTGAGGGATGTTGGCCGCCGCTTCCTGAACGGCATGTTCAGCGTCCTTCATTTGGTCAAGCGGCACGCTGTCGAAGAGTTTTGCGGTCAACGCCAGCAGTACTGCGATCTGCGTCGGCATTGCTAAAGGGTCGGATTCCGGCTGCTTGAGACAGAAGCGAATCCGCTCTCCGTGTTCGATTATGGTACGGGTAGCCTCATCGAGGCGAGCGCCGAACCGGGAAAAGGTCTCAAGTTCTTCAAACTGCGCATAGGCGAGCTTGAGGTCTCCCGCCACCGCCCGATAGGCTGCACGCTGCGCTTTGCCGCCAACCCGTGAAACGGATTTGCCGACATCAACCGCCGGCAGCACGCCGAGTTCGAACAAGGCAGGTGAGAGGTAGATCTGTCCATCAGTGATGGAAATAAGATTGGTTGGAATGTAGGCCGAAATGTTTTGGGCTTCAGTCTCGATAATGGGCAGGGCGGTGAGCGAGCCGCCTCCGAGTTCCTGGCGAAGATGTGTAGCCCGCTCCAACAACCGGGAATGGATGTAAAAGATATCGCCTGGAAAGGCTTCACGACCGGGAGGACGACGCAGCAATAGCGACAGTTCACGATAGGCACGTGCGTGATGGGTGAGATCATCGTAAACGATCAGCACATCTCGACCTGCCTCCATGAAAAACTCGGCAATACTGGTCGCAGCGTACGGAGCGATATACGACAGACCAGGCGGATCATTCCCCTCGGTAACGACCAGAACGGTATACTCCATGGCGCCTGTTTGCTGCAAGGTTGCCATGGCTTTGGCAATGGCCGATCCCCGCTGGCCGATAGAGCAATAGACACAGAGCACATCCTTACCGCGCTGATTGAGGATGGTGTCGATTGCAATGGTGGTCTTGCCTGTCTGACGGTCCCCGAGAATCAACTCTCGCTGGCCCCTGCCAACAGGAATGAGCGCATCGATGACTTTGATACCGGTCTGGAGCGGCTCCGTGACGGGCGCGCGGTCCATGATGGCCGCAGCGCGACGTTCTATGGGCAGACGCTGGCTCACGGCCACCGGACCGTTGCCATCGAGGGGGCGACCAAGCGGGTCGATCACCCGTCCCAACAATTCTTCACCTACACCAACGTCCATCACCCGGCCGGTACGCAAAACTTCATCGCCGGCATGCAGATGCGAGTGTTCGCCAAAAAGAACAACGCCGATTTCGCTCGCATCCACGTTGAAAGCGATACCGAGAACATCCCCTGGAAACATCACCAGTTCATCGGAGCCTACCCCGGGCAGGCCCGACACTTTGGCGATTCCGGTAGCGACACTGATGATCGTCCCTGTCTCCCGTAGCCGCAGTTGCGGAGAAAAGGTTTCCCGCGCCTGGCGTATCCCGGCAAATGTGCTGGCAAAGAGGTTCTCAAGATTTTCAGCTGCTATCTTCATGGATTCGTTTTTTCCTGTAAGGATTGTGCGGATTTATGCTCGTCATTGGCTTTGGGTTGCTTCTTTTCCTGCAGAAGTTCGTCCATAGCCTTTTCCAGGGACACCAGATATTCCTCAATGGACCACGCAATCTTCCGGCCATCGCTGGCGAGTTCTATGCCGCTGATAATGTCGGGTGCGGTCTCGAAACGGATGCGGATTTCAGCCGAGAAGGTCTCGTTGAGGGCCTTTTGTACTATCGCCTGTTGCTCGGGGGGCAGCCCAAAACCGCTGCGTATAATTGCCGGAGCAGACGCTTTTGCAAGAGATGCGGCGAGCTCTATTTTTACCTGCTCATCCATTTCGCTTAAGCGACGAGTGAACACCTCGACCATCCGTTCTTCGAGGCTGGTCGTGGCAAGATCTGTCAGGGTTTTACGCGTGATAGCAAAGACCTCCTGCCGGGTTGTGCGACTGATGGCCTCTTGTAAAGAAGAGGCTTCGTTTTGTAATGCTTTTTGTCGTTTTACCCGCAATTCCTCTGCAGAGTGCCGCGCCTCGTCGAAAAGTCGCTGGCGCTCAGCATGCGCCTCCTCTGTCGCCTTACTGAGCAGCGTCGTTCGTTGCCGATCGAATTCTTCATTCTTGGTCAGGAATTCGTCACGTTCCTTCTGGGCTTCAGCCACTTTCGCATCGGCGTTCGCAAGTGCCAATGCTATCCGCTTCTCCCTGGCATCGATGGCATCGACGATAGGTTTATAGAGAAAGCGTTTCAGCAACCACACCAGAATGGAGAAATTGACGACCTGTGCTCCGACGGTGAACCAGTCGATTAACATGGTCTTATTTCCCCGCAGTCTGGGATATGACGTGGTTCCAGAACGGGTTGGCGAAGATGAGGATCATCGAGACCACGAAACAGTAGATGGCTGTGGATTCGATCATCGCCAGGCCGACAAATAAGGTTCGGGTGATTGTCGCGGAGGCATCCGGCTGCTGGGCCAGCGAACTGAGTGCTGTAGCTACCGCTCTGCCTTCCGCCAGGGCAGGTCCCATGGTGCCAAAACCAGTGGTGATGCCGGCGATAACGATTGATGCCACCGCGATAATAGTCATGTCATACATAAAGGCTCCTATGGTGATATTGGTTCATTTGGTGTGCTTGGTTTTGTTATACGGACTTGCGTAGCCGCTGCGATGTATACAGCAGCCAGGATGCTGAAGATATATGCCTGTACCATACCGGTAAGCAAACCGAGCACCGTCATCAGAATCGGGAAGAGAAAGGGCGTAATCGTCAGCAGGATAGCGATAATCATGGTGCCGCTCATCATGTTGCCGAACAACCGAATGGCCAGGGCGAGGGTGCGTGAAATCTCACTGATGATATTGAACGGCAGCATGATTGGTGTTGGTTTCATGTAGGATTGCAGATACCCGGGCAGCCCCTGTTCCACAATGCCGTAAAATGGTACCGCCACAAAGACACACAGTGAGAGCGCCACAGTCGTCGAGAGCGAGCCGGTAGGAGGTTCGTAGCCTGGAAAAATGGTGCAGAGGCTGGCCGCAGCGACGAACAAAAAGATCGTACCAAGAAATCCGAGGTAGGTACGTGGCTGACTCAGGCCCACCTCACCGATCTGTTTCTCGATGCCGGTGACGACGATCTCCAGCAGATTCTGCCAGCGGGTCCGTGTCAGGTCCGTAGAAAGATGCCGGGTGATCAGTTTTGAGCCGACTGCGAGCAGGAGCATCAGTGCCCAGGTGAACACGATGGTTGCGTTGAGTTTAACAAAACCGTGTTGCCAGAAAATGATTTCATCAGGACTCAGTCGCATGGCCGGTCTCCTTGGCTGGCAGGATATGCTGGTTTATCTGCAGCTCGGTATATCGGGTGATGATGACTCGCGCGATGATAAATCCAAGCAGACAGAACATTACCCTTTGCCAATCATCGCGAGCAACAACATACAAACCAGCCAGCACAATGGTCGTTCGCAACACCAGGCTGCCAAGGAACCACAGGGCCGGCCGTGTGGATGAAAGCCCCTTGTGTACCGTCCACCACAAGCCACCGAAAAACAGCATCCCGAGAACAAAACCGGCCACGCTTACGAGCAACAGCGTCAATACCTCATTCATCAGTATCCTCCTGGTCTCTCTGTATTTCCCTGTCTTCTTTTGCCACCCAATGCCAGGCATTCAGACAGCCGATCGCTAAGCCGGCAAGCAGTAGCATCAACGTCCAGGAATGGCTTCCCGTGTGTCTCCCATCCAGCCAGATGCCAAGCGCCGCGCCAAGCAGGGTTGGAACCACCACCGACCAACCGACGAGCCCCATCATCCCCAGGCCAAACCAGACGTTCTGGGTGGTCTTTCGCTGCGCACGGAGCTTGTTCCTGGCCTTCCTGCCGACCTCCTGGCTGAGCGGCGTCTTCGACGTCACTGGATGTTTTCCGGTTTCATCAGCCATGCTGAAACTCCGCAAAGCGGCGGATGAAACCACTTTCTATTTTCGCCAGCACTGAACGAACGTTTTGTTCGCGTTCGTTCAGATCGAGAAACTCTTTTTCAACTGCTGCATGCAGTTGCCTGAGGTCTGTTCCGCCGATGGCATTGCGTACCGAAACAGATACATTTGGGCCTACTTTCACCAGGACCCCTTCATCGACGGCTACGTACACCTCGCCTTCTTCTTCGTTTTCGTAGCTCAATATTCCGGGCACGAGAGGCGCAATGCAGTCGAGTCTCTGGGGCAGGAACCCATACGATCCAGCACGGGTTTCGGCCACGATACGTGCAATGGAGGTTTTCTCGGCAAAGATTTGAAATGGCAGGAGAATTTTAAGCGTCATGAGTGACTGCTGCATTTTCGACCTCCTTTTCTGGGCTTGGGGTAGTTTTTTTTCTGACCTCATCAATTGTCCCGATCATGTAAAACGCACTTTCAGGATAGTCTTTCAATTCATCATTTAAGATTTGCTCACAACCGTCTAAAGCATCTTCTAAGGTAACGAGTTTTCCTGTCAGGCCGGTGAACTGCTCGGTTGTGAAAAATGGCTGGGTGAGAAAACGCTCCAGTCGACGGGCACGGGCAACGATGTTACGGTCCTCAGGTGAAAGTTGCTCCAGGCCGAGCATGGCGATTATGTCTTTAAGTTGCGCGTACTGGGCAAGCGTTTTCCTGATTTCCCGTGCCAGGCGATAATGTCGTTCTCCGATAATGCCGGGTGTGGCCATCTTGGAACTGGATTGCAGTGGATCGATGGCGGGATACAGCCCTTCGGCTGCCCGCTTGCGAGAAAGCACGATGGATGACGAGAGATGCGAAAAGGTGTGGACTGCCGCCGGGTCGGTCAGATCGTCTGCCGGCACATAGACCGCCTGAATGGATGTGATTGCACCTGCGTCGGTGTTGGCGATACGCTCTTCAAGGTGTGACAGCTCCGTGCCCATGGTCGGCTGATATCCCAGACGCGAAGGCATTTGCCCCATTAAGCCTGATACTTCCATGCCGGCTTGAATGAACCGGAAAATGTTATCGATCAGCAGGAGCACGTCACGGTGCTCATCGTCCCGAAAATATTCAGCCATGGTCAAGGCGGCGTGGCCTACGCGGAACCGGCTGCCGGGTGGTTCGTTCATTTGACCGAAAATCATCACCATGTTTGGCAAAACGCCTGCATCCCGCATTTCGCGGTACAACTCCTCACCTTCACGGCACCGTTCGCCGATGCCGCAAAAAATGCTGACCCCCTCCTCGTGTCCGATCATGTTGTGAATCATTTCGGTCAGCAAAACAGTTTTGCCGACACCTGCTCCTCCGAAAAGGCCGGCCTTGCCGCCACGCTCCAGTGGAACCAGAACATCGATGACCTTTATCCCTGTTGCAAAAATCTCGGATTTGGAAGAGCGCTGGGCCAGCGTTGGCGGGTTGCGATGGACTGTGCGCCACACGATATCGGTTGGGGCCGGCTGCCTGTCAATAGTGTTCCCGAAAACATCGAACATGCGCGAGAGAATTCCCTTGCCGACCGGAGCTTTCAGAGGCCCGCCCGTGTCCGTAATCGCATCTCCGCGGGCAAGGCCCTGCGTGGGGGTCAGCGCAATTCCACGGACGCGATGTACGTCGAGTTGCGCGAGCACCTCTATAACAATTGCCCCCTCATTGGCGTGCAGCAGTGAATAGATGGGAGGCAAATGTGCTTCGAAATGGATATCTACTACGCTGCCACGAATCAGGAGCACTTTCCCAATGTTGGCAATAACCGCTGTGTTTTTCATAGGAGCACCTTCCCGATGTTGGCAATAACTGCTTTCAGTTTGGTTCGCTCTCTTTTAGCGAAGGTGCAACCGGCGTCCAGCCACCTCCCAACGCCTTATAGAGGCCGATAAGATTGGAGCTCACGCCTCCTTCACTTAAGGCCAGCTGATTTTGGAGGGAAAGCAGGGCCCGTTGCCCGTTGAGCACATTCTGAAAATCAGTCAGACCCGAGGCGTATTGATCTTCGGCCAGCAAAACGGCACGCTGGGCGGCCTGCGCCGCCTGCACCAGTGACTGTTGTCTCAGTTGTTCGTCAGCGTAAGCGATAAGCGCATTTTCAACGTCTGCAAGCGCTGTAAGCACCGAAGCCTCATACGTAAGCATGGCTTGTTCCTGGATGGCATTTTGTACTTCTATGTTTTGTCGTATACGTCCTGCATCGAAGATATTCCAGGCAAAGGATGGCCCTATGCCATATGCCCTGCTTCCCGTTTTGAAAAAAGTGTTAGATGACAGAGATTCAAGACCAATGACACCGGTCAAAGTAAACTTTGGATAGAGTTCGGCAGTAGCAACGCCAATTGCAGCCGTCTGGGCGGCAAGTACTCTCTCGGCCCTGCGCACATCAGGTCTGCGACGCAACACATCGGCCGGTACGCCTACGGCGATCTCCGGGGGTGGCGTCGGAATGTCTTTACGTTCGGCCAGTTCTTCTTCCAAGAAACCCGGTTTTTCGCCCAGCAGGACGGCAAGCCGGTTTTTGGCCTGTTCCAGCCCTGTCTGTATTAAAGGTATCTGCGATCGGGTCTCCTCCAGATTGTACCTGGCCTGTTCAACATCAAGACTGCTGGTCAGCCCTGTTTCACTGCGTGTAAGGGTCATTGCATAGGTTTGTTCCTGGGCTGTTCTGTTGGCCTCAGCTATCGTCAACCTGGTCTGATACGAACGAACTTCGACGTAGTTGAGGGCAACTTCGGCCAGCAAGCTCACCATGACATCATGCAACCCCTCTTCGCTTGCCTGCAGCGCAGCCCCGGCTGCCTCGACCGAGCGGCGAACCCCACCGAACACATCAAGCTCCCACGCGGCATCAAAACCAGCGATGTATAAATCGTTCTCTGTGCCGCCACCTATCGCCTCGCTGGTGCGGTTCTTTATGACGGCACCTCGACTGTTAATGGTCGGAAAACTCTTCGCCCCGGCAATACCGCGGCGCGCCCGTGCCTCGCGAACACGCGCCTGGGCCTGCCTCAGATCCAGATTGCCTGCCACTGCACGGTTTATTAATGTGGTCAGCACAGGATCATGGAAGGTTGACCACCAGGCTGCCAGGGTCCGAGGATCCGCACTCTCCCCTTTTAACCCGCCAGACAAAGGGGCGTTCCAATCTTTTGGTGTGGAAACCTCGGGTGGAACATAATCCGGACCGACTGCGGCGCATCCAACAAGCAGGAATCCAAGCAAAAGCCCGCAAAAAATAACACCCTGTCTGCCCCTTCTCATGTCGACTATCCCTCTATTATTGTGATCATTCTGTTTATATTTAGCAGGTATTTATTTGGCGGGTGATCCACCACCCACCTTCCACTGCTTACTTATGGCTGACGGCAGGCTCGATGGGGGTATGGTCATCCCATACCGGCTGCGGCAACTCTTCGGCAGACAGAGTTTCTTTCTTCAAGAGTTTTTGAGAGGTTTCCTCGAGTAATTGCCGATTGCATTGCAAGATCTCTGTTGCCAGCTCAAAAGCCTTGCCTATACGTTCCCGGACCGCTTCATCGATTTCCCGTGCGGTTTGTTCGCTGTAGACACGTGACTGGAATTGCGGCATGCCTGCGGTTGCCAGAAACGGTGATTGCTCCTCCGCATAAGTAGCCAGACCCAGCGTCTCATCCATGCCGTAGCGCATGACCATGCTCCGTGCAATAGCTGTAACCTTATCAAGGTCGTTGGCAGCTCCCGTGGATAATTTATTGAACACCAGCATTTCAGCAGCGCGTCCCCCGAGCAGGGCTGCCATCTTATGCTCCAGTTCTTCACTGGTCATCAGGTACCGATCTTCGGTTGGCCGCTGGATATTGTAACCCAAAGCCCCGATACCACGGGGAATAATAGAAACCTTCTGCACAACATCGGTCCCCGGAAGAGCCAGCGTGACCAGGGCATGGCC